>WBZV01000273.1_pt2 | contig 17358 bp, 13 predicted proteins | sample 5204221 | NCBI WGS metagenome assembly WBZV01 (sample SAMN12344360, study PRJNA552823) | activated sludge metagenome | biome: Activated sludge suspended growth; feature: Nitrification reactor; material: Wastewater; isolation source: activated sludge from nitrification reactor of wastewater...
CAGTTCTCGCCAACCACGCGCTACCGCGACTACGCCATCAGCCGCGACTTGATCCATTGGGAGAGCCAATCGGTCACCCGCGCCGAGAGCGAGACCGGCCGCCGCTACCAGGAACACGTCAGGCGCGGCTCCCACATCTTCCTGTTCGCCCGGCTGCGCAGCGATGACCGTGCTTTCTACTTCCTCGGCCCAGCCACTTACGTGCGCCACGATTCCGAGCTGCCCATGGCCGTCATCTGGCGCCTCCAGGCATCGCTGCCGGGCGACCTGTTCACATCCTTCGCCGCGGCCGTCGCCTAGCGCAGAGAGCCAGGCTAGCCCACCCGCACCACCACGCTCCCCCGCTTCCGCCCCCCATCCACCACCCGGTACGCCTCCACCATCTCCGCAAACCCGAAGCGCCTGTCGATCACCGGCCGGAACACCCCCCGCTCCGCCAGCGCCGCCAGCGTGACCAGGTCCTCCACCCGCTCGGCGGCCGGCCCCGCCACCACGCGGTGCTGCCGGCTGCGGCCGGCGAAGGGGGCCGTCAGGATGGCGGGCAGGTCGGCGAGGACGGCCAGCAGGCGTCCCCCCGGCGCCAGCACGTTCTTGACGCGCGCGTAGGGGGCGTTGCCCACCGTGTCCACAATGACATCGTAGGGGGCGCCGCCGGCGCCCCTGCCGGCGCGGCCCTTGCCATCGTCGCCCGTCCCATCGTCGCCCGTCCCGCCGACCCCCGTCCCGCCGGCCCCCGCGGCGGCAAAGTCCGTCTGGCGGTAGTCGATCACCTCCTCAGCGCCCAAGGAGCGGACCAGCTCCGCGTTGGCCGCGCTGCAGACCGCGGTGACATGGGCGCCCAGGTGCCGGGCCAGCTGGACCGCCGCCGAGCCCACGTTGCCCGAGGCGCCGTTCACCAGCACCCGCTCGCCCGCCTTCAGCTCGCCGCGGCGGAGGAAGTCCAGCGCCGTCATGCCGCCGAAGGGCAGGGCCGCCGCTTCCTCGAAGTCCAGGTTGGCCGGCTTGGGCACCACCTTGCCCGCCGCCGGCATGATGAGGTACTCCGCGTGCCCCCCCATGGCCGTACCCGGGAAGGCCAGCACCGCATCGCCCACCCGGAAGCGGGTCACGCCCTCGCCCAAGGCGTCCACCACCCCCGCCGCATCCGTGCCCAGCACCCCCTTGCGCGGCCCGCCGAAGCCCAGGGCCGGGCCGCGCAGTAGGCCGAAGCCCCCCGGCAGCCGGCCGCTGCGCAGGCGCCAGTCGCCCGCCGTCACCGCGGTGGCCATGACGCGGATGCGAACCTCGCCCTTGCCCGGATGGGGCGTGGGCAGCTCGCGGATCTCGACGACTTCGGGGGGGCCGTAGCGGGGAACGAAGGCGGCGCGCATGGTGGTCTCCTTGGTTGATGGGACATCGATTCTATCCCCAGGACCCGACGCGCTGGCGCAGCGCGGGGCCAACGCATCAAGCCTGGGGCCACCCGGCGACTGAAGGACACCGTTGGGAAAGGCCATGGGGTTGGGCGAAGGGGTACGAATCCGTACTGAAGCGCGCCACCACGAGCGCCCGGGGAATGAATTGGGTGTAGTTCCGTTGGAACGACGGTCAGGAGGCCGTCATGACGGGTATCACAGAGGATGAACGAGGGCGCCGGATGGCCGGAGCCTGGTCATCGCACCACGATAGATTCTGGATACGTCCTGTCTGGCGAGCTTGGCCGGCCAGCCCCTACCTGCCGCGGCGCTCCGCGCCGCGGCTGTCCTCCCCCGGGGCGGGGGAGGACCATCCATTGAGGCGGGTGGTCATGCGGAAGGCCAGGATCCTCTGACGCTGTGCCTTCACCTTCGGGGGCCGGACGCCTGCGAAGGCCCTAGCATCTGCCGACCTCTGACAGCAGCCTTCCGCATGAAGGCCCGCACGGATAGGGAGTCTTCCCCCTCCCAGGGGGAGGACAGCCGGGGCGCGGAGCGCCGCGGCAGGTAGGGGCCCGTCGTTCCAACGGAACTACACCCAATTCATTCCCCGGGCGCTCGCTGGGCACCGGTACAGACCCGATCCGCAACAATATGGTCGCCCTCAGGACGTTTCCCAACGGTCACTCTGAAGCTGCCGGGTAGTCGCATCCCCCAGGCATGATGCGCCGCCCCTGAACACCGTGCCGGACTGGCGCCGCGCGCCGCCGGACGTAGAATCTGCCCAGACCCTCACCGACCTCCCCCTCCCCGAGCCCCCGCCCCCCTTGACCAGCCCCGCCCCCCCCGCCGCCCACCTCCTCCAGGCCCTGGCGGAGCCCGCCGAGCTCTTCCCGCCGGGCGCCACCGTCCTGGTGGCCGTCTCCGGCGGCCCGGATTCGGTGGCCCTGCTCTCGGCCCTGAGGGCCTTTGCTCCCCAGCGGCGGCTCAGCCTGCACCTGGCCCACCTGGACCACATGCTGCGCCCCGAGGGAGTGGCCGATGCCGCCTGGGTCCAGCAGCTGGCCGCCGACTGGCAGGTCCCGGCCACCGTGGACGCCCGCGACGTGCGTCGCGCCGCCGCCCGCCTGGGCCGCGGCATCGAGGAGACCGCGCGGCTCCTGCGCTACGCCTTCCTGGCCGAGGTGGCCGGCAAGGTGGGCGCCGACCGCCTGGCCCTGGCCCACCACCGCGAGGACCAGGCCGAGACCCTGCTGCTCAGCCTGCTGCGCGGCGCCGGCCTGGACGGCCTCAGGGGCATGCGGCCCCTGGCCCCCTTCCCCCTGGGCGCCTCCCAGCTCGCCGAGCTGGGGGCCCTCCCTCCCAAGGGCGGCCCCGCCTGGCCGCCGCCCCTGGCGCGCCCCTTCCTGGGCCTTGCCCGCCAGGACCTGGCCGTCCACCTGCAGGCCCTCGGCCTCCAGGCGCGACAGGACGCCAGCAACCAGGACCCGGCCTTCCGGCGCAACCGCCTGCGCCTGGAGATCCTGCCGCAACTCCAGGCCTTCAACCCCGAGCTGATCCCCGCCCTGTCCCGCACCGCCCAGGCCCTGGCCGGCGACGCGGACTACCTGGACCAGGCCGCCGACCAGGCCTGGCGGGAGCTGGCGCGCGAGGAGCCGCGGGCGGTCCTCCTCGACCGTCCGGCCTTCCTGGCCCTGCACCCCGCCCTGCAGCGCCGCCTCCTGCGCCGCGCCTGCGGCCGCCTGGGCGAGGGCCCCGAGGGCCGCGCCGAGCTGGGCTGGGAGGCGGTGGAGGAGGCGCGCCGGCGCATCGCCGCCCCGCAGGAAGGGGGCGCCATGACCCTGCCCGGAGCCCTGCAGCTGGAGCTGGACGGGGAGGCCACGGTCCGCCTGCGCCGCGGCCGCGGCGGGCCCGTCGAGCTCCCGCCGCCGCAGGCCGGCGGCCAGGCCCTGCCGCTCAACCTGGCCGGCAGCACCCTCTGGCTGGGCTGGCGCGTCGAGGCCCAGGTCCGGGAGCGCCGCCTGGGCGAGGGCCTGCGGGGGGGCGACCCCTGGCGCGCCCTCCTGGACCTGGAGGCCCTGGGGGCCGGCCTGCGGCTGCGCGGCCGCCTGCCCGGCGACCGCCTGCAGCCCTTGGGCATGGGCGGCCAGCACAAGCGGCTGCAGGACCTTTTCGTCGACGCCCAGGTGCCGGCCGCCGATCGCGACCGCTGGCCCGTCCTGGTCACCGCCACCGACGCCGTGGCCTGGGTGCCCGGCCTGCGCCTGGACGAGCGTTACCGCGTCACCGCGAGCACCCGGCGGGTCCTGGAGCTCAGGGCCCTCCCGCCGGGCACCAAGGGCTGAAGGAACCGACGGCGATGATCCACTGCATCCACTGTCCCCCCGAAGGTCCCCGCCGCAGGGACCTCAGCCCCCAGGAGATCCGCCAGGTCGCGCGCAGCGGGGAGGGCCTGCTCTGGGTGAGCCTGGAGGACGCGCCGGACACCGAGGTGGTGGGCATCCTGCAGGCCGGCTTCAACTTCCACCCCTTGACCATCACCGACTGCATCAACGAGCATTACCAGGCCCCCAAGGTGGACATCTTCGACGACTACCTCTTCGTCGTCACCCACGCCGTGCAGCCGCCGGTGGCAGGCGAAGAGGACCGCGTGGAGACGGCCGAGTTCAACCTCTACCTGGGGGCCAACTACGTGGTCACGGTGTCGTCGGGGGCGGCGGTCAAGGCGGTCAGGGACCTGTGGGACCGGATGGCGGTGGACGACCGGCACATCGAGAAGGGCGCCGACTACCTGGCCTACATGATCCTGGACCAGCAGGTGCAGGCCTACCTGCCGGTCCTGGAGCGCATGGACGAGGAGGCCGACCTGGTGATGGACGAGGCCATCGTCCATCCCTCGGCGCAGCTGCTCCGACGCATCCAGGGCCTCAAGCACGGCATCCTGCACCTGCGCCGGGTCATCGCCCCGCAGCGGGAGATCATGAACCGCCTCAGCCGCGACGACCTGCCGCAGATCACCGAGGCGCACCGCATCTACTTCCGCGACCTCTACGACCACGTGGTGCGGGTGCAGGACCTCTCCGAATCCCTGCGCGAGATGGTGACCGACGCCCTGGACACCTACCTGACCACCATGGCCAACCGCACCAACGACATCATGAAGGCCCTGGCCCTGGTGTCGACCATCTTCCTGCCCCTAACCTTCATCGCCGGCGTCTACGGCATGAACTTCGACCACATGCCCGAACTGCGCTGGCCCTGGGGCTACTACATGGTCTGGGGGCTTTTCGTCGTCATCGTCGTCAGCATGCTGCTGCTCTTCTACCGCCGCCGCTGGCTCTGAGGGGCGATATCGGGCGCATGGGGGGCGGGCCCATAGGGGGCCGGGCGCATGGGGGGCGGGCGCCGCCTCGCCCCTACTGGGCCGCCGCCCCCGCGCCCAGCGCGTCCTGCACGAAGGCGTCCAGGCTGGCCTCGTCCGGGAACATGCCGCCGTGGTGGTTGACCACCTTGCCCTCGGTGTCGATGATGAAGGTGGCCGGCAGGCCGGTCACGGCGTAGAGGCGCTGGACCTCGTAGGTGTTGTCGTCCAGCAGCACCGGGAAGGGCAGCTGCATGCCCTCCACGTACTTGGTCACCCGGTCCACCACCTGGTCCGCCGGCACCTTCTCGCCGGCGTCGATGGCCAGGATCTCCAGCCCCTGGTCCTTGTAGCGCTCGTAGACGCTCATCAGGAAGGGCATCTCGTAGCGGCAGGGGGGGCACCAGGTGGCCCAGAAGTTGAGCATCACGGTCTGGCCGCGCAGGGCCGCCAGCGACTGCTTCTCCCCGTTGTCCAGGCGGGCCATGACGATCTCCGGCGCTTCCTGGCCGATGAGGTAATGGTTGGAGAGGGGGAGGGCAGCACCCGCCGGGAGGGTCGGGTAGAGCTCGAGGGCTTGAGGGGCATCGCCACCCACCGGGGCAGCCGGCTGCTCGGGCGCCGCCGCCCCAGCCGCGGTCGCCGCCGCATCGGGCGCCACCACCGCCGGCGCATTGCCTTCCGGCTGGCCGCTGTTCAAGCGCTTCTGGAGAAACTGGCCCGCGAAGTAGCCCAGCACCAGGGTCAGGAGGATGGCGGGAATGAAGATCAGCCAGCCCGGGACGACGATGGTGTCGGCGTTGGCCTGGGGCTTCTGGGAATCGGACATGGTGTTGCTCCTGAGCGGCGGCCGAAAGGCCCCAGGGTCGGAGGGCGGAGGCGTCGCGAGAGTATAGCAGGCGCGGAGCAGGCAGCGCCCGGCCGCGGCGGCAGCGGTCAGGGGGTCGCGCCGGCCGTCGGGCTTCCCGCGGGCCGGGCGACCACGATCACCCGGTGCGAGTTGCCCCAGGGCGGATAGCAGGAGACCAGGGTCAAGCGCTCGTCAGCGCTGGGATCGATCCAGCGGGCGTTGCGCCGGCGCCGGGCCTCCGAGGCATCGGCCTCGGGGACGATGAAGCGGCGCTCCACGCGGTAGCTCCAGTCCCGGCCGCGGGCCGAGAGGACGACGGTCTCGCCCGGCTCCAGCTCGGCCAGGCGGCGGAAGACCGCGTCGCCGATGTTGTTGTGCCCGGAGATGACCGTGTTGCCCGCCTCGCCCAGGCGGGCCGAGCCGGCATGCAGGCCGGCGCCGAAGTCGGCCGTGCGCCAGACCAGCTCGCCCCCTTCCTCCTCGTCCGGCCGGCTCCAGCCCACGGGCAGGACCGGGCTGTCCACCCCCAGGCTGGGGATGCGGATCCAGTCCGGCACCGGGCCCGGGACGCGGGCGGCGTCCGGCGTGGGAGAAGGCAGGCGGGCGGGGATGCCGGCCGTGGCCAGCAGGGCCTCGACGGAGGGGTCGGCGCCGGCCGGATCGACGGGAGCGAGCGGATCGGCAAGACCGGCGCGATCCGCGAGGGCCGTGGACCCGGCCGCGGGATCGGTCGCCGCCGAACCCCGGGCGCCGCCCCCGCCCGCCGGCAAGCGGGCCTCCACCCACCAGCGCGCCCCGGCCACCAGCAGGCTGTAGGCCCCCAGGAGCAGCCCCAGCCCCAGCAGCAGGCAGCCCATCCGCCGCCGCAAGGCCGCTACCACCCGCCGCCCCCCCCCACCCTCGTAGGGGCGTGCGGCAGCACGCCCTCCCCCGCCCGCCCCACCCCCTCGATCGGCCGTTCATGCAGCCGCCCCACCCCCCCCGTCGGCCGTTCATGCAGCCCCCCCGCCCCCATCGGCCGTTCATCCGGCCCCCGCCGCCCGTCACCCATGAATCATCCTCGCCGTCTGCAGATGACACAGCGCGATGGCGATGGCATCCGCGGCATCGTCCGGCCGGGGCGGGCTGGCCAGGCCCAGGAGGAGGGCGATCATGGTCTGCATCTGCCGCTTGTCGGCCGCGCCGTAGCCGGTGATGGCCTGCTTGACCTGCATCGGCTTGTACTCGGCCACCGCCACCCCGGCCCGGGCGCCGGCCAGCAGGATGACCCCCCGCGCCTGCCCCACGGCGATGGCCGTGGTCACGTTGCTGGAGAAGAAGAGCTCCTCCACGGCCATGGCCTCAGGGCGGTGCAGGTCCAGGAGCTCGCGCAGGCTCTGGTAGAGATCGGCCAGGCGCTCGGGCATGGGGACGCCCGGCGAGGTGCGGATGCAGCCGTAGTCCAGGAGGCGCAGCTCGCCCCCCGCCCCCGCCTGGCCCTCGATCACCCCGAAGCCGGTGGTGGCCGTCCCGGGATCGATGCCCAGGACGCGGAGGAGGGGCCGGCCGGCGGTGGCCATGGTCAGGACTGGGCGTACTGCTCGGCGACCTCGTCGGAGATCTCGGCGTTGGTCCAGACCTGGTCCACGTCGTCCTGGTCCTCCAGCACCTCGATGAACTTCAGCACCTGGAGCTGCTTGGCCGGCTCCAGGGCCATGGTGACGTTGGGCACCATGGCCAGCTCGGCCTCGCCGGTGTCGTAGCCGGCGGCCTCCAGGGCCTGCTTCACCTTCTGGAAGTCGGCCACCTCGGTGTAGACGGTGACGTAGTCGCCCTCGGGCTCCACGTCCAGGGCGCCGGCGTCGATGGCGGCCAGCACCAGCTCGTCGGGGTCGATGCCCTCGGCGGGCACGGCGATGGTGCCGCGGCGGTTGAACTGCCAGGCCACGGTGCCGCTCTCGCCCAGGCTGCTGCCGTGCTTGGTGAACACGGCCCTGACCTGGCCGGCGGTGCGGTTGCGGTTGTCGGTGGTGGCCTCGACCATCACCGCCACGCCGCCGGGGCCGTAGCCCTCGTAGGTCACGTCGTCCAGGGCCTCGCCCTTGTCGCCGCCCACGCCGCGCTGGATGGCCCGCTCGATGTTGTCCTTGGGCATGTTGGCGGCCCGGGCCTTGTCGACGGCCAGGCGCAGGGTGAAGTTGGTGTCCGGGTCGCCCCCGCCGTTCTGGGCGGCCACGGTCACGGCCTTGGCCAGCTTGGTGAAGACGGCGCCGCGCTTCTTGTCGGCCGCGCCCTTCTTGTGTTTGATGGTGGACCACTTGGAATGGCCGGACATGGGTTTCGCTCTCCGGTTGGACGGTGGGCTGAGGCTCAGGGCCGGCAGCCAGGGCCGCAAACGACCGCCAAGTATAGCCGCCGGACGGGGGAAGGACGATTGCGCCGGCCCGCGGCACTCGATATAATCCCCCCCGGAGGCCGCGCGGGATCGCGCGGCCGTCGATCCGTCTCCCACACCCTTCCCCATCCGCCCCCCTATCGCTTTCCGTGAGGAGGAGAACGATCCATGATCCGAAGCAAACTGCTGATCGGCGCCCTGGCCTTCAGCCTGCTGGCGCCCCTGGCCATCGCCTGTGCCCCGGAGGAGGCCGAAGCCCCCACCGGCGAAGAGGCCGAAGCCCCGGCCGATGAGGCGGCCGGCGACGAGGCCGCCGAGGCCGGCGCCTGCGCCGATGCCCTGGGCTGCGTCGAGCTGGCCGCGGGCGACAAGCTCAAGATCGCCTACATGCTGGTGACCTCCGGCTCCGACAAGGCCCTGGGCGAGGACTCGCGCAACGGCATCGAGCTGGCCATCGCCGACATGCCGCAGATCGCCGGCCACGACGTCGAGCTGGTGGGCGAGGATTCGGGCTGCTCCGCCGAGGGCGGGCAGGCCGCGGCCACCAAGCTGGCGGCCGACAAGAGCCTGGTGGCGGTCATCGGCTCCTCCTGCTCCTCCGAGGCCCGCGCCGGCGCGCCCATGATCTCCGACGCCGGCCTGTCGATGGTCTCGCCCTCCAACACCGCGCCGGACCTGACCGACCCGGCCAAGCACGTGGCCGGCTACCTGCGCACGGCCCACAACGACGAGATCCAGGGCAAGGTGGCCGCCGAGTACGTGGCCAACGAGCTCAAGTTCACCAAGGTGGCCACCATCCACGACGGCTCGCCCTACGCCGAGGGCCTGGTCAAGGTCTTCACCGCCAACTTCACCCAGATGGGCGGCACGGTGGTGGCCGCCGAGGCCATCGGCCCGGACGACGCGGACTTCCGCCCGGTGCTGACCAAGATCGCCGCCGCCGGCCCCGAGCTGCTCTACATGCCCATCTTCGCCAAGGCGGGCGGCCTCATCGTCACCCAGGCGCAGGAAGTGGAAGGCCTGGGCAGCACGCTCAAGATGATGGGCGCCGACGGCCTCTTCAACCCGGACTTCATCAAGGCCGCCGGCAAGGCGGGCGTGGGCATGTACCTCTCCAGCCCGGACTTCTCGGCCTTCGGCTCGGCCTACGCCGAGAAGTTCGTCCCGGCCTACGAGGCCAAGTTCGGCACCAAGCCGATCAGCTCCTTCCACGCCCACGCCTACGACGCCTACAACATGGTGGCCGCGGCCATCGAGAAGGTGGCGGTCACGGGCGCCGACGGCTCGCTCTCCATCGGCCGCCAGGCCCTGCGCGACGCGCTCTTCGCCACCAGCGGGCTGATGGGCCTGACGGGCAACATCACCTGCAACGCCAACGGTGACTGCGCCGATCCGAAGATCGCGATGTACCAGCTCACCGAGGACAACCTGACCAACGGCGAGATCCCCACCGAGAAGATCTGGCCGACCGGCACCTCCGGCGACGAAGCCGCCGCCGAAGAGGCCCCGGCCGACGCCGCCGCGGACAGCGGGACGCCGACGTCCACCACGCCCTGAAGCTGGGCGGAACTGGCCCGGGGCGCTTGCCAACCCGGCGACTGAAGTCGCGGGCTGGTTGTCCACTGGCGTGGACTGGGTCGACAGTACAGCATTGGTGAGGAAGGGGCGTCCGCCGGAAGGTGGGCGCCCCTTCTTCGTTGTCTACCCGCGCAGCCCCCGCTCCAGCCCCCCCCACTCCTCCAGGCTGAGCGTCTCCGCCCGCCGCCTGGGGTCGATGCCCGCCCGTTCCAGCAGCTCGGCGGCGGCCGCGGGGCTGAGGGCCAGGCCGGCGGCCAGGCTGTTGCGGAGCTGCTTGCGCTTCTGGCCGAAGCCGGCGCGCACCACCCGGAAGAAGCCCTCCAGCTCCGCTTCGCCCAGGCTCAGGAGCGGTAGGGGGCGAACGTCCAGGCGCAGGATGGCCGAATCCACCTTGGGCGGGGGGAGGAAGGCCTCGGGCGGGACCACCGTGACCAGGCTGGGCTCGGCGTAGAGCTGCACCGCCACCGCCAGGAGGCTCAGGTCGCCGGGGCGGGCCAGGATGCGCTCGGCCACCTCCCTTTGGATCATGACCACCAGGCGCTCCGGCCGCACCCGGGCCTCCAGGAGGTGGCGCAGCACCGCCGAGGTGATCTGGTAGGGCAGGTTGGCCACCACCTTGTAGCCCGCCAGCCGGCCCCGGGCCTCGGGCGGGGCGCCGATCAGCTCCGCCGGGTCGGCGGAGAGGATGTCCGCGTCCACCGCCCGCAGGTTGGCGCGGTGGCCCAGCTGGTCGGCCAGCACCTGGCGCATCTTCCCGTCCAGCTCCACCGCCACCACCTGGCCCGCCCGCGCGCAAAGGGCGTGGGTGAGGATGCCCAGGCCCGGCCCCACCTCCAGCACCCGGTCATCGGGCCGCAGCTCGGCCGCCTCGACGGCGGCGCGCACCGGGCCACTGTCGGCCAGGAAATGCTGGCCCAGGCGCTTGTCGGGTTTGAGGCCGTAGACCTGCAGCAGGCGCCGCGGGCTGGCGTCGCCCCGCAGGTCCAGGGTCGGCGCGCTCAAGGGCAGTCCGCCTCGCGGTCGCCGTAACAGAACTGGTCCACCAGGGCGCCCGCCCCGTCGCGCAGCTCCGCCTTGTCGCCGGCGTTGCGCCACACTGCCTGGGTGGAACCCCAGTTGAAGCCGCAATGCTCCGGGTGCAGCTGGCCGGTGTAGACCCGGCAGACCTGCCCGGCCTCCATGCCGGCCCCCGCCGGGAAGCGGAACTCCTGGTTGTTGACGCCCGAAGGGTTGACCGAGATCAGGCGCCAGCCGCCCAGGTCCACCCGGCTGCCCAGGACGTTGCGCAGGACCACGTACTCGTCCGGCTCCTCCGGGTTGATGTCCCCGTTGAAGAAGATCTCTGCGATCTCGACGCCCGTCCCGCCGCCCCCCGCCGCGGTGGGCATCGCGGTCGGCGGGCCGCTGGAGGGCGAGGGCTGCGGCGAGCCGCCGGCGGTGGCGGTGGGCTGGGGGGCGGGCTGGGTGGTGATCGCGGTGGGCTGCACCGGCGGCAGGCCCCCGCTCCAGCCCTCGCGGCCCGCGCCGCGGTCCAGGAGGGGCAGGAAGATGCGCGTGGGCCCCACCGGCAGCTCCGCCAGGTTGAGGCGCGCCGCCACCGGATCATGGTCCGAGACGCGGACGTGGCGGGCCGGGTCCGGGCAGAAACGGCCGTCCCGTTCGGTGCCGAAGTCCAGGTTGACGTGGACATGCCCGAAGGCCTTCAGCTCGAGGCGCGGCGGCACCAGGATGAAGTCCAGGATCTGGCTGACGCCGTTGAAGATGAAGCTGTAATGCTCGGTCATGGCCCCCAGGTCCCGGTCGCCGTGCGGGTCCCGGAGCTTGCCGGAGCCGGTGAGGGTCTGGATGGGCTCCGAGTCCTCGAAGTCGTTGAGGTCCCCGCTGACCATGACCGGCACGCCCGGCTCGCGCCGCTCCAGGGCCTCGACCAGGCCCAGCAGGTGCCTGGCCTGGGCCACACGGGTGGGCTGGGTGGCATCCTCGCCGCCGCGCTTGCTCTTGAAGTGGTTGGCGATCAGGGTGAAGCGCTGACGGCTGCCCAGCACCTGGAAGCGGGCCACCAGGGGCGGGCGGGCGAAGAGGGTCCAGCCCTCCTCGCCGGCGGCGGTGCGGCAGCGAATGCCCGGCTCGTCGATCTTGGGGTCCAGGATGCAGCCCTGGGCCTGCTCCAGGCCGAGCAGCTGCAGCTTGTCGCGCCGGTAGATCAGGCCCACGTCGATGCCCCGCTCGTCCAGGCCCTCGATCAGGGCCGTGCCGTAGCGGTAGGGCCGGAGCGCCGGCTGGGCCACCAGGTCGTCCAGCACCCGCTTCGTCTCGATCTCGGCCAGGCCCACCACGTCGGGGGCGCCCAGGTTCTCGGCGATGCTGCTCGCCCGCGCCGCCAGCTCGCAGGCGTAGCGCTCGGGCGTGGGGGTCCACTCGGTGTCGTTCTTGGCGGGGTCGTCCACCAGGTCGAAGAAGTTCTCCAGGTTGTAGCTGGCCAGCGTCAGCTCGCCCGGCTCGGCCGGCGCGAAGCGGCCGGCCTTCAGCGAGGCGTTCGGCCAGACCTTGACCACCGCCGGGTCCGGCAGGGCCAGCTTCCAGTTGTCGAAGGTGTAGTTGAGGTTGCCCACCACCCCTTCCAGCCGGTCCCCGTGGTCGGCGCGCAGCCAGTCCCCGTTGGCCACCACACCCAGGCGGCGGCCGTCGGGCGTGGAGCGAAAGAGGCGCTCGACGGGGCTGTCGGCCGGCACCACGTAGGTCTCGCCATAGCCGTTGGTGGCCCCGACCACCCGCTGGATGGCCAGGCCGACGCGCATGCCCTCGTAGGCCTCCAGCAGGGCGGCGGCCGCCGCCACGTCCTGCGGCAGGGCGGGCAGGGGTACGGGCTCCACGGCCGTGGGGCCTGGATCCAGGATCTCCAGCCCGTCCTTGCCCAGCTGGATCTCGGTCAGGCTGTAATGCTCGGACACCCGGCCGGTGACGGCCACCCGCTGCCCCTCGGCCACCGTCACGTCCTGGCTGCCGTCGAAGATCCAGAGCCCGTCGCTGCTGGCCGGATCGCCATCGCAGTCCACGTGCTGGATGAAGAAGCCGTCGATGTCCGTGCCGCCGAAAGCCCCGGTGACCACGCCCTCCACCCGCACCAGCCGATTGGCCATGCTGGTGGTCGCGCCCGTCCCCTGGATGGCGCAGACGGTGGTGGCCTCCGGCGCCTGGGCGGCCACACCGGCGGCGGCGAACAGGAGGAGGCCGAAGAGGCAGGTCGAAACGCGAACGGGGCGGGCGGGGACGCGCATGGGGCTGCTCCTGGACTGGCGGCCGGACCTCGGCGGGAGGGCGGGCCGCAGTATAGCATGGGCCAGGAAGCGCCCTTGGGGCGCGAAAAGGGCCATCGCATCAAACCGAAGTCGGGCCGTCTCCCGTACCTCCGAGGTCCCTTTGGGTCAAATCCGGCCGACGACGATGCCGGTCTGGGCCGCCAAGGGGGTCGAATGGAGCCTCCATGGGCATCGTTATTGTCCAGCAAGCCATGGTTCACGCCTCATGCGAGGCCAGTTTCGGGGGAACCGGATCTAGTGCGATTACCCTGCCAGCGGGGCCGGCGACCACCCGGCGACTGAAGTCGCGGGCTAGTTAAGACGAAGTCCACTGGCGTGGACTGGCGGAGGAGCGACCACAGTGTGGGATCTGCCCGGAGACCCTATCTGCCGAACGGACGCGATCTTAGTGAGGGCTTCCCCATCCACAAGAGGTCGCACGATCGCCTTTGTCGCTCGTCTGGGCGCCAGCCAGGGTCAAGTCATTGCCCCAGTCCGCAGCGCGGACTTCGCTTTAACTAGCCCGCGACTTCAGTCGCCGGGTGGTCGCAGGCCCCAAGTTTGATGCGATTGCCCTTGGGGCGCGAAAAGGGCCATCACGTTAAACTTTGGAAGCGCGCCACCACCCGGCCGGTGGCGGCCCCTTCTCAGCCCCCGCCGCCCGCTACGGCGTCGCCGTCGGATGCGGCGGCGCGGTGGGAGCTTCGTGCGGGGGATGCTCGGTGGTCGGCTCCTGCACGGTTGCTTGCATGCCCTTTCTTCGCCGGAAGGGCGTGTCTTCTTTCATCGCCCGCCCCGGGAGGGCCGCCTCAGGCCGGCGCGGACCTCAAGTCGTTCAAGGACGAACCCAAGCGCCCCGTCGACCATACGGCGACGCACCTGGGTGCGACGCCCCACGGCCAGGATGCAGCATCACCCCGGACGCAGCATGACGGCGCCGCTACGGCGCCGCATCGCCCGCCGCCCCCGCCGCCACCTGCACCTCGCCGAGGCGCAGCATGTCGCCCATGGCGCCCGGTCCGAGACGCAGCATGTCGCCCATGGCCCCCGGCCCGCGCACCGGCAGCCGCCAGCCGGACTGCGGGTTGTAGACGGCGGCGACCAGGGTGTAGGTGCCGGGCTGGAGGTCGGCGGGGAGGGTGAGGTCGTGGCGGGTGTCGATGGCCTGCCCCACGGTCCAGCGGTCTGACGGCAGGTCCCAGCCGCCCACCGGTCCGTCCTGCTGGGATACCGGCCGGCCATCGGCGTCGAGGAGTTGGACGGTCTGCCAGTACGGGATCGGACTGGATGCCGAGCTGAGTGCCGTGAGCACGATGCCCAAGGTCTGCCCTGGAGCGACCACGGTCTTGTCGACGAAGGCGGCCATCGGCACGAGCAGGCTTCCGAGGAAGGGCGCGTCGTCCTCGCCGGCGGTCTCGGGTGGCGGCAGCCTCATGGCCTCTGTCAGGCCCTTGGCGCTCTGCTCCTCCTCCGCCTGCCATTGGGCGAGCGCCTTGGCGGGAGGGCCGACGGCCACCGTGGCGATCAGCGGCCTGCCGTCCTGCACGCCAAGACCCGACCAGGTCCCCAGCTCGCGGCCATCGGCGCCTACGACGGCCAGGCGAAGGTCGGCGTTCCCCGCCGCGGTGTTACGCCAGACCTGCACCCGGATCTTCTGCCGGAGGACCAGCGGCCCGCCGGCGGCCTGCGCCTCGGCCCCTTCGCCGGGCGCGAGCAGCGGTTGGCCGGGGTCGAGCGCCTCCTCGGGCGGCACGCTGATCCTGCTGGCCAGGCCGGAGGGCGAGGCGCCGTCGATCCGCCACCACAGGTCCAGGGGCAGGGAGGTGCCGGCCGGCACGGGATCCGCCGGCAGCGGCCCGCGCCCCAGCAGCTCCAGGCGTCCGCCTTCCGGCAGGCTGAGGGCCAGGCCCTCGTAGCGCTCGGCGACGTCCGCCCCCTCCGGCAGCCCCCTCAACCGCCCCCCGCGCACCGCGATCTCCCCCGCCAGGGCCCGCCCCGCGGTGGGGTTGCCGGCGGCGTCGAGCAGGGGGAGGGCCTCGGCGTTGCGGATGTACATCCCCACCTCCACCCGGTAGCGCCCCGGCGGCAGGTCCGGCGGCAGGGCCAGGGGGATGCGCTGGCCCACCAGCTCGTTGGGCTCCCAGGCGAAGCTCTTGCGGTCGTCGTCCGGGTCGTCGGCGAAGAGGCTGGTGTCGGACTGCGCCCATTCCTGGCCCGCCAGGTCCACCAGGCGCACCGTGGCCACGTACTCGGCGTCCGGCTGGGGGGGGCCTTGCCAGGCGGTGGCCACCTGCACCGTGTCGCCGGCCGTCGCCCAGGCCATGGGCGCCGTGTCGCCGGGACCACGCGCCTGGGCCGCCAGGGGCTCGGCGCCCAGCAGCTTGGGGCCGCCGGCGAACTGGCCGAGGGCCACCGGCGGCCGCTCCTTGGGCGCGTAGAGGGTGTAGGTCTGGAAGTCCCGGTGGAAGCGGCCCAGGGTCTGGTACTGGGCATCCCGCCAGGCCGCAAAGTCGCCGTAGTCCAGCATGTGCACCAGGTGGCCCGGGTCGGTGGCCGTGTCCACCTCCACCAGCAGGGCCGGCCTTCGGTCCCCCAGCTCCTGCGCCACCCGTTTCCAGCTGATCTGCCCGCTCTTCGCCGCCCCCGCCGACATCGAGGCCGCCGCGTAGGTGGTGGGGCGCCGGCTGTAGAAGTTCAGCTCCGAGAAGTCGCTGAAGACCAGGTCGTCCGGGCCGGTGCTCAGGCGGATCACGTCGGCCAGCTTGGCCGTGGCCACCTCCTGCCGCCCGCCCTCCGAGACGTCGCGCGAGAGCCAGGGCAGGACGACGACCAGGGCCGCCAGCAGCGGGAAGCGGGCCAGGGCCGCCAGGCCCGAGGCGGAGGCGGCCGGGCCTGCGGCCTCGCGGGAGGCGGCGAAGGCGAGGGCCTCGCGGCGCAGGGCCAGGAGCCAGGCCGCGGCCAGGGTCAGGAGGGCCGGGAGGAGGACCATCAGGTGGCGGGTGAAGAGGTCCCGGCTGAGGAGCAGGAAGCCGGCCATCGTCGCCAGCTGGCAGCCGAAGAGCAGGAGGCGGCGGTCCCGCCCCGTCCAGGCGGCCAGGCCCGTCGCCAGGGCGACGGCCAGGAGCAGGCCCCCCTGGTCCATGTCCACGAACTCGAAGTAGAACCACAGCGATTTGACGAAGGCCCCCCAGCGGGTGCCGGCGCTCTTCTGCATCAGGTGGTGCCCCAGGACCGCCTCTTCCACCTGCGGGCTCAGGGTGGCGAAGTAGGCCATCACCACGCCCACCAGGAGCGAGGCCGCCAGGCCCAGCACCAGGCATTCCAGCAGGACCCGCCGCCAGGGCCGGCCGCCGCGGATCCCCAGGAGGAGCCAGAGCAGGCAGCCGGCCAGGGGCAGGACGCCGAAGAGCTTGCAGAGGATGGCCAGCCCGAAGCAGAGGCCGGCCAGGGCCAGATGGCTCAGCCGCCCGGCATAGTCGGCCTCTTCGCCGCCCTCGCCGGGCCTTCCGCGCCGCAGCCCCGGGTAGGCCAGGCAGAAAGCGTAGGTGCCGGCCGTCGTCCACAGCAGCATGAAGGGATCGGCGCGAAAGGTGCGGCCGAAGAGGTAGTTGAGCGGCTGGAGCAGCAGCAGGCCGGCCGCCGCCGCCGCCGTCGCCGGGCCGAAGAGGCGCCGCGCCGCGCGCCAGGTGAAGACGCCGGCCAGGAGGGTGGCCGCCGCCGCCAGGGCGCGCAGGGGCCAGACCTCGGGGCCCGTCAGGCGCATCAGCCAGGCGCCGGGGAAGAGGAAGCCCGGGAGCTGCGGGGTCAGGAAGTCCCGGTAGGGCAGCTCGCCCAGGCTCATGCGCCAGGCCGCGTAGAGGTAGGAGCCCTCGTCGTCGTTGATCAGGAAGGCCGTCAGGCGCCAGGCGTAGAAGGCCGCGAAGAGGGCCAGGCCCAGGAGGGCCAGGGCCGTGGTGCCCGGGCCGTCGGCCAGGAAGGTCCGTCGGAGGCGGCCGAGACGGTTGCGCATGGGTGACCGCCGGCCTCAGCGGACTCGCGCCGCGGCTACGAAGCGGTCGAACAGATCCGCCGCGTCATGGGGGCCGGGGGCGGCCTCGGGGTGGTACTGCACCGAGAAGCAGCGGCGACCTTCCGAGCGGATGCCCTCCACCGAGCCGTCGTTCAGAGAGAGGTGGGTCACCGTCACGTCCTCGGCCAGGCCCTCGCCGTCCAGGGCATAGCCGTGGTTCTGGGAGGAGATGGCCACCTGCGGCTCCGGCCCCTTGACCGGCTGGTTGCCGCCGCGGTGGCCGAACTTCAGCTTGTAGGTGCGCCCGCCCAGCGCCGTGCCCAGGAGCTGATGCCCCAGGCAGATGCCGAAGAGGGGCACCCGGCCCAGCAGCTCCCGCACCTCGGCCACCACCTCGCCCAGGGTGGCCGGGTCTCCCGGGCCGTTGGAGAGCAGCACCCCGTCGGGCCCCAGGGCGAGCACCGCGGCGGCCGGCGTGCGGGCCGGCACCACG
>WBZV01000362.1_pt3 | contig 17329 bp, 27 predicted proteins | sample 5204221 | NCBI WGS metagenome assembly WBZV01 (sample SAMN12344360, study PRJNA552823) | activated sludge metagenome | biome: Activated sludge suspended growth; feature: Nitrification reactor; material: Wastewater; isolation source: activated sludge from nitrification reactor of wastewater...
ATTATCCAAAATTGCATCATCCCAATGAAGAAGTTCAGTAAAACCATACAAAAACGAGCTAATTGCCCGCTTATAGTCACTTGCAGTTTTCAGATCCTTGAATAGAGCCAGGAGTTCCTCCCTAGTAGTAAGTTCAGCCGCCGCGACGAGCAACACGCACATGACCGTCCATGTCATGATATGACGAATGTTGTCGGTTCCTGCCATACCACGGAATTCTACAGTTCCAAATTGCTGGATTGTCTTGAGATTGACGGCTGAGTACTTATGCCACGCATGAATCAGTCCCTTGATACCAGCCTCGTACAAACCTGTAGAGTTGATTGGGGCACAGAACACATTGTGCTTCCTATTCGGACCACAGTAGTTGAAGAGAGCATCCTCCAAGAATACATAAATTGCCAAAAGCTTCTGAATGTCTTTTTCAGTCATCATCCGAACATCAACGTGGACATGAACAGAAGTGCGTTCACTACTTTGGTATGCATCTGGAATATCCTTGCGGACATACTTCATCCAATCGGAGTATTCAGTAAGACTCTTCCACAGATCCCCAACCTTGGTTGGGTAAACTGTCTTGTATTCCAACCCCTCATTCCTGAGTGATCCATCCCTTTCAATAATCCAGAGACTTGTGACCATTCCGGGATAGGCATGTTCAACTTCGATCTCGATACCGATGAGCCAATTCTCCACCATCCTCTTGATCCTCGGAGGAAGGGTACTGGTATAGCTCTTGAGAAAGTCAAGGTCCAATTCGGGTCTAACAAATACAGCCTCAGGCCCAGTCTTCTTCAAGTAGGATGCTTTGATGTTAGCCATGATTCCGAGGCCCCATTTCATGACGGAGTTGATCCTCTCGTTCAATTTCTGCTCGCACCTCTGCGTGAATTCTTTGTTGGCGCTCTTCCATTTGTCGCATCGCTTCCTCTAGACGCACATCAAAGAGTGTGGAGTCATATGCTTTCTTTACTTCCTTAGGTTTTTGCACACCAATTTCAATGATTGGATCAAAGATACGATCCCGAATCTCCTCAAAGTAATGGGGCTTATCAAGATAAATAATTCCCGTGTTGATATCAATCATCCCAACTTGTTGGAGATTGATAAAGATCATCTTATTGTAGATAGCAACTAGGTTTGACAACAAACAGCCCCTAGTGTTTTTCAACTCTTCTAGGATCTTCTGAGTAGTTTTCTTTTGGTATACCTTGGGCATTCCATTAATGTGTTGTTCGAGAACGTTAAACCATGTGCTGTAATTACATCCTTGCCCACTAAGCTTCCGCAAACTCGTGTTGTTTGGGGTTAGTCCACGAGAGTATTGTCTTACCGTGTTATAGGCAAGATGCACGATGGCATCACCATCCGTCAAATAATAGCCCGCTGCTGGCCGTGAGGTATCCAATAACTCCCAGTTAAATGGGATTACTGTTCCCGATCTTCCATCAATTAGGGTGCCCCAATCACTAAGAATAATATTTACCCTGACTCCCTTTGCAACAGACTTTGCAAACCCATTGCAGTAATAGGGTTTCTCTTTGTACACAACATAGGTTTCCCTATATCGTTGATTCAAATCCTCTATTCCCATGTCCTTCAGAATAGGATTATTAAGCATTGAAATGGGCCACCTCAAAAATGTCCATCAGTTTGCCACACTTTTCCTTGTCGTGATCATTAATCGCTTGTTGGATATCGTCTGCGTAATTCAGCAGCTTATCAACAAGCAAACCACCGTTGAGTTGGAGTTGCTTGAGTGTGGTCATACACCCATCCCATACATTTCGACGCCACTTACGCTCACCAATCCAGAAGTTATCCAAAGCACGACACTCAACCCCATAAGACTTGGGACGACAAGCACCGGCCTTACCATACAAAGAACGGCGCTCATTCTTCTCGGTGATGAGAATACTAGGAGCAACAACATAAATATCAAACGCTCGCGCCACGTTAGCTTGCTCTTCGGGATTGGGCCTATCCCACCCAAAATGCACATGGCCTGCAGCAGTACGCAAACTCTCGGGAGGATTGGGACGAGGATTCTTAATCATGAGCCACGCATTGTAATCAGGATCACATCCCAGAGTTTGAGCATGTGGCGTAGCCAATTCCTTCTGACTGAAGTGCATTGCCGACACAAGCGCAAGCCGACACTTATGTGCCTTAGCAATCTTAGCAATGTAACCCAATCCCCGTGCAAGGGCCAGGTCGAATTCCTCAAAGGAATTCGCGGGAGGAATGTTGAATTCTGCAGCCACGTTGTCTTCCTGAACCGCAAAACCTTCCGGCAACCCTTCCATAGGCTTGGGATCTGCCTTCGTTCCACCAATCAGTCCTTCGACAGACTTGGGCTGATTGCGATAAGTAAAGAACACTTCAGGATCTGCACCGATTTTAAGATCATTGAATGCAAACATCTTAGAATTCTCCTTCGTCAAAAAGGCAATATTCATTAATTAGACTACGAATACCACGACAAGTCTGACCATCAGGATCCATATACTCAGGATGACCCTGAACAGCTAAAGCCCGCGTATCTCGAAAGTACACGATTTCAGGATCAATTCGGGCTGAATACTTTGGAATCTTATTCTCATCCCGCACATATTCTTTGGACAAGTTAGGCGTATATGCCACAAGACACGCCCTGCCCCCCATATGCGAGACATACATCATTTGGTGGTGGGTTGATGTGATTGGCCATAGAGGAACATCTCGCCCATTCTCATCCTTCCTGCTATACAACATATGGATTGGTCCGGCATGGCCTTGAACATCTTGCACCAATGCTCCACCAGAAAGAGCACATACCAACTGTGCTCCACGACAGATTCCAAAGATGGGAATGTTGCAGTCTTTTGCGGCATTAAACGCAAGCCGCTCAAAGACGTCCCGTTGGCTCGGCATGTGACCGACCCCACTAGCCACATTGCGGTGGCCGTAAAGAGAGGGGTGAATGTCTGCTCCCCCTCCAAAGTACACAAGATCTGCTTCCAGCATGAAAGAATCAACATCTTTCATACCAGTTACCCGGATAACTTCCAGGTCCTCCTTGAATTGCTTTTTCCACCCGTCCCAAAGAGGATCAGCATCCATTCCCCACATACTACCCAAGTCAAGAATTTTCATTAGTATCGTTTTGTAATATTAATATAATTAATTGTTGTGTCATTCCAGGCCCTCCTACAGAATTCTTTTAGCCCCTTATCCTTCTGAATTTTTGCGTATACATTTGGGTAAGTTGTGGATCTATCAACCATTCCAAACCCAACATTCAAACTAACCTTACTCTTATGAATCTTGTCAAAGCAGTCGGCAAGAGAGTATTTCTTTGCCTTATTCGCCGTGTCTTCCATGTCAATCCAAGCATTGTAAAGAGCAGTATGCCCTCCGCAGTCTTGAAGTAGTGCGGCTGCCACCCAAGATTCACTTGGAGTTAATCCTGTCTTACTGGCCCGAAATGCTGCTTCCACCATTTGCGGATATTCTTGGATCTCCCTTAAGAATGTGAAGAAAGCAAACCATCCTTGCCAATTGGTGGTTTTAGGTTGCTTTGAAACAACTTTCCAAATTGGAACTTCATAATCCAAATCGATTACACTCCACCCGTTTCTAGTTATAGTTTTGGCGGTTTCTTTCCACTCCTCCAAAGTGAGATCTTCAATTGTGGTTGCTTTAAGATAATCATCTGCAACCATATTCAGGATCAATTCATTCTTGAACCATTCGATTGCCTCTTGCGAAATAACTGCTGTCTTCGCAATCCGAAAATAGTTCGTAATCTTACTTTCAGGTACAAACTTATACCTAGAATAGCAGGCATACTCGCCAGGAAGTCCTTCATTGGTTGCATACACAGTCTTGCAATAAATTGATGCAGATCGCCATTGATTTTTTTCTTGCATTCTTAACCTCCCAACACGTTGCGAAATTGGTCCTCCACCCAAGCTTGGAGGACTGCGGCTTCACGCATTTCGACAGCAGTGAACTGCGGAATACGCCGCTTCTTGATCACAACCTTTGTGGGTTGTTTGGGCGCGTGACGCTTAAGGATATGGCCGCCGTGACGGACCTCCACGTTCACCATCTGCACGTTACCAGTTCTCATTTCTTCATTCCATCAAGCTTATATTTCAATTCATTAATGAATGCCCAATAACCATTTGTAATCTGCATCGTAGCAAGATGATCACGAATATAATTGATTGTCTCGACCATAAAGAAAGCCTCATTTGAGGTATCCAAAGTAATGGTAATTGGTTGATAATCCAATTTCTTTTGGTCAACTCTCATTTAGCTTTCTCCTGAAAGAGATCATGTAACATATACGCAAATTGCACGAGTTCTCCGTAGTGTGGACCATTACCCATATAAGTAATAGCCAACCCAATCGTGGCAAGGAACTGCTTGAGTTCTTTTTCACTTTCAATCGTGATGGTGATAGGTTCAAACTTCTTAATTTCAGATGAAACCTTCATTTTACGCGATTCCTAATTGAACTAAGAAGAGAATATGCAAAATCAACTGTGTCTCCTCTTTGGTGTTTTATAGTCTCGATATAAGATGAAAGAATAAGGGCTAAATGTGTAAGTTCTTCTTGTGCCTCAAATGTGATCTTAACTGGAGAAAAGATGGGATCAACTTCGAGTTTCATTTTATCGTCCTCTGTTCATAAGAGCAATAAAGAAACCTTCTGCAAAACGGGCTTCTTCATGTTCTTTGCTTGTATTGTGCCTAGCAATAAAGGCTTGTAACACATTGGTCAAATAGGTGAGTTCAGCCTCATATTCAAGTGTAATTTTAACCGGAGCAAAGATTGGTTTACATTCAACTTGCATTACATTCCCTCCGTAAAGAGCGCCGCAAAGCGCAGCGCGAGAACGCGGGTAACAAAAAAGTCCGGCGTTACAGGCCACCAATAACCCTCGAACTTGCACGAATCTTCCTGCATATCGGGATTGTCTTGATAGAACAACTCATTCCAGATGTTCCAGAGTTTGTACCAATCCTCCTTACTAATTTCCGTATCATAGGCGTGCATAGGAAGGATTTGCTGAAGTGCTCGACAGGCTGAGTTATAAAACCTAAACCTCTGTCCTTCGTATGTTGCCATAACAAATGGATTGGCTTCGAGCCAGTCGGCAGCTTCATTAAACACTTGGGAAATACTCTTCATTTTCAACTCCACAAAAAAGAAAACCGGCCCTTTTGGGGCCGGCCAATTAACTCCGAGTTAACCTGCTACCGCCGCGATCCAGAGCCTAACGAGGCCGGGCAGCATGAACACAAGCGCGATGGTGATTGCCCACTTGATGCGCGGCGTCAACTCGCCGGTCGATACGATGCACGCCGGGACGGCAATCATAAGACCGATGAGCGCCAACCAGAACGAAGCTTCGGCGCCGGTCATTACATCCTCCTTAATGCGGAGAATTTCGGTTGATCCAACAACCTCCCAAACCGATGGGATAGCTCCATCGATTGCTCATACCGCCTGATATGGTCCTGTCGAGCCTGTTCCCAAGCCCTGTCGTGGGCCACGTTCGCAGGTTCTACTACGGGGGCCGGTTGCGGGGCAGGATGACCGACCGTGATCATCCGGTACTCAGTGCCATTCCAGATCAACATTACCAATCCTCCTCAAAGAATTCGGCAGCAAATAACAAAGCAAGCACCCGAGAATCACTATCTCCTAGAGGCCACCAGAATCTAAAGCGATCCATCTGATCCATCTTAGGAGCATAGAGGAAGTAAAACACCTCAAAGACAGTATCGAATGCCTCCCAACATTCTTCATCCGGATACTCATCGTATTGGTAGTTGGCGAGACGATAAAACGCATCTTCTATAGCTCCACAACAACCATCAAGCGTCAATACCAATTCAGCAGCCTCGCGGAATATCTTACTTACAAATTTCCGCGTTCTCTTATTCATATTACTTCCCCCCATTCGTCAATTGGGAAAGCAAGTTGGCGACCGCCACATAGAAAAGCGGCTTACGCTGAACCCCGCTCAAGTGCTTGACCGTGCGTTCTTTCTTATCATAGAACACGCGGGTCCAGGTGTCGGGTTCCCACCCGGTGAAAGACTTTTCAGTAGCGAGAAAGCAATCGTACTTACCGCCGATCACTTGGCGAACCGCGATACGTCCGATAAGACCATTAATGAGTTGATGCTTCATCTTAATCTCCAACAAAAGAGCTACCTAACGGAGGTAGCGGCCGTAAAACCATATGAGAAGGGGCGAATGCCCCTTCCCCTATAGTCTTACTAGGAATTCGCCGCCGCAATAGCTGCACGAAGCAACATCAGAGAGCGTTCAGCCTTCCGCGCATTTTCCAAATCATATTCCAAATCGCGGATCAGATTTCGAGTCATTTCCATCTCTTGCTCTACTTGCTTGAGATTTGGAAGAAGATGCAGCATTTTATACCTCCTTATTCATGAGAATACAAAGATGCCGCGCCAAGTGGCACGACATAGGCTTCGACTGGCGATTGCCAGCCGTGTCATATACTGCCCACAACATATGACCACACACGATACAAGTTGAGAGGTAGTAGCGCATCGGGGCACCTTATCGCGGATGACCGACCGTCTTGGGAACGAACCAGACCCAAACATTCGGACTCGCATTGCAATATGGCCACGCCACAAGCTTAGCGTCTGGCGCGGGTTGGAGTAGGAAATTCATCTTGATGTACATTGGGGATTTAACTCCGAGTGAAAACCACGTTGTTATTGGGGTCTTTCTCTTAGCACAAAGCCCGACCGATTTAGTCAGGCTTTATGATAAAAGAAAACCGGGGCTTTCGCCCCGGTTCCTGGCACCACGATGGTGCGTTACGATGCCTTCGCCGCTCCAAGCTTCGCAGCGGCGGCCTTGGCGGCCTCTCGCTCGTTTTCTTCCTTCGTCGCGTCAACGAACGCGGCAGCAACCTGAGTATGCCTCGCGCGCTCGCATGCCCCGGCGAAACCTTGCAAAGCCTCCGCCATCTCCTCTGCGGTCAGATGCAGCATGATTTCGGTGGCCTTGTTGACGGCGACCTTGATTGCTTCCGCACGGTCCCTCTTGTGCCGTGCCTGAAACTTCGCAGCGTCGATAGCGGCTGCGATTTGTTCGGGGTTATTGCCGATGGCAGCTTTGATAGCGTTTTCGGCCACGGCAGCGGCGATATTGGCGCGGCGTTCGATCCGTTCTTCCTTCCGCTCCTCGCGGAGAAGCTTGACAATCTCCACATACGTCAAGTCGGCACAGACGGAATCGAAAGTCTCCGCACCCCTTTGGAACCAAAGCGGGGCGAACAGGACGCGGAATTCCGAGGCCCGCTGATACGCGGACCGTTGTGCGGCATCCCCCTTGTTCCATCCCTTGACGGCAGCAGCAAGGGAATCAACATCCGCTTGCGTCGCCGTGGTTTCGAGTGTTGCCCGGTACAAGGAAACGATTTGCTCGGACGTCCGGCGACCGACTTCCGCTTGTTCGTTCGACAAGGCCAGCAACGCAGCCGGGAGGGTCGCGATGGTCGCGAGGGGTTTTTGCTCAACAGAGGGCAGGGTGTGCAGCATGATGGCGATTAACTCCAAGTGAACGACGCGTCGAAGGCCGGACACGCAACGGCAAGGTCCGAAGGGACCAAAGGGTAAGACTAAGATTTAGGGTATAGCACCACATGCCCCAATAGTACCGGAATGGCAAGAGGCTGTCAACCCCTCCCGCCGGCCCCGTCGCGACCAGGCGCGGCTTGTACAGAGGCACGATTTGTGCTAATAGCAAGAAGTGTGCCCGATTCCGGGCGGGCGGGAATACCCCTATTGTTGACCAGGGTATAGGGTCTTAACTCCAAGTGATCGGGAACGCTCCGGTATGCCTTGTCATCAAGGGAACGGTATCGGTTTTTTGGATGATAACTCCTTGAGTTAGTAAGTGGTTACTAACACCCCGTGTGATTTTTGAGTAAAAAAACACACAAAAACAAAGGGATAGGGGGGAAAATTGAATTGTTGGGCACAGTGCCTAATGCATTTTCCTACGATTTATACACTTTTTAAAAGTAAGGGGGGATATTTTGAGGTACTATTCCACAAATGACAACACCCCTTCTTTTGGGAAGGGGTGTCTATTTTTTAAATTAATTTATTATCGCCTTCGGCGACACCGTTCCTTCGGAACGGCTAAAGAACTTATTAAACTCTATCTTTACCTAGGAATCCGGCAAAGCACACCTCCCAGCAATTAAGCTGGTTGGTGCCATATTTGCCGTACCTATAAGTAAAGACTTTACCTGAGGCCGGGTGATGTGGAATCAAAAGGCCACACCACTATCCCTTGCTCTATCGGGATCCCTATGAAATCCCCTCCCGTCACGTTGCAAGGGCCCACATTGGTGGAGGCACACCCGTTGAGTCTCTGACGCCTAGTAGACTCCTTACCCAACTCTTCCCCTAGTCGGTTCACCTTCCCGAGAAAAGTGGTCATCAGATACTTAGACAACTAGGGTGACAGATTAGTTCAACGAGGGTGGGTACTTTAGACAGTTCGTATGAATAATTCTGTCTAAAGGGGGTACCCTCGGGGAACTTTTTTGTCACCCATATTGTCTAAGTTAAAGAAGGAGGGAATTTCTATGGAAGCTAAGGTTTTAAGTTCCAAGACTAAGAAGCTTATGGCCAACAGGCCAAATAGACATTCAGATGAGACTAAGTATAAGACAGTAGCGTTGTATTGCCAAGTAGGTTCTCTTAAGGCTGTAGGAATTACCCTAGGTATTCCGTATCAGACCTTGAAGGACTGGCACGCAACAGATTGGTGGAAAAGTATCGAAGATGACATCGCTTCTCAGAAAAAGACCAAATTGTCTGGTCAAATTGAGAAAGTTAGGGATAAAGCAGTAAATGTAGTTGAAGATAGGTTGGATAACGGAGATTACTTCTACGATCAAAAGAACGGAGAACTTATCCGTAGACCTGTCAATGCTGATACTGCAGCCCGCATCTTGAACTCAACTCTCACCACTTCGGTTCGTCTCGAAGAGCTTAAACAGAACGAACGACGAATCGAAACTCAAGAAAAAACTCAGGATCGCTTGGAAAAACTCAAGAATGAGTTCATGAGATTCGCCAAAGCGACTCAAATAGAAGGAAAAGCACAATATGCCATTCATGAAGAACGGGAGACGCAACTACCAAGCGGAACTAGCTTGGGAGAAGAGGAACGGGAAGGAACGCCAGAATGATCGTTCGGCTCGGAATTCTGCTCGTGCCGAGGTAGAAAAGAAACTTGGCCATAAACTACCCACGGATCAGCATGTGGATCACCGGGTAGCACTCTCGAAGGGCGGTAGCAACTCTCTTTCAAATCTCAAAGTTACTTCAGCCGCCAAAAACACGAGTTTCGCCCGCACCAAGACCGGGGCAATGGCCTCGGAAACTTCCAAGCGGGAACGTCGGAAGAAGAAGTGAAACCCATTGAATGGCCTTGGGGTTATTACTACCTAGGGTGGATCTGTCCTAGGTGTGATCGGGTAAATGCTCCACACATTTTCACTTGTCCTTGTAGTTTCAAAGATAAAAAGGAACTTAAATAATGGCTATCTCAACTGGTTCGTTTCCTAAGGCCACTCAACCCGGTGGGTTGGGAGCTATGTTTGGTAAAAAGAAGTCCAAGGCTCCGGCTAAGAAGAAGAAGTGCTAAATGCTCAAGCTCTTGAGGGATTTGTTAAAACTTTGCTCCTCAAGAATTTCGATGACGCGAAAGAAATTCCCAACTGCCATCGTGAGTGGTGGGAAGCCTGCTGTTCTCCTAATCAATTCGTGGCTCTCGCGGCCCCCAGAGGTTATGCCAAGAGCACAGCCATCACACATAGCTACACTCTTGGTAAAGTACTATTCCGAGAATCGAAGTTCGTAATTCTCGTATCTGACTCCGAAGGCCAAGCTTCACTCTTTCTTGGGGATATTAAGAAAGAACTAATAGAAAACGACGATCTTCGTGCTCTTTTTGGGATTAAAGGATTCTTTAAGGAAACTGAAACAGATTTGATTGTAGACTTTGACGATGGACAATCCTTCAGGATTATCGCCAAAGGTTCGGAACAAAAGCTTCGTGGTCTTAAGTGGGGTAACAAACGTCCTGATCTGATCATCTGTGACGACATGGAAAACGACGAACTGGTAATGAACAAGGAACGTCGGGACAAGTTCAAGAAATGGTTTAACTCTGCCCTCCTCCCTTGCCGTTCTGACAAGGGGCTTGTTCGGATAGTAGGCACTATCCTCCATGCCGACTCACTCTTGGAACAGCTAATGCCTAAGATGTGGGCCAAAGACACAGTAGAATATGGTCTGAAGGTCTACAGCAGGAACCGCCACTCGTGGCACTCGCTTAAGTATCGTGCTCACAGCAAGGATTGGGATGTTCTCCTGTGGGAAGCTAAGAAGAGTAAAGAGGATTTACAAGCTATTCGGGAGATGTACAAGAACCAAGGTCTCTTGGACGTCTACTCCCAAGAATATCTGAATAATCCTATCGACGAATCTAACACCTACTTCCGCCGGTCAGACTTCTTGACGATGAAAGAAGAGGATTTTGATAAGCCAATGGTCCACTATATCACGATGGACCTTGCGGTTACTCAAAAAACGACGTCAGACTACTCTGTATTCCTTGTATCTGGTATCGACTCTGAAGGTTATATCTACCTCAAACATATTGTCCGTGATAGATTCGATGCTTTGGAGATTGGAGAGACTCTTTTCGCACTTGTTAGGGCCTATGACGCTGCTTTGGTAGTCTCTGAAAAGGGAACTCTGGTAAATTCGATCCTTCCTGCTCTCAGAAAGAAGATGGAAGACGATAATTTGTACTTTCCTATCGAACTTATCGCGTCAACCGTCGATAAAGTCCAACGAGCACAGGCAATCCGCCTCCGTTCAAGGTCTGGGAAGGTCAAGGCAAACAAGAAATCCGATTGGTGGGACAAATTCGAGGACGAAATCATCGGTTTTCCTCGGGCAATTCACGATGACCAAGTGGACGCTCTCTCCTTACTAGGACAAGCGATCCAAAAGTTCTACGAAGCTCCTACTTTCCAAGAGCTTGAGGAAGAAGAATACGAAGAGATGAAAGAACAGGGAGGTTTTTATGAAGAAGGTCGAAACTCTTACACCGGGTACTAGGTAATGGATCTGTCTCAGATGCAAGCCATGATGGCACAACAGCAAGGAATGGCCCCACAAGGGCCTCAGGGCGCTCCTATGCCCCAAGAAGGTATGGGAGGTCCACAACCGCCTATGGAAGAGCCTATGGGGCCTCCTATGCAGTCTGAAGAGGTAGATGAAGGGGATGCTGCGGAGAGTTACCTCGATGCCGCCTTGATGGAAACCAATCTAGCCAAGAAACTTCGTAATAAGAAGACTAAGAGTGGAACCCTTCTCCTTGATGAAATCGGTGAGGAGGTCTACAATGGATGGGACAAAGACGAAGAATCCCGCAGGGGATGGATGGACCGAAATAATGAGTGGCTTAAGCTGGCGGTTCTGGTTTCAGAAAAGCGATCGTTTCCGTGGCCTAATTCGTCTAACGTCAAGTACCCCCTTCTGGCCACTGCTGCTATGCAATTTTCTGCTAGGGCTTACCCCGCTCTTGTTCCTGCTGACGGCCAAGTTGTAAAGGCCAAGATTTATCCGAAGGATCCTGATGGGCAACTAAATCTTGTTGGATCTAAGATTGCTCGTCACATGAGTCATCAGATCATGTACGAAATGCCGTGTTGGGAAGAGGATATGGATAAGACTCTCAACATCATGGCGATCTCTGGGATCTGTTTTAAGAAGACCTATCATAACTCGGTTCTCAATAAGCACCACTCCCACATTGTCTATCCAGAGAATCTCTGTGTAAACTATTGGGCTAAGAATCTTGAGAAAGCTTATCGCAAGACTGAGATTCTTTATTACACTGAGAATGACTATACCGAAAAGGTTAGGAATGACGAGGAGTTCTTGGAAATTGACCTTCCAACCCAATCCAACGATCCTGATGCTAAGGTAGAAAAAGAAGCTACCGAGACTTACGCTAATGACGCCGATAAGTCTACCCCGTATGTCTTTCTCTCCCAACACACCTTCTGGGATCTGGATGATGATGGTTACGAAGAACCCTACATTATCACTATTCATAAGGATACCAAGAAGGTAGTTCGTATCATTGCTCGTTGGGAGTCTAAGGGAGTTCATCTAGATGCAGACGACAAAGTTATCCGAATCGATCCTATTGAATACTTTACGGCCTTTCCTTTCATTCCCAACCCCGATGGGTCTATTTATGCCTTGGGTTTCGGAGCACTTCTGGCCCCGCTCAACGAGTCCATCAACTCAATCATCAACCAGCTCATCGATTCAGGAACAATCAACAACCTTCAAGGAGGTTTCATTGGCAAGGGCCTACGTCTCAAGATGGGTATCTCCACTTGGCAGCCCGGAGAGTGGAAGGTAGTCAACGCTACTGGTGAGGATCTTCACAAGAACATCTTCCCACTCCCCACCAAGGAACCTAGCCCGGTTCTGTTTAACCTTCTGAATATGCTCATTACGTCGGGGAACCAACTTGCCAGCATCGCTGAAATCTTTGTTGGAAAGATGCCCGGACAGAACACTCCGGCCACAACCACTCAGGAAACTGTCAAACAAGGAATGGCAGTCTTCACTGCTATTTACAAGCGGGTTTACAGATCTCTCGATTCAGAGTTCAAAAAGATTTTCCGCCTTAATCGTCTCTTCTCGTCTGTCTTCGATGAAGTCGAAGAGGTCTTGGGAGAACCTCTATCGAACACTGATTACGACGACGATCTTCGGATTATTCCAGGTGGTGACCCAACTGGCGACACTGAATCGACACGACAAGCCAAGATTGATGCTGTCGGTGGGCTTCTCCAAATGCAAACCATCGATCCGATGGCATTTACACAATGGGTTCTAGAAGCTAAGGAAGTTCCCAATTACCAGAAGCTTATTGCCAAGCCCCAACCTCCCCAACCTTCTCCTGAAGAGCAGAAGGCCCAAGCCCAGATCCAAGTCATTCAACAAAAGGCTCAGGCTGATCAACAGAAGAACCAGATGGATCTTATGGCCAAGCAAAAGGAAATTGAGCTTAAGGCCCAAATGGCAGAGTTGGAAGCTAAGGTTAAGCAAATGGAGTTGGCTTTCAAGCAAACCGAGCAAGCTATGAAGATGCAGGGTATGCAACAAGAACACCAGATGAATATGGTTCATCAGGTCAATCAGCAACACATGGATACTCAGAAGCAACAAGCAGATCTTGAGATGCAAAAAGTCTCACAACAACAGAGCCTCCAACATGCAGATGAAAATCATCAGCAAGCAATGAAGCAACAAAAGCAACAAGCTGCTATGAAACCTCAAGGTGGTACTGATGCTGCTAAAAAGAGGGGGCGTCCTAAGAAGGAGAAGTAATCTTGCCCGTTTCTAAAGAGATGTATTTGGAGTGGAAAGACTCAGTAGTTACTCAAGAGATCAAGCAGTATATGTTGGAAGCAGTAAACAGTGCGGCAGCGATGATTCTGAATCGCCGTGACAGCAACCCCCTTGATGATCAGTATCTCAAAGGCTTTATCAAGGGACTCACAGAGGCTCTTGAGACTGAACCAGAGATTATCAAGGAGAAAGAGGATGATTGAACTTAAGGCAGTTGGACATCGTGTTATCGTTAAGCCGGACCCCGTTGAAAAGAAGTCTGCTGGTGGGTTGTATATTGCAGTAGACGAGAAGCGGGAACGAGCAGCAAGTCAAAAGGGTACTGTAATTCAGGTTGGCCCTATGGCTTGGAAGAATGAAGTTTACGGGTTTGGTGTCGAAGGTTGGGAACCGTGGTGTAAGGTTGGTGATCGGGTCTTCTTCGCACGATACTCTGGTAAGTTCATTCGAGCTAACGAAGATGATCCTTATAGTGAAGATGTGTTTGTTGTCCTGAATGACGAAGATATTCAGGCAGTGATTGAGAAGGAATAATATGACTACTGAAGAACTCAAGCCCGTAGAGGGAAACGAGAACGAAGTTGTTGATACTAAGGAAGTACAGACTCCGGTTACTCCCACTTACACCGAGGACGAGCAACTTGCTATGGAATCGGGATGGGTGCCCAAGGACCAATGGAAGGGCGACCCGGATGCGTGGAGGTCTGCTAAGGACTTTAACGAGCGTGGTGAACTGTTCGAGCGCATCAAGCAACAAAGTAGGGATATTCAAAACCTGAAGCAAGCAATGACCTTTCTTACGGACCAGCACAAGAAGCAATATATTGCTGGTTACAATGAGGCAATTAATAGCCTCAAGGCCAAGCGAGATCAGGCTTTGGAAGAAGGAGATCTTGTTGCCGCACAACGGCTGAATGACAAGATTGATGATGTTAAGGATAATCTCAAGCAAGCCAAGGAAACCCCAGTACAAGCAAACACCACTATTCAACCTACTCCCGAGTTTATTGCGTGGAAGAACAAGAATAGCTGGTACATGAACGACAAGACGATGACTTCATTTGCTGATGCTGTTGGACACGCCTTCTTTGCTGAGAATCCGGGGACTACTGAGACTGCCATGCTAAACACTGTTACTCGGGAAATCAAGAAGCGTTTCCCCGAGAAGTTTGCAACTGGTGGTCCTCCGAGTCCTGATGGTGAAGGTAGTAACCGCTCCAGTAGAGGAGCCACCAATCCCCTAGCGTCTATCGAAGCTAGTATGCCTGAAGAGCACAAGGCAATCATGCGTACTATCCTGAAGACGACACCGGGACTGACAAAAGAGCAGTACCTTAAGCAATATGGAAGCTAAGGAGATACTAGATGAATGCTCGCACAGAATTGCTGAATAAGAAGAAGCCTAACCGAGTCCCTATGGCTCGTAGGCAAGTTCTAAACGTACGCGGATTGAAGGACCAGAACGAATTTCATTATCATTGGATGAACGATGTAGACGACAGGCTCTACAACGCCATTGAGGCAGGTTATGAGTTCGTGAACAAGCAAGGTCTTTCGGTTGGCGACGCTACCGTTGAATCAGCGCGCGGAACTGATTCTCTTTTGTCTAAAGGTGTTGGTGGTGGGAAGAAAGCTTACCTAATGCGAATCCCCATTGAACTCTATAACGAGGACCAAAACAACAAGATGAAGGAGATCCGTGCGATGGAAAATGAAATTCGCGGCACGGCGAAACAACCCGGAACTTATGGTCACGTTGAAGTAGAACAGAAGTAAGGTTTGTTTTTCCGCCGCATAACGCTTTATAAGGAGAGGCTTAAATGGCTAATCTTGATGCACCGAAGGGATTTATCCCCACTCGGTTCTATAATGGTGCGGGTTATGACGGCCGACACATCTTGGCTGTCCTGACTGGTGCTACTGGTAATACTTTTATTGGGGACGTTGTAAAGCATAGTGGTGCTGGCGCGGCGGCCAACACCAAGATTGCTGGACTTAATTGTGAAGGTATGCCGATTGTTGCACGGGCTACTTCTGGTACTACTGGCCAAGACGTCTTTGGTGTTGTGGTTGGGTTCCTTCCTGATCCTACTCAGCTCGGCCTGAAGTATCGTGTGGATTCGACTGATCGTGTTGCAATGGTTGTTCCTGCGCATGATGTTGTCTTTGAAGTTCAAGAAGACGCGGATACGACTCCTCTCGCTGCGGCTGATGTTGGCCAGAATATTTCGTTTACCCTTACGGCTGGTAATACTGCTACTGGGGTTTCTGGGATGGAAATTGACTCGTCTGCGAAGAATACCACGGCTACTTTGCCGTGCAAGATCCTTGGTCTTGTACAGCGAGTTGATAATGCCTATAACACTGGTGGTTCGGCGGTTGATTGTGCTAAGTATGAAGTAATCTTCAATACGTACTTGGCTGCCCCGAATGTTGTTGGTGTCTAATCGCTAAAGGAGAATAACTATGGCTATCAATACTGGTTCCTTTGGCAAGGCACTCTGGCCGGGAATTAACAAGTGGTACGGTGATGCTTACTCGGAATGGCCCGTCGAATGGGACAAGCTCTTCGAGAAGAACACCTCGCGTAAGGCGTTTGAAGAAGACGTTTCGATGTCGCCGTTTGGTCTTGCCCAACAAAAGGGTGAAGGTGCGTCGATTAACTACGATTCGGCCCAACAAGGCTTCGTTGATCGTTACACCCACGTTACTTATGGTCTTGGTTTCATCATCACCAAGGAAATGGTGGAAGACGATCAGTACGACGTTATTGGTCCGAAGCGCGCGAAGGCTCTGGCTTTCTCGATGCGCCAAACCAAGGAAATTCTTGGTGCCAATATCCTGAACAAGGCGTTCAGTGGTGTTGGTAATCCGACCTATGGTGATGGTAAGACTCTCGTTGCAACTGACCACCCGAATGTGGCCGGTGGCACTTGGTCGAACCAAATTGCCGTTGCGGCGGATCTCTCGGAAGCTGCTCTTGAGCAAGCGTGTCTGGATATCCAAGGTTGGACGGATGATCGTGGCAAGCGGATCGCGGTTAAGCCGCAGAAGCTTGTTGTTCCGTACACGTTGGACTTTGAAGCGAATAAGATCATGAAGACGGAATATGAAGTTGGTACTGCCAACAACACCGTCAATGTGGTTCGTAGTCGCTTCCCCGGTGGTGTCATTCTGAACCACTATCTGACGGATACGGATGCTTGGTTCATTCTCACGAATGTTCCGGGTGGCCTGAAGTACTTTGAACGGCGTGGTGATGCGTTTACCCAAGACGACGACTTTGATACGGACAATGCTAAGTTCAAGGCGACGGCTCGGTACTCGTTCGGTGCGACGGACAAGAAGGGCATCTACGGATCGGCTGGGGTTTAACCTATTGTAATTGGTTCCGGGGGAGTCCCATATAATACTCTCCCATTCCTTCTGAGGAGAAGATTATGTCTACGATTAAGATGTATGATGCAGGTGTTGCCAAGAATGTCCGTGTCAAGACTCGGGCCGTTGGTCGCTCGACTACTGCCGTTGCTCTTGCCAAGATTCCGAAGGGTGCCCGCATTCTTGCTCTGGTCCTTACTGGTACTGCTAGTGACTCGGCAACTGCTGCTACGCTTTCGTTTGGTACTAGCACTACTTCCACGGAACTTGTTAACGCCTACGATGTGAAGACTGCTGCGAATGGTCAAGGCCCCTCGCTTCTGCCTTCCAACGGTGCTGCGAAGTTTGGTGGTGTTCTTGCCAACGACACGGTTATCTATTACAAGTACGCGGAAACGGGTGCTGCCACTGTTGGTTCGTGGAACGTGCATATCGTCTACACTGACGGC
>WBZV01000744.1_pt1 | contig 17317 bp, 16 predicted proteins | sample 5204221 | NCBI WGS metagenome assembly WBZV01 (sample SAMN12344360, study PRJNA552823) | activated sludge metagenome | biome: Activated sludge suspended growth; feature: Nitrification reactor; material: Wastewater; isolation source: activated sludge from nitrification reactor of wastewater...
CAAATCGCGCGAAGAACCTTTTTTCATGGTCATGTCTCTCTCCTTCTTTGTTGTGTCGAGCCGGCTCAGACGCCGAGGGTTTGGTGCAGCCAGTCCATCTTTCCGGGTAGTTCTTCCTTGGTGATCGTGGCGATGATCTCGCCGTGCTCCAGTACGTAGTGACGGTCGGCCAGGGGGGCGGCGAAGCGGAAGTTCTGCTCCACCAGCACGATGGTGAAGCCACGTTTCTTGAGTTCTACAATGACTTCGCCCAGTTTCTTGACGATGACCGGTGCCAGACCCTCGGTGATCTCGTCGAGGAGCAACAGCTTTGCGCCGGTGCGCAGTACCCGCGCCATGGCGAGCATCTGCTGCTCGCCGCCGGACAGCTTGGTGCCGGGGCTACTGCGGCGCTCCAGCAAGTTGGGGAACATCCCGTAGATCTCGTCCACACTCATCCCGCCGCTGGCCACCTGGGGGGGCAGCATCAGGTTCTCCTCGGTGGAGAGGGAGGCAAAGATGGCGCGTTCCTCGGGTACGTAGCCGATGCCGTAGCGGGCCATGCGGTGAGTGGGCTCGGCAATGACGTCCTTGCCATTCACCATGATCGATCCGGTACGTCGGCCCACCAGGCCGAGGATGGACTTGAGTGTGGTGGAGCGGCCGGAGCCATTGCGGCCAAGGAGGGTGATGCATTCACCGCGACCGACATGCAGGTCGATGCCGTGGAGGATATGGGATTCGCCGTAGAAGGCATGCAGATCGTGGATCCGCAACATTTCGGGCTTGGGGTCGAAGGCGCTGGTCATGGATCGCTTCCGGTCAGTGGTGGGCGTCGTTCATGTCGCTGGAGCCCACATAGGCTTCGAGTACCTGCGGGTTTTTCGAGACCTCCTCGTAAGGGCCTTCCGCCAATATGCTGCCTCGCTGAAGCACGGTGATGCGGTCGCACAGGTTGGCCACCACCGAGAGGTTGTGCTCGACCATCAGGATGGTGCGATTGGCGGACACTTTGCGGATCAGCTCGACCACCCTTCCGATGTCCTCGTGACCCATGCCCTGGGTGGGTTCGTCCAGGAGCATCATCGTCGGTTCGAGAGCCAGGGTTGTGGCGATCTCCAGGGCACGTTTGCGGCCATAGGGCATCTCCGCCGTGATCGTGTCGGCAAAGCTCCCCAGATCCACGGATTCGAGTAGCTGCATGGCACGCTCGTTGAGAACATCCAGGCTCTTCTCGGAGCGCCAGAAATGGAACTCGGTGCCCAGCTTCCTCTGCAGCCCGATCCGCACGTTCTCCATTACGGTCAGGTGCGGAAAGGTTGCCGAGATCTGAAAGGAGCGGACCAGCCCCCTGCGGGCTGTGACTGCTGGCGCCTCACGGGTGATGTCCTGTCCATCGAAGACGATGCTGCCGCGGGTGGGTGGCAGGAACTTGGTCAGCAGGTTGAATACGGTGGTCTTGCCGGCGCCGTTGGGGCCGATCAGGGCGTGGATATGGCCGCGACGGACCTTCAGATCGACGTTGGATACTGCCGCAAAGCCCTTGAACTCCTTCGTCAGGCCGGCAGTTTCCAGGATGAACTCGCTCATGGGACTTCCCGGTTGGGGGCGAAATCAGTGCTTCGCCCGGGTGGAGGAGAGGGGCTGTTTGCGCAGGCGCGCGCGCTGCCGGCGGGCAGCTACAAGTCTGTGCGCAACGGCGAGGGTGAGGCTGACCGTGAGGATCAAGGCCAGGATGGGCAATGGGCTCATTGCGAGGTCTCCGTTGTGTTTCTTATTGCGCCAAGCCTAGTGCCCCAGCGTGTCCAAACCTTTTCTCAAATGTAACGAATGGTGCGGCTGCGCTCGGGGCAGGAGCGTTGTGCGTGTTGCTCTATGCAAGCCTATTAAGGGGCCATCGTCGCTGGCGGCCAATGGGGGATTACCCGAACTTACGCTCGCGTAAGCTCCCCCGGCTGTACCGGCAAGTAGCGAGTGGCGGCACCGGTCCTTCTGTCGGGCTAGAATGGAAGGCTGGCAACACATTCATTCGTTTCAAGACGGAGTCCTCGAGATGCCCCAGTATCGTTCCCGCACTTCCACCGCCGGTCGCAACATGGCCGGCGCCCGCGCCCTTTGGCGCGCCACCGGCATGAAGGACGGCGATTTCGAAAAGCCGATCATCGCGGTGGTGAACAGCTTCACCCAGTTCGTTCCCGGTCACGTACACCTCAAGGATCTGGGCCAGCTGGTGGCGCGCGAGATCGAGAAGGCGGGTGGTGTCGCCAAGGAGTTCAACACCATCGCCGTCGATGACGGCATTGCCATGGGCCATGGCGGCATGCTCTACAGCCTGCCCAGCCGCGACCTGATCGCCGACAGCGTGGAGTACATGTGCAACGCCCACACGGCGGATGCCATGGTGTGCATCTCCAACTGCGACAAGATCACTCCGGGCATGCTGATGGCCGCCCTGCGCCTCAACATCCCGGCGATCTTCGTGTCCGGCGGCCCGATGGAGGCCGGCAAGGTCAAGTGGGAGGCCAAGGTGATCTCCCTCGACCTGGTGGACGCCATGGTCAAGGCCGCCGACAGTAGCTGCTCGGACGAAGAGGTGGACGCCATCGAGCGCTCCGCCTGCCCGACCTGTGGCTCCTGCTCCGGCATGTTCACCGCCAATTCCATGAACTGCCTGACCGAAGCTCTGGGTCTGTCCCTGCCGGGCAACGGTACCGTGCTGGCCACTCACGCAGATCGCGAGCAGCTCTTCCTGCGAGCCGGCCGCACCATCGTGGACTTGGCCCGCCGCTACTACGAGAAGGACGACGAATCCGTCCTGCCGCGCTCCATCGCCAGCTTCAGGGCTTTCGAGAACGCCATCAGCCTTGACGTGGCCATGGGCGGCTCTACCAATACCGTGCTGCACCTGCTGGCTGCGGCCAAGGAGGCCGGTGTTGATTTCACCATGAGCGACATTGATCGTATCTCGCGTAAGGTGCCGTGCCTGTGCAAGGTGGCGCCGGCGGTGGCCGAAGTGCATATCGAAGACGTGCATCGTGCCGGCGGCATCATGGCCATCCTCGGCGAGCTCAATCGCGCCGGGCTGCTGCACACGGACCTGCCCACCGTTCACACCAGGACGATGGCCGAGGCTCTGGCCAGTTGGGACGTGATGCAAGCCCACGACAGCGGTGTGTTCAACTTCTACAAGGCCGCGCCGGGCGGCGTTCCCACCCAGGTGGCCTTCAGCCAGGATCGGCGCTGGAACGAGCTTGACATGGACCGCAGCAAGGGCGTGATCCGCGACAAGGCCAATGCCTTCAGCCAGGACGGTGGTCTCGCCGTGCTCTACGGCAACATCGCCGAGAAGGGCTGTATCGTGAAGACTGCCGGTGTGGATGAGTCCATCTGGACGTTTACCGGCCGTGCCCGTGTATTTGAAAGTCAGGAAGATGCGGTGGCAGGCATCCTCGCCGATCAGATCGTGGCGGGTGACGTGGTGGTGATCCGCTACGAAGGCCCGAAGGGGGGGCCGGGCATGCAGGAGATGCTCTATCCGACCAGTTACCTCAAGTCAAAGGGTCTCGGCAAGAGCTGCGCGCTCCTCACTGACGGCCGCTTTTCCGGCGGTACCTCGGGCTTGTCCATCGGGCACGCCTCGCCCGAAGCAGCCTGTGGTGGTGCCATCGGGCTGGTGGAGGAGGGGGACGTGATCGAGATCGACATCCCCAATCGCAGCATCCGGCTTGCAGTGCCTGACGCCGAACTGACCCGGCGCCGGGTTGCGCAGGATGCGCGGGGCTGGAAGCCCGCCAACCGTGTGCGCCACGTATCGGCGGCCTTGCAGGCCTATGCTGCCCTCACCACCAGTGCCGATACGGGTGCAGTGCGGGATGTGACCCAGGTCCAGCGTTGAGTTTCTGCCACCCGTCCAAATGAAAGAACCCGGCTTGAGCCGGGTTCTTTCATTTGGACGGGTGGAAAGGACAGGATTTGAGGCGCTACAGCTTCTTCTCCATGAAGAGTGCTTTCCCCATGGCCGGGTCGAGCTGGTAGCCCTGAAAGCCAAATCCCTCGTAGGCAAGGCGCGCACCGGTATTGCCTTCGAGGACTTCCAGCGTCAGTTTGCAGCAGTCTCGTTCCCGTGCGACATGTTCAGCATGGGCCAGTAGCGCTTTGGCAATGCCCTGGCGGCGGAAGTCGCCATGCACGACGATATCGTGAATGTTGAAAAGGGGACGCCCGGCGAAAGTCGAAAACCCTTCGACGCAAGTGATCAGCCCGGCAGCCCGATCGCCCGCGTAGGCAATGAAGCTCACGACGGTGGGGCGTCGGCGCAGCTCTGCAGGCAGGCGGGCACGCAGTGCGGCAGTCATGGCCTGACCGCTGCCGCTGGGGCCGCGCATGTAGTGATCGAGCAGGTCGAGAAAATCCGCCGTGCAGGCGGGGTTGTCGAAATCGACCGGCCGGATCACTGGGGGAGACATGGCTGTGGTTGTGTCCTAGTGGATCAGGGACAAGGTGTAGATGAAGCCCGAGGTCAGGAAGGTCAAGACCAATACAACGGCACCACCCGCGGCAAGGATGGGCGTGTAGCTGACAATGGCGAAGTGCCGACCGCATTTGCGGCAGCGGAAATACTCGGTGAAGTTGATGCCGGCAAAGCGGTGCGGGTGCATGCGCGAAGGACGTACGTCAAGGCTCTTGCAATGGAGGCAGTGGGGGCTCGCGGGCCTGGTCAGTGCAAAGCGGCGTGCCGGCCGGCGCTTGGGCGGATCCTGGCCCGGCGTGCGCGGAGAGGTGCCTTCCGTAGTGGGCGCAGGGATTTCGCTCTCGGGGCCGGCGCCCTCGTCAGCCTTCTTCAACTGACGGTTGATCTGCCTGCGCCGAAACAGGAAAAAGGCGAAGCCGCCTGCAATGAAGGCAACAAAGATCGCCATCCCGACGGTGACGTAGGGGCCGACCACGCCCCACACCGATGCCAGGCTCGGGGTGGCCAGGCTGGCCGATGTTGTTTCGACCTTGGCGGGCTCTGCTGTGCCACCCTTGATCTGCTTGAGTTTTTCGTGGCCGTTCCATGCGGCATCTGCCGGTGACATGCCTGCACGGGCCAGCAGAAGGGCGTCTTCGAAGACGAAGCCTGCTTCCCACCAGGCAAGGCGATCATTCGGGGTGAAGCCTTCCCGCTTCCATTGGCTCGGATCGGACTGGTCCAGCTCCGACATCAGGCTGCGGCTGGTCTTGGCAGAATCGAGCCATTCCCTCGCCTCGTCCGGATCGAAGCCCTTGTCCGACCAGGTGCGGGCCACGAGGGGTGTGAAGCCGGCCCGCTTCCAGTTGGCTGCCTCGTTCGGCGTGTGGTTGTAGGTCTGCCATTCACGCGCCTCCAGAGGCGTCATGCCGGTGTTTTCCCACCGCGTGATCTTGGGGGGCGCGGGAAGTGCCCCATCGGCGGTGGGGCTGCCGCCCTGCACGGCGGTCTGTGCCGGGGCGGATGGCGGAGTCTGCGCAAGGGCAGGGGTCGCGAACAGGGCGAATGCCGAAACGGCGGTCAAGAATACTTTCATGATCCTTGCAAGATAAAACAGCAGGCTTTCAAACGTGTAGCGGAATGTTTTCCATCATGCGACAAAAGTCATGCTGTTGTTGTCTTTCAGTGACTTCAGATGCTCGGCTGGCGCATTTTCATATGGCGTTCGCATCCGTGTGCGGTCTTCTTCGGGCACGGCCCCTTCCAGGCCGTCGAGTCTCCCGGGAGGCTGGCTCGCCAATTGGACCGGGAAAGGCGTATCGTAAGGATGTCCAGGTCTGAGGGGGCCGTTTATTGGTCGCTGAGCGTACTCGAGTTGGCATTCGGAGGGTGCTCCCCGGATTGTCCGGGAAGTGGCCCCTTCCGGAGTGCGGTCGGAAGGGATGGTAGTGCAGAAGTTGCGGTCACGGTGTTGAGATATGCGTAAAGACTATTGTGGCAAGGTTGGTCGAACTTTCATCAATGATCGGGAGGCGGGGGCGGGACAGATCTGTGCCTGGAAGCCCCGGCGGATGTTGAGGCGTGTGTGTTGCGGCGGTGCTTGCGCCAATGCCGCATTGGCAAGCGAAAACCTGGACGGAGAGTGAGCAACCCATGTTGATGCTTGTCGATCCAACCCGAGTCGCCCGACGTCTGCGGGTTCGTGGCGTGGTGCAAGGGGTGGGTTTTCGGCCCTTTGTGTATCGCTTTGCCACGCATCTTGGTCTCGCCGGGTGGGTGCGCAATGACGGTGGCGGTGTGGAAATCGAGATCCATGGCAGTGAGCCGGTGCTTGACGCCTTTACCCAGTGCCTTGCCACGGAGGCGCCACCCCTTGCCCGGGTGGATGTGATCGAACCTGAGGTCATTCCGCCCGACCTGTCGTGCAAGGGTTTCGTGATCCTGCCCAGTGTGGAAGGCGCGGTGGCCACGGCTATTGGCCCGGACGTGGCGGTGTGCCCGTCCTGTCTGGCCGAGCTGTTCGATCCGGATGACCGACGCTGGCGCTATCCCTTCATCAACTGCACCCATTGTGGCCCGCGCTACACGATCACCCGGACGTTGCCCTATGACCGGGCACGTACCAGCATGGCCGGATTCACGCAGTGTCCGGGTTGCGAGGCCGAGTACGGTCATCCGGGAGACCGGCGTTTCCATGCAGAGCCCAACGCTTGCCCCGCCTGCGGCCCTCATTTGAGCCTTTTCGAGCCCCACGGCGTGCGCGCCCTGGCCCGGGATCCCGTGGCCGAAACGGTGCGTCGTCTGAAGCTTGGGGAGATTGTCGCAATCAAGGGCCTGGGCGGCTTTCACCTGGCCTGCGATGCGTCGCAGCCGGATAGTGTTGCGCGTCTGCGCGCACGCAAGCGGCGTCCCCACAAACCCCTCGCACTGATGTGCGCGAATCTACCCAGCGTGGCACGCTGGGCGCAACTGTCTGCTGCCGAGGCGGCAAGCCTAGAGAGTCCCGAACGACCGATCGTGCTGCTTGGCAAGCAGGCCGATTTCGATTCCGTTTTGCCTGGAGTGGCTCCGGGGCTGGATGAGGTCGGCATGATGCTGCCCTACACCCCCTTGCAGTATCTGTTGTTTCATGAGGCCGCCGGCCGTCCCGCTGGCATTGCCTGGCTGGCCGATGCCCAACCTCTCACTCTGGTGATGACCAGTGCCAACCCCCATGGGGAGCCCCTTGTGCAGGGGAACGACGAGGCCTTTGAGCGTCTGGGCGAGATTGCCGATGTGTTGCTCATGCATGATCGGGACATCGTGGTGCGCTGCGATGACTCGGTGCTGCGCGTGCGGCCCGATCTGCCCACGGGGCCGGGAGCGAGTTCGGGCGGTGGCATCCAGTTCTTGCGCCGCGCCCGGGGTTTTACGCCGCTCTCGCTGCCCCTGAGGGGCGTGGGGCCCGCCGTACTGGCCTTCGGCGCCCACTTCAAGGCCAGCGTGTGCATGGTCCGTGGTCGGGAGGCTTTCCTTTCCCAGCATGTCGGCGGGCTTGACAACCCGGCGGCATGTGCAGCCCTTGATGAGGCGGCCGAGCACCTTCAGACCATTCTTGCCGTGCGACCCGAGGCCCTGGCGCACGATGCCCACCCGGATTATTACTCGACCCGGGCCGCACTTGCTCTGGCCGAGCGGCTTGAGATTCCCGCCATTCCGGTGCAGCACCATCACGCCCACATTGCGGCCGTGTGCGCCGAGCATGGGATCGATGAACCGGTGCTCGGCCTGGCTGCCGATGGGGTCGGGCTGGGCTCCGACGGCATGCCCTGGGGCGGGGAGCTCCTGCACGTGCAGGGGGCGGTATTCCGGCGCCTGGGGCATCTGAGCCCGCTGCCCCTGCCCGGCGGAGATCGTGCCGCCCGTGAGCCCTGGCGTATGGCCTGTGGCGTACTGCATGCACTTGGGCGTCGTGACGAGGCGATCGAGCGTTTTGCGGCTCGCCCGAACGTGGAGCAGGTGCTTGGCATGCTGTTGCGCGGTGCACGCTGTCCGCCAACCACGAGTCTCGGTCGTTGGTTCGATGCGGCCGCCGGACTACTGGGCATCTGCGAGGACATGAGCTTCGAAGGTCAGGCAGCCATGCTGCTTGAAGTTCTTGCGCGTCGTTTTGGTGCCTGTCTGCCCCTGCCCGGGGGGTATTACATCGATACCCGGGCCGAGAGTGGCTTGTCTGTGCTCAATCTCTATCCCTTGCTCGCGCAGCTTGCTGATGAGGATGATGCCGCTCGGGGTGCTGCCCATTTTCATGCCACGCTGGTGGAGGCCCTTGCCCAGTGGATCGGTGAGGCGGCCCATGCCGAAGGCATTCGTCGTGTGGTGCTGGCCGGTGGCTGTTTGCACAATGCCTTGCTTGCCGCGGGTCTGCGCCACAGGCTGCTGGCTCGCGGGTTGCATGTCTTCGAGGCGCAGCATGCGCCTCCCGGAGATGGTGGGCTTGCATTGGGTCAGGCTTGGGTGGCCCGGGCGGCCCTGCGCCAAGGGTTGGTCTGAGCCAGGGGCCGAGAGACGCAATCGTCCTTTCGTCTGCGTGAAATCAATTCCGGCCCTGCTGCCGAGCCGCCTGCAGGGCCGATCAGACGGCACCGCAAAATCACTCACTCTGTGAGCGGAGATCCATCTGGACGCGCCAGCTATAAGTACTCCCCCCTCGTGAAACTCTACTGCTGCTGCGCGATGGCGCGCATGGCGCAAGTGCTTGTATCAAAAGGGGACAGTGTCGTTCGGGCCTCCGCGGGGCGTTCTACAAGATGGGCTCAACATTGCCGGTTAGCGGCCGATAAGCGCCCACGGGCCCGTTTCGAGGCCTGCAAGGAGACATCAGAGTGAAGCTCTTCAAGCGTTTGCGCAGCGCGCCTGCGCCCGGCGTAGAAGTCCTGCAGTGCAGGGCGTCGGAGATCGTGACAACCCTCGCGTCGACGTCACTCTCGCCCACCTTTGTCAGTGGTTATGTGTCACCCCATGTGGACATTGACCCCATTGCACGTGCAGTCACTGCGCGCTTTCCGGGCGTGCCGGTGATGCTGTGTTCTACTGCCGGAGAGCTGTGTGGCGACGGCGAGAGCCTGTACTGCCGCACGGGCGATAGCTGGGACCGCGTGGTGATCCAGTGCTTCGATGCCTCTCTCGTGGCCCGCGCCCAAGTTGTCGCCGTACCGCTGAGGTGTGAGGATCTGCGTCGGGGGCTGCGGGAGGTCTCTGCCAAGGAGCGAGTGGACCGGATTGCCCGGGATATCCAATCCGTGCGCCTGGATGTGGATATCGATTACCGGGACACGCTGGCCTACATCCTCTTTGACGGTCTATCGGCGTCCGAGTCCTTCTTCATGGAGGCGCTCTATGATTCAGGGCGCTTTCCGTGTTTGTTTGTGGGAGGGTCAGCCGGTGGCAAGTTCGACTTCAAGAATACGTGGATCCACGATGGCAGCCGACGCCTGGAAAACCATGCCCTGATTGCATTTCTCAAAGTGCCAAGGGGGGTGCGCTTTGGTGTACTCAAGAGCCAGAATTTCGTCGCCGATGGTCCGCATTTTCCTGTCATCGGTGCGTCGTTGGAGCAGCGTTATGTCAGTCAGGTGATCGATGCGGAAGGGCGCATCGTGCCCTTCGTGGAAGCGCTGTGCGCCCATTTCGGCTGCCAGCCAGGGGAACTGGAGGGCAAGCTGGCCGACTATTCGTTTGCGATCCAGGTGGGCAAGGAGATGTACGTGCGCTCGGTCGTCAACGTCGATCCGAGTGCAGGGAGGGTGAACTTCTACTGCGATGTCTCGCCCGGGGAGGATCTGATGCTGGTGCGCCGCACAAGCCTGATTCAAAGTACCGAACGGGATTTTCGAGCCTTCATGGCGGACAAATCAGGACCCCCCGTAGCCGGCATCCTCAATGACTGCATTTTGCGCCGGTTGTATAACGACAAGGAGCTGTCGAGAGTTGGCGCGGCGCTGCCGTGCAAGCAGTTGGCTGGTTTTTCGACCTTTGGGGAAATCCTCGGCCTCAACCTGAATCAGACGCTTACCGCGGTGTTTTTTTTCCGCGTGCCGGAAGGGACACCTTTCCGCGATGACTATGTGGACAATTTCGTAGCCCACTACGGTGAGTTCAAGGCCTTCTTCCTCCGTCGTCAGAGTGCCAAGCTTGCAGGTCTGTCGCGGGTCATCGTGAAGCAGATTGCCGACTATCAGTCCGAGGTCTTCGAGAGTCAGCTTGATCCGTCGAGCTTCGACGACAACATTGCTCTGGTCGTGCATGGCTTGAACACTTTGGGTCATACGCTTCGGCAGGCCCATGACATCCGTGACGATACCGCCCGGCAGTTGGAGTCCTGTGCCGGCGATCTGTATGCCTCCGTGGGTAGCCTTACCGGTCATATCGACGAACAGGGAAGGGTGGTGCACGCTGCCAGTGACACTGTCGGCGAGCTGACACGGAATGCGGCTGATGCCGCGGGCAGCGCTCGTCAATTGGCGGATGCCAGTGGGCGTATCCAGGGGGTCGTTGAGGTGATCCAGCAGATTGCGGACCAGACCAACCTGCTGGCGCTCAACGCCGCCATTGAAGCAGCCCGTGCTGGTGAGGCCGGTCGGGGATTCGCCGTGGTGGCCGATGAGGTGCGCAAACTCGCCGAGAAGTCCCGTACCAGCGCCGGCGAGATCGGTGCCGATATTTCGACCCTGGCGCGAGAGATCCGCAGGGTTGCCGGAGAGATCGAGCGTCAAGCGGGGGATGTCTCAAACCTGTCGGGCTTGTTGTCCGACATTGAGGCCTTCAGTGGCAAGACGGCTGGCACGGCCGATCACACCAAATCCGTTGCCGACACCCTCAAGCGCCTCACCGGGAGCCAGCGGGGGCTTGCCTGAACGGTCCTGGTCACACTGTCTTCCGGGGAGGCCCGCTTTGGCCGTCATGCCGCCAGGTGTGACACGTGGTGTCCGCTTTCTTGGCCTGCGCCGGGTGATTTCCGGGTGGGTGGCGGGAAATATGGCGATCACGATGTGCTCGGGCGTGTTCAGCGTTGCGGCCCTATTGGCGTCCGCCGAATCGATTTTCCGGCCCTCGCCCCTGGCCGTTGCCGTTCTCGCCACGCATCCCTCCTGATGGAGGAGGGCGGAAGCGCGAAGGTGGTTCGGACGGCGCGCGCGGGACGTCCATCTGCGGCACCCCGTGTCGTGGTGCGTGTTGCGACGGGCCCCAGCCTCCCGGGGTGGGTGGCGGGGTTGAGCCGGTGGGCGGGGAGGGCGGTCTCGGCTCCTGACGGGGCGCACGATCAGGGCGGGGCGGATGATAGTCTCTCGGGCCTTCGCGTCGCCAGCCATCCTGCCCGCGAGGTTCACCTGCATGGTCCCGGCTCGTGTGCCATTCCGGTTGCCAGCCCGGATACGGTCCCGGATGGCGATGGATTGCCGGGGGAGCAGGTCGCCAGTGATGGCGGTCGCCATACCAGGGGCGCTCGCGGTAATGGTGGAACCAGTAGTCGCCAATGATGAAGCTGACCACCGGGATCCCGAAAGAGGGGCCGTACTGGATCAGGGGCAGGGGCTCCCCCGACCACCAGAGGCTCAGTGTGCCGCTCCAAACCCAGCCGCGTAGTCCATGGGGCGTTATCACGTCACACCACTGGTGACCCTGGAGGCAGCCCGTAACCTCGATTTCCGTTCCTGCGAGAAGTAGCGAGACCTGCGGGTAATCAGGCCCGGGGCCGGCATGCAGGGGGACGGGGTCGGTGACATACGCCGGGTGTGCTTCTGCCGCCAAGGGCAGCACTGCGGCAGCAAGAGCCAGGGCGCGGAGCAGGATAGGCAGGGGCATGATGGATGTACCGGAGACCGTGGCCGGGTGGGAATACATTGCGATGGCCCATTAACGCCCCTGGGCGGGAAAAGGACTGACGCGGGACTGTAAGCATAGATTTCGCCGGGCGGGAAAGCTGTCCCCGGGCTTGCCGGCACCTGCAAGCAAGCACTCGTGATCGGTCGGGTGTTATGTCCTGCCGTTTGTCGGCCGGGTCAGGGGAAAGTCCTCTCCACCCGGATGACATCGGAGTCGAACGAATAGCGACGGACGGGTTGCCAGCGCCCCTTCCCCCAGCCGGGCACCCTTTCATCCTGCACTTGCCTTGGGGCGTACGGTGACGCCGAGGCTCGCAATCGCAATTGTGCGGGTGATGATGTCTCGGGCGAGCGCGGTCATCGCCTATCCGTCCTTGGCGTCGTCGTCGGGCCCGGGGGAGGCTCGCGGAAGTGTGGGTTGTAACGTTCGGCCACTCAGGACAAGCCTACGGTCCGGGCCTTGAACCCGGTGGGAACACTGGCGGGTCGTTTGGCCTGGTAGTCGAAGAAGAGGATGCCGGTCTTGCCCCGAGCGACTTCACGGCCGCTCACTTTCTCGGTGGCCTGCCAAACGAGGTCGCAGCCATACTTGTTGAAGTCCGCCGGCGCCATCGCGAAAACCAGGGTTTCACCATGAAACGCCTCGGACTTGTACTGAAGGGCCGCGTCCGCGACAACGATGCCGACGCCCTCCACGTCCAGTTCGGTGTAGCCGAGACTATTGAGAAAACGTACCCGGGACTCTGACACGAGGCTGACCAGTGCCGCGTTGTCGAGGTGGTGACCGTAGTTGATATGGCTGATGTAGATGGGAATCTCGGTCGAGAAGACGAAGTGTTCGGGAAGGTCGATGAGGATGCGGGCCATGGTGTCTGTGCAAGGGTGGTTTCAGTGAGTCCCGAGATTATCGCAGCCTGTCAGGCCCGGGTTCTGACCAATTGCGGCAGTTCCCGGCCGCGGGCAGAATGGTTCGACTGTCCTGACCCTGGAGCTGCCCGTGGAGCGATTTACCATATCCCTCGATGAAGACCTGGCCCGGGCCTTTGATGCCCTGATTGTGGCCCGGGGCTATTCGAACCGTTCGGAGGCGGTGCGCGACATCCTGCGCACCCATATTGAAGCCAGCCGTCTGGCAAGGGAGGACGCGCCCCACTGCATCGCCAACCTGTCCTACGTATACGACCACCATGAGCGCGAACTGGCGGAGCGGGTGACGCATGCCCAGCATGAGCATCATGATCTGTGCGTGGCGACCCTGCATGCTCATCTGGATCACGACAATTGCATGGAGAGCGTCATCCTGCGTGGCGCGACGGGTGCCGTGCGGGCATTCGCCGAAGCGCTGATGGCCAAACCCGGGGTTCGCCACGGCGCCCTCAATCTCGTCACCGCAGACTGCCGCAGTACGCCCCATGTCCATTCGCACGATGGGCGACCGGGGGCTGAAGGTGCGTCTTCGGCGTCCCACGTGCATTACCGGCCCAGAAGCTGACGGGCGCCTGCTGCCTGTTTCAGACTTGGCACGGCGGCTGTATGAACTAAACTATTAACTTCATACTCGCCATCCGGATAGATGCCTGTGCACGATCTTCCCTCCGATAGTCTCGCGTTCGCCCTGCTGGTGTTCATGCTGGGGTTGAAGCATGGCTTCGATGCGGATCACCTCGCCACCATCGATGGTCTGACCCGCTACAACGCGCCCCTCAGACCGCGTCTGGCGCGGTTCTGCGGAAGCCTGTTCTCCATCGGACATGGTGCGGTAGTGGTGGCCATCGCCATCGGTGCGAGCCTGCTGTCACGGGGCTGGGTTGCGCCGGAATGGCTGGAAAGCATGGGCACCTGGATATCGATCAGCTTCCTGGTCCTGCTGGGGGTGCTCAATTTGCGTGCCGTGTATGCCGCTCAGCCCCATGAAATGGTGCGTCCCGTCGGCCTCAAGGGGCGCTGGACAGGGCGTCTCGGGCGGGCAGCCCATCCTTGGGGGATCGCGCTCGTGGGGGCCTTGTTCGCCCTGTCTTTTGACACCGTCAGTCAGGCTGCGCTCTTTGCAATGGCTGGTGTTCAGGCAGGGAGCTGGGGGCTGGCTGCAGGCCTCGGGCTGACTTTCATGGGGGGCATGCTCCTTGCCGATGGAATGAACGGCCTATGGATTGCCCGGCTGATCGCACGTGCCGATAGCACGGCTCGGATTGCCTCCCGCGTGATGGGGCTGGCGGTGGCTGGCATCAGCTTGCTCGTGGCTGCCTGGAGCATGATGCGGATGCTCGCACCTTCCCTTGATGCCTGGGGTGAAGGGAAGGCGCTATATCTCGGGCTGTCGGTGATGGCCGTCATCTTCGCCAGCTTCTTCATTGGTTTGCGTCTGGGTCGTGCCGTGGTGGAAGTGCCGGGATGACCGGAAATCTCCGTCCCGTCAGGCTGCCACGGCCGCGATGGTGAGCGGATGGACTCGTAAAGGGTTGAGATGCCCTTCAGTTCCCCACGAAGCGGGAACAATTCGGTACGATTCGTACCCTTGGTCTTGAGCGTCGGCAATTTGGTCATGCGTTTGGTCCGGCATGGGCCATGCCGTTCCGAATCACCTTCGCGTTGCCTGATTGCACGGCAAGCGGCCCGGTTCTGTCAGATCTGATCCACGACTCCCTTGAAGTCCACGAGTATCCCTGTTGTCAATAATCGCTTCGAGCGCGGGAGCAAGCCCTGCTGCGAGTGCCCATACGCCTGAATCTGCAATGATGAATCGGGTGTTGGTGAATGCGTTAGGGCTGTCGCTCCTTGTCCACGGTCTTGTGCTGGGGTTCGGGGGCATGGTGCGTGCGCCCGTGTCGGAGTCGCCGCGCCTCCTTGAGGCCAGGCTTGTTGCCGAGCCTCCCCCTCCTTCGTCACCTGAGCCGCTCCGCTCCGAGGTAGCGCGGCCCGTTGCCCCGGCCGCTGAGCCGGCCCACCGCACCCGGTCATCACACACTGCGGCCGTCCCGCGCCCTGTGCCGACGCCGCGCCCGATGGTCAGTCAGCGTGCTGAACCAACTGTGCCAGCGCTCGTTGCGCCTCCGTCCTCGCCGAGCGCGTCGGCGACTGCCGACGTATCCGAATCTGTCACAGCGACGGCGCCTGCCGTGTCGAGCCGGGCGGGTGCCGGGCCGTCCGCCGGAGCCGGGTCGGCAGCCTACTCGCCACCGGGTTTCGGCGCCAGCTACCTGCACAATCCCAAGCCGAGCTATCCCCTGATGGCACGTCGGCGGGGCTTGGAAGGTGTGGTGCGCCTTGACGTTCGGGTGTCCGCCGAAGGAATTCCAACCGGCGTGAAGATACGAGAAAGCTCGGGGCATGAATCCCTTGATGAGGCTGCCCTGATAGCGGTCTGGCACTGGCGATTCTCGCCGGCCCGTCGCGGCGGGGAGCCCGTCGAGGGGGCTGTGGTTGTTCCGGTGAGGTTCAACCTGGAAGGCGACATCGGCGGTTGAGCCGGCGGAGCCATCAATCTGACTGTATCTGGAGCACGAAATGTCCTTGCACCTGTGGTTGGGCTTCCTCGCCGCGACGCTCGTTGTTGCGCTTTCGCCGGGGCCGGGCGCTGTGTTGAGCATGAGTGTAGGGATGCGTCATGGCTATTGGCACGCGCTGAAGGGCATTGCCGGCCTGCAGACGGCGTTGCTCATGCAGCTGGCCCTGGTGGCAATGGGGCTGGGGGCACTGCTGGCGGCGTCGGAAGCTGCCTTCATGGCGGTAAAACTGGCCGGGGCGGGTTATCTGGTCTGGCTCGGAGTCCGGAAATGGAATTCCCGGGTGGAGGAGGGGGATCCTGCCCTGGAGCCCGATGTTCCCGAAGGGTTTTACCGGCAGGGCATCCTGGTCAATCTTGGCAACCCGAAGGCCATCATCTTCATCGCTGCGCTCGTCCCCCAGTTCATCAACCCGGCAGAGCCGCAGCTGCCCCAGTTCCTGATCATTGCCGGCACGACTTGCACGGTCGATACCATGGTGATGTCTTGTTATGCCCTGCTCGCAAGCCGTCTTCGGCGGGTCACCGCCACATCGCGAGCTGCGCTTCTTCAAAATCGCATTTTTGGTGGGCTATTCATCAGTGCAGGACTGTTTCTGGCGGGGAGCTCCCGTCACTGACTTTCGCGGTGGCCTGCGATGCTGGCCAGCTCTTCAAGTTCCGCTTCGTTCAGGGAAAGTTCCGCCTCCACCATCTCGGCCCAGTCGATCCAGTCGGGCGACACGCCGTCCCGAAGCCTTCTTCCGACCGCCAGCAGCATCGCCAGGCGCCGTGGTCCATCTGCGAGACGCCGCGCTCCCCGGGGGTCATGATGGGCGCGGATGGCGTCGCATACATCCGGTGGCAGTTTCCAGTTGCGCGCAACAAGATAGGATGCTGCTGCATGATCCGTGCCGCTGAGCACGTCAAGGGCCCTTGCTCCCGCCTCGAGTGCTTCACCCTGGGTATGAAACAGGCCGGCGTGCTCGGGATTGCGTTTGAGAACGACAGCGATCCCCGCGTCCTGCATCAGCGCCGCGAGATAGGCTGCATCGGCCAGTGCCTTCGATGGAGTCTGGCGACAGGCTGCATAGCTCTGCTCTGCCGCCTTGGCGCTGGCAGACCAAAGCGCTTCCACTGCGGTGGCGTCAAGGCCGTTGAACTGGCTCCGTAGCGCCGTGCTCGCGGCGGTTGCCATGGTGCGTGTGCGCCCGAGCATGCTGATGGCCTCAAGCGCGGATCGTGGTGCGCTGCGAGGGCGAAAGACCGGAGAATTGGCTACGCGCAGCAGGGCGCCGGTGATTGCCGGATCCTGGCTGACGGCAGCAGCCAGCTCTTTTGGCCCGGCATTCTCATCCGCTGCGGCTGCCTGCAGCCGGACGAATCCCGGCCCCGGCGCTGGAAGCACCACGCCACTTGCCAGTACTGCTTCGATGAGCACGTCCTTGTCCATATGCGCTTTCCGTTCCGCCTTTCGTCCAGATCGACATTACAGCACAGGCCACAAGACATTTTGAAAAATGCGTTTGACAGTGCGTATCTGGCTACCTATAATGCGCGCTTCTCGCTTGGAGGGGTTCCCGAGCGGTCAAAGGGATCAGACTGTAAATCTGACGGCACTGCCTTCGAAGGTTCGAATCCTTCCCCCTCCACCAACCGGTTTGGCAGTGCGCTCCGTCCATGGGTTTTGTGGCGGAGCGGTGATTGTGAGTCGTGGCGTTGTATAGCGGGTGTAGCTCAATGGTAGAGCAGAAGCCTTCCAAGCTTATGACGAGGGTTCGATTCCCTTCACCCGCTCCATTGAGTGTGTGAGGCCCATGTAGCTCAGTGGCAGAGCACTCCCTTGGTAAGGGAGAGGTCGGCAGTTCAATCCTGCCCATGGGCACCACCGATCTGGTGCGGCAGATCAAGATTAGTGTTCCGATTTCCTGATTTTTTTGCGGGGTTGATGAAATGGCTAAGGAAAAGTTCGAGCGGAAAAAGCCGCACGTAAACGTTGGCACGATCGGTCACGTTGACCATGGCAAGACCACGCTGACGGCT
>WBZV01000747.1_pt1 | contig 17300 bp, 8 predicted proteins | sample 5204221 | NCBI WGS metagenome assembly WBZV01 (sample SAMN12344360, study PRJNA552823) | activated sludge metagenome | biome: Activated sludge suspended growth; feature: Nitrification reactor; material: Wastewater; isolation source: activated sludge from nitrification reactor of wastewater treatment...
GTGCGCCCTTCGCGACAGCGAATAGAAACTGGACGGCCGTAGCGATGGCGACGGCTTGGGCGTTCCGCTGTACGCCCTTCGCGACAGCGAATAGAAACCAGCCCGATGAGGGGGGCCAGCCCGAACCTCCGGGTTCCGCTGTACGCCCTTCGCGACAGCGAATAGAAACGACCGCGTCGCAAGCGTCGTTCTTGGCTTTTGCCGGCTCATCACAGTTCAGGGTGTAGGACGTGGGTGTGTGGCCCTGCGACGTGCCGTGCACTCCAGTCGCGAAGATGAAGGGCAATGTGGAGGGAAACCCACGCCAACGGTGGGTTTCCCTCCACATTCCGCGGGTGGCGCGCTCAGTGAGCCGAGAAGGTCGGAAATTGCAGTCCCGCCGTCGCCCGCGCGCCCACGCCCGCCATCCAGAGCCAGCGGGGACGGCGGGGCCTGGCGGGGACGGCATACGAGACAGCGGGTGACTGGCCACCAGACCGGCGGGCGCTCCCCCTCACCTGGCCAGCGCACTGTCCGTCAGGAGTGGTCGACATCGCGATGTGCGAAGGCGGCGAAGCCGCCGGTCCACCACGGAAGGGGCCAGGAATGCGCGCTCCCCACTCAGCTCATCTCCCCGCGCGCGAAGAAGGGCGACCGCGATGACGGACGCGATCTTCGAGGAAGACAAGAGCACCGGCCTCCCCGTCCGACCGGCCTCTCGGCTCCCGCTCTACGCCCTCTGGGCGATCAGTCTGGGTGGTGTGATCGTCGCGCTGCTCGACCGACTCCAGTGGTCGTGGGCGGCATACGGAGTGCTCGTCGTGGCGGCCTTCGTGCTGCTGTTCCGCTACCGCTTGGCGCTGGTCCGCCGCACCCGCAGTGCCGACTCCGGAACGGGAGCGGTCGTGGGCGTCAAACGGATGGAGTGGATCACGATGGCGGCGGTCGCCGCCGGGTGTGCCGCCAACGGGGTCGTCATCGGCCGGTGGGTCGCGTCGCTGGAGGTGTGGTTCAAGTGACCTCGACAACCGGGCCGCGGCCCACGCACCGACGTCGGCGCGGCGTCGTCGCCGGCCTCGTGGCTGTGCTCTCCGCCTTGACGCTCCTGGTCGGCGTGTCGGATGTGTCGGCGGCGCCGGACCCGGACCCCGTCAAACCGGCCGCCCAGTTCCTCGGCGCCTGTCTGCAGAGCGCGTCCACCCTTTCAGTGCTCGTCGTCCTCGACAAGTCCGGGAGTCTCACCGGGAGCGACCCCACCGGCGTGCGCTACCAAGGGCTCGACACGTTGCTGAGCCAACTCGCCCGCGTGACGCGACCCAACGGCGATCCGATCAACGTCGAGGCCGCGGTGTCAGCGTTTGACGACAGCTACCTTCCGTCGCCGTCGGTAGTTGGTTGGACCAAGGTCAACCAAGACCCGTCGACGCGACGCCAGCTGATCGACAAGATGATCGGGTCCGCCAAGCGCGGCAGCTCGGCGGTCCATGGCGGCGGAACCAACTTCCAGGCCGCCCTGCAAGGCGGACTCGACGACCTGGCGGATCGCGACGGACCCGGCACCTGTCGGGTCCTGGTGTGGTTCACCGACGGAGTCTTCACCTCAGCTCCCAACGGCGCCGAGGCCGCCCGAGCGGCGATGTGCGCCCCCGGGGGGTTGCTGGACAGCATCCGCCGGCAACACATTGTCATCATCGGTCTCCAGCTCGGCACGGACACCTCCGATCTCAAGCCCATGTCGCTCGGGCAGGCGGATGGTCGGGTGTGCGGAACGATCCCCCCGGCAGAAGGCAACGCTCCGGGGGTCTACCTGAATGCCGCAGACGCCAGCGCCCTTGCGAGTCTCTTCGGCTCACTGGACCCGATCATCCAGGGGTGCACTCCGGCCGGGACGAGCGGGAAGATCGACCCAGGGATCGGGCGGATGATCCTCACGAGCGTGGTGTCCTCGCGGGTTGACACGGTCCGCCTGCAACCACCCGATGGCCCCGCCTTCGACGCTCCCGCCCAGGGCGGAGCAACAAGCCCGAGCGGCTACGTCACCCAAGGGTCGAGCGACGATCGGCAGCTCAGCATCGAGGTCACCTTCCCGTCCGGCAAGGGCGCGGGCCAATGGGGTGTCGGGACCACGCAGGCGACCGCCATCAACTACTGCGTCTTCTCGGACCTGACGATCCGGATCGACCCGAACCAGAACGTGCCTGCGACCCCGGGTGCCGTCGTCAGTTTCCACGTCGTCGACCGTTCCGGGGCCTCCGCCGATCTGAGCCGGTATGCCGTCGCAGCGCCCGCCGCAGCAGTCACCGGGCCCGACAAGAACCCGCGGGTAGCCAAGGCCGCAGTGGGTCCCCAAGGACAACTGACCATCACGTTCGACGCCGAGCCGACCGACGCGCGGGTCGACGGGACCGCCTCGCTCTTCGTCAAGACCGTGTCCGGGTTGGAGCTCACTCCGGTGAAGCAGGTGTGGGCCCAGGCCCTGACCCTCTCGGACAACTACCCGATCGTCACTCCGCGGGACCGCTTCGAGCTGGGGACCGCGGTCAAGCGCAACCCCGTCCAGCGCGACCTGACCCTCGTGGGATCCCCCAAGGGCCCCACAAAGGTGTGCTTCGGAGACGTCGCCGACGTCCGGGTCCCCAAGGTGGCCTCGGGCACCAAACCCGACTATCCCTCAGGATGCGTGGACCTGGCGACCTCCGAGACCAAACATGTCACCGTCCGAGTCACGCCACTCGCCGCGACGACGGGTGACGGATCAGCAGGTATGCCGGTCACGCTCGTTCCCGTCGCAACCGCCGGGACGGGCAACGCAAACTTCACCCTTCCGGTGTCCTGGAGGTTCGACGACCCCTTCAACCCCTGGGTCGCCATCATCACCATCGCCCTGATCACGCTGGCGTCGATCCTCGTGCCCTTTGTCGCCATCGGGCTCGCGAACTGGATCTCGGCCCGATACGAGGTGAGCGAACTGCGCCATGCCGTCGTCGAGGTCGTCGTGTCCGACTCCGGCATCCGGAGGAGCACCCTCGACGAGGACGGGCAACCGATCCCACTCGTCAGCACACTCGAGCTTGACGTCGTTCCGCTGCTTGGCCACAAGCCGCGCCGCACCTTCACGGTGGAGCCGGTGACGTTCCGCAGCCGGGCCCGAGCCACCCCGGCCTCGGTTCCTGCCTATTGGGCCGAAGCTCCGAGCGGGTTCGCCCTCAAGGGCACGACGTCTGGCAGCAGCGACAGCGTCGACGGCAGCCGAGTCTCCGTGCCGCCTGGCCTCGGGCTCGTCGGGCTGTTGGTGTGCGCCTTGGATGACCTCCGGAGTGACCAGAAGTCGTTCAGCGGCCGGCTCGTCGTCCTCGTCCGGGACTCATCCCTGGACGGGCCGGAGATCAGCCGTCGGCTGGCCACCCTCAGCGTCGAGCAGCTCCGCAGGGACCTGATGGCTCAAGGTCCCACGTCAGGGGACACGACCAACGCGGTCGACGATCCTTTCGGCGGCGACCACTCCTCGTCCGACCCGTCACCGACCCCCGTCCGTCAGCAGTTGTTCGAGGACTGACCAGAGAGGCGCTCCATGTCCCTTTTCCCTTATCTCTTCATCGGCGTTGGCGGCACGGGTGGCAAGACGATCGGCTTGATCCACTACCACTTGCAGCAAAGCCTGCGCCGAGTGGGCATCTACGACATGCCGCTCGGATGGCAGTTCGTCCACATCGATGTCGCCGCCCACGTCGACGTCCGCAGCCCTGGCCTGAAATACGACCTCGACGCGGGCAGCTACGTCCCGTTGACCACGACACAGACGACCTACGTCGGCCTGGACACGCAGATCTCCCAGACGCTGAGCGCTCGCGGACGCGACCGCTACTTGGCGTGGGAGAGCTGGCGACCCTTCCTCCCCACCGACGTCCCCGTCCAGCACCCAGGGGATGGCGCCGGTCAATATCGCACGGTCGGCCGCGTCGCCGCGCAGGCCGAGTTGGCGAAGATCGCGGATGCGGTCAAGAGGGCACTGAACGCCATCCGGGATCCTCGGGTCCAGGGTGAGTTCGACGAGATCGAGCGGGCAATGGGCCGGACGCCTGAGGAGGGCCTGCCAGCACCCGCAGTCCTGGTGCTGGGCTCGGTCGCCGGCGGTTCCGGCTCTGGGATGCTGCTGGATGTCTGCGACGTGGTTCGCGGTGCCGGGGGTTCGGGGGTTGCACCTGACGCGGTGGTGTTCACGCCCGAAGTCTTCGTCCAGCCCGACGGATCGATGGAGCCGGGGATCGCTCCGAACACGTTCCTCGCGATCTGCGAGCTGGCCAACGCCATGTGGACCGTCAACAGCCAGCACCCCACCGTCGGTCGGGACCTCCTCTTCGACCGGGCTGGTGTCGGTCGGCCGAACCCCGCCGACCGAGGAGGACCACGCTCGGTCTACCTGGTTGGCCGGTCGGGCGAGGGCGTGACCCTGTCGGACGCCGATGAGGTGTATGCCGTCGTGGCCCGCTCGTTTGCTGAAGTATCACTCGACCCGCATCTCTCGAACAGCCTCCGGGCATATGGGGCTGCCAACGCCTCGGCTCGCGCCACCGGCTCGCCCGATTTCCTCGGCCTGAGCACTCGTCAGCCCGGTGATCCGAGCACTCGTCAGTCCAGTGATCTGGGCACCTTCGGGGCGCTGGGATTCGGGCGCGTGAGCCTCGGACGTGACTTCTTCGAGCGCTACGCCACGCAGCGACTCATGCGCATGACCGTGGTGAGGTTGCTGGACAAGCACCTGGAGCTTCACCGCAAGGGCGACGGCAAGACGGACGAGCAGGTCCTCACGATGGCGGTCCAACGCGCGTGGCCCGCCTATCTGGCGGCGACGGGGCTCAGCGAAGTCGGCCCGGAGCATGACGACGTCAAGGACGCTCTGGATCCCAAGCCTGCCCTGTCCGGTCAACTCGATGCGATTCAAGCAGCAGTTCTTCAGTCGATCCTCGGCACCGCGGACGAACGCGGCAGGGTCGATATTCCTCGTGCTCGCAGCCTGGCCGCGGGAGCCGTAACCCGGCAGATGAACGCCCTGGAGAGGGACACCCTCCGGGCGGCCACCGAGCGTCAGCTCAGGGGAGGCGTGGAGCCGTGGGCGCGCGTTGTTTCAACGTCCCTCCAGCAAGCCACCATCGATGCGCTATCGGCCCACGGGCTGCCAGTCACCCGACGACTGCTCGATGGCCTCGCGGCCGACCTCCAGCAGGCCTGCGCCGAGGTGGGGGGCAAGGAGCTGAACGACAAGCGGGACCTGGCCCAACGTCAGTTGGCGGCTGTGCGCGGCGGAGCTGCTGGCGAAGAGCGGCTGGTCAAGGCCGGCGACGCCCTCCTCGAGCAGATTGCCAAGCACGTGCGCCAGACCCTGAGCACGATGGTCGATGCGTGGGCGCTGGAACATCTCGCCAGAGTCCTGGCGGATGTCCGTGAGAACCTCGTTGAATCCTGGCGCGTTGCCCTGGTCGATGCCGAGGAAACGCTCAGAGCACAAGCCCGTCCGACTCAGGGAATCAAACCCTTCGACCTGTGGCCCACCAACCGCGGCGTGCCCACGCACCTTCGGCCAAGCCGGGTCGAGCACCTGTTGGATGACATCGAGGCGTTCCCTCGGTCGTTCGCCGAACAAGTGGGCCGATCGGTCGGGGAGGGCTTCGACGTTGCCGACGGGCAGGGCCTGGAGAACGCCCTCGGCGGTGTCGTGACGCAGGTGATCGCCGGCAAACGGCTGAGCATCGGGATCGCCGAACCGCTGGTGACTTCCCACTATCGATCGCTATGGGTGCCGCTCGACGGCTCGGGCCAATCGGCGCCGACCCGAGCCTCCGTCAAGCTCAACCTGACGCTCCGAGACCTGGAGAAGCGGATCCACGCATGGCTCCACGATGACACCAAGCAGATCGGACGCTACCTCGAGGAGACCTGGGCCACGCACCTCGGAGGGGAAACCCTCGGGGACGCCGAACGGCTGTCCCGCCACAACCGTCTGGTCAGCCAGTTTGCCGCCGCCCTCAAGGGATCTCGGCCGCTCGTCAAACTCGATCCACAGCTCGTCCAGCACGTGCACAACTTCAACATCGGACGAGCGCCACTCAGTCTCATCATCTCTCCCCTGAACATCCCGAACGACGAGGGCGAACTCCAACAGCGGCTGCAGAACGTCGCCATCCAGGAATACGGTCAACTGGCTGCGCTGACCTTCACCAGCACACCAGCGAGCGCTGCAACTGCCCTCAGCACCTACGCGACGCCCTATCACGCCGTCGAGGTCCAGAGCATCATGGAGCCCGTGACCCAGCAGTACTCCGCGTTGGGCACGATGGTTGACTTCTGGAAGCTTCGCCGGGCACGACCGTTGACCGAGTGGGTGCCGCTCGGTCCGGACGCTGCTCGCGCGCTGATCACCGGTTGGTTCGTGGGCCGATGCCTTGGCCGGGCCCGCGTGGAAGGCAAGCACCCGCCGCAGCACGTGGTCTATGTCGAGGACCGGAAGGCGGGCGGCGGAGCCTGGGTGCGGCTGCGCCAGCAAGGAGTTCGGCCCGCCACGTCCCTCAACCAAGTGGGGATGCTCTTGGAGCTGCTCGCGCTCACCTTCATCGATGTGAGCCAAACGAGCTCAACCACTCCCCTGGCTCCCTACTCCGAGTTGATTCGACTGGGGTCCCTCGTCGGTTCGCGGGTCTTGTCGGACCCGATCAGGGAGTGGGTCGAGTCAGGTCAGGGCGTTGTCGATGCGTCCAGCAGCTACTTCCCCTCGGATCTCGGTTCGCCATCGGCCCGGGCCGAAGCGTTGCAGCAGAGGTGCCAAGCGCTCATCGACGACTACACCAAGTACACCCAGGACTCCAGGCTCGGGGATATCACGGAGTGCCAAGGAAACCTCTTCCCCGAGGTCATCGACCTGTTGACCGGGGCCCTCCGATCGATCATGGCGTCAGCTGTTGCCGAGGAAGTCCCCTTCGACCAGTGACCAGCGCTGTCATCGTCGTCGCAGATGAAGCCCTGTGCCTCTTGGCCCAGGGCTGGGCCTCGGTGGGCTTCCTCGCCGAGTCTCTGTGGCTGGATCGGTCCGTGGTGCGTCAGGGTCTGTCGCGTTCGGAATGGCAGGTGGTCGAGGCGCAGCTGCTCGACCACCGCCCATCTCACCCGGTCTCGCTGCAGCACTTCCTGGCGGACGAGGATCATCTCGACGGGGTGACCGTCGCGTGGGTCCGAGGAAGCGAGGACGACGATCGAGGTGGGATGGACTCGCTCGCCGCGTTCATCCGCCGGCTGATCAACACCAGCATCACCCCGGCATGGCGCGATGTCATCGTCCCCACCTCCCTCGATGCGCTCACCACCCCGGCCCCGGTCAACCCCTGGGTCCAGGTGGTCGTTGCGCCCGAAGACCACGCAGATCTCGACTCGGCCGACGCCGGGTGGGTCGGGCGGGAGGATGCGACAACGCTGCATGTCGTCGCCGCGCTCGTAGGCCGCCTTGGTGGACCACACGCCGCTCCGGGACCGCCGCGCAGCCCTGGGCGCCAGATCGCGACCTGCGTCAGCCGGATCGTCGTAGGTGCCGAGCAGGCCCAAGCCCGAGCCGCTCACTACCTCGATGAGTCCCTGCCGACCTTCACCGCCTGCGATGTTCGTCCCCGTTTTCATGAGTACCTCGCCGACCAAGGGGCAGAGGTCGAGAGAGCTGTAGCTCATGTTATGAGCGTGGCCGAGGGCTGCCTCGACTATCTGGCGAAACCCCCGCTCCAGCCCAGCGCGATCACGGCCTTCCCGGAGACCCGACCGGAGCCACCAACTCCCCCACACCCGTGGCGTCGAACCGTGAGGGAGTTCCTCACCGGGCGTGACCCATACGAGGACGCGTGGGCGCGCACGGATCAGGACGGTAACCCACTGCACCCCCGCGGATGGGAACAACGCATGGTCCCGGAGGCTCAGGCTCTCTTGGGTGCCGCAGCGAACGATCCGGGCACCATTCCCCCACCCGCAGTCTGGGCGTCGTTGATCAGGCTCACGACATCGCTCGCTGATGGGGGCCAGCCCCCGGATGGATACGAGCCAGTGGTCACTCACGGCCGTAGGGGTGTTGTCAGCCTCGCCCGGGTCATGCCAGGCGCTTTCCCCGATGACGCCGCTTGGACGGCCGAACAACGCACCACGATGCCTGAGCTCGCGCACCGGCTTCCACCCGCACTCGTCGCGGCAAGCACGGATGCCGTGTTGGTGGAGTTGGCCGCACGAACCCGTCCCATCGGAGCCGACGGCTGCGGTCGCGCCGTCTCCGCTCTCGCCGCTCACCTCAACGACACCGACGACACGCAGCAAGCCCAACAGGCCGAGCAGCTCCGATCGTTGCGATCGGAAGGCTCTCCGAACACCTCGGGCCAGGAACCCACGCCATTCTTCGACCGAGTGCTTCAGCTCATCCTCACCAACAGCATCCGCGCCCGCCTGGTGTCCCAACGCCTTCACGCGCTCGCCGTTGCCGAGTGGCCCCAACCCCGATGGACAACGGGGCGCGTGCGGGCCTTCACCGGGGCGCTTTCGGCCATTGCCCTTCTCGGACTCGGCCTGTGGGCGGCCTTCTACGACGACTTCGACGAGTGGATGGCGTCCCAGGGAAACGACGCGCCACCCGCAGCGCTTGTCGGCGCCGCCCTTCTTGCCCTTCTCGTCCTGTCGCTCATCGGTGGTTACCTCACCACGCTCCGAGTCATCCGCGAGCGCGACTCGTACTGGCGATGGCGGATGCGAGCCAGGATCGGGCTCACGGACCGAGCGGTCGCGGCATACGGCGAACACGCTCGCCTGGAAAACGCCCTGCGGATCGTCTCACTCTGGCGGACCATCGTTGCCGGGATTCTGCCGAACGCACAGTCCCCAGCGGAACACCCCCAACCCCACGTTCCACCCGGCCTCCCATACGCCTTGGGATGGGTCCGTCCCAGACTGCACCAGCCCTATCAGCAGCTCGTCGAGCACGGGGCCGGCGCGGAGCCAGGTTTCCGACAGACGATCCTCGAAGCAGTCGCCGACCATGTCCTGAGCCAGTACCACGACGTGGAGGTCACTGGACCGTTCCTCGCTCTCTGCGAAGACACCGGATACCGCGAAGGTGACCTCGACCGGGTTGCCCGGGACCTCGCAGGGAGCTGGGAAGCCTGGCGAGCGAAAGAGGTCGAAAGAATCGCCGGAAAAGTCCGAGCAGCGATCGCTGTTGCCGACACTCCGGTGGCGCGGGAAGGCTCAGCCGACCGAACCGAGCTCGCGGCATACCTGAGCGAGATCGACGGTCAGGTGACCTTCACGCCGGGGTTGGCGGTCGCCGAGAAGGACCACTCAGGCGACACCATCACTTTCCATCGGTGGAACACCGTGGGCGCAGGTCAGCCGCCCGGCGAACGGGCGTACGCGTCCGCAGGAGTGCTCGTGATGCGCATTCAAGGGCGTTGGACGATGACGAATCACCCATCTGGCCATGGCACGGGCGATGTGGAGCCGGCCACGCCCAGCGATGACGGACTCGAACAGTAGGCCCCATCGCCCGTCCGGGTAGCTCCTGGCGGATCTTCGGCTGCTCTCGACCACACGTCAGCTCCTCATGCCCTCGACCCTGCGCCGGCCCCTCGGGGATCGGTTAAGGGCACGTCCGGGACGGGCCCGGACGCGAAGAGGGGGTAGGTCATGCTGTGGCACTGTTCGGCTAGCGAGGACTTCTGGTCGGTGCTCAAGGAGCTCCTGACCGCGACATTCAAGAACTGCTGAGCCTCCCGTATGCCGGGCGCCCAAGGCGCCCGGCATACGGCGTTTCCCGGCGTTTCGCCCCCCAACGAACACACCTCCCCCACCCCGAATCGGGATCGGTTTGTAGGGCGTCTATTCGCCCTAGCTGCGGGAGGAGGAGTTGAAGATGATCTGGCACTGCTCAGTCGGAGAGGACTTCTGGACGACGCTCGTGAACTTCGTCATGCCGCTGTTCAAGAACTGCTGACGACGATTCACCACAAGGTGCGCCGGGCGGAAACGCCCGGCGCACTGCCATGTCCGGCACACTCCCGATTCTCCGACCGTCCGACACCACTAGGCTCGGCCTGAAGGACCATCCCCCCAAGCCCGCGATCGTAAAGGGTGCCAATGGACCGGGTCACGCAGCTCGCCGAAGAGCTCGACGCCCTCCACCGGGGGCGCGGTTTCAACGCTGACGACGTCACCGAGCGAGTCGGCCCCGCTCTGTCGAGGATCGCGTTCGGGGACAACGACGCCGACGCGGCATACGGTCGCGACCTCCTGCGCCGCTGGCTGCTGGCCGGAGCGAGCGACCTCCCCAACGATCTCCGGACGATCTTCCTCGGGGCGAGCGGACTGCGCGACCTCAGCCCCCTGTTGACCGACCGGATCGCGGCACTGGCCCACACCACCGGCCTGTCGCCTCGGACCATCCGGCGCCGCCTTCGCGAGGCCGACCGCCTGGTCGCCGCGGCCCTGCTCAATCGCTCGCACACCACCGCCGACGACAACCCGTTCGCCGTCAGCGGCTGGTACGTCGATTGTCTTCACGCCACGGCATACCTCAACGATGACCGACCCCGCTTCCACAGCCTGCGCGAGATCATCGCGACCCACACGGGCGTCGAGGAGATCTGCGAGTCGTGGAGCATCCCCCGACCGGCCAACGAGCCGCTACTTCAGGACCTCGAGCTCGTGGCAACCCAAGGGGGCGAGATCACCGAACTCACAAAGATCTCTCCAAGCACCTGGCGAGTCGTCGTCCGACTGGAACGATCCCTGGCCCCCAGGGATCGTCAGTTGCTCGGCTTATCGGTCACCTTGCCATCTCGGGCGTTCGTGCGACCCATCAATGGCTTCGTCCCGGTGCGGCGCACCCGGTCCTTCCGCTCAGAGGTCCACTACGGACCGACCACCGGCCTGACGCGCGCATGGCGGATCGACGGGGTTCCCCCCATGGCGGTCGACGATGACGTCCCGCTCGGCGACCAGTTCAATCTCGCTGACGGCAATCCCCTTATCGCAGAATGGAAGACAGTCCGTCGGGGGCTCGCCTACGGCATCGGCTGGTCGTGGTGACGTCCCTCGACGTTCAGCCCGCCGAATAGCCGGGACGCGTCAGGCCCCGCGGAACCATGCTTCAAGGTCGGCGATGGCATCAGCCACCGCCCCCCGCGGATCGCACCCGTAGACGGCCGCACAGGCCTGCCGGAAGGCGGCTTCCGGTGCCCACCCAGCGCGGCGCAGCGCGGCATACCGCGCCCGGAACGACGCGAGCGCCGCACGCTCGGCCGTGTCGTTTTCCGCCTCTGTGCACGGGGTGTCGAGCTCCTCTGGAAGCGGACCGACGACCGTGAGAAATGGGTGCAGGATGTTGGCCGCCACCCAGCTGTCGCCCGCGACCTCCCGGGCGATCTTCAGGACTTCGTGGATATCCCCTTCGATCTCCCTGCGCACCACCGCAGTGCCTAGGGCACGGAACCGGCCGTCAACGGCGCTCTTCTCGGCAGCCCACATGTCCGTCGGCCAGATAGCGGCCCGCCGGTGCTCGCGGCAGACGAACCCACGAACCATCCGGAACAGTTGCTCCAGCCACTCCAGACGCTTCGGGTCCTCGGTCGAGGTCCGCAGCGCAGCCAGGATCCGACCCGGCACGCCATCCGAGCGAGTCGGCTTCGCGGGGAGCCCCCGGGACACTCGACCAGCACGGTCGAGCTCAGCGACCTGAGAGGCGACGACGCGTCGGGCGTAGCGGAGCTTGTCGGTCACCGCAAGGCGATCCTGGGTCGCCCGACGCTGCAGCCTGGCGAGGGTCGTCAGGTAGACGGCGTGGACGATGCCGAGACACCCATCCTCCCAGCAGCGCACGTGTAGGTGTTGCGCGCGTGGGTCCGCGGCGCTGTAGGGCGCCACGCGAGTGGGGCAGCGAGAGACGCCACGCGCTGCATGAGCCCGCACACGTAATGCCTGCGTTCCCCACCACACGACTTCAGCAATCTCACAATCCAGAGGTTGCGCAGACACGGAAAGACCCCCACGTCAAGAAATGGCAGTCGGTGGGCCCCCGGGGACCGACTGAGCCCTCTCATCGTGTTGTCGACACCGCAGTCCGAGAAGATCGTGGACGGGTTTTGTCCACTATCTGTCCACTGGTTTCCACGGGTTGGGTGGATTCCGTTCGGAAAGCGGCCCTATCGGCGACGATCGGTGCCGCCCCTTTAACCGATCCCCGAACCGCCGACCTGAACAGTGGCCGTCGAACGCGGCACCCGGGGGTCGTAGACCAACCATTCGCCCAGCGCTATCGATCCCCACGGCATACGGATCAACGGCACCGCCTCCAACCGGACCGCAATGTCTTCCTCGTCACCCATCTCCTCTGGGCCACCACGCTGCCGGTATGCCGTCCGCTCACCACCCAGGGCCGGCGCAGCCTCGCGGTCCTCCCCCGCCACGCCCCCGGACACCACTTCCCCAGCGATCACGCCGTCACCGGGCAGATCCGCCGCGCCCAGCTGAGCTGCGCCGTGCAAGGCGGAATAGATGGCGTGGAACGGTCCGGTCCATCCTGGCTCGGCGGGGGCAGCGACCGGCATGGCTTGGGCACGGATCACTTCGAGCATCTCCGCCATCACCCGGGGATCTCCGGTCGCTGCGGCACACCGAAGGGCCAGCGCCGTGACGTCACCCTGTTGCCGTCGCCTGGCAGCTCGGTCCTCGCTGTCACCTGCCACACGACTGTGTTCCTGCCCCGTCGTGATCGCCGCGACCGCACAAGGCAGCGCTCGCCAAGGTTGGCCAATACTCAACCAGCCGAATGCAGCTCCCGCCGCCTGCCCGGACACCAGTGCCCTTCGGCCCCGGGCGAGTGTTGATCGCCACGCCGCATCCATCTTCTCCAGGCCGCGTTCATCGAGGTTGCGGCCCAGGTCGATCGCGGCATCCATCCACCCCAGCATGTCGTCGATGACCTGCGGATACCCGCCGAGGCCGGCCGTCTCAAGGCGGCGCGACTCTTCCCGGGCGACATCAAACAACGTCCGAGCGCGGACGAGGTCCCCGGCAGTTGCCGCAACGAGGGCGCGCAAACCCTGAGCCATCACCATCAGATGACCTTGCTCGGAGAACTGGGCGTTCGCGAGCGCGTGTTGGAGCACGCTCTCAAGATGTGGAGCATCCACGTGTTGCGACATGAAGGCGCGATAGGTCTCGGCCACCGCTGCCACGATCTCGCCACCTGGTAGGCCGCCGACCGGGTCACCTGCCGGGTTGCCCGTGCCAAATCCCCGGGAAGAGCGATCCAGGTGGTCGACCAGTCGCGACAGTCGTTCGCGTTGTTCCGTATCGCCGTGGTTCGCGATATAGGGCGTCGCGGCGCGCACCGCCCGCTCAGCCGTGCCGAGATCGATCTCGTTCACGGCGAGTTCGGCCTCGGTCAGCGCGAGCTCGGCCCGAACCTCCTCGCTCCGACCAGCAAGGTGCGCCTTGGCCACGTCGAGATGCCGATGGGCGCTGACCAGGTCGTTGTCGAGCACGGCAAGTTGAGCCGCGAACCCGTAGATCTCACATGAGGTGGCATCCTGCGGCCACCATTCGGGTCGGGACAGCACGCGGTCCCAGATCGCTCGCGACTCTCGGGGAGGGATATCCGCCGCTCGCTGGGCCTGCACCGCGGCATACTGCATCGCGATGATGTCTGTGGCATCGTCGGGGTCGAGCTTCCCCTCGGTCTCCTCCCAATAGCCTCCGAGTCGCCACCCCCAGTCCGCAGCCTCCACCGGCCGACCTGCGTCGGCGCAGGCGCTGGCGAGCTCGCCCGCGCACAACAGGCGCTGTCCGGGCTCAGTGGCGGCATCATGCACCCGCCGCCAGATCTCGCACGCGCGGTCCACATCGCCCAGGGCCACATGCGCGTCGGCGATCCGCCGCTCCACATCTCCCTTCATCTCGGCGTCGTCGACATCGGGCATGGCGAGGAAGCGAAGGCCCTCCTCGAGATCCTCGCGAGGTTCGCTGGAGTGCGCCCCATCCTCGTAGGCATAGAGCACCGCCAGCTGGGTGGCGACCGCCGCCTTCATCTCTGGATCGACCGCCAGTCCGTATGCCGTGTCCAAAGACCGCACCGCATCGCGGTGCCGACCCAGCTCGTCATAGGCGAAACCCAGGAGCGCGTGGGCTTCCGCCCGCAGCTCCTCCTCTTCGGGATCCACCCACTCGCCGGCCCCGTCGGCCCCGCCGGCCTCGCCGGCACCGTCCGAACCGTCCGAACCGTCCCAACCGTCGGCGTCTTTGGCGGCACTCTCGTCGATCAGGCGCAGGAAACCTTCGAGGTCAGCGACCGCCGCCAACGGGTCCTCGGTCGTCCGAGCTCGCAGCAGCAGCCCCATCGCCAGGCCCGACACCGGCGCCTCCGTGGCAATGGCGCACAACGCGGCCAGCAACTCCCTCGCGGCGCCGTCCTGCCCGCCGTCCACCAACCCGTCGTAGACGAGGGCGGCCTCGTCAGCGAGCTCGTCGGGGTCGACCTGCAGGGACCGCACCGCACCGACAACGGCCGTCACCGCAGGTTCGCTGGACACCCTCCGCCTCAGGTGGTCGGAGGTGCCGGTCGGTTCGTCCGTCCCGTGATCGCCCTCAAACGACCTGCGGAAAGCCATCTCCACCAGGGCTTGGACCATGGCCACGACCTTGGACTCCATCGGCGCGTCGATCACCGGGTCTCCCCTGGCACGGCATACGTGCTGAGCGCAGCCCACAGCAGCGGGGAACTCTCGAAACTCGGTCGTGTGCGCCAGCGCTCAAGTTGCTCAACCTGCCATGTCCGCAACGCCCGGACGGGCGCGCTCTGCCGGTGCGCCCGATGCACAGCGAGCATGAGTTCGGTTGTGCCGCGCGCACCTTCGTCGTGGCGGTCGGCGGGGAGCGGCCACCGTGTGGTCGTCACCAGACGCGCTCCTGCGTTGACCGCCGCCGCCGGGAGCCCACTGGTCTCCAGGTATGCCGCGTCGTCGCTGCCACAGGCGATGAGGGCGACCCGGGGTGGGGCCGGCCACCGCTCCGGCCAGGCCAGCCATCGAGCCGCCGACAGCAGGTCGGGCCGACCCTGACGCTCGAAGACCAAGGCTGCGTCAGCCGGCGAGTCCGGGTCCGGCGCCTGAACGTGACCAAGGTAGAGCAGCCTCGACCAACCACCGTCGGCGAGGAGTTCAGCGGCATCGTTTCGGCTCATGGGGTGGGCGCCTGGTGCGACCATGTCGTTCACGGCAAGGCCGTTCGGGCCCCACAACAGGGCCGGGTATCGCTCTGACTCCCCCGCGAAGATCGACCCGAGGGGACCCGACGCCGGGCCGGGGTCGATGATCGCGAGACCGGGATCGTCGGCGTCACCCCACTCCGTGGTTCGCGCACGGTGCGCGATCACGCCGGGTGACATCGCAGACCGCACGACGACGAGTTCGGCCAACCGGGTCAGGTCGTCATCGACAGCGAACGCATCCCACGGCAGTGTTGCGACCCACCCGCGAGCAGCGATCTCGATCTCGTGCCGTGGGTCCTCGACGCAGCGGTCCTGCAAGACCGCAGAGCGGACGGCTTCGGGCAGGAGCCGCTGACCGAACAGGTGCGCAGCGGATGCCTCCAAGGCGGGATCGAGCAGGTCGCTGTCCCACCGGGTGCTCTGCCCGTCCCCGACGGGACGCGGCCGGACGCTTTCGGCCACGGCAGCCAGATGGTGGGCGTCCTCGAACAGGCCGCCGTCGACAGCGACCGCCGGGGCGTCACCGGACGCTCGCAAGAGCGACCACGCAACGTCAAAACCAGCTGGCTCCAGGGTGAGCCGCCACGTGACCACAACCCCGTTCTCCGGGCTCATCGGCCAGGCCGGAGCCGGGCGGCATACCACGTCTCGGCGACGCTGAGTCGGGGCTCGAGGTCGATCGGCGACGGCCCCAGGGCCCCGGACGGGTCAGCCGCGGGCCGCCAAACGCGCGGTCCGGAAGCCGCGGTGGCACTTGAGCCCCCGAGGGTCCGCGCGGCGAGCTCGCACCGGGCAGCCGCTTCCTGGGCACGTGCGGCGGTCGACGCTCGGAAGAGGCGCGCCGCCATCGTGAAAGCGCTCGCCGCCCCGGAGCGAAGAGCCGCCCGTTGGTCGGGAGGGTATGCCGCGGCGATCCGTGCGGCTGTGAGTCCCCGAGCCGCCCATCGGGTTGCTGCCGCAATCGAGCCGTCCACCCCGAGTCGGGGCCGACGATGCAGGCCTGCCGCATGGATGTCGACAATGACGCCGTCGGCGCCCAATTCGGTGATCCGCTCGAACGCGCTGGGCCCCAGGTTCGTCGTGCCCAGCCAGGCCGCGGTCTCCCCTCGTGGAATCAGGTCGACCACGGCGAGTGGGGTGGGCCACCCCGGGTGGAAGACCGTCGCCTGCAACCGCGGCGGCTCGGGACTGGGCTGGTCGACCGTGTCGAGCTCCCGACAACTGGCATCCGTCGGACCGGCAGCAACCACCACCGACAGGTGAGGCGTTGGCATTGGGGTGAGCCGCCAGGACACCGCCTCCTCATGGGGTGCGACCGATCCTCGCGGCACTCGGGTCCAGTCGACGCCACAGACCCCGTGGAGGTAGCCCGACGGCTCTCCACCCAGAGCGACAGCCGCCTTCGGACGCAGTGGTGCCAGCGCAGCGAGAGCAGCGTCGGGGTCAAGATGCGGAAGCCCGAGTCGGACCCGGGCCTCAAGAAGCTCCGCATGATGAGCGGCGTCCGCCAGGAGGCTACGGCGCGAATCAGGCTGTGCGGCATACGGTCCCGGCTCGCTGGCGGCCAACGCGAGGTGAAGCGCCGCGCTGAGGGTCGATGCGAGGTGAGCGTCGTCAGCGAGAGCGGACTGAGGCTCATGGCTGCGCTGAGCCCACTCGATGAGCGTCGGCAACCACTCCACCAGGTGGCCTTCGCTGCCGCTGTCGGGTGCAAGAAGGTCCAGGTGGTCCGCTTCGATGACCAACCCTTCGACGGTCAACAGGCGTGAGTCCAGCGGCAGCGGGGTCGTCACGTCCAGCCACGACAAGACGGCCAGGTGCGAGAGGGCAACCCGTTCGTCGGAATCAGCCATGGGAACCGAAATCGGGTCGTCTGCCACGCGAGTCAAGGCGTCAGCCGCCTGCTCGCCGAACAGGGCAGCCACGGTGTCGGCCGAGTCCTGGGGGTCACCGGAGATCCGAACAGCGACCTCCGCTTGGGGGCTCATCGGGTCGACGACGAGGGTGCCCCCACGCAGGGGGACATGCAGATGGTCGGCGCCGG
>WBZV01000748.1_pt1 | contig 17288 bp, 14 predicted proteins | sample 5204221 | NCBI WGS metagenome assembly WBZV01 (sample SAMN12344360, study PRJNA552823) | activated sludge metagenome | biome: Activated sludge suspended growth; feature: Nitrification reactor; material: Wastewater; isolation source: activated sludge from nitrification reactor of wastewater...
GCATGCGCGTCAGATGCCCATCCGTGCTGCCGACGGACCCGAGTTCACGGCGGAACAGAGGTGGCCCGCGATGGTCCTCTGCCCGGCGACCGAGCCGAGCCCGCCGGCCTTCGAGCCGAGCCCACCGGCCATCGGGCCGAGCCCACCAGCCTTCGAGCCGACTCCACCGCCACCGCCGGTCTCCCAACCCTTGGTGCGCACCAACTCCTTGCCGCCAGAGTGGTCTGTTCGCCGAGCCCGCCGGGTCCTGCAACCGGTGTTCCGAGGAGCACGCGCACTCTCACCCGACGACCTCAACACTCGCGAGCGCATGGCCGCCCTGCGCAGTCTGGTCGGCTCCGGTCCGGTGTGGGCCGGTCTGTCGGCGGCCCATCTATTGGGAGCGGATACCCAGGCCATCGGACTCCCATTGGATCTTGCCAACGCCACGTCCGGGCGATTCCGTCATCGTGACGGCGTCCGAATGCGCCGCCTCCTGCTCACCGAGGAGGACATCGTCGAGACCGACCTCGGCCACTCAATGACCGCGTTGCGGACCGCACTGGACCTGGCCGTCCGCGGAACCAGGCCTCTGGATATCGCCCGTGTCGATCAGGTCTTGCGCGTGGGCAGGGTGAGCGTCGCCGACCTTGGTGCCCTCGTGGACCGCAGCGGCGGGATGCGCGGCATACGGACTGCACGAGCGAATCTCGCGGAACTGGACCCGCGCGCCGAATCGATCCCCGAATCGGTGTTGCGGCTGGAACTGGTGCGCCTCGGTCTGCCCCCTCCGACGCCCCAACTTGAGGTTCGCGCTCCAGACGGGCGAGTCATTGCCCGGCTCGATTTGGGGTGGAAGGAGCAACGGGTCGGGGTTGAGTACGACGGGGAATACCACGACGCCGATCGGCAACAGCGCAGCCGAGACCGGGGGCGGCACAACGAACTGCGGGCCGTCGACTGGACGGTCTATCAAGTCGACGCCATCCTCGGTCGGAACCCCACAGCGGTGTTCGACCTGCTGCGGCCGCACCTGCTCATGCCCCGAGATTGACGTTGCGGCCGGTAGGCCCGGCGTGTCCTGCAGCTAACGTCAATCTCGGCGGCAAGAAAGGGGGGTCAGCAGGTCGGCAGATCAGCGGGTCAGCGGATCAGCTGGACTCGGCTTCGGCGTCTTCCGCTTCGGCGTCCTCGTCGGCGGCCGTCCGGCGCCGGTTGGGGTGCTCGGCCGCGGCAGCCTCGGCCCGCGCACTCAACCGCCGGTTGACCCGGTCATTGATCCCCGTCGAGATGTCCTCGCGCATCTGGCGGAGCGCGAAGAACGAGATCGCCATCGACACCACCGCCGCTATGACCAGGCCCCAAAACATCTGGTCGGGGTAGCTGCGGATCAGCGACCCGAAATCACTGTCCAGGCCACGCAGCCATACCGCCCACACGACCCCGAAGCAGACGGCGAACAGCCCGAGGCGGACCACGGTGTACTTGAGCACGGCACCCTCTCACCACAGGACGAGCCGGACGGCCCGCCAGCCAAACCTCGGTCGTCACAGCCCCGAATACGAATGCTGCCCGACGAAGAACACGTTGACGACCGCGAAGTTGATGATGATCGTCACGAAGCCCGCCAGCGCGATCCACATCGCCTTGCGCGGCTCCCACCCGGCAGTCGCCCGCGCGTGCATGTAGGCGGCATACACAACCCACACGACGAACGTCCAGACCTCCTTGGGGTCCCACGTCCAGTAGGAGCCCCACGCCTTCTGCGCCCAGATCGCCCCCGCGACGAGCGTGAAGGTCCACAGGATGAACCCCACCATATTGAGCCCGTATGCCGTCCGCTCCAGACCCGCGGCCGACGGCAGCGTCTCGAGGAAGGTCGCCCGAGCCGGTGGCGTGGCCTCGCGGCGGGCCTTGACGAGATAGAGCGCCCCGACCGAGAAGCCGATGACGAACAACCCGACAGCGATGATCGCCACGGTCACGTGGATGACCAGCCAAACGCTCTTGAGCGCCGGCATGAGCTCGGCCGCCTCGGTATAGAAGGCGAGCAGCGCCGTCCCCAGGGTCAACAGCACCGGTCCGACAACGAACAGCCCCAGCCACTCCCACCGGTTGCGCCGAGCCAAAAGGCAATAGGCCACTGCAGCAGCCGTCGCCCCCGCCGTCGCGAACTCGAACATGTTGCCCCACGGCGGTCGCGACACGGCCAGCCCGCGCAGCACCACCGACCCGATGAGCACCAGCGTCGCCAGGCAGGTCATCCCGAAGGCACTTCCGGCGAGCTTGCGAGCCCGCAGCGACGGACCCCCCGATTCGTCGCCGACGCCGAGCGTGCCTCCGGACCCAGCGCCCGCCGCGCCCGCCACCCCCGCCACCGAACCCGCCGAACCCGCCGAACCCCCTGAGCCAGCCGAACCCGAACTGGCCACACCGGCCCCCACGAGCTCCATGGCCCGATCACCGGTCGCCTTCGCCCCCGCGACCGGCCCCAACGCAGCCAGGTATGCCGCATAGAGCAGCATCGCGATCGTGAACACCACCATCGCCGAATAGAGCGCCAGGTTCGCAGCGCTCGCCAACTCCGGCGACGGCGCCGCCCCGACAAGGGCAACGGCGGGCAGGGCCGCGGTCGACGGCATACTCACGTCCTTTCGGGGTGGGCCGCGAGCGCGGCGCCGGGCGAGCGTCCGGACAACTCGGCCACCAACCCGTCAAGGACGGCGGCGAGGCCCGGATCGGCGGTCTTGGACAAACCTCCGATGGTGACGAGGGTAGTCGACGGGTCGGACGGGTCGGGCTGGGCCCGCACGAACACCCGGCGCCGCCGCACGAGCAGCGATGTGACCAGCCCGGCGATCGTCAGCAACGACGCAATGAGGGTCATCCCCTTGCCTGGATCGGTCCGCACCGAGAGCCCGGCGAACCGGCTGACCGAGTCGAAAGTGATCGAGCCCCGACCTCCGGGCAGCTCATAGGTCTGGCCAGGTGCCAACCGGATGAGCAGCGGCGACCCGTCGGCCTTCGGCACGGCGGTGAGCTCGCTCGTGTTGAGCGAATACACCGACTGCGAGCGCCCGCCGGGGAAGAGGTTGCCTTCCCACACCGACAACGCCAGCTCGGGGTTTTTCAGGGCGGGGAACTCCGACACCGGCCCGTTGGCGAAGCTCGGGTCCACCGTCGGCAGGAAAAACCCCGAGAAGCCGAGCATCTTCGGCGATGCCGCAGGCACCTTGATCGCGCCGACCGAGGTATAGAAGTTGTCCTGCGCGAGGAACGGCGTCGCCTGCCGATAGAGCACGGTCCCCGCGGCGTCCCGCACGGTCACCACGGGCGCATAGCCGTTGCCCAGCAGGAAGACATCCGCTCCCCCGAGGGTCACCGGCTCGTTGACGGTTAACACCTGCTCGCGAGTCGCGTCCCCGGGGCCCTCCGTCGTCGTTGTGTATGCCGTGAACCCCCGAGGCGCGCCGAACTGCGCCCCGCCGACCTGCTCCTCGAACCGCACGTCGAAGCGGTCGATCCGCATCGAGAACGGCGGCACGGTCAATGGGTCGACCAGTGCTCCTCCAGAGAAGGTGTGATAGCTGCGGAAGGTCGAGGTGAAGGTCTGCCCCTCCGGCACGATGACATCGCCGCGCCAGCCCCACAGGTGCCCGACCGCGACCCCGACGATGACCAGGCACAAGGCCAGGTGGAAGACCAGGTTGCCGGTCTCCCGCAGATAGCCCGACTCGGCGCTCACCGAGCCCTCGTCATGGGCGTGCACGCGATAGCGCCGCCGCCGCAGCGCCGCACCGGCTGCGGCGAGGGCGTCGGTGGGCGGGACGGCATACGAGAAGCTCGTGTGGGCTGGCAGCCGCTCCAGGCGTAGGGGCGCCCGCGGGGGCTTCGAGCGCACCGCGTGCCAGTGCAGGCGGCTTCGGGGCACGATGCAGCCGATGAGCGAGACGAGCAGCAGCAGATAGACGGCCGAGAACCACGGCGAGGTGTAGACGTTGAAGAACCCCAGCCGATCCAGCCATGGCCCGGTCCCCGGGTTGTCCGCGAGGTAGTCGGCGACGCGCCCCGGGTCGATGGTTCGCTGCGGGAAGATCGACCCGGGCACCGCCGCGATCGACAGCAACAGCAACAAGAACAACGCCGTGCGCATCGAGGTGAGGTTGCGCCACGTCCAGCGCGCCCACCCGAGCGGGCCGAGCGCGGGCTGGCGGATCGCCTCGTCGGCCTGACTCATAGGAGCGTCTCGAATCCGGTGACGAGGTGGGCCTGCACCCACGACATGATGCCCTCCCAGAGGCCGCTGACCATGAGCAGTCCCAGGACCAGCAGCAACCCACCGCCTGCGAGCTGCACCCCCCGCTGATGGCGGCGCAGCCACGCGTTGGCCCGCGCCGCCCGCGACCAGCCCGCGGCCGCCAGGATGAAGGGCAACCCCAACCCCACGCTGTATGCCGTCGCCAACGCCACTCCCCGGGCCACCGGCGCATCGCCCGCGAGCGGGGCGGCAAGGGCATAGATGGCGCCGAGGGTCGGTCCCGTGCATGGGCTCCACCCGACGGCGAAAGCCGCGCCGAGCAGGGGGGCTCCGGCCAACCCGGCCGCTGGACGCCAGTGGGTGCGGACCTCGCGTTGGCTGCCGAGCCTCCCACCAACCCCGAGGAAGACCAGCGCGAACACGATGACGACCGCGCCGCCGATCCGCGTGAGCAGGCCCTGTCGGGTGGCCAGCGCGGCTCCGGCCGCCGACACGGCCACCGCTCCGAGAATGAAGACGACGGTGAACCCGAGCACGAACAGGGCGGCGCCCAGCACCATTCGGGACGTGCGGCGCTGCGCCAGCGCCACGTCTGACAACCCGGTGACATAGCCGAGGAAGCCCGGGACGAGCGGCAAGACGCACGGTGACGCAAACGACACCAACCCGGCAGCCACCGCAACCAGCACGGCCAGCGGCAGCGCGCCGGAGGAGATCGTCGAGGCGTCGGTGACCACGAGCCGGGTCACGCCTCGGCGAGGACGGCGTCGACCAACGTCCGCAGGGTCACCTCGGTGATCGGGCCGAGCACCCGCGCGGCGACCCGGCCCTGCCGGTCGAGCACAAGGGTCGTCGGAGTCGCGGGCGCCTTCCCCTGCAACGCGAGAGTCGGCGCACCCTGGCTGGCCTGGTCGCTGATCGACGGGTAGGTCACCCCCTTGGCCTTGAGGAACGCCAGCCCCGTGTCGGGAGACTCCATCGTGTCGATCCCGACGAACGCGACCGGCTTCCCAGCCTTCTCGTATGCCGCCCACGCACCTTGCAGGGCTGGCGTCTCGGCCACGCACGGTGGGCACCACGACCCCCACACGTTGACCACGACGACCTTGCCGGAGCCCTGGTCAGTCATCGACCACCTGCCCCCGTCGACGGTCACGCCCGCAATGGCCAGCGCCGAGCCACGTGAGGCGGGAGCGAGCTGTTCGATCGAACCGTCGCCCGCGGCATACCCAGCGCGACTCCCCGAACCCGCTTGGGCGGCAAGGGAGTTGGGGTCGCTCTGGCAGGCAGCGAGCGCCACAGTCGCACCCACGAGGGCGAGCACCGCGACCCATCGAGTCGGCGTCGAGGTCACGCGCCGGCCTTCTTGGCGGCATCGCGGACCAAGGTGGCCGCCGGCTCGCTATAGACCACTGAAACGAGCTCGTTCCCGAGGTAGTGCAAGGAGGTGAGCGACGCGAGGGCGCACTGACGCTTGCGCGGATCGTGCCACAACCGGCGGCCTTCGAGCCGCGATCGGGCAGTCCACACCGGCAGCTGGTGGCTGACGACCAGCGCTTCATGGCCTCGCGCCGCGTCCCGGGCCGCGTCGATGGCGCCGAGCATCCGAGCGGCGATCGCGGCATACGCCTCCCCCCAGCTCGGGGTGAACGGGTCGCGCAGCTTCGACCAATACTCCGGGTGTCGCAGCACGCCGTCTCCCACGCCGACGACCTTGCCCTCGAAGAAGTTGCCCGCCTCGATCAGCCGACCGTCGACGTGGATCCCCAGACCGTGGCTGTCCGCCGTCGGCCAGGCGGTCTCGATAGCCCGCTCGAGGGGCGAAGACACGACGTGGACGATGTCATGGGCCGCCAGGTGCTGCGCGACCTCGACGGCCATGGCGCGCCCCAGCTCGGACAGGCGGAATCCGGGCAGCCGACCATAGAGGACCCCGTCGGGATTGTGGACCTCCCCATGCCGCATCAGGTGGACGACGGTCGACTCCGGTGTGGACATGTCCCCATTCTTCCAGCACTCGCTGTGTCGCCGGACAGTCGGCAGGCGGCCAGTCGGCAGACCAGCCGATCAGTCCGTCTCTCCCGGTGAAGCCTCATCGGCGAGGCCCGTTGCAACCGCACCCATGGCATCGCCCAGCGCGGCGAACTCGGCGGCGGTCAACCTGTCGACCAGGTTCGCGCGGACCTGCTCGACGTGGACGGGCGCGATCTGGCCCACCTTGGCCCTGCCTTCGCTGGTCAGCGTGAGCAGCACCCCACGCCGGTCACCGAGGCACGGCTCCCGCACGACCCAGCCGCGCTTCTCCAGCCGGGTTGCGGTGTGAGTGAGGCGGCTACGCGACTGCACCACGAGGTCGGCCAACTCCGACATCCGCATCTGCTGGTTGGGGACCTCGGAGAGCATGGAGATGATTTCGTATTCCGACAGGCTCAGCCCGTGCGCGGCCAGCCCGCGGTCTAGGGCATCCATGAGCAGCCGACCGCCCCGCAGGTAGGCGCGCCAGGCCTGCTGCTCGGTCTCGCTGAGCCAACGGGGCTCACTCACTGCTGCCATGGTGCGCACTTCATGTCGAGGGGCTGGAGCGACCTCAGGGCGCTCACCCCGGCCGGCTGTGAGCACCAAGCATAGGCGTCCGGCGCGACTCGACCTATGTGGGTTGTGCGGGTGCCCGGTTCACTTGGCATTCGGCCGGCTCGACCGGGGGTGCGTCCACACTCTGAGACCCAGAGAGATCATCGGGAATAGTTGACTGTTCAAGTTGATTGTCTCTCCAGCAACGCCGGCCCGCCGGCTCACCAACGAGAGGACTCCCATGACCGCCTTCCCCGGACTCACCGCCGGCACTTGGACCGTCGACCCCGCTCACGCCGAGGTGGGCTTCGTGGCCCGCCACCTCATGGTCGCCAAGGTTCGCGGCCGCTTCACCGAGGTGAGCGGCACCGTCGAGGTCGGCGAGACCCTCGCCGAGACCTCAGTGCGCGCCCGGGCCGCTGCAGCCTCGATCTCGACCAACCAGGCCGACCGCGACGCCCACCTGCGCGGAGACGACTTCTTCGACGTGCAGACCTACCCCGAGCTGACCTTCGAGTCGACCGCGGTGACCGCCGACTCGATGACCGGCACCCTCACCATCAAGGGGGTCAGCCGTCCGGTGACCTTCGACGTGGAGTTCGAGGGCGTCCAGGCCGACCCGTGGGGCAACACCAAAGCCGGCTTCACGGCCACGACGTCGATCAACCGGTCCGACTGGGGCCTGACCTGGAACGCCGCCATCGAAGGCGGCGGCGTGCTCGTCTCGGACAAGATCCAGATCACCCTTGAGGTCGAACTGCTCAAGAGCTGAGCCCAGCCCGCCCCGCACCAACCACGGGCGCACGGTGACGTCGCCCCGGTATGCCGTCCACACGGCATACCGGGGCGACGCTGGCTCAGCGCGTGCGGCGGCGCGACCCGGGCCGGCGCTCGCTCGGGCGACGCAACGGCACTCCGGCCTCCCGTGCGCGCATGGCGAGCATCGTGCCGTGGGCGGCAAGCGCGTCGATGAGCGCCTCTGACGATGGGATCTCTGCCTGCACGTCGACCCGCAACCCGTGCTCAGCAGCCGTTGCCGCCGTCTGCGGGCCGATGCACGCCACGACCGTTTGGGCATGCGGCTTCCCGGCGATGCCGACGAGGTTGCGGACCGTCGAGCTCGACGTGAAGACGACGGCGTCGAACGACCCGTTCTTGATCGCCTCGCGGATCGTCACCGCGGGCGGAGCCGCTCGGACCGTCCGATAGGCCGTAACGTCCTCGACCTCCCAGCCCAGGTCGGACAACCCAGAGACCAGCAGATCGGTGGCGATGTCGGCCCGGGGCACGAGGACCGTCCGCATCGGGTCGAGATCCTCGTCGAACTCCGGCCAGTCCTCAAGGAGCCCAGCCACCGACTGTTCGCCGTCGGGGACGAGGTCGGGGCGGATCCCCCAGTCGCGCAGCGCGGCAATGGTCAGCCCGCCGACGGCGGCGATCCGCACCCCGGCAAACGCGCGCGCGTCGAGCCCGAACGCCTCGACCTTCTCGCGGACCGCCCGCACCGTGTTGGCCGACGTGAACGCGACCCACTCATAGTGCCCGGTCACCAAGCCCTTGACGGCCCGCTCCATCTGCTGGGGGGTTCGCGGCAACTCGACCGCGATGGTGGGGACCACGGTCGCGCGAGCCCCGTATGCCGCGAGCCGCTCGATCACTGCGTCGGCTGGCTCTTTCGTGCGCGGCACGAGCACCTCCCACCCGAACAGCGGCTTGGTCTCAAACCAGGACAGGGCCTCGCGCAGCCCGACGGTGTGACTGGCCACAGCAACGATGGGCAGGCCCGGCACGCTGTTCGCCAACGACTGTGGCGCGTCGGCGAGGCTGGTGACCCGGCTCGCCTGAGAGGTCGTCGTGCCGCCCTCGATGACCGCCACGGGCGTCTTCGGGTCGCGACCGGCCTGCAACAGGCCGTCGAGCGTGCGGGCGATGCGCGGCCCGGAGCCGACGACGACGACCGTCACCGACTCCTCGATCGCGGGCCCCCAGGACTGGGGTTCCCGCCCGGCATGCACGACCTGAACCGACGTGGCACATCCCGAGGTGAGCGGCACTCCGGCGTAGGCCGGCGCGGCAGTGAGCGGGCTGACCCCGGGAACGACGTCGAAGGTCACACCGGCGCGCCGGAGCGCCAGTGCCTCTGTGGCCAACCCGTTGAAGGCCATGGGGTCGCCATACATCAGTCGCACGACCAGACTTCCGGCCGGCAGGGCGCTGGCCTCCTCGACGAGTTCGCCACCGAGGTCGTCCGACAGGCGAGCGTCTGGCTCGGCAGCACGGTCGCCGTGCCGTTCGACCCGGACGATGCGGGCATCATGGCGGGTGAAGTGCCGGACAAAATCCTCCCCGAGGTCGTCCGTGACGACGACATCGGCCAACGCGAGCAGCTCACGGGAACGAATTGTCATCAGCCCCGGATCACCCGGCCCGGCCCCGACGAAGGCGACCCGCCCCGGCGCGGTCAACGGCCGACCGACGGCCACCCGGACCGTGGACGGCGGGGCCAGCGTTAACGGCACCGGTGCGCGCTGACCCGTTGACGCAGCGCCCCCGACGTGGTCAGCGGACCGCCGATCACGCGATGTCACCGACCCGGCACCCGAGCCCGCCAGTCGCGCGTCGCCGCCGCGCGGTGACTCGGCCCGCGCCCAGCCTTCGAGATCAGGTCCCTTCATCCGGCCCTCCCTACGTCGGCGCTGACCCGTTCGGGCTGGCGCAAGAAAGCCAGGACGTGCAGCTCAGTGGCCAGATCCACCGACCGGGCGGCCACTCCTTCCGGCAGGACAAGCGCCACCGGAGCGAAGTTGAGGATCGCTTGAACCCCGGCGCCCACGAGGGCGTCTGCGGCCTCTTGGGCCGATCCGGCGGGGGTGGCGATGACCCCGATCGCGATCCCGAGGCGAGCCACAGCGCCGGGTAGGTCGCTCATGGGAGACACCCGAAGCCCAGCCACCTGGTCGCCGACCACGGCTGGGTCCCGGTCGAAAAGCGCCTCAACGTGGAAACCCTCGGTGGCAAAGCCGGAGTATGCCGCCAGCGCCCGCCCGAGATTGCCCATCCCCACAACCGCCACCGGCAGGGAGTGGCTCAACCCCAGCGCGCTGGTCAGCTCGGCGGTGAGCCGCCCCACCTCATAGCCGACCCCCCGGACCCCATGGGAGCCCAGATGGCTCAGGTCTTTGCGCAGTTGGGTCGGCCGGACCCCGGCCAGGGCGGCTAGCTCTTCTGAGGACACCCGGGTGACCCCGCGCGCGGCCGAGTCGTGCAGCGCCCGAAGGTAGACCGGGAGGCGGGACACGGTTGCCGAGGGGATCTCGCGTCGGGAGACGGACGTGCCGACCATGGGCTCCACCGCTCCTTCCTGCGCGCCGTGTTCCCGCCGCAGGGCGGCGACGGTGCTGGCCTTTCCCTCCAATGTAGGGGTTTGTGAAGGATTGCACAAAGAGCCGTCCGTCACCCGAGAGGTCTCGGCGAAATCCCTGCCGGACAACGAGTTTGCCGCCCAGGCTCAGCGTTTGAGGGCCGCTCGGAGCCGGTTCTCAGACACCCGGTAGAAGTCATGTGGCCGCCCGTCGACGAGGGTCACCGGCACCTGATCGCCCCAGCGAGCCAACAGGTCGGGGTCGTCATCGACGGACACCTTCACCCAGCGGGTCTCAGATTCGGCCGCAACGCGAGCGATGATCGCCTCGGCGTCATCGCACAGGTGGCAGCCCGGGCGGCCGATGAGGACGATCCGTGGCTCGCCGGGATCGACCTCGCGACCGCGGCTTCGTCGCCAGAACACTCGGGCCCGCCGCGATCAGGAGAACACCGAACGGCGCTGCATCAGCAACGAATAGAGGGTTTGCTGGATGGTCTCGCGGACCTGGTCGGTGAGGTCGAACACCAGCATCGGGTCATCGGCCCCCGCCGAGCCATACCGGGCGGTCTCGACCGGCTCACCGAACTCCATGATCCACTTCGAGGGCAGCGGCACGAGGCCCAGCGGACCGAGCCACGGCCAGGTCGGCGTCACCGGGAAGTAGGGGGCACCGAACAACCGGGCGAGCACCTTGATGTCTCCGAGCAACGGATAGGTCTCTTCGGCGCCGATGATCGAACACGGAATGATCGGTGCGCCCGTGCGGATCGCCGCGCTGACGAACCCGCCGCGGCCGAACCGCTGCAACTTGTAGCGCTCACTGAACGGCTTGCCGACGCCTTTGAACCCTTCCGGGAACACCCCGACGAGCTCGCCCCCGGACAACAGCCGCTCCGCGTCAGGGTTCGCGGCTAACGTGGCGCCTTGTTTGCGCGCCAACGACCCCATGATCGGGGTCTTGAAGACCAGATCGGCACCGAGCAACCGCAAGTGGCGCTGGGCCGGATGCTCGTCGTGGATGGCCACCTGCACCATGTGCGAGTCCAGCGCGATGGTGCCTGAGTGGTTGGCGACGATGAGTCCCGAGCCCTCGGTCGGGATGTTCTCGATGCCCCGGACCTCGACCCGGAACCATTGCCGGTAGAGCACCCGCATGATGGGCATGAAGATGTTCTCGATGTAATCGGGGTCCAGCCCGAAGTCGTCCACGGTGTAGTCACCGGTGAGCCGACGACGCATGAAGGCCAGCGTCCGCGCGACGGTCTGCTCCACCTCGTCGGCGCCCAACCCGGACGCCGCCGCCACCGTGCGCAACACACCGATGATCGCGGCGACAATGTCCTCGATGTCGGGGGTGAGTTCCTGCTGGGTCAGCGCCGACGCGAGCAGGGAGTCAGAGATATCCGCTTGTTCGGGGACCCGAGCCCGGGAGCGGTATGCCGTGCCCGTCCGGTCCCCACGCAGCCGCGGCGTGCTGCGGGTTGTCGACGAATCCGCCGCTGCCGCAGGCGCGCTCGCTTCTGCAACCACTGCCGGAGCCGATCGGTCGCCGACCGGGTCGACGGCGCGGGCGGCGGGTGCACCGACGCGCGTCGACCCAGCAGCCTGAGTGGGAGTCGCCGCCGCGGTCGTGTCCAGCGCCGCCCGGGACCTCGCCTCGGTGGCCGAACCCCCACCGACATGGACCGTCGTGGCCGTCGTGGCCGTCCCGGCCACCGTGTCCGTCGCGGCCGTCAGGCGGGCTCGCCGTCCGGCGCGGGAAGCCGGTGTCAACCGGGTGCTCGTGCCGACCCGGTCCCCCGGGCGAGAGGTCGGGAGCTGGGTCACGGTGGCTTCGCCGACATTGGTCAGCCCGGCAAGCACCGGGCGGGGACGGCGTTCCCGGACGACGGCATCGACAGTCGTCGCCGACGGAGGCGCCGTCGGGGTCACCTGCGGCACCGGCCGATGCGGCTGCGAGCGGGCGTCGTCGTCGGGGGCGGACGGCATACCGTCGACGGGGGCGACGAGCGGGGTGCTGTTGCGCTTGCGACGCTCCCCCGCGGCGCGGGCAGCCCCGGCGGCGAAGGCGTCACGCGAGGTGCCGGGCATCAGCTGGCCACCTGCCGCATGCGACCGAGCACGCCGGCGAGACCGCTCGCGGTTTGCAGAGCGCTACCGGCGGCCCGACCGATGAGGCTCGCTGCGGCGTCGGCGCCCGGAATCACCGGCGGCACGTGGTCGGCGAAGTCGAGGAAGGCTTCGCGGGTGGTGTGGCGGGGGGTGAACTTCATGACCTCGCGCATCCTCGTCGTGTCCAGGCCACGCCCGTAGGAGAGGAAGGACAGTTGGTCGGTGGAGAAGTCGGCCAGCCCGGCGCGGCGCACGAGCGACCCGAGGTATGCCGCCCCGAACGGGATAGGAACGACGGGCCGACCTACCATCGCGGCGGCCTGGGAGACGGTGATGACCCCGTCACCGGCGATGTTGACGATCTGGACGGCCGGGCCGCTGACTGCCAGCACCATGGCGGCCGTCGCATCGTCCTCGTGAACGAACTGCAACCGTGCGTCGAACCCCATGGGGATCGGCAAGACTGGCAACGAGAAATAGTCGGTCATCGCCGTCTTGATGCCGGGGCCGATGACGTTGGCGAAGCGCAACAAGGTGATCTCGGCGTCGGGCCGGCGGCGCGAGAACCCACGCACGTAGCCCTCGACCTCGACGGAGTCCTTGCCGAACCCGCTCGTGGGCATGGTTTTCGGCCCGGTGTCCTCGGTGAACAGGGCCGGATCCCGCGGGGAACTGCCATAGACCGCCGCCGTGGACTTCACGACCAGCCGCTTGACCGTGGTGGCCTTTTGACAGGCCGCCAGCAGCTGCATCGTGCCGATGACGTTGATCTCCTTCTGGGAGACCCGCCCGCCGGCCGCCGTCGGCGTGGCCAAGACGTTCATGTGAACGACCGTGTCGACCTTGGCCTGGGTGATGATCCGGCCGATCATCGGGTTACGGATATCGGCCCGGACGAACTCGGCCCGCCCGATCGAGTGTGGGGGCGGCACGACATCGATCCCGACGATCCGCTCGATGCTGCTGTCCTTGGACAGCGCGGCCGCGAGACGCCCGCCGAGATAACGGGATACGCCCGTGACGAGGACGACGTTGGCCACGGCGCTCCCTTCGGTGGGTCGATGCAGTGACGCGAGTGGATACCAGACCCAATCCTACGCACCAGTAGCGCGTGGCGTGGTCTCGGCGGCGGGCGACGCGGCATACAACAACTGCGGGCGGCCGCACCTGGAAAGGTGCGGCCGCCCGTCGTCACATCCCGGTATGCCGGCGCGACTACTTGCGGTTGCGACGCTGGTGGCGCGTCTTGCGCAGGAGCTTGCGGTGCTTCTTCTTCGCCATCCGCTTGCGACGCTTCTTGATCACAGAACCCATGGGTCGTCCTTTGGCTACTCAGTCGAATTGTCGGCTGGCCTGCAGCCTACCTGCTTGCTGCTCGGGCCGGGTCGACGACCACGGCCCGGGCGATGTGGGTCGCCCGGGCCGGTGTCGTTTGTCGGGGTTACCCCCGTCTGGCTGTCACTGCTCGCTCGTGCGGCGGCGACGGCGGGTTGCTGCCAGCAGCAGCCCACCAGCAGCCATCAGACCGAGAGCCAGAGCCAGGAACGGTGCCACGTCCGTGCCCGTGTCGGGCAAACGCGGCGACACGATGACAGCAGCCTCACTGTCATTGTCCGTCTCAGACGTGCTCGTGTCGGTGTCACTCGTCGGAGTCACCAACGGGTTGGTCTCAGGACCATCCGTCGGAGCCTTGTCAACGAACGCGATGTTCCGGCTGGACACGGCGGTCCCCGCGGTCATGGTGACCGTGATCGGGTTCCCATCCGCCCCGGCAGCCAAGACACCAGCAGCAACACACGTGGTGCCGGTGCAGGTGTAACCGTCACCAGTCATCGAGACGAAGGTCAGCCCAGCAGGCACGACCTCGGTCACCGACCACCCAGCCAACGCATCCACCGGACCAGCGTTGTGCGGAGTCAACGTGAACGTCACCGTGTCACCCGGGTAAACCACACCCGTCGTGGACAACACCTTGGTGAGGGTCAGGTTGAACTTCACCAGACCAGCATCGATCGTCGGGTCATCCGGCGTGACCGCCGAGTTGAGCCCGTCTTCCGGCGCCACGAACGTCACCATCCCGGTGACGAGGTCCGCGTCCGAGTCCAGCGCGTCATCGGCACCGGAATCCATCGACGTGAACGACGTCCCGGCCGGCTTCACGAACTCCACCGTGTAGGTGGCGCCCGCCCACAGATCGGTAAACGAGTAGAACCCGTTCTCGTCGGTCACCGCAGTGGCCAACAACTCACCGGTCTCCTCGTCGTACAGGTTGACCGTCACCCCAGGCACCGGGGCTTCGCCCTCACCCTGGATACCGTCACGGTTGACGTCGTACCAGACGTAATCACCGACCGAGACAAGCTTGACCAGACCAGCATCCAACGTCGGGTCATCAGGCGTCTCCAACGAGTTGTCACCGCTGAGCGGAGCCGTGAACGGCACCAGACCATCGACATCCGCGTCGGAGTCAACCGTGCTGTCCTCACCCTCAAGCATCCACGTGAACGTGGTGTACTCCGGCTTCACGAACTGCACGACATAGTCCACGCCACCGATCAGGTTGTTGAACGAGTAGAACCCGTTCGCATCCGTCACCGTCGTCACCGGCGCACCGCCCGGCAGGACCGCCGGGTTGCCGTCAACATCAAGCAGATTGACGGTGACGCCAGCCACAGGCAACTCACCCTCGGACTGAAGACCGTCGCGGTTGGTGTCCCACCACACGAAGTCACCGACCGAGACAAGCTCGACGAGACCAGCGTCGATGGTCGGGTCATCCGGCGCAGTCGCCGAGTTAGCACCCGTCACCGGAGCCACCACGGTCACCTTGCCGGTCACCACATCGGCATCCGAGTCGGTCGCGTCAGCAGCGTTCGCCGACACATCCTGCGTGGTGAAGATGGTGTCGGCCGGCTTCACGAACTCCACCACGTAGGTCACGCCCGCAAGCAGGTTCGTGAACGAATAGAACCCGTTCGCATCCGTCACCGTCGTCACCGGAGCACCACCCGCAAGCACCGCGGGGTTCCCCTCAGCATCCAACAGGTTCACCGTCACACCCGCCACGACCGGCTCGTCCGCGACAGCGCCCTGCAAGCCATCCCGGTTACGGTCGAACCACACGTAGTCACCCATCGAGACCAGCTCGATGAGACCGGCGTCGATCGTCGGGTCATCCGCCATACCCGGCTCAGCCGAGTTGGAACCCGTGTCCTTCGTCGTCACGGTCGCCTGACCGGTCACGACATCGGCGTTCGAGTCCGTCGCGGTGTCACCCGTCAGCGGCGTCGTGAACACGGTGTCAGCCGGCTTCACGAACTCCACGATGTATGCCGTGTGCGGTGCCAGGCCGGTGAAGGCGTAGTACCCGTTGGCATCGGTGACCGTGGTCACCGCAACACCGCCGACCAGCACGGGGTTACCGGCTGCATCCAGCAGGTTGACGACCACACCCGGCACCACCGGCTCGTCCGCCGGGGCGCCCTGCTGCCCGTCACGGTTGCGGTCGTACCAGACATAGTCACCGATCGAGACCGGCAGGACCTCCAGCGACTGCTGGTCATCGTTGTCGGTCGGCGTCGCGTCCGTGTCGCCGTCCTTGACCACCGGCTCACCCAGCGGGTTCGTCTCCGGCACGTCGGTCCCCGACGGCGCCACGTAGGCGACGTTGTTGGCCGTACCGATGAAGCCTGCGTCGATGGTCGCGGTCACCGTGATCGGTGCACCAGCACCCTTCGGCAACGCCACCAACGAGGTGCAGACGTTGGCCGCGCAGGTGTAGGCGCCGCTGTCACCGGTCATCGACACGAACGTCATGCCGGTCGGCAGCACATCCGTCACCGACCAACCGGCCACCGCATCCGCCGGACCATCGTTGGACGGGATCAGGGTGTAGGTCACCGTCAGGCCCGGGTAGTACGGACCAGCGGTCACCAACGTCTTCGACAGGGTCAGGTTGTACTTCACCAGACCCGCGTCGATCTTCGGGTCGTCGGCCATGGTCGCGCCGCCGAGGTTGTTACCCGTGATCGGAGTCGTGACCGCTGCGGTCCCATCTGCCGGGTTGGCGTTGGAGTCGAGCGCGAGGTCGCCTCCGCCCAGCTTGGTGAAGGAGGCGTCGGCCGTAGCGGCCAGCGACGACTTCACGAACACCACGGTGTATGCCGTGTTCGGAAGCAGGTCCGTGAAGGCGTAGTACCCGTTCGCGTCCGTCACCGTGGTCACGGCCACCCCGCCGACCAGCACGGGGTTTCCGGCCGCGTCGAGCAGGTTGACGGTCATGCCGGCGATCGGCGGTTCAACCGTCGGGTCGCCCTGCAGGCCGTCACGGTTGATGTCCCACCACACGTAGTCACCGATCGAGACCTTCTTGACCTCCAACGGCGCCTGCGCGTCGTTGTCGGTTCCACCGTCGGTGTTGCCGTCCTTGGTGACCGGCGTCCCGAGCGGGACCGTCTCCGGCCCGTCAGAACCAGCCGGCGCCACGTAGGCGACGTTGTTCGCCGACCCGGTGAAGGTGGCGTCGATCTTCGCGGTCACCGTGATCGGCGCACCGGACCCCTTCGCCAGCGGAACCAGCGACGTGCACACGTTGGCGGAGCACGAGTACTTCGCGGCGTCACCAGTCATCGACACGAACGTCAGACCCGTCGGCAGCAGATCCGTCACCGACCAACCGGCCAACGCATCCGCCGGCCCGTCGTTAGACGGGGTCAGCGTGTAGGTCACCGTCTGACCCGGGTAGTACGGACCAGCCGTGTCCAGGGTCTTGGCCAGCTTGAGGTTGTAGACCACGATGCCGGCGTCGATACCCGGGTTGTCAGCCACATCAGCGGCACCCAGGTTGCTGCCCGTCCCCTGCGAGGTGAAAGACACCGTCGCCTGCTGAGCAGTCGCCGTCGCCGGAACCGCATCCGAGTCGGTCAGGTCGGCCGTCGCGGAGTTGCTCGTGACGCCACCAGCGTTCGGCGTGGTGAAGAAGGCCGTCGCACCCGCCGGGCTCGT
>WBZV01000749.1_pt1 | contig 17287 bp, 16 predicted proteins | sample 5204221 | NCBI WGS metagenome assembly WBZV01 (sample SAMN12344360, study PRJNA552823) | activated sludge metagenome | biome: Activated sludge suspended growth; feature: Nitrification reactor; material: Wastewater; isolation source: activated sludge from nitrification reactor of wastewater...
CGCCATCGAAGCCGCGGCGATGATCCTGGTCATCATTGCCGTGGGCACGCGGCTGATCGGTGACTTCGCCTATACGCTGTTGAATCCGCGTATTCGCTACACTTAGGAAGAGCGCTCAATGGCCGCCCCCCAGCCCACCCCGGAAACACCCGCCGGCCCGGTCGCCACCATCGGCGGGCCATCGCGCGGCCGTCGTCTGTGGCCGGGCATCGCCATCATCTTTGAATCGCGTGTCGCCACTGTTGGCTTCCTGATTGTGCTGTTCTGGTTTGCGGTCGGTCTGGTGTCGCTGGTGTGGACACCCTACCCGCCCAATGAGCCGCGCTTTGCTCAGAACTTGCCACCCAACACCACCAATCTGTTGGGCACGGACAACCTCGGCCGCGACACGTTATCGCGCCTGATGATCGGCACGCAGGTCGTGCTGCTGAAGACGCGCGTGCCCGTCGGCGACCGGACGGTCTCGCTGCCCATCGGCGTCGCCATCTGGGGGGTGCTCGGCGCGTTGGCCCTGGGTGTGGCGCTGGGGCAGATCGCCGGCTACCGGGGCGGCCGCTGGGATCAGGGCATCATGCAACTGCTCGACGCCTTTGTGGCTTTCCCCAGCATCGTCCTTTACCTGGTGGTCATCGCCGCGCTGGGGCGCAGCGATCTGGTGGTCATCTTCGCCATCGCCATCACCGGCGCGCCGGGGGTGGCCCGGCTGGCACGCAGTCTGACATTGGACATTCGCACCCGCGACTACGTGAGGGCAGCCGAGACGCGCGGCGAAAGCCAATGGTATATAATGTTCCGCGAGATTCTGCCCAATGCTCGCGGGCCGCTGCTGGTGGACGCCATGTTGCGCGTCGGCTACGCCATCTTCGCCATCGGCACGCTGGGCTTTCTGGGCCTGGGTCTGCCGCCGCCCGACCCCGATTGGGGTTCGATGGTCAACGAGGCGCGGCGCTTCATGTTTTCGACTGCCTGGGGCGTCATCTGGCCGTCGCTGGCCATATCGTCGCTAGTGGTTGGGCTTAGTTTGTTGGCCGACGGCCTGCGCGAGGAATTAAATCGCTATCAGCGGTAACATCGTTGTTTGGTGTCAGTAAGGGGGTAGTTAACTGACAACCGGCAACTATCAACTAACAACTAACCCATGACTTTGTCTATCCCGATCGGCCCTAAAACGCCCGTCCTCAAGGTCGAGAACCTGGCTGTGGCCTACAAGATTCGCGGTGGCGAGGTCGAGGCCATCCAGAACGTGTCGTTCGAGATCGCTCGTGGCGAGACGTTTGGCCTCGTCGGCGAGTCGGGCTGCGGCAAGTCCACGACTGCCTGGGCGGTGGTTAACTTTTTGGGGGCCAATGGCTCCGTCAAACGGGGCAGCATCAAGTTTCAGGGGCAGGAGCTATTGGGCCGCAGCGTCGAGGAGTTGCGCCAACTGCGCGGCGACCAGATCGCCATGGTCTACCAGGACCCGATGCAGTCGCTCAATCCGTCCATGCGCCTGGGCGACCAGATGAAGGAGGTGCTGACCGTCCACCGGGGGATCAGCGACGCGGAGGCGACGCGGCGTTGCCTCCAGATGCTTGACCGCGTCTACATGCCCGACCCGGCGGCTATCCTGCGCCGCTACCCGCATCAGGTCTCCGGCGGCCAACAGCAGCGCGTGGTCATCGCCATGGCCCTACTCAATAACCCGGCGCTGCTGATCATGGACGAACCGACAACAGCGCTAGACGTAACCGTCGAGGCGGCCGTGCTCGACCTCATCGCCGAATTGCGCCGCGATTTCGACACAGCGATCCTGTTCATCAGCCACAATCTGGGCGTCATCGCCCGCGTCTGCAATCGTGTTGGCGTCATGTACGCCGGTGAACTGGTGGAGCGGGCCACGGTGCAAGAGCTTTTTGCTGACCCACAGCACCCGTATACCCAGGGGCTAATCCGTTGCTTGCCCAGGCTGGGCGCGGACAAGGCCGGCAGCGTGCTCTATCCTATCCGTGGCCGTGTACCACCGCCCGGCAACCGACCGACCGGCTGCGTCTTCGGCCCGCGCTGTGACTACGTGCAGGAGCGCTGCCGGTTGGAGCGGCCGGAGTTGCGCCGGCTGCCCAATGGTACGTTCGTGCGCTGCCACTTCGCCGAGGTGATTGACCCGGCGGCGTGGGTTCCTTCAACCGACGTGCGCCCGATCCCCCCGCCGGCGGACAACAACCACGCCCGGCCTATCCTGGAAGTGGAAGGGCTGAAGAAGTACTACCCGCTGCCGGGCAGTTCGCTGCGCGAACTGGTCGGCCTGGGCCGGCCGCGCACTGTTCAGGCGCTGGAAGACGCATCCTTCACCGTCCACAAGGGTCAGACGTTGGGCGTCGTCGGCGAATCGGGTAGTGGCAAGAGTACGCTGGTCAAGACACTGATCGGCCTGGAAAGCAGCAGTGGCGGCCGAGCGGAGTTCCTGGGCCTGGACATCACCGGCGATCTGTCCGCGCGCACGACCGAGCTGATCCGCGAGTTGCAAATGGTCTTCCAAAACCCGGACGCGACGATGAACCCGGCCTATACCGTCGGTCACCAGATTGCCCGGCCAATGGAGCGCTTCGGCACGGTCCCCAAGGGGCAGATTCGCGCCGAGGTCATCCGGTTGCTGGAGGCAGTGCGGTTGGGCGAGAACTACTACCATCGGCTGCCGCGCCAACTGAGCGGCGGCGAGAAGCAGCGCGTCGGCATCGCGCGCGCCCTGGCCAGTCGGCCCGAACTGGTGCTGTGCGATGAGCCGGTCAGCGCCCTGGACGTATCCGTGCAGGCCGCGCTGCTGAATCTGCTGCTGGAGGTGCAGGCGGAGTATGGCACGACGATGGTTTTCATCGCCCACGACCTGAGCGTAGTGCGCTACATCTCCGATCAGGTGGCGGTGATGTATCTGGGGCAGGTGGTTGACATCGGCCCGGCGGAGGCGATCTACGCGCCGCCCTACCACCCCTACACGGAGGCGCTGCTGTCGGCCGTGCCCATCCCTGACCCGCTGGCCCAACAGCAGCGCATCCGCCTGGAGGGGACAGTTCCCAGCGCCATTGACCCGCCCAGCGGCTGCCGCTTCCACACGCGCTGCCCGCGCCGGGCGCTGTTGCCCAATGGTGGCCGCATCTGTGAGACAGAGGCACCACCCTGGCGCGACGCCGGCGGCGGCCACCGCATCCTTTGCCATATCCCGCTGGAGACTTTGTGCAATTTGCCGCCGGTCGTCGCCATGCCCCTCTAATGTCTGTATAGCTATCATCCCGATAACCTTCTTTCTATAGCGTTCGGGAAAATCTGTGAAATCTGCACAATCTGTGGTTTGCTTATTCTGCTGAGGTGACTTCACATGCTCGTCAAAGACTGTATGACCCGCCACCCGGTTATGGCCCCGCCGACGATGCTGGCCGCTGAGGCCCAACATCTGATGCACGAGAACCACATCCGCCACCTGCCGGTGGTCGGCGACGGCAAGCGACTGCTGGGACTGGTCAATCAGATGAGCTTCGCCCTCGACCCCGGCGCACTGGCCAGCTTGGACGTGTGGGAGATCACCCGCCACCTGTCGCGGCTGTCGGTGAGCGAGATCATGATCCCGGCCGACAAGACCGAAACCATTGCCCCCGACCGCACCATTGAGCGAGCCGCGCGCCACATGACTGACCACAAGGTCAGTTGCTTGCCGGTTGTTGAGGATGGCGGCGTGGTTGTCGGCATGCTAACCGAAGTGGATCTGCTCCACGCTTTCCAGTTGATGCTGGGGTTGCCGTCGGACGGCGTTCGCGTGACGATACGCATGCCCAACCGGCCGGGCGAATTCGCCAAATTGACAGCTGTACTGGGCGGCCAACAGTGGGGTGTCATGGGCATTGGCACCTTTCCCACGCCACGGCGCGAGGGATTCTACGACGCCATCGTGAAGATCCCCGGCATCAGTTCAGAGGAGGCCCGCACGGTGCTGAGCCAGATTCCCGATCAGGAGATCGTGGATATTCGGGACGTGGCGTAGGGGCAGAAAGGGACTAGTAGAGACCAGGCGTTGCCGTGGATGGGAACAGGATTGGACATGTCATCAATCTTTATGGATATTGCCGACGTTCTCATTGCCCCTGACGGTGCGACCGGCGGAGCCGGCCCGGTCTCATTGGGCTTGGTGGCCCAGGACGGCGCGGCTTACTGGGGCGACGTGACGCTGCCCGCCGGCATTGAACGCGTGGCGGCCGTGGCGTCGGCCTTGCGCCTGCGGGAACGTATCACCCCAGTCCTCAGCGGACAACGGCTGGAAGGACTGCGCGACCTGAGCGGCCGCATCCGGTCATCTGTTGGTGACGAAGGGGCGCTGGGCGGGGCGCTGCTGGTGGCAGCACAGGAGGCGTGGCTGGAAGCTGCCCACTCTGCCGCCGGCGACGCGGTGGCCCAATTGCGCCGCGAGTACACTTTCCCGGACAGAGACGCGCCCCCCGGCAATCCGGTCGCCTGCTTGCTGGAGATCAGCGACCACGCGGCCACGGCCGAGCGGGTTGACCAGATGCTGTCCCTGCGACCGGCGGCCATTGGTTACCGGCTAACGGGTGGCCACGTGGCCGAAGCTATCGGTGAGAACGCCGAGCACCTGCAACGGTTTGTGCGCGAATTGGGCCGGCGAGCGGAGACTATGGCCGTGGGGGAGGGGTATCGGCCGGGTGTCTATTTGGGGCTGAACGGGGCGCTTGGTCAATTGGCCGGCGACCCGGTGCGCCACATCGGCAAAGTGCTGGGCAACGTCGTTGGTCTGCAAACGGCGGCCGGCGAGCGCCAACTCATCCTCGAAGAGCCGTTCCGTCTCGATGACGTGTTGGGGCAGGCCGCCAATCTCCACCGGCTGCGCGACTTCATCCGTCGCACGCCCGATTCGTTGAAGCGCGCCGCGCCAACCCTGCTGGCTGTTCGCGCGCCTGCTACGCTGGATGACGCCCAGGTGTACAGCGAGACCGACGCCGCCCATATTCTCGTCACCGATCTGCCCGGCGATATTGACACCGCGCTGATCAGTCTGAGCCGGACAGACGAGAAGTTAGCATCATACTGGCGTCTGCCTGCCGGGGCCACGCCCCGGCAGGCGGCGCGGGCCGTCTTCTTGGCCGGGGTGGCGCGGTCGGCGGCCATCCTTGTCAGTTGTGATGCCGACGTGGCCACCCTGCCTTCGTTTGTCCTGCGCCTTCTGGCCGAACAGAGGGTTGCCTCCTCGACCCACGTGGTTCAGTCAGCAGCAGCCCCACCTCCTGGGTCAAGATGAGCGCCGCGCTGACATTGGCCACTTGCCAGGCCGATAATACCGTGCCTATTAGCCGGGCGCTGGCGGGCTACCTAAGCCAACGGTTGGGGCAGCCAGTGCGCTTTCTGGAGGGAGCCGACTGGCGCGAAAGCTACGCGGCCATCGCCGCCGGCGGGATTGACTTCGGTTGGATATGTGGCCGGCCCTACGTTGAGCTGTTGGCCGCCGGCGCGCCGCTGGCCCTGTTGGCTGCGCCGGTGATGACCGGGACGCGCTATGGCGGGCGGCCAATATACTTTTCCGACGTCGTCGTCCGGCGCGACAGTCACTTTCAAAGCTTTGCCGATCTGCGCGGCACGTCGTGGGCTTATAACGAGCCGGGGTCACAATCCGGTTATCACATTACCCGCTACCACCTGGCGCGGCTAGGCGAGGCGGGGGGCTATTTCGGCCGCGTCATCGCCAGTGGCAGCCACGCGCGTTCGCTTGAGATGGTGCTGGCCGGCGAGGTGGACGCCTCGGCCATTGACAGTACGGTGCTGGAATGGACATTGGCCCACGCCCCGGCACTGGGTGAGGGCATTAAGGTCATCGAGACGCTTGGCCCCAGTCCCATCCCACCGTTGGTGGTGTCCGGGGAGGGTGGGCTGGCAGTGCGCGAGAAGGCCCGCGCGGCGCTGCTGGCGCTGCCCAAAACGGCCGAAGGGAGGGCAATACTGGCTCTGGGCGGGCTGGGGCGGTTCGCGGCCATAGACGACAGCGACTACGACACCATTCGGACGATGGCAAAGACAGCTAACGCGGCTGAAAATTTCGTGTAGCTGTAATTTGCTCTCGTTTTGCACCCGACTATAGCATCAGGGTGGGCGGCCTACGGCTCATCTAACACGGCCAGCAGCCGCTCATCTACTACTATTGGGCCGTTCGGATCGGTCAACGCCTCTTTAGGCGAAACGTCCAGATTGTCCAGCCACTCCGTCACAACCTGCACGCCCAATACTGGGGCATAGATGTTGCGCGTTGTCGTGACGTCGGCGTGGCCCAAGAACTCCTGCACCACTTCCAACGGCATCCCGGCCCGCAGCAGTTGGGTGGCCCGGTAGTGGCGGAAGTCGTGGGCCGACAGACTTTCGTGTAGATGTAGGGCGTTAACGGCGCGCTTGACAACTTTGTGTACCGACGTGATGCTCAGACGAGCGCTGGTCGAGTTGCGGCTGTGGGAGACGAACAGCGCCGGGTTGCCGTCCGTCCGCTCGGCCAGATAGGCCACGACCGCCTGCCGGGCGTATTCGCGAATGTGCAGCGTGCGCCCCTTGTTGCCCTTGCCGACGATGGTGGCGTAGGCGGCGCGGCCGTGGCCGACGTTGGCCCGGTTTAGCGACACCACTTCGGAAATGCGTGCCGCGGTTGAGTAGAGCATTTTGACCACCGCTCGGTCACGCAGCAGCGACAGGCGGCGGTTATAGGCGTCGTTCTGCGGGGGCAGGGGGAGTCCGTCGTAGTAGGCAACAATGCGCGGGATGTCCTGGCGGGCGATGTCGAGGTCAATGACCCCCTCGGCCTGATTGCGTTCGATTTGCCGCCGGGCCATTTGCCGTTGCAGCTTGCCCAGTTGCACTGTCTCGGGCAAGCGATCGTAGCCGTCAAGAAAGTTGAGATAGCCAGCGATGGCCGCCATGTAGGTCGTCACGGTAGCCCGCGAGCGGTTGGCCAACAGCCAGTTGCGATAGTCGAGGATGACGTCGGTTGTCAGCCGATCGGGTTTCAGCGGCCACGGGTCGGTCTTGGCGTAGCCGGCGCGGCGGAAGTGTTGTAGCCAGTCGGCGAACAGGCGCAGGCCGCTACGGTAGGTCGTTTCGGTCTTCATACTCTGCGCGCCGGCCTCGCGCAGAAAGGCGTCTTCATCGGTCCAAGTCGGGCCTTCGGGCACTGGGCGCTCGGAAATGGGCAGCAACGTCTCTCTACGGCTCATTCATTTATACTCCATCAACATGGGGTAGTGGGCTGGGTGCAGGGCTTGCCACCACCCATTGGCCGACAACACCGGTCATAGTTAAAATAAGGTATATTAATCACATTGTAACGATTCTCAGCGACTATGTCAACATAATCACGATCAGCCTATCTGAGATGGATGAAAAGGTGATGCAGGTTTTCGCCAACGGAGACGAATCCGCTAGAATAAACAGCACCACGTCATCAACCCAGCGACGGGCGCGGGCGCTGCCTGCTCGGCCAGTCAATACGCGGGAGAACTCTACCATGAGCGAATACACTCCAGACCCAGGCGCAATAGACGCCATTGTCGGCGGCTACCACGGCGCGCCGTTTGATATTCTTGGCCCCCACGCATACGGTGACGATCTCGTCATTCGCGCCTTCTGGCCCGAAGCCGAGCGCGTCACCGTTGTCATCGGTAAGGAAGAGCCGCGGCCGATGGCGCGCATTCATGACGGCGGCCTGTTCCAGGCAACGCTGCCGAACCACTCTCTAAAGCCCTACCAGTTGGAAGTTGCTTTCCACTCTGGAATTACACAACTATACGAAGACCCCTACGCTTTCGCGCCCACGTTGAGCAGCTTTGACTCCCACCTGATGGCCGAAGGCACACACCTGCACATCTATGAGCGCCTCGGCGCGCACCTGGTCGAGGTTGAGGGCGTAAGAGGCGTGCGCTTTGCCGTCTGGGCGCCCAACGCCCAACGGGTCAGCGTCGTCGGCCTGTTCAATCAGTGGGACGGCCGCCGCCACCCGATGTGTTTCCACCAGTCCAACGGCGTATGGGAGTTGTTCGTGCCCGGTCTGGGCGAAGGGACACTCTACAAGTACGAGATCAAGACCCATTACCAGGGCTACATGGTCACTAAGGCCGACCCGGTGGGTTTCGCCGCCGAGATGCGCCCCAAGAACGCCTCCGTGGTCTGGGACATCGAGAAGTACCAGTGGCAGGACGCAGCGTGGATGGCGGCCCGCGGCGACTACCAAAACCTGAAAGCGCCGATCAGCATCTACGAATTGCACCTCGGCTCCTGGCGGCGCAAGAACGGCTGGGAATGGCTGACCTACCGTGACTTGATTGACCAACTCATCCCCTACGTCAAGGAGATGGGCTTCACCCACATCGAGTTGTTGCCCGTGGCCGAACACCCATTTGACGGCTCGTGGGGCTATCAGGTGACGGGCTTCTTTGCCCCCACCAGCCGCTTCGGCACGCCCGACGACTTCATGGCCTTCGTGGATGCCTGTCACGCCGCGGGCATTGGCGTGCTGGTGGACTGGGTTCCGGCCCACTTCCCCATGGATGAACACGGGTTGGGCTTCTTCGATGGCACCCATCTATACGAACACGCCGACCCACGTCAGGGTCGCCACCCGGATTGGGGCACGTTAGTCTTCAACTACGCCCGCAACGAGGTCAGCCAGTTCCTGGTCAGCAATGCCATCTTCTGGCTCGACAAGTACCACATTGACGGCTTGCGCGTAGATGCCGTTGCCTCCATGCTTTACCTTGACTTCTCGCGCAAGCAGGGCGAATGGGTGGCCAACCGCTATGGCGGCCGCGAGAATCTGGATGCCATCGCCTTCATCCGCCGCTTCAACGACGCCGTCCACCGCCTCTACCCCACAGCCATTACCGCGGCCGAAGAGTCAACGTCGTTCCCCGGCGTCACACGGCCGGGCGCAGAGGGCGGTCTGGGCTTCGACTACAAGTGGAACATGGGTTGGATGCACGACACCCTCCAGTACTTCAAGAATGAGCCTGTCCATCGCTCTTATCACCACGGCACGCTAACTTTTTCGCTGCTCTATGCCTTCAGCGAAAAGTTCCTACTCCCCCTCTCCCACGACGAGGTCGTCCATCTAAAGCGCAGCATGTTGGACAAGATGCCTGGCGATGTCTGGCAGCGCTTCGCCAATCTGCGCCTGCTCTACACCTACCAGTGGACGCACCCCGGCAAGAAACTGCTCTTCATGGGCGGCGAGTTCGGCCAGTGGCGCGAATGGAACGAAGCCACCAGCCTCGACTGGTACGTGCTGGATCATGACGCCAAGCACGGCCAACTGCGTGACTGTCTGCGCCGGCTCAACGAGTTGTATTCCGGCGAAGCGGCGTTGCACGAAGAGGAGTACTCCTGGGAAGGGTTCCAATGGATTGACCTCCACGACTACGAGCGCAGCATCCTCGGCTACGCCCGACGCGCGCCGTCGTCGAATGAGACCCTGTTGGTTGTGCTCAACTTTACGCCCGTGCCGCGTCACGGCTACCGGCTGGGTGTGCCCGCCCCTGGCCTCTATCAGGAGGTATTCAACAGCGACGCGGCCGAGTTCGGCGGCAGTGGCCTCACCAACGAGCCACGGCCGAGTCAGGACGTGCCCTGGCACGGACAGCCGCACTCAATCGAGTTCATTCTGCCGCCGCTGGGCGCGGTCATCCTAAAGCTAACCGGCGATGCGTGACATCTATCCCCTGCTCTTTCAGCCGGTGCTGAAGGATTATATCTGGGGCGGGCGCAACCTGGAGCGACGGCTGGGGCGATCGCTGCCACCAGGCAACGTGGCCGAGAGTTGGGAAGTCGCCGCCCATGAAGAAGGCGCGTCGGTGGTCAGCAACGGCCGCTTCGCCGGCCAACCATTGACCGCCGTCCACGCCACGCTGGGCCTCGATCTCATCGGAACCAACAACGCCTGGGCCCAGGAGCGGGGCAAGTTCCCCCTGCTGGTCAAGCTGCTGGACGCGAACGATAAGCTCTCGGTTCAGGTGCATCCCGACGACGACTACGCCCTGGCCCATGAGGGAAATGAGTTGGGTAAGACGGAGATGTGGGTGGTGCTCCATGCTGAACCGGACACGCAGGTTATTCTGGGCGTCCGGGCCGGCACCACGGCCGACGACTTCCGCCGGGCTATCGCTGCGGGCACATTGGAGCGCCATCTTCACACCGTTCCCATTCGGCCCGGCGACTTCGTGTGCGTACCTAGTGGCACGGTGCATGCCATTCTGGGCGGCGCGCTCATCGCCGAGATTCAACAAAACTCCAACACGACCTATCGCGTTTACGACTGGAATCGTCGGCAAAATGGTGTTGGCCGTCCGCTCCACATTGACAAGGCGCTCGACGTAATCAACTTCGCCCAGGTTGAGCCGGCTCTGAGCCGGCCGCAGCCGGTGGACGACCACAACGGCGTGCGCCGGCTGCTGTTGTGCCGCAACCGCTACTTCACCGTCGAACGGGTGGAATTTGCCGCCGGGGCGACCTATGCCGGTGCCTGCGATGGTCGCAGCTTAGAGATATGGGGCGCAATTCAGGGCGACTTGCAACTGGACGATCTGGCGCTGGGCGCGGTGCAGTTCGCCCTACTGCCGGCGGCGTTGGGGGCGTTCCGGGCTGTGGCGGCCGAGGGCGCGGTCTGCCTGCGCTGCTACGTCGAGTAGAGGGTTGCCAAGTGGCCCGACGTGTGCTAGACTTCTACCGCTCTCACGCCTCCAATCAGAGACGATTGAGGTAATTGACGGAGGATTTGAATTGGCTAATACGGAATCTGCAAAGAAGCGCATCAGACAAACGGCCAAGCGCACCGAGCGCAACCGCCACTACCGGGCCGCGGCCCGCACGCACGTCAAGAAAGTGCGTCGCCTGATCGCTGAGAACAAGCTGGATGAAGCGGATGTGGCGGCGCGCGATGCCTTCTCGACGCTTGATAAAGCGGCGAGCAAGAACGTCGTCCACCCGCGCAATGCCGCGCGACGCAAGGGCCGCCTGATGGCTGCTCTGGCCGAAGCCCGCGCCGCGGCCGGCAACTAAACCCGCTCGCGCCTGACCGCGCCGCATCAAAAATGAACCGAGCACCATCGGCCGCGATGGTGCTCTTTTGCGTTTGGCTGGGCGACGCGCTCTAAGGGGGCGGCGGTTCGGCGCGCGGCGGAATCCACAGCACATACCCCTGGCCACGATGGGTCTTCAGCAGTTCCGGCTGGCCGGGCACGTCCTCAATGCACTCGCGAATCCAGCGAATATGCACGTCAAGTGTCCGTGTGTCGCCCACAAAATCCGTCTGCCACACCGTTTGCATCAACTGCCGGCGCGTCAGCAGCACACCCGGCTGGCGAATGAAGGTTTCCAGCAAAAGGGCCAGCTTGGGCGTCAGCGTGAACTCCCCCTTGCCGATCACACCGACCGAGCGCTTGCTGCGATAGAGGATTATATTGCCATAGCGGATAATCTCCTCGCGGCTGCTGTCGGCCGGCAAGAGGGCACGGGTGCGGTTGAGCAGCTTGCGCGCCGAGAAGGGGCGCTCCAGGTAGACATCGGCCTCCGCGCTGCGGTCTTCCTCTTCGCCGGCCGCCCGGCTATGGATGATGGGGATAAACTCGGCAAAGCGGCGCAAGCGCCGGCAATTGCGCACGCCGTTGGAGCGCATCGTCGAGGCATCGAAGACGATCAGATTCGGTGCCTGGTCCTGCAACCAGTCAAGCGCTTCCGCCCCGGTGTTGACAATTGTGATTTCATAGCCGGCTTTGAGCAGCATGGGCCGTAGTGAATCACGGCCGGCGTTCTGTCCCTCCACCAGCAATACGAGCGGACTCGATGACATGGACGTCTCCTGTTCCCTCTACAGGCTTGTCCGATTATAGACCTTCGCCTGCTGAGGGCAACCCAATACCAACGGCATTTTCACTCTTTTCTGCTTGCGATGAATGTACCAGAGGGTTATGATGGCACTGGTCGCCATAGGTTATGACCCTCATGCGTAACTTCGTACAGACGCTTCTACGTTGGGAATGGCTGGTTTTGTTGTTGCTCATCCCGGTGACGCTGCTGCCCTTCGGCCGCTGGGATGCGCTGTTAGCCATCATCCCCCTCTTCTGGCTGCTGCGCCGCGCAGCCACCGACCACTGGGTGACGCCGACACCTTACGACCTGGCTATCGCCATCCTCCTGGCGATGGTTGGTGTGAGCGTGGCCGTGATGTCTGACCTAGCGGTGAGTGGCCCCAAGATCGCCGGCATCGTCCTGGGTATCGCCCTTCTCTACGGCACGGCTGCCTATGCCCGTCAGAGGCGAGGCCAGTGGGGCCTGTTGCCTATTGTCGTCTTCGTCTTGCTGACAGGCACGCTGATGGCCATCGTCGGCCTTATTGGCGGCGAGTGGTTACCGCCCTTCGCCTTTCTCAACCGCGCGCGCACCCTACTGCCGTGGCCGGGCGGTGTGCCTGGCGCGGCGGGTGGTGTCGTCAACGCCAATGAGCTGGCGGGCGTTCTCAACTGGACCTTGCCTCTGATGTTCGGGTGCTTCCTGGCCGCCGTGCAACGCCGGACGCGGGGACGCGTGGTGGCCGTCTCGCTGCTTGTGCCGGCCATCCTGTTCACCAGCTTCATGCTCGTGGCTACCCTTTCACGTGGTGGGTTGCTGGCTGCCACACTGGGCCTGGTGCTGGTGGCGGCGTTCTACCTGTCGCCGCGCTGGCGTCTCGTTTTGGCCATTGGGCTGGCGGTGGGGTTTGTGGCGCTGGGGGCCTACCTCAGCAGTCGCCTTGATCAGAACATCGTCGGTGACGCCATTGGTCTGAGCGGGCGACTGGAGATCTGGTCTCGGGCGTTGCTGGGTATCGCCGACTTCCCCCTCACCGGCATAGGCGTCAACGCCTTTCGCCACGTTGTCAACACGCTTTATCCTCTTTACGGCATCCCAGCCGACGTTGATCTGGGTCATGCCCACAACCACCTGCTGCAGGCGGCGCTCGACTTGGGCTTGCCCGGCCTGGTGGCTTACCTGGCTCTGTGGGGGATCAGCGCCGGTCTGCTGTGGGTTACCTACCGTCATCTGCGGCGGCGACACGCCACGCGCCACCCATACTTTGGCCTGGTGGCCGGGTTGGCCGGCTCGCTACTGGCCGGGTGGGTCTTCGGCATTGTTGACGCTGTGGCTCTGGGGGCGCGACCGGCCTTTATCTGGTGGCTGCTGCTGGGGCTGACGGCCGCGGTCCACTACGCCGTGGTCTACTCTGGGGAATCGCTACGTTACACACGTAGGCGGTCGGCGCGACAGCCGGTCGATTTGACCGCTGTCGCCGCGGCTGACTTACCCCGCCATAGCACGGCACCTAGTACGGCCGAGCGAACACCACGCGACCGCCTGCCAGTGGCCTGAGGCCTCTCACCGTGGCCCCGCCGTGGAATGTCCGGTGGCGTTCAGCCGGGCCAATCGCGCTTGCAACTTGCCGCCACACGGCATATAATGCGGGGTAGTTAAGCGGCATTGGTGAAGTGGTATCACAGCAGCTTCCCAAGCTGTTATCACGGGTTCGAATCCCGTATGCCGCTCTCCCCTTCCCCTTCGCGCCGTCCCGGCAACTCCAGCTTCAACCGCACGCCGCCGATCGTCAGCACGTCCCCGGCCGAAATGACCGTGGGATCGGTCAGGGGAGCATCATTGAGCACCGTGCCGTTGCGGCTACCCAAATCTTCGAGCCACCATTGCCCATCACGCCAGGCCAGGAGCGCGTGTTCGCCAGAGACGTAGCTGTCGTGGAGGACGATACTGTTGCGACTGTTGCGGCCGAATGTCGTGATGGGGGTCAGTTCATAAACCGTATCGGGAGCGGGCCGTGGGCCGGTGTTGGCGATGACGCGCATCGTCCCCAGGTTGGCCCCCTGCCCGGACATAGCCCGGCGCGTGACGCGCAAGTCTTGCCACAAATACCAGCCGATGGCGCCAAAAAAGGCCAGCAACAGCACTGCGCTGCCGATACGCAAGAGGAGCAAGATCAAAGGCGTGCTCATTCGAAAGGCTTCTGCATGGTCGTATCAAGCTCCTCGTCGGCAAAGAGTAGCGCGTCGCCCCGCGGCTCATCGCGCCCCTCGCCATAGACGAGCATGAGGTCGCTGAGGGCGATCACGTCGCCCGGACGCAGGACGTGTTCGCGGGCAGTAACACCGTTGACAGCCGTTTGGCTGTGGCGGCTGACGTCATAGAGGACGAAATACGGCTGTCGCCAGCGGATCTGGGCGTGCTGCCGGCTGATAGACGGCGAATCGAGGACAATGTCGTTGTCCATGCGGCGGCCAATGCGTGTCACCGGCCGGTCGAGGGCAATGTGTTGCCGCCCCTGCACGATCAAGAAAGCATCGGCGGCGCGGATGGCCTCCAGGACTGCCTGGCCCGCATCCGCGACGAAGACCGCCGTATGACTGTCGGGCGGCTCCGCGCGCCGGCCGGCCACGATGTGGGCGCGTCGCGTAACTTCGGTCGTATCAGCCTGAAAGGTCACCTGCGCCGGTTCATATGGGTGTAGGCCGCGTCGCTCGGCCAGCAAAGCCACGTAATCGGCCACTTGTGACTCCAATTCGGGCAGACCAAGGTCAACCATCTCGCTATAATCAGCTGGGCTAAGGTGGATGGTAAACTGATTGGGCAAAACCCCGTCGTCGAGCGCGTCCTCATAGTGACGCACCAGGTGGGTTGCCAGCCGGAATGGATCCAATGGGTCTCCCGCCAGCCAGGTGAAAGGCTCCTCGACGACCTTGCGGATCAGGCTCTCGACACGCAACAGAGGTGAACGCTTCATTGCGGCCATTATAGGAATGGCCGTCGGCCTGGTCAACGACAATTGCCGAATCATGGGCCGGAAGTATACTTCTCGTCGTCTAAGCTCTGTGAAGTTGTGAAAAGGATGAGCGAACAACCGATTCGACTGACCTCCCTTGCTTCCTGCGCTGGTTGAGCGTCTAAGTTGGCTCCGGCGGAGCTGGAGCGCATTCTTAGGCCCCTACGCGCCACCTTTCGAGCGGCCGACTTTCCCAACCTGCTCGTTGGATTAACTGCGGCCGATGACGCCGCCGTCTACCAACTCAACGACCACCAGGCCGTCGTTTCCACGGTTGATTTCTTTCCGCCCGTTGTAGACGATCCGTATGATTTCGGTGCTATCGCCGCGGCCAATGCACTGTCTGACGTCTACGCAATGGGGGGCGAAGTGCTGTTTGCCATCAATCTCGTCGCCTTTCCTGATTCGCTCGATAAGGCCATCCTGGCCGAGATTCTGCGCGGGGGCGCGGAGAAGGTGGCCGAGGCGGGCGCGGTCGTCGTCGGCGGCCACAGCGTCAACGACAAGGAACCAAAGTACGGCCTGGCCGTCACTGGCCTGATCTCCCCGGAGCGTGTGCAGCGCAAGGGTGGCGCGCAGCCCGGTGATGTGCTCATTTTGACCAAGCCGCTGGGGGTTGGCGTCATTACCACCGCTCTGAAGCGCGAATTGGCCGCTGCCGAACACGTCGCCGCCGCCGTAGCCGGCATGAAGCGGCTGAACCGTGACGCTGCCCGCGCCGCCCATGCCGCCGGCGCGCGGGCCATGACCGATATTACCGGCTTCGGCCTGCTGGGCCATGCGCAGGAGATGGCCCGCATGGGCGCGACCGACTTTCGCATTGATCTGGCCCGCTTGCCGTGGTTGCCTGGCGCGCTCGAGTACGGCCGCGCGGGGGCCTTTCCCGGCGGCATGGGCAACAACGCCCGTTTCTTTAGTCCGTCGGTCACGTTTGCCGAGGGAATTGACTATCTTTATCAAGATTTGCTCTTCACGCCCGAAACGTCTGGTGGCCTGCTCGTCGCCGTCCCGCCCGAAGGCGTGGAGATATTCCAAGGCCTGCTGCCCGATGCCGCCGTCATCGGCGTTGTCGTGGCGGGCACAGGCCGTCTGTGGATTGACAAAGGAGAGACCCCATGACCGATCGCCTGTCCGCCATTCGCGCCAACTTCGATGAATGGCAGGTAGACGCCCTGCTGCTCATCAGTCCGGCCAACCGACGTTGGGCCAGCGGCTTCACCGGCTCGGCCGCCCAACTGCTCATCTCGCGCCAGAGGGCAGTGCTGGCCACCGACTCGCGCTACTGGGAGCGAGCCGCGGCCGAAGCGCCGGCCTACGAGATTTTCCAGATGCGCGATGAGAAGGACGCCATGGCCAACTTCCTGGCTACGGCCGGCACGAAGCGCATTGGTATCGAGGCCGGCCACGTGACCCTGGCCCGCCAGGCCGCGTTGGATAAGCAAGAGGGGATTGCCTGGGTGCCATTGGCAGCGACGGTCGAATCACTCCGCGCTGTCAAGTCGGCCGACGAACTGGCCGCCATCCGCGCCGCCGCTCGCCTGACCGACGCGACGGTGGCCCAGGTGCCACAACTGGCCCGGCCCGGTGTGTCGGAGCGCGCCGTCGCCTGGGAGTTGGAGAAGTTCATGCGGGAGACCGGCGCGGAAGCAACCGCCTTCGACATCATCGTCGCCTCCGGCCCCCACAGCGCCCTGCCCCATCACCACCCCGGTGAGCGCCTGCTGCAAGCGGGCGACATTGTGATTGTTGACCTGGGCGCGCAACTGGACGGCTACAAAAGCGACCTGACGCGCACCTTCTATCTGGGAGAGACGGCCGACGACGCCTTCTGGGCCATTTACAACACTGTCGAACAGGCTCACGGCGCAGCCATCGCCGGCATCCGCCCCGGCGTCACCGGCAAAGACGTGGACGCGCTGGCCCGCGACCTTATCACTGCCGCCGGGCACGGCGACCACTTCGGCCACGGAACCGGCCACGGCGTCGGGTTGGAGATTCACGAGGAGCCGCGCTTCAGCCGGCTGTCCGAAAAGACGATCATTCCCGCCGGCGCGGTGATGACGGTTGAGCCGGGTATCTATCTGCCGGGCTACGGCGGCGTGCGCATCGAAGACCTGCTGCACGTGACTGCCGATGGCGCGGAGTATCTGAGCGCCGCGCCCAAGTCGCCGCTCATCGCCATTTAGTCCCGGTCACGGCTAACGGCGACCGGCCAACAGGCGGTCGTACATCTCGTTGAGCAAAGGCGCAACACGCTGCCAATCGTATTGCGCGGCGAATGCCTGCGCGTGCGCGCCCATCGCCGCGCGTCGCGCCGGATCGTCGAGGAGTTCCAGAACGGCCGCGGCGAACGCTTCCGGCGTGTCGGCCAGGATGGCCTCGCGCCCGTTATCTAGCGCGAACCCCTCTGCCCCAATGGTCGTGGCG
>WBZV01000750.1_pt1 | contig 17286 bp, 15 predicted proteins | sample 5204221 | NCBI WGS metagenome assembly WBZV01 (sample SAMN12344360, study PRJNA552823) | activated sludge metagenome | biome: Activated sludge suspended growth; feature: Nitrification reactor; material: Wastewater; isolation source: activated sludge from nitrification reactor of wastewater...
AACCCACCCCCTGCTCGACCCTCGCCCCGTGTTTGGGGGTCTGGGGGCAGTCGCCCCCAGCGGCGGGGTGCAGGGGGCGCTGTTAGCCCCCTGCGAAAGACCCCTCGCTCCGCAGACATCTCCACTCCCGCCTGGACCCCTGAGACCGCCGGCCCAACCCCCCACCCACGCAACCCCCACAGCAGCGCCCGCCCCTCACCCGCTCTCCCCCAGGTCCCGCCCGCGATGCCACAAGAGGTGGATCCCCATCGCCATCGCCGGCAGGATGAGGGCGAAGAGGAGGAAGAGCCCCAGGTAGCCCGCCGCCGCCGAGAGGCTGCCGTCGATGCGGCCCTGGCGCCACCAGGCCAGGGAGAGGTGTCCGGCCGCCATGCCCCCCAGGAGCAGGACCAGCCCCACCCGCCGCGCCCCGCGCCGCGGCTCGCCGGGCCTCGCGCTTTCCGTCGGCTCAGGCGCCATCGGCGGCATGGTCGGTCTCGGGGGGATCGTCCGCATCCTCCCACGCGTCCAGCGGGTTCGGATCGTCCGGATCGCTCAGATCGTCCGCAGCGGCGGGTTCGAGAGGATCGAGGGTGTCGAGGGTGTCGAGAGGATCGCCCGAGTCGCGCGTATCCCCATCCTCCCGCGGCCGGTAGAAGCGCAGTTCCACCGAGCCATAGTTCCGGAGATCGTCGAGTTCGAGGGCCGCCAGATCCAGGTCCTCGGCCTCGCGGGGGTGGATCTGGACCACCACGAGTCCCGCCTCCCCCAGCCAGGCCTCGGCGGCCGCATCCACCGCCAACAGGGCCCGCTTCCAGAGCCCCTTGTACTGCGGCGGGGCGATGAAGATCAGGTCGTAGGGCACCGGGGGCGGCGCCTCCAGCAGGCGGAAGGCGTCGCGCCGCAGCACCCGGGCCTCCGGGCCCGCCAGGCCGGTGGCCTGCAGGTTGGCATGGATCACCTTCAGGGCCGGCGTCGCCAGCTCGTTGAAGTCGCAGGACGCCGCGCCGCGGCTGAGCGCCTCGATCCCCACCTGGCCCGTGCCGGCGAAGAGGTCCAGCATCCGCGCTCCCGGCAGCTCCGGCTGCAGGATGGAGAAGAGCGCCTCCTTGGCCCGGTCCGTGATCGGCCGGGTGGCATCGCCGGGAACCGCCTGCAGGCGGCGGCCGCGGGCCTTGCCGGCGATCACCCTCATCGCCGCCCTCCGCGTGTCTTCGGGCTGAGCAGGTAGACCAGGGCCCCGCCCAGGACCAGGCTGAGGAAGCTGATGGTGCGGTAGAGGCCGGTCATGGCCAGGGCCGCCCCCCCGGGGTAGCCCTTCAAGGTCAAGGCCCCGACCAGGATGAACTCCAGGCCCACCGCGCCCGGCGTCAGGGGGATGGCGGTGATGAAGGCCTGCAGCAGGCTGAAGAAGACCACCAGGGGCAGGGGCAGGGCCAGGCCCAGGGCGCGGCCCACCAGGAAGAAGGAGAGGCCCTCGGCCATCCAGGCCAGGAGCGAGAGCCCCAGGATGGGCCCGAAGCCGCGCCGCGAGAGCAGGAGGCCGCCGCTGAACTGGGCGAAGAGCTCGGCCGGGCGCGGCGGCAGGCGGCGGGCCAGGCGCCAGCCCCAGCGGGCGAAGGCCAGGAGGCCCGCCAAGAGCAGCAGGACCAGGAGGCCGCCCAGGCTGAAGAGCTGCAGGAGGCTGCAGCCGAGGTTGCTGAGGTCCGGACCGCCGCTGAGGCAGGCCCAGGCGCCGCCGCCCGACTGGCCCGCCAGCACCTCGCCGTAGGTGGCCAGGCCGGTGACGATGGTCAGGGTGACCAGCACCAGGAGGTCCAGCACCCGCTCGGCCACGATGGTGCCCATGCTCGCCGACCAGGCCGGCCCGCCCTCGCGGCGCAGCAGCCAGCCGCGGTAGAGGTCCCCCAGCTTGGCCGGGACGATGCTGTTGACGAACCAGGACAGGTAGATGATCTCGGCCAGGTCGCGCGTGCGCGGCAGGGCCTCCGGCGCCACGCCGCTGCTCTTGAGCAGGAGGCGCCAGCGCCGGCCGCGGATGGGGAAGGCCAGGTAGTAGGCCCCCATGGCCGCCAGGTAGAGACCCGGATGGGCGCCGCGGATGGCCTGCCAGGCGGCCCGCAGCTCGGCGGGATCCTGGCGGCTCAGGAAGAAGGCCACCAGGGCCACGGCCAGGAGCAGCGAGAAGAGGCCCCGCCCGCTGGCCAGGCGGCCGCCGAGGGCGGGGGGGGCGGGAGTTGACGGCTGCGCCCCGTCCGCCGTGTTCGCGATGGCCGTGGATCCCAGGCCAGCCGTCGCGTCCGACGCGCCCATCGTGCTCGCGACGACCGTCGCGCTCGCATCGGCCGCGGGGATCGCCTCGACCGTCCCGCTCGCCTCGGCCGCGGGGATCGCCTCGACCGTCGCGCTCGCCTCGGCCATGGTGCCCGCGCTGACCGTCGGGCCCGCCCCTGTCGACGTCGTCCCCTCGTCCCCCGTCATCGCCTTCCCTCCTCTGTCGCGGCCATCGGCGCTGCGCCCCGCGCGGCCATGAGCAGGCCCAGGCTCAGACCCAGCTGCAGGGCCAGGTCGTGGACCAGCAGGTGGTCCAGCAGGCTGTGGACCATCAGGGCCGCCAGGACGCCCGCCAGGCCCAAGCCGAACGTGGCCTCCAAGGCCGACCGCGGCCGGAGGCAGGCGGCCAGGCATTGCCGCCAGGCGGCGACCACAAAGAGCGCCAGGAGCGCCAGGCCGACCAGGCCGGACTCGGCCAGGAGGTTGAGGTAGAGGTTGTGGGCGTGGCCCAGCGGGTCCCGCCAGCGGGGCAGGCGATGCTCCGCGTAGGCCAAGGGGTACTGGCCAGGCCCCAGGCCCAGCCAGGGGGCCGCCTGCCACATGCTGAGCGCCGCCTGCCAATGCGCCAGCCGCTCGACCTTGGCAAAGTTGGCGTCGGTCACCTCGGCATCACGCACGTCGATGACGAGGCCGCCGCCCTGGGCGCTGGAGGAGAGGCGGTCCAGCACCGCGCGGGGCAGGCGCTCGAGGCCCCCCGCCCAGAGGCCGCCAATGCCCAGGACCAGGCCCAGCCAGAGCAGGCGGATCGCCCGCCCGCGCCCCGGCCCCCGCCCGGCCAGGCCCCCCGCCAGGGCCAGGAGGGCCATGGCGCCCGCCCCGGCCAGGGCCGCCAGCCAGGCCCCGCGCGACCAGGAGAGGAGCAGCCCCGCGCCGCTGAGCACCCCGGCCAGGGCGCCGACCGCGGTCAGGAGGCGCCGCCGCGGCAGGCCCGCCCAGCCCCCGCCCAGCCCCAGGAGCCCCACGAGGAAGGGCGCCAGGGCCAGGGGCCAGAGCTGGTTCATGTAGGCGCCGAAGGGGTTGGGCTGCCCGAAATGCCCGTGGGCGCGGTGGATGCGCCCGCCCAGGGTGGCGAAGGCCTCCGGCCCCTCGCGCAGCAGGGCGCCCCGGATGCCGAGCGCGGCCTCCACGGCCCCGCCGGCGAGGACGAGGGCCAGGACGAGGGCGATGCGCCGGCCTGTGCGGCCCTTAAGGCCCGCGGGGTCGCCCAACCCGCCGGCCAGCCAGAGCGCCAGCGCCAGGGAGCCCCAGCGCGCCAGCTCCTTGACCGGGGCGCCCAGCGAGGGTGCCCACAGCGGAGCGGCCAGGAGAAAGAGCAGCCAAGAACCCAAGGCCAGGAGGAGGGGCCGGGCCGGACCCAGACCCGGCAGCCGTCCTCCCGCCAGGGCCCGAAGACCCATGGCGATGGCGGCCAGGGCCAGCAGCGGCAGGGCCGGCCCGAGGCTGGGGCCGCCGGCGGCGGTGGCGACGGCCAGGCGGTCGCCGAAGGGGACGGACCAGGCGGCCAGGACCAGGACCAGGGCCGGCTGCCAGGCCATGAGGACGAGGGCGGCCAGACCGAGGAGGGCCTCCAGTGGCGCCCGGGCGAGCGCGGCGGCCAGGGCCAGCCAGAGGGCGGCAAGGGTCCAGGGGCCCGGGCCGGCCCGCAACCGCCCGACGCGGGGCCGGCGCCAGCGGCCGAGGAGGTTGGCGCGGGGAGCGTCGCGACACGGACCGGCACCGAGGGTCGGAGCGGGGCTGAGCATGGCCGACGATCCTAGCACGAGGGGTACAATGGAGGCGCCCGGCGGCATCGAAGCGCGGCCGCGTCGCCAGCCCCAAGGAGCCCACGGTGCCCATCCTCGATCCCCTCAAGCGCGTCCAGGACCTCCGCCGCGCGGCTGAGCGCCGCGGGGGCCGCTCGGCATCGCCCGAGGGCCGCACCCCGCCGGGCCAGGTGCTGACGGAGAAGTTTCCGGTGCTCACCTACGGCCCCACGCCGCGGGTGGACCCGGCCACCTGGCGCCTCAAGGTCTGGGGCCTGGTGGAGGCGCCCGGTGAGTGGGACTGGGAGGGCATCCAGGCCCTGCCCCAGCAGGAGCAGACGGTGGACATCCACTGCGTGACCCGCTGGAGCAAGCTGGACACCCGCTGGGAGGGCATCCCCTTCCGCGAGATCGCCGCCCTGGTCCGCCCGCGGCCCGAGGCCGACCATGTCATGATCCACTGCTACGGCGGCTACACCACCAACATGCGCCTCGACGAGCTGATGGACGACGACGTCCTCCTGGCCCACCGCTACGACGGCCTCCCCCTGGAGCGCGAGCACGGCGGCCCGATGCGCCTCCTGGTGCCCAAGCTCTACCTCTGGAAGAGCGCCAAGTGGCTCAGCGGCTTCGAGTTCATGCAGGGTGACCGACCCGGCTTCTGGGAGCGCTACGGGTATCACATGCACGGGGATCCGTGGGTGGAGGAGCGGTTTGGGTGAAGGGGGGGAGGGCGGATCTCGCGCTGAGGTCACGCCTGAACCGCTTGGCATCGAACCCATGTGCCTTCCGGATTGCCCAAGGCGTCTCCGGCCCCGTGTGGTGAGCAGACACCGTGCATTCGGTTGACCTGCGCCGTGGTGTTCACGCGCGATAGACGACGTCCACGGCAGCGCAACTTGGCTGAGCGGTTCGGTCCTGGCCGTACATGGCGCGCAGATGGGGGATGCTCCCGCTTTTGCCCCGGTTCTGCTCCGCATTGGCTCCGAAAGTCCGGATAGGGAGCTTGAAGCGGCCCTATCGTGTAGCTGTCGCCTGCCCATCTCCCCAGCTTGTCCCGCAGGCGGGACCGTGTCCGGCGCATGGCGGGCCTGGGGCGATGGGCGCCAGCAGTGTCGTGAGGACGCCATGCATCTCCACTGTGGGTTCGGGCTTGCGGCCATTCTGCTCTTCGGAGCCATCATGGTCTACCTGCGCCCCTTGCGCCCCAGCCTGTTCCGCGTGCAGTTCAGCGGGTCGGAGCGGCGCTTCCGGGACCTGGTCGCCCAGTGGTCACCGGAGGCCCACAGACGCTTCCAGGCCCACTTTCCTGCGGACTGGGTTCTGATCACGCTGTACATCGTGGCTGGTTGGTCATACGGCCACTCGGCGGTGGTCGCCCATGCGGGGAGCAACGTGGCGACCTTGGCCACTTGGGTTCTGCCGGCGGCCGGCATGGCGGACCTGGTCGAGAACATCTTCCAAGGGCGCTTCATGCGCGCACGGGCGCAGGCCCGCGCGCTCCCCGCGCGGGACTATCGGCTGGCCAACCTGGCGTCGGGCGCGAAGCTCCTCGGCCTGGGGGTCTTCGTGCTGGTGATGGTACGGGTCGGGAGCCCGGGCTGTCGGTGAGCTGACAACATCCGAACGGCCCCAAGGGGCAGCAACGCGCTCTGCGCAGGAGGCAAGGACATGGGAAAGTACCGCGTGATCTCGTTCGACGGCGGCGGCATCCGAGGCCTGGTGTCGACCATTCTCCTGCAGCGCATCGCCGCCACGCCTGGATTGGAGCACTTCCTGGACTCGGCCGACCTGCTGGCAGGGACGTCGACTGGCGGCTTGCTTGCCTTGGGGTTGGCCCATGGGCTCGACCTGCAGAGCGTTCGGGCCTTGTACGAGGAGCGTGGCGCGCAGATCTTCGACGACTCCTGGCTCGATGACCTCATCGACCTCGGCAAGTGGCGCGGAGCGGAGTACAAGACCGCGCCCCTGCGCCGGGAACTGACGCGAATCCTCGGCAACGCCACGCTGGGAGATCTGAAGAAGCACGTGCTGATCACGACCTTCGATCTGGACAACGGAGCGCAGCAAGCAAGCGAACGGACCTGGAAGCCGAAGCTCTTTCACAACTTCGAGGGGCCGAACACTGACCGGGCAGCTCTTGCGGTGAATGTCGGCCTGTATACCTGCGCGGCCCCTAGCTACTTCCCCTCGGTGGATGGTTACGTGGATGGTGGGGTCTTTGCCAACAACCCGGTCATGTGCGCCCTGGCCCAGACCCAGGACGCTCGCTATCAGCCCACGCCATCACTGGACGAGGTGGTGATCCTCTCGATCGGAACGGGAACCAGCCTGCAGTACATCACGGGCCAGGCCAACGACTGGGGCTATACGCAATGGGCCAAGCCCATGGTCAACCTGATGCTCGATGGCTCGATGGGCATCGCGCATTACCAGTGCGAGAAGATCCTGGGCAATCGGTACCGTCGCCTTGCACCGACCTTTCCGCCAGGCCAAGGGGTTCAACTCGATGAAGTCAGCAAGGTCAAGCACATGATCGATTTCGCCTCCAATACCAGCGCTGCGGATCGGGTGAAGCAGCAGGTGGACGAGACGGTTGAATGGCTGAAGCAGGTGTGGCTCCCGGATTGAGGGAGGCCAGACGCCCTGATGACCGCCCCCGAGCCCTCGGTCCTGGCCAACCGCCGGTACCGTTTCCGAAAACGAGAAAGGAGTCCCACTTGAACTAGCACCCCAGTCCGGCCGGCATCCCCGTCCACTCCCTGTGATGCAGAGCACGCTGTCCGCGTAGCATGCAAGCCCAGTTTCAGAACGCTGCGTGCATCAGTCAAGCAGTCGATACCTACAGCAACTCAAGGAAGACAAGATCATGCCAAGCAGTCGTCGCAACAACCCAGCATCGGACAAGGCGTCGCGTCGCTCGGTCATCGTGACCTTCAAGGCCAAGGATGAGCGGGCCGACACGAGCACGGACAAGGTGGACATTCTGGCGGAGGCCCTGGCAGCGCCTCTGCAGATCCTGGATGCCGCCGACATGATCGCCACGGCGGGGGTCGAAGGCCTTCAGCGGGTGGCGGCCGCGGGGACGGATGCCAAGGGGGTGGGCTTCGATGTCAACCTCTACGAAGCGCCTATCGTCAGCCTGTCTCTGACGGATGACGAGATCGCGTCGCTCAAGGGCAATCCGAACATCGCAGCGGTGGAAGAGGACGGGCTCTGCTACGCCCTTCCAGCCGAGGCCTTCATCTCCGAAGACCAGCCCAGCGTGCTGGCGGAGACGGTGCCGCAAGGCGTGAGCCAGATCAAGGCCCCGGCGGCCTGGGGTGCGTCTCGGGGCAAGGGCATTCGGGTGGCCGTCCTCGACACGGGCATCGACTGGACGCATCCGGACCTGGCGGCCAACGTCAAGGGTGCGGTCAGCTTCGTGCCCGGCCAGACGGCGATGGACGGCAACGGGCACGGCACCCACTGTGCCGGGACCATCGCCGCGGCGATCAACGGCCAGGGTGTGGTCGGCGTGGCCCCGGAAGCGGACCTCTTCGCGGTCAAGGTGCTCGAGAACTCGGGTCAGGGCAACTGGAGCTTCCTCATCGCCGGCCTGGCCTGGTGCGTGAAGAACCAGATCCGGATCGCGAGCATGAGCCTGGGTGGCAACGGCGCCCCCCTGGCCCTTCAGGTGATGTGCGAAGCGGCGTTCAAGTCGGGTGTGCTGTTGGTCGCGGCGGCGGGGAACACCGGCTTTGGGGACAAGAAGGTGACCCATCCCGGCAAGTACAAGCAGGTCATCGCCGTGACAGCCATCAACAGCGCCAACCAGCCGGCAGGCTTCAGCGCCCAGGGACCTGAAGTCGAGCTGTGCGCGCCAGGAGTCGAGGTGCTCTCGACCATCCCGGGCGGTGGCTACGGCAAGCTCAACGGTACCAGCATGGCCTGCCCGCACGTGGCTGGCGCAGCTGCGGTGGCCTGGGGTGCCCATCGCTTCGCCAGCAACGTCCAGATCTGGAACCTGCTGGCGAGCACCGCGGACAACCTCGGCTCGCCGGGCTGGGACGCGATCTTCGGCTACGGCCGGGTGGATGCGGATCAGGCCGCTGGAGCGCTGACGCCCTCGCCCTCGGTCCCCATGAAGCCCTGACGATCATCAGCCGCACCGAGCCAACCCATCTCGGTGACGCCCCTTCCCAAGTAAACCGCCCGGGCCATGCAGGCCCGGGCGGTTTGCCGTGGCGGTACTGTTATCCCGCCACCGCCTCCATCCCCCGATCATTCTCGATCCGGCGCACCTGCGGCAACCTGGCCAGCGCAAGAGCGACCGCCGGCGTCGCGGCCCCGCTGACCGCCATGACCTCATCCAAGCGCAGCGCGACCTTGAAGCCCCGCGCCTCCAGCGCTTCGATGGCCGTCATGCTGTTCAGGGTGATGATGAGGTCCCACGGAGCGTCAGGAGCAGCCAGCAGGGCTTGGCGAAGCTGGTGGCGGAGGGGTGGGGGGAGTTTGGGGGGCATGGGGAATTGGTGCTGCCGGTGATCGATTCTGGCGTGGTGTTCTTCGGATAGCGTCATGTGAGCACTGTGCTTGCTGTTCGAACAAGCGCTCACCGATGCCTAGTGAGCATTGGCAGGCGAGAAGGGCGACGGATCACTGAGCCTGCGCCGTCTTGACGAATAGGTCCGCCTACCCCGTCCGCGAATTGCAGGCATGGCAGGTAGATTGTCTCCATGAGACGCTCAGCCACCAAAATGTGAGAGGCGCCGGGAATCCCTTTAGGGACAACTGGGTCTTCTGGATTTGGCGTCGCCTGCGGCGCTTTGGAGTCGTCACGGAACTCGAATTCAGTGACCAGCCAAAGCCCGCCTGCTCGAATCGCCTCGATCTCTGTAGTCGTTGTGACCGGTAGAGATGGCGAGATTGCGGTGGTCGGAACTATTGGGACAGCGCGCTTCCAGAGACTTGAGACCACTTCTGGATCTGAATGCGCTCTCCCTACAAGTTCTGGAAGTCGAAGACTCCCATTCACAATGTACTGTGTGTAACTCGACCCGTCAAACCGCAACGATACGTCACGGTCATAGTTGATGAGAACAGTCGAGGTAATCACAGCTCGGAGTGAAGATGACTCATCGAGTGCATTGAGGCCAGAGGCAGCTACCTCAAGAGTCGAAGTCGGGCAATCGACCTTTGTCGTCGTCGTGTTGGATGCAAAGCAGGTCTTGTTGATGACTGAAAAGAACGGAACAAGCGTGAGTGTACCTCCGTCACCAAACGTCGCAACGCCGCTTGTGACATTGAACTGTGGTTGTGATTGGTTCTTAAGGTCGAATCCGAAATGAAACGACTGTCCAGGCAAGATCGTGACGTTTTGCCCACTCCAAACAAAAGACCCAGAGTTAACACCCGCTCCCCAGTTTGTATCTGGGACCTCTGTGTGCTCAGCGAATGGGCTACATAGGGCCTTCGTTGGATCGAGGGGGGATGAGTTGCACTTGTTGTCATAGATCTTCCTCTCGTCTGGTGAGATCAATCCGTTGACGCTGCCCAAGGTCATTACAAATGAGTCGACTTTCAGACCAATCGATGCGGCTGCCTCGTTTGGCAGACGTGGCACTTGGAATAGTTGGACAATTGTCGAGGTTGGAACTCCGCTAGCAAGCCGAGGTCCAGGAGTGACAGGTGTCTCGGTTGCCGTCGGGAATACGACATCGCCGTTTACAAGCGTGTTGTTGGATGCTTGTACGACAGATGTTGCAGTGAAGTTCGCGATGCATGTCGCAACGGTAACAACGATGATGCAAGCCGGTATTCTGATGCACCTTTCCGATACCATTTCCAGACCTCCCCTTACTGTGGTGTGCGGCTGTCTGCCTGTGTCTGTCAGGGATGAAATCTGACGTACTTGTGAGGCATACAGTCGCAGTCGTATGTAGCTACCAACCGGAATCCTCGGTCATTCACCCGGTTCGCAGTTCGGTCCTTGCTTCTGGTATGCAGGCACTGCTCTCCCGCGCCAGATTGGCCGCTGTAGCACCACCCGCCGCGTACGGCAATCGCCCCAGCAGAGTCAGCAGATCCCACTCTGCTCACGAATGCCCTACGGTCTTCTGAGAGCGATCTTGCTGCAGCGGTCCATTCATAGATGTTGCCCAACAAATCCCCTACCGCAAAGCCCGAGTCCTCAGCCGAGAACATGCCAACGATCATCGGTCTATATTGCCGCGAGTCCCTTCCTGACAGGAGTAATCCTTCGATGCTGGACTCGGGTACGGCACCTGTGGCCGCCACCTCCCAATGGAGTTCGGTGCATGGGTTGACCTCTTGCATCATGCATGACGAGAGCCAATTGGCGTAGGCCTCGACTTCATGCCATGAGACTCCAACAACGGGCTGCAAGGGACCGGACAGGTGTGGTTTTCCCCAGCCTGAAGGGGCATGGTAACGCCCATCGGGCTCGCGAAGCAATAGATCCAGTTCAAAATCGGCGTTGCTCAGCCGCATGCGGTCTTTCCACGTGTTATAGACCGAACGAATGGCCTGGTTGGTCTGAAGCAATTGATCTAGTAGTCCAGGATCAGCAGTGAACCTCTCCCGCCACCTCCGCTCACGCTCCCGATTGGCCTCACCCGTCCCCTCCCCCCGCCACCACCGCTGCGCCGCCTCGCCCACCCACCAGCGGGGGTCCTCGTAGCCGCCGGCGGCGATGAAGCGGGCGTATTCGGCGTTGGTGACCGGGAACTGGCCAATCCAGAAGGTCTCGATGTCCACCTGCTGGCGGGGGAGGACGTCAGGGTAGCTGCCTTCGTCAGAGCCAATCCAGTACCTGCCCCCCTCCACCTTGACCATCGGCGGCAGCAGGTACTCCACCCCCTCCGCGCTCACGCAGCGCTTGAACCGCGGATCCCCCAGCTCCCCCAGCGCCTCGCCGGCGGCGATGCGGGCGCGGAGGTCGGCCGCGGGCTCGCGGCTGCGGTCCACCAGGGCCCAGCGCAGTCGGTCCCGCACCTCTTCCGACACCTTGCTCTCCGGCTGGGCGGCGCAGCGGCCCGCCAGGGGCAGGTTGTGTTCGGCGAGGGACGCGACGAAGGCGTCCTGGTCCCGCGTCATCGCCGCCGCCAGGAGCATCGTCTCCTCCCAGCCCGTGCTCGGCAGGCGGGGGAGCGGCTCGGCCGGGGGCAGCTTGGCGATCTCCTCCTCCACCGAAGGCCTGATGGCCGCCGCCCGCCACTCGCTGGCCGCCAGCTCGGCGCGCGGCTGCCGGGCCAGCTTGCGGGCCGCGAAGTACTCCTGCAGCAGTTGGTGGCGGAAGTGCAGGTCGTCTCGGCTGCGATCCTGGTCCAGGATGCCCAGGTCGCAGCCCCCCAGGAGTACCGCCTCCGCGTGCTCCACCGGCAGGTCCTCCTCCAACAAGTCCAGGGCCTTGTCGTAGGGCACGAGGATCTCCGCTTGCTCGTTCGACTCCCGCTGGTCCTGCATGGCGAAGGCCAGGTCCGCCAGCGGGGGGAAGAGGCCGCTGCCCGGAAGGTGGAAGGGGGCCGTCCAGTGCTCCTGGCTCAGGATGCGTCGCTTGTCACCCCTCGACAGCAGGGGCAAGCCGTCGAAGCGGGGGTTGCCGCCCTGGACCTCGGAGCGCAGGGCCCCGCGCAGGAAGCTGGAGAAGAGCGCCGCGCGCCCCGTGGGCACCTGGCGCTGGCGCTCGGCCTGCAGGGCCAGCATGCGCAGAAGGAAGGGCGTGCGGAGGAGGTCCAGCTCCGCCTGGCCCTCCAGCGATGCCCAGACCCTGTCCGCCTGCGCCGGGCAGTACGCGTGGAGGAAGGCCTTGACCTTCTCGTCGCTCAAGGGTTCGACCCGCAGTTGGGGCACCGCCACGTCCTTGCCGGACAACGGGGCCGAATAGTCCAGGCTGCGGCAACTGAAGACCACCCGGTTGCCCGGCATGCGGCGCGCCAGGTCCGCCACAAAGCGCTGCCACTGGCTCACCCGCTCCAGGTAGCTTGCCGTGTCGCGGTGCGGCATCTCGTTCACCGCGTCCAGCAGCAGGATGACGCGCTGCGTGTTCAACAGGGTGGTGAGCGGGGGCAGGTCCGGGTGGTCCGCCTCCCATTCCGCCGCCAGCCAGGTCAGCGGCGGCAGCAAGGCCCCGTCGTCGTCGCGGCTGCCGTAGCGGCTGAGCGGCACGAAGAGACCGATGCGCTCCGTCTCGCCCCGCAGGCCGTCCAGGGCCAGACCCAGCTCGTGGTGCCTGAGCATGGTGCTCTTCCCAGAGCCCGGCGCCCCCAAGAGGACCAGGGCCGGGTCCGGACGGTCCAGGAGGGCCGCCTCCAAGCTGCCGTAGCGCTGCTCCTTCTGCTGCCAGCGCTCGCCAGGTGCATCCTCGCCCAGGTCGATCAGCAGCGACAGATCCACGAAGCGCTCGTCCAGCCGGTAGCGCTCGTCGGACCATAGCAGAGCCTGGCGCAGGCGGTAGAGGTCCAGGCTGTCCCAGCTGCGCCCCAGGATCAGGCGCCGCTCCGACTCCGGCAGGTCCAGGGCATCGCCTCGGCCCGCGGCCAGGGCCTCGCGCACCCGCTGGAGGATAGCCTCCGCCTCCTCGCGCTGCCCATCATCCGGGGAGGGGCCGGCCGGAAGCGAGGGATCGGCCAGACCCTGGCGGGCTTCGATCTCAACGGCGGTGATCGCCTGCAAGAGGAGCGGCAGGCCCTTCTTCTGGTTGCGCCAATAGGTCTCGCGTGCGACACCGGCGATCCTGGCCAGTTCCTCGACCTGCGGAGCATGGTCGCTGAGGTAGCGATACCAGAGGGCGCTCCAAGGGCGACGCTTCCGATGGATGGCGGCAAAGTCCGCTGTCAGGGCCTTCAGATCGTCCGCATCGATCGGGGGCGTGTGTCCATTGGACTGCCCCCTGGAGGCGCTGAGCCCCCCCCAGGCCAACTCGCGCAACAACTCATGCAGCATGGCGGCCCGGGTTGAGCGCCGGTCTACCAGGCCCCGGCGGCGCAAACGAACCGTGACCGCCTCCAACTGCAGAAGCGGTCCCCGCGGTTCCCTCTCCTGCGCGCGCAAGGCGGCAAGGACGTTTTCGAGATCGTCCTCGGTCAGGCTCTCCAGCGAGGGTAGATCGCGTCTCGCCATGTCGACTCTGCCCCCATCGGCCATCGGGAGCCGCCTCGCGCAAGTCGCCGAGGGGCTGGAACGGCCGCCCAGGGGCGAGGATACCAGCACCACGGCCACTTGCTCCCAAAAATCGGAGAAGAACCGGAAATCCAGGTCGATGGGTCCCCGGACGCTGCAACCGGAGCCTTGCACGCCTGTCGTCGCCCGCAACACAACCTGCAACAACCCTGCAACAAAGGCCCTCTTCGGCACCCTCCGGGCCGGCGATACTCGGTCCATGCACAGCGCGCTGCCCCAACCGCCGCCTCGCCCCGCCGAAAGGAGCCCCGTCATGGACACGCGAACCGCCCGCGAGCAAGTGGCCGGTGCTGTCGCCGCACTGATCAACCAGCCCGGCTTCGAACGCCTCGTCGCGCAAGCCAACTGCCATCGCCCTCCGTCACCGACCCTCCGTCTTGTCGGTCGCTGGAATCCCGAGGCCCGGCGCTGGGACTTCAGCCTGCGCTTCTGAGAAACCCGCCGCCCCACCGGAAGGCGCCTTCCGGCCACGGTCCCCGGCCCCGGCCAGGCTGCGGACCCCCTCCATCCTCAAACACAAGCGACCCATTCAGGAGTTGAACACCATGAAGACCTCGTCGCGCCCCGCGCGCGCCGATCGGCCGGGCCATGCCCCTTGCCGCCGCTGCTCGCCGTGGATCCTGCCGGTGCTGTCCGCCCTCCTCGTCATGGCCGCCACCGGCCTGCCGGTGGCCCCCACCGCAGCACCGGGCATCGCACTGGCCCAGCAAGGCCCCACGCCCACCCCCCTGCCCACCCTCAGCGTCTCCAGCCTCCCCGACAACCTCGTCCGCTTCCCGCGGCCTGAACCCTTGGGGAAGGTCGTGGTGGACAACACCGCGGACTCGACCTGCAGCCCGAACTCCGGCGAGAGCCCGGTCGGCGGCGCGATGGTCCGGTTGAAGAACGCAAATGCGGAGATCCTCCGGCAGCAGATGACCAACAGCTACGGCCTCTACGACCTCTGGGACGACCAGGTGGAGCTGGCCGCCGGCAGCTACCTCATCGAGGTCCTGCCGCCGGCCGGAGGGAGCCTCGGCTTCCGCTGCGCGAAGCAGGGAAGCCACCAGGCCCAGCCGCAGCAACCCGCGTCCGTCACCCTGCCGGGGCAGGCTCCGGCCGACCTGACGGTGAACTTCGAACTGCAGTGACCTTCGGCCTGGCGCCCCCGATCAGGAGGCACGGGCAGCATCCCTCTCCCACGGCCTGCCCAGGGGGAAGGACGGAGCGACCTCGGGTCGGCCTCGGTCGGCAGCACCCAACGCGGGGTGGACAGGATTGCCCCGCGGCGCTCCGACCGAGCGCCGGCCCCGCCGCTATAATCAGGCGGTGACCATCTTCCCGCGCAGCGACGCCTCTCTCACGCCGGCGCCCGAGCGCTGGGTGGGCGAGCGCGTCGCCTGGCTCCGGCGCTGGTTGCCCATCGCCATCGCCCTGACCGTGGTCCTGCACCAGGCCTGGTGGGCCCAGGCCTATGAGCATTGGACCGCCCCCACCCGCTTCGTCGCCGGCCTGCTCTTCTACGGCATCGTCGGGCCCGCCGTCACCTGGTGGACCCTGGACTGGATCGCGCGCAGCATCAGCAAGAACGAGGCCCTGACCGCCGCCAACCAGGAGCTGACCCAGCTCGACGCCCTCAAGGACGAGTTCGTGCGCCTGGTCAGCCACGAGCTCCGGGCCCCCTTGACCAACATCAACGCCTCCGTCGAACTCCTGATCGCTCAGGCCGGCGATGCCGGGCAGCGTCGCAAGCTGGAGATCATCGGCCAGGAGGCCAGCCGGCTGACGCGGCTGGTGCAGAGTGTCCTGGACGTCAGCCGTCTGCAAGCCGGACGGCTGGAACTCCTGCCCGCCCCGCTGCCCACCGCCCAGCTCTGCGCCGAAGCCGTGCGCCGCTTCGGCGATGGCGCCCATCCCTGCACGGTGAAGGTGGCGCCAGGAACCAGCTCCGTCCTGGCCGACCTGGACCGGGCCGTCCAGGTGCTGGGCAACCTCCTGGACAATGCCGCCAAGTACTCGCCGCCCGGCAGCCGCATCGATCTCAGCGCGCGGGACCTGCCGGCCTTCGACCCCAGCGCCGTCGATGCTGCGGGGGCGGCGCCGATCCCGCCGGCGCCCCAGGTGCTCTTCTCGGTCACCGACCAGGGCATCGGCATCCCTGCCGACGAGCTACCGCGCATCTTCGAGCGCTTCCATCGGGTGGAGCGCCACGATGCCCGCGAGACCTACGGGCATGGCCTCGGCCTCTACATCGCCCGCATGCTCATCGAGGGCCATGGCGGGCGGATCTGGGCCCAGAGCAGCCCGGGCGCCGGCTCCACCTTTCTCTTCACCCTACCCGCCGCACCGGAGGAACCGTGAACGAACGCGTCCCATCGCCGGACGACCCCATGCCGGGGCCACCGCCCACCCCCGATCAGGCCCACGAGGCTCCGGCGCTCTCCCCGGCCACCCGGGAGGCTCCCGCCGTCGAGACAGGCGCCTCAGGCGTCGCCGTGCGCGCCGTGCGGGTGCAGGTCATCGACGACGACCCCAACCTCGACCGGCTGCTGGCCGAGTCCCTGGAGAGCGCCGGCTACGAGGTCCTGGTCGCTTCCAACGGCCTGGAGGGCATCAAGCAGCTCTACGAGACCCGGCCGGACCTGGTGATCCTGGACGTCATGATGCCGCGCATGGACGGCTGGGAGACCCTCAAGCGCATCCGCGAGATGTCCGACGTGCCGGTGATCATGCTGACCGCGCGCGATGCCGAGGCCGATCGCCTGCGCGGCTTCGAGCTGGGGGCCGACGACTACGTCACCAAGCCCTTCTCCCTGGCCGAGCTGAACGCCCGGGTCCGCGCCGTCCTGGCCCGGGCCACCCGCGGCGGCGCCGACAACACCCTGCCGCCCCTGGTCCTGGGCGAGCTGGTCATCGACTTCGCTTCGCGCCGGGTCCTGAAGCGCGGGGAGGTCCTGCAGCTCACGCCCACGGAGTACCGCCTCCTGGCCGCCCTGGCCGAGAGCGCCGGCCGGACCCTCAGCCACGAGCAGCTCCTGGAAAAGGTCTGGGGCGCGGAGTACGTCGAAGAGGCCGGTTACGTCAAGCGCTACATCTGGTACCTGCGCCAGAAGGTGGAGGACGACCCCTCCCTGCCGGCCTACGTCGAAACCGTGCGCGGCTTCGGCTACCGGCTGACCCGCTGAACGAGGCAAGCCGCGGCGAGCGGCCGGCCGGGCGCCCGCACCCGCAGACCGCAAGGCGGCCTTCAGGTGCTTCGCTCCGGCGGGGTCGTCGGTTGCCGAGGGGCCGCCAAGGGTCCAAGGCGATCGAAGGCCCAGGCGGCGGTCAGGTCCAGGTGCAGGGGCGTGATCGATACCCAGCCCTCGCGCAGGGCGGCGATGTCCGTGCCCGGCTCGGCCAGGCCGTCGGGATGCTCGCCACCGATCCAGTGGTAGGGCTGGCCGCGTGGGTCGAGGCGGGTGACCAGCGCGTCGCGGTACACCCGCTGGCCCTGGTGGGTGAGGCGCCGGCCGCGGATCTGCTCCGACGGCAGGGTGGGGACATTGACGTTGAGGAGCAGGCCCTTCGGCAGGCCCTCGCGCAGAACCCAGGCCGCCAGGGCCGCCGCTTCGGCCGCCGCCGGGCCGTAGCCCAGGGCGAGGTCGTGCTCCGTCGACACCGCCAGGGCCGGCAGGCCGAAGATGCAGGCCTCCATGGCCGCGGTCACCGTGCCCGAGTAGGTCACGTCATGGCCCAGGTTGGCATGGGGGTTGATGCCCGAGACCACCAGGTCCACCGGCCGCTCCAAGAGCCCCAGGAGGGCCAGGGCCACGGCGTCGGAGGGGGCGCCGGTGCAGGCCAGGGCCGGCGATCCGTCCGCCAGCGCACAGGGCTTGACCCGGAGGGGCTTGTGCAGGGTCTTCACGTGCCCGGAGGCCGACCAGTTGCGTTCGGGCGCCAGGACGGTGACCTCGCCCAGGGGCCTGAGGGCCGCCGCCAGGACCTGGAGGCCGGGCGCCTGCACGCCGTCGTCGTTGGTGACCAGGAGATGGGGCATCAGGCCGGGCATTGTACATCGGCGGGTCGG
>WBZV01000752.1_pt1 | contig 17248 bp, 16 predicted proteins | sample 5204221 | NCBI WGS metagenome assembly WBZV01 (sample SAMN12344360, study PRJNA552823) | activated sludge metagenome | biome: Activated sludge suspended growth; feature: Nitrification reactor; material: Wastewater; isolation source: activated sludge from nitrification reactor of wastewater...
GCGGTCTTCCTCGCTCAGATGCAGTTCGGTCTGGCGCATGAACACACCTCCGCCTGTCAGGTTGCAACATGCGAAGTGTATTCATGTTCCTTTATTTACGTGTTTTAGTACTAGTTGTCGAGCGTGCTCAGGTCACCCGCCCGAACCACGCCACCGACAAGGCCGCAGCCGCCGCCACCAGCAGGGCGCCGAAGGCGGCGAACAGCGCGCTGATCTCGGTCTCCTTCTTCTCGACCACGAGGCGTGTCGAGAGGCCCTGGTAGACCTTCTTCAGGTCTTCGGCGCTGCCGGCGTAGAAATAGTCGGCGCGCGTGATCTGGGCCACGGTCTTGAGTGCGTCCTCGTCGAGCCGCACGCGCATCGACCAGCCTTCGAATCCGATGGTCTCGCCTTCCTTGGTGCCGATGCCGACCGTGTAGACGCGCACGCCGCGGTCGGCCGCCATCTTGGCCGCCTCGACCGGATCGGGCCCGGTGGTGCGCTGGCCGTCGGTGAGCATGAGGATCGCGGCCGAGCTGTACGAGCCCGGCTCCACCGGTGTGAAGTCGGGCCTGGGCTTGTCGTTCGGCCCCGGCGGCATGGCCTTCTGGCCGGTGATCTGCGAGAGGTCGATGCCGGCCTCGGGGAAGATCGTCGCCAGCGAGAGCACGATGCCGCTGCCGGTGGCGGTGCCGCGCTGCAGCTGGAAGCGGTCGATGGCGGCGTAGACGTCGTCGCGGCTGTGCGTCGGCGGCTGCACGATCGCCGCGGTGCCGGCGAACTGCACCACCGCCACGCGCACGCTGCGCGGCAGCTCGGCGACGAAGGCCTTGGCGGCTTCCTGCGCGGCCACCAGGCGGTTGGGCAGCACGTCGGCGGCGCGCATGCTGCCCGACACGTCCATCGCCAGCACGATGGTCTCCTGCTGCGAGGGCAGGGTGATCACCGCCGCCGGGCGCGCCGCGGCGAGCAGCAGCACGGCGATGGCCACGAGCATCAGCGCCGGCGGCACGTGGCGCTTCCAGCCGGCCGACTTGCCCATGGCCTGCTTGACGAGCGCGAGGTTGGCGTAGCGCAGCGCGGTCTTCTTGCGCCGCGCGAGCAGCCACAGGTAGGCCAGCACCAGCAGCGGCACGGCCACCAGCAGCCACAGCATCTCGGGCCAGATGAAGTTGAGCGGGAAGCTGCTCTTCACGACACTCTCCGCGCCTCGTTGCGCATCAGGTGGGCCGGCGCGCCGCCGCTGGCCAGGCGCGCGCGCTGGCGGCGCAGGTCGGCGAAGCGCAGGATGGCGTCGAGCAGATCGTCGTCGGTGGCGAGCTCGAGCGTGTCGACGCCGGCCTGCGCGAGCGAACTCAGCAACGCCTCTTCACGCGCGCGCGCGGCGGCGGCGAAGCGTGCGCGGAAGCCCGCGTCGTGGGTGTCGACGAGCAGCTGCTCGCCGGTCTCGGCGTCGCGCAGGGTCACCAGGCCGAGGTCGGGCAGCTCCATCTCCAGCGGGTCGAACAGGCGCACGGCGGTCACGTCGTGGCGGCGCGAGAGCTCGGCCAGCGCCTGCTCCCAGCCCGGCGGGCTGATGAAATCGGAGATCACGAACACCGTGCTGCGGCGCTTCACGATGCGCTGGCCGGCGATCAGCAGATCACGCAGCTGCGTGGCGCCGGGCGGCGCTTCGGCAGGGCGCTGCGCCATGCGCTGCAGCAGGTGCAGCACATGCAGGCGGCCGGCGCGCGCCGGAATCACGGTGTCGACCTCGGTGCCGTAGAGCAGGGCGCCGACGCGGTTGCCGTGGCGCGTCAAGAGGCGCGCCAGCACGCCGGTGAACTCGCGCGCCACGGCGCGCTTGGCGCGGATGTCGGAGCCGAAGTCGACGCTGGCGCTGAGGTCGATCAGGAACCAGGCGGCCAGCTCGCGGTCTTCGGTGAACTGGCGCACGTAGGGCTGCTGCAGCCGCGCGGTGACGTTCCAGTCGATGTGGCGCACGTCGTCGTGGTGCTGGTATTCGCGCAGGTCGGCAAGATCCAGCCCCGCGCCGCGCATCAGCGTGCGGTAGTCGCCCTGCAGCAGGCCGTCGAGACGGCGGATCGCCGTCCACTCGAGGCGGCGCAGCAGGCCTTCCGAATCGGCGGCCTCAGGTCTTGGCGACACCGGCGTGTTCATGCGGGGCGAGCGGCTTGTCGGGTGCGGGGATCTTCTGCATCACCTGCTGGACGATGCGGTCGGGCGAGAGCCCGTCGGCGAGCGCCTCGTAGCTGAGCACGAGGCGGTGGCGCATCACGTCGGCCACCAGGCCGCTCATGTCTTCCGGCAGCGCGTAGGCGCGGCCGCGCATGTAGGCCAGCGCGCGTGCGCCTTCGATCAGGCCGATGGTGGCGCGCGGGCTGGCGCCGAAGCTGAGGTACTTGGCGAGGTCGGCCAGGCCGTACTGCGCCGGCCGCCTTGTCGCGCTGACCAGCTTGACGGCGTACTGCATCAGCGAGGGGTCGACGTAGACCTTGCGGCATTCCTGCTGCAGCTCGGCGAGCTGGCCCATGCTGGCCACCGCCTGCACCTGCACCGGCGCGCCGGTGACGCGCTGGGCGACGACGAACTCCTCCTCCTCGCTCGGGTAGTCGACCAGCACCTTCATCATGAAGCGGTCGACCTGCGCCTCGGGCAGCGGGTAGGTGCCCTCGGTCTCGATCGGGTTCTGCGTCGCCATCACGAGGAAGGGCTCGGGCACCTTGTGCGACACGCCGGCGATGGTCACCTGGCGTTCCTGCATCACCTCGAGCAGCGCGCTCTGCACCTTGGCCGGCGCGCGGTTGATCTCGTCGGCCAGCAGGAGGTTGGCGAACACCGGCCCGAGTGCGGTGTCGAACTCGCCGGTCTTGGGGCTGTAGATGCGCGTGCCCACCAGATCGGCCGGCACCAGGTCGGGCGTGAACTGGATGCGCTTGAACTGGCCGCGCAGCGTCTGCGCCAGCGTCTTCACCGTCAGCGTCTTGGCGAGGCCCGGCACGCCTTCGACCAGCAGGTGCCCGCCGGCGAGCAGCGCCACCATCACGCGCTCGAGAAACTGGTCCTGGCCGACCACGACGCGCTTGACCTCGTAGAGCACGCGCTCCATCAAGGTGGCGGCGTCGCTGCCGTGGGGGGAGGTGGGTTCCATGGGGCTCCTTCAGAAGGGCGGCATGCCCGCGCCTTGCGCGGCGTTCTCGATCGGCACCGCGAAGCCGATGCCGACGAAGACGCGCTGCTTGGTCGGGTTGAGGATGGCGGTGACGATGCCGACCACCTCGCCCTCCATCGTCACCAGCGGCCCGCCGCTGTTGCCCGGGTTGGCCGCGGCGTCGAACTGGATCAGGTTGGTCAGCATGCGTTCGCCCTCGGGCGAGCGGAACTCGCGCTTGAGGCCCGAGACGACGCCCTCCGAGGCCGAGGGGCCGATGCCGAAGGGGAAGCCCACCGCCAGCACACGCTCGCCGGGCTGCAGGTCGGCCGTGCTGCGCATGGTGGCGGCGTACAGGTCGTCGGGGATCTTGGTGGCGCGCAGCACGGCGAGATCGTGCTCGGGCATCACGGACAGCAGCTTGGCGTCGGCTTCCAGGCCGTCCATGAAGGTGACGCGCACGCGCTCGGCGCCCAGCACCACGTGCAGGTTGGTGAGGATGGTGCCGTTGTCGACGATCACCACGCCGGTGCCCACGCCGCGCTCCTCGAAGCCGGGCAGCTCGCCGCTGTCGCGCTTCGGGCGCGCATCGTCGCTGCCGGGTGCGTCGCGGCGCGGCTTCTTGTCGGCATGCGGCTCTCTTCCGGATTGGCCTTCGCGGTCGTAGCCGACCACGCGCACCACCGAGGGGATGATCTTCTCGTAGGCTTTGGCGCCGGCCGAGGCGAGCGGCTTCTCGGCGATCGACTGGCGCACCAGGTGATCGATCTGCTCGAACGTGAGCGCTGCGGGCGGCTTGGGCGCGGCGGCGCGCCACAGCAGGGCGGCGAGCACGAGAACGAGCAGGGCGGTGGCCCACAGTGCGCGCTCGTGGCGGCCGGCGAAGGCGCGCAGGCGGGAGCGCGGCACGGGGGCTTGCTGCGGCTCAGCCGCCGGCGCACCCACCGGCTCGGGCGGTGGCGCGTCGGTGGCGACCACCCCCCGGCGAGATCGGCTGTACAGCGGTGCCTTCTTCATCGGCTGCTCCGGCGCGACGCCCATGGATCGGGATGCGCTGCTACGGTAGCACGACCGGCGCTCCGGTGTCAGCGCCGTCGCAGCAGGCATCATCGCGCCCATGTGGATCGACACGCACTGCCACCTCGACGCCCCGGAGTTCGATGCCGACCGCGACGCCGTGGTGGCGCGCGCCCGCGCCGCCGGCGTGGCGCAGCTGGTGCTGCCGGCGGTGGAGGTGGCGCATTTCGCGGCGCTGCGCGCGCTGGCGCGCACGCACGGCTTCGCCTACGCGCTCGGCATCCACCCGCTCTACGTGCATCGCGCGGCCGACGAAGATCTGGCGCGGCTCGACGCCGAACTCGCCGCGCAGCGCGACGACCCGCTGCTGGTGGCCGTCGGCGAGATCGGGCTGGATCACTTCGTGCCCGGGCTGGACCGCGAGCGCCAGGAGCGCTTCTACGTCGAGCAGCTGAAGATCGCGCGGCGCCACGGCCTGCCGGTGATCCTGCATGTGCGGCGCTCGGCCGATGCCCTGCTCAAGCACTTGCGCCGCGTCGAGGTCGGCGGCGGCATCGCCCATGCCTTCAACGGCAGCGCGCAGCAGGCGCAGGCCTTCGTCGAGCTCGGCTTGCGGCTCGGCTTCGGCGGCGCGGCCACCTTCGACCGCGCCCTGCAGATCCGCGAGCTGGCGCGCACGCTGGCGCTGGACAGCATCGTGGTCGAGACCGACGCGCCCGACATCCCGCCGCACTGGCTCTACCGCACGGCCGTGCAGCGCGCCGCCGGCGAGGCGAGCCGCAACGAACCGGCCGAGCTGCCGCGCATCGGCGCGCTGCTGGCGGGGCTGCGCGGCATGGCGGTGGACGAGTTCGCCGCGGCCACCGCCGCCAACGCCCGCGCCGCGCTGCCGCGGCTCGCGGCATGAGCGGCGAAGAGCTGCACGGGCTGGCCCCGGTGGTCGGCCGCGAGACGCGCCTGGTCGTGCTGGGCAGCTTCCCGAGCGTGGCCTCCTTGCGCGCGCAGCAGTACTACGCGCATCCGCGCAACCACTTCTGGCCGCTGCTCTCGGCGATCTGGGGCGTGGACCTGGTGGCCATGCCCTACCGCGCGCGGCTGGCCGAGGTGAAGCGCCGCGGGCTGGGCATCTGGGACGTCTACGCCCGCTGCCGCCGCGAGGGCAGCCTGGACAGCGCGATCGAGGACAGCGTGCCCAACGACCTCGCGAGCCTGAAGCGCCGCGCGCCGAAGCTGGAAGCGGTGGCGCACAACGGCGGCGAGTCGGCGCGCGCCATGACCATCACGCGCGCGCTGGGCGTGGCGGTGATCCGCCTGCCTTCCACCAGCCCGGCCAATGCGAGCTGGAGTTTCGAGCGCAAGCTGGCGGCCTGGCGTGCCGCCTTTGCCGCGCATGGATTGACATGACGACGACAACGACCAAGAAGAAGGCCGCCGCCGAGCTGGCGCAGGCCACGATCTCCGAGCACGACGGCGTGCGCTACCTGCACCTGGGCACGCCCTGGGTGCAGGGCGCGATGCGGCTGAAGAAGCCGGCGCAGATCGAGCTCGAGTACGTGCAGCGCATGATGGCCTGGATGCTGCTGCGGCCCGCCGACGAGCTGGCGCGCGGCCACGCCGTGCAGCTCGGCCTCGGCGCCGGCGCCATCACGCGCTTCACGCAGGGCGTGATGAAGATGCAGACCACGGTGGTCGAGCTCAACCCGTCGGTGATCGCCGCGAACCGCGCGTTCTTCCGCCTGCCGGCCGAGGGCCAGCGATTTCAGGTGCTCGAGATGGATGCGCAAGCCTGGGTCGATCAGATCGCCGAGCCAGGCGCGGCCGACGTGCTGTGCGTCGACCTCTACGACCACGAGGCTGCCGGCCCGGTGCTCGACAGCGCGGCCTTCTACCGCGGCTGCGCGCGCGCGCTCGCCGAAGGCGGGGTGATGAGCGTCAACCTGTTCGGCCGCCATGCCAGCTTCGCGCGCAGCGCGGCGCGCATCGCCGCCGCCTTCGAGGGCGGCACGGTGATCTCGCTGCAGCCGACGCGCGAGGGCAACACCATCGTGCTCGCCCTCAAGCACGCCAGTCTTCCCGAACGTGAAGAACTCGCCGCCAGGGCGGTGCAGATCGATACCCGCTACGGCTTGCCGGCGCGAAAATGGCTGCGCATGATCCGCCCCTTGCCGGACTCCGTCCTCGCCCGCCCATGAACGCTCCCGAACTGCACATCGACAAGCCGCATGTCGGCCCGCTGGACTGGCGCGTGCTGCTGCGCTGGCTGCGCAAGGACGGCGTGCTGAGCGAGGAGGTGGCGCGTGCCACCGAGAAACGTTTTCACGGCGCCGACAGCCGGCTGCACCCGCTGGTGCGCATCGCCGGCCTCGGCCTCGTGCGCGAGAAGGAGCCGGGCAAGGGCCGCGTGCTCGACGTGGAGGCGCTCACCGAGTGGCTGGCCGAGCGCGTCAGGATGCCCTACCTGCGCATCGACCCGCTCAAGGTCGACGTCGGCCGCGTCGCCGAGGTGATGTCGATCAGCTACGCCGAGCGCCGCCGCGCGCTGCCGCTCAACGTCGGCCTGCGCGACGTGACCATCGCCACCTGCGAGCCCTGCGACATCGGCTGGGTGCCCGAGATCGAGGCGCACACCGGCAAGCCGGTCAAGCTGGTGGTGGCCAGCCCCGCCGAGCTGCAGAAGTACACCACCGAGTTCTACAGCCTGTCGCGCTCGGTGCGCGCCGCCATCAAGACCGGCGAGACCTCCGCGATCGCGAGCTTCGAGCAGCTCGTCGAGCTGGGCCGCAGCAACAAGCAGCTCGACGCCAACGACCAGGGCGTCGTGCAGGTGGTCGACTGGCTGTGGCAGTACGCCTTCGACCAGCGCGCCAGCGACATCCACCTCGAGCCGCGCCGCGAGCGTTCGGTGATCCGCTTCCGCATCGACGGCGTGATGCACAACGTCTACCAGGTGCCGCCGGGCGTGATGAACGCGATGATTGCGCGCGTCAAGCTGCTCGGCCGCATGGACGTGGTCGAGAAGCGCCGCCCGCTGGACGGCCGCATCAAGACGCGCAACCCCTCGGGCGAGGAAGTCGAGATGCGCCTGTCGACGCTGCCCACCGCCTTCGGCGAGAAGATGGTGATGCGCATCTTCGACCCCGAGACCACCGTCAAGAGCATCGACGCGCTCGGCTTCGGCGCGCACGACGGCAAGCGCTGGGAAGAGCTGATCACGCAGGCGCACGGCATCATCCTCGTCACCGGCCCGACCGGCTCGGGCAAGACCACCACGCTGTACTCGACACTGCGCCGCCTGGCCACCGACGAGGTGAACGTCTGCACCGTGGAAGACCCGATCGAGATGATCCAGTCGGCGCTCAACCAGACGCAGGTGCAGCCGGCCATCGACCTCAACTTCGCCGAGGGCCTGCGCGCGCTGATGCGCCAGGACCCGGACATCATCATGGTCGGCGAGATCCGCGATCTCGAGACCGCGGAGATGGCGATCCAGGCCGCGCTCACCGGCCACCTCGTCTTCAGCACGCTGCACACCAACGATTCGGTGTCGGCCATCACGCGGCTCGAAGACCTGGGCGTGCCGCCCTACCTGATCGGCGCGACGGTGATCGGCGTGCTCGCGCAGCGCCTGGTGCGCACGCTGTGTCCGAGCTGCAAGCAGCCCGACGACGCGCTCTCGCGCGACGACCTGAGCGAGTTCGTCAAGCCCTGGCGCCTGACCGGCGGCGTCAAGCCCTACAAGCCGGTCGGCTGCCTCGAGTGCCGCATGACCGGCTACCGCGGCCGCGCCGGTCTCTACGAGCTGCTCACCGTCGGCGAAGACGAGCGCCAGTGCATCTCGCCGACCACCGACGTGGCACGCCTGCGCAAGCATGCGCTGCACGGCGGCCTGCGCCCGCTGCGCGTGGCCGGGGCGATGAAGGTGGCCGAAGGCCTGACCACCTTGGAAGAGGTTCTGCGCGCCACGCCTGCGTGGCAGTGACGCCTCGGCGACAGCCGCGCCGCTACGTGTAAACCACACGGGGTGCTCGGGCATGCCTGCCTAGAATCCGCCGCAAACATTCCGTTCGCGGAGGAGATTGCGGTGAAGATCAAGAGCCAGCGTGATTTCTGGTCGGGCATCATGTTCATCGGCGTCGGCCTGGCCTTCGCCTGGGGTGCCACCAACTACAGCTTCGGCAGCTCGGCACGGCCCGGCCCCGGCTACTTTCCCTTTGGCCTCGGCATCCTGACGGCGCTGCTCGGCGCCATGGTGCTGTTCAAGGCGCTGACCATCGAGGTCGAAGGCGGCGACCCGATCGGTGCCATCACCTGGAAGCCGCTCGGCTTCATCGTGCTCACGGTGGCGATCTTCGGCTGGGCGCTGCCGCATCTGGGCATGGTGATCGCGCTGCCGCTGCTGGTGGTGGTCGCGGCGCTGGCCGGCGACGAATTCCACCTCGGCGAGGCGCTGCTGAATGCCGCCATCCTCACCGCCGGCAGCTGGCTCATCTTCATCCTCGGGCTGAAGCTGACCATCCCGCTGTGGCCTTCGTTCATCGGCAACTGAGGACGGCGCCATGGAACTGCTCTCGAATCTCGCGCTCGGCTTCGGCGTCGCCTTCACCTTCCAGAACCTGCTGTACGCGCTCGGCGGCTGCATTCTCGGCACGCTGATCGGCGTGCTGCCCGGTCTGGGGCCGGTGGCCACCATCGCGATGCTGCTGCCCTCGATCTACTCGCTGGATGCGACGCCGGCGCTGATCATGCTGGCCGGCATCTACTACGGCGCGCAGTACGGCGGCTCGACCACCGCCATCCTGATCAACGTGCCGGGCGAATCGAGCTCGGTGGTGACCGCCATCGACGGCTACCAGATGGCCCGCCAGGGCCGCGCCGGCGCGGCGCTCGCGGCGGCCGGCCTGGGCTCCTTCTTCGCCGGCTGCGTGGGCACCATCGTCATCGCCGCCTTCGCGCCGCCGCTGACCGAGCTGGCCTTCAAGTTCGGCCCGGCCGAATATTTCTCGCTGATGGTGCTGGGCCTGATCGGCGCGGTGGTGCTGGCCTCGGGCTCGCTGGTCAAGGCGATCGCGATGATCCTGCTGGGCCTGCTGCTCGGCCAGATCAACACCGACGTCATCTCCGGCACGCCGCGCTACAGCTTCGACATCCCCGAGCTGACCGACGGCATCGGCTTCGTCGCCATCGCGATGGGCGTGTTCGGCTTCGGCGAGATCATCGCCAACCTGGGCAAGCCGGCCGAGCACCGCGAGGTGTTCACGAAAGACGTTAAGGGCCTGTGGCCGACGGTGCAGGATTTCAAGGACGCCTTCCCGGCGGTGCTGCGCGGCACCTCGATCGGCTCCATCCTCGGCGTGCTGCCGGGCGGCGGCGCGCTGCTCGCCTCCTTCGCCGCCTACACCATCGAGAAGAAGACCCGCGGCCGCGCCGGCGAGGTGCCCTTCGGCAAGGGCAACATCCGCGGCGTGGCGGGCCCCGAGTCGGCCAACAACGCCGGCGCGCAGACCTCCTTCATCCCGATGCTGACGCTGGGCATCCCGCCCAACGCGGTGATGGCGCTGATGGTCGGCGCGATGACCATCAAGGGCATCCAGCCCGGCCCGCAGGTGATGACCAGCAACCCGCAGCTGTTCTGGGGCCTGATCGCCTCGATGTGGGTCGGCAACGCGATGCTGGTGATCCTCAACCTGCCGATGATCGGCGTGTGGATCAAGCTGCTGACGGTGCCCTACCGTTTCCTCTTCCCGGCCATCATGTCGTTCTGCTGCATCGGCCTGTACACGCTGAACAACAATCCGTTCGACGTCTACATGGGTGCGATCTTCGCGATCGTCGGCTACATCTTCTACAAGCTCTCCTGCGAGCCGGCGCCGCTGCTGCTGGGCTTCATCCTCGGGCCGATGATGGAAGAGAACCTGCGCCGCGCGCTGCTGCTCTCGCGCGGTGACTGGAGCACCTTCCTGACGCGCCCGCTGTCGGCCGGCCTGCTGGTGGCCGCGGCGCTGATGGTCGTGGTGGTGATGCTGCCGTCGATCAAGAACAAGCGCGAAGAGGCCTTCCAGGACGCCGATTGAGCCTCCTGTGAGCCGCGCGTGAGCGACGCGCCGCCCTCGTCGCTGGCCCCGCTCAAGGGGCCGGTATTCCGCATGCTCTGGCTGGCCTGGCTGGCCGCCAACGTGACCATGTGGATGAACGACGTCGCGGCGGCGTGGCTGATGACCACGCTGACCGACAGCGCCGTGATGGTGGCGCTGGTGCAGGCGGCCTCCACGCTGCCGGTATTCGTGCTGGGCCTGCCCAGCGGCGCGCTGGCCGACATCGTCGACCGGCGCCGCTACTTCGCCGTCACGCAGCTGTGGGTGGCCAGCGTGGCGCTGCTGCTGTGCCTCGCCTCGCTGGCCGGTGCGCTCTCGGCGCCGCTGCTGCTCGCGCTGACCTTCGCCAACGGCATCGGCCTGGCGATGCGCTGGCCGGTATTCGCGGCCATCGTGCCCGACCTCGTGCCGCGCCACGAGCTGCCGGCTGCGCTGGCGCTCAACGGCGTGGCGATGAACATGTCGCGTGTCATCGGCCCGGTGCTGGCCGGCGCGCTGCTGGCCGGCGCGGGCAGCGCGGCGGTGTTCGCGCTCAACGCCGCGCTGGCGATCGTGGCCTTCGTGCTGATCCTGCGCTGGAAGTCGCAGCGCAAGGTGAGCGCGCTGCCCGGCGAGCGTTTTCTCGGCGCGATGCGCGTCGGCCTGCAGCACGTGACGCAGTCGCCGCGCATGCGCGCGGTGCTGATCCGCATCTTCCTGTTTTTCCTGCAGTCGACCTCGCTGACCGCGCTGCTGCCGCTGGTGGCGCGCGGGCTGCACGGCGGCGTCGGCGGCGCCGGCACCTTCACGCTGCTGCTGGCCTCGATGGGCGGCGGCGCGGTGGCCGCGGCGCTGTACCTGCCGCGGCTGCGCCAGAACATCTCGCGCGACCAGTTCGTGCGCGCCGGTACCGTGGTGCACGCGCTGGCCGCCGTCACCGTGGCCTTCGCGCCGACGCTGTGGCTGGCGGTGCCGGCCATGGTGGTGGCGGGCATGGCCTGGATCTCCACCGCCAACTCGCTGACCCTGGCCGCGCAGATGGCGCTGCCCAACTGGGTGCGCGCGCGCGGCATGTCGATCTACCAGATGGCCCTGATGGGCGGCAGCGCCGCCGGCGCGGCGCTGTGGGGCCAAGTGGCGAGCTGGAGCAGCGTGCCCGGCAGCGTGCTCGCCGCCGCGATCGCCGGGCCGCTGGTGATGCTGGCGACGCGCCGCCTCAGCGTCGACGGCGGCGAGGACGAAGACCTCAGCCCCGCCAGGCCGGGCGGCACGCCGCCCACGCCGCTGGTCGAGCCGCTGCCCGACGAAGGGCCGGTGATGGTGACGCTGGAGTACCTGATCGACCCGTCGCGCGCCGACGACTTCATCGCCGTGATGGAGCAGACGCGCCGCGCGCGGCTGCGCCAGGGGGCGCTGTCCTGGGGCCTGTTCCGCGACCCCGCGGTGCCGGGCCGCTACCTCGAATATTTCCTCGACGAGAGCTGGGTCGAGCACCTGCGCCGCCTGGAACGCTTCACCGCCGCCGACATCGGCCTGCGCGAGAAGCGCCTCGCCTTCCACCTCGGCGCCGAGCCGCCCAAGGTGCAGCGCTACGTCGGCGAGTCCATCGAGTAAGAGTAAGGCTAGCATCGCGCTCCGGAGGAGCTTGTCAGCGATGCAACACGTGCACCCCCTGCGCGAGACCCTGCACCACGAGGTGCATGCACGTCCGTACGAGCGCATGAATGCGCCGCTGCTGCTCTCGCACGTGGCGCTGGAGGGCAACGCCGGCGATGCCGAGCGCGCGCACCTCGCCGCGCTGCTCGCCTCGCGCCAGCTGCCGGTGCCGGCCGAGGGCGCCAGCCACCTGAGCGCCGACATCGGCGGAGTGCGCCTGCGCTGGGAGAAGCACGGCGAGTTCCACACCTGCACCTTCTGGCGCCAGCTCGCCAGCGCGCCCGATGGCTTCGGCGCGCCGCCGATCGCCGACGTGCCGGCCGACTGGCGCGCCGCGCTGCCGGGGCAGTGGCTGGTGGGCCTGCACGTGCTGGTGCTGCCGGCGCCGCTGCTGCGCCACGAGCTGCCGGCGTCGGTGCGCGGCCTGCTCGACGAGGACAGCCTGGTCGGCGCGCGCGTGATGGACGACTCGGCCGGGGTCTACACCGACTTCCGCCTCTACGGCGACGGCTTCGCGCGCTGGATCGTGCTGGCCGGCGACATGACGCCGCGCCGCCTCGGCCGCCTGGTGCAGCGGCTGCAGGAGGTGGAGACCTACCGAATGATGGCGTTGCTGGGCCTGCCGCTGGCGCGCGAGGTCGGCGCGGCGCTGGTGGGCGCCGAGCGCGACCTCGCCGAGGTGGCCGAGCGCATCCGCCACGCGCGCTCCGACGACGAACCCGAGCTGCTGCGCCAGCTCACCCAGCTGGCGGCGCGCGTCGAGGGCCTGTATGCACGCACGCATGCGCGCTTCTCGGCCAGCGCCGCCTACTTCGAGCTGGTGCAGCGGCGCATCGACGAGCTGCGCGAAGACCGCCTGCACAACCTGCAGACCATCCGCGAGTTCATGGATCGCCGCCTGCTGCCGGCCATGCAGACCTGCGCCTCGGCGGGGCGTCGCCTGCAGGCGCTCTCGGAGCGCGTCTCGCGCGTCTCCAACCTGCTGCGCACGCGCGTCGAGATCGAGCAGCAGGCGAGCAGCCGCGAGCTGCTCGACGCGATGAACCGGCGCCAGAAGGCCCAGCTGCTGCTGCAGAGCGCGGTGGAAGGCCTCTCGGTGGCCGCCGTCACCTACTACGGCGCCGGCCTGGTGGGCTACGCCGCCAAGGGCGCCAAGTCGCTCGGCTGGAACGTCTCGCCCGACCTTGCGGTGGCGCTGGCCATTCCCTTGATCGCATTGGCCGTCTGGCTGGGCGTGCGCCGCCTGCATGCGCAGGCGCATGCCGCCGCCGATACCCATGGAGAGCATTGAATGACTCACGCCTTCGACTGGAGTGCCGGCTATCCCAGCCAGCGCGTGCCGGTATTCGGCCGCAACGTCGTCTCGACCTCGCACCCGCTGGCTGCGCAGGCCGGCCTGCGCATGCTATGGAAGGGCGGCAACGCGGTCGACGCGGCGATCGCCGCGGCGGCGGCGATGACCATCGTCGAGCCCTGCAGCAACGGCCTCGGTTCGGACGCCTTCGCGATCCTGTGGGACGGCACCAAGCTGCACGGCCTGAACGCCAGCGGCGCCGCGCCGCAGGGCTGGACGCCGGACTACTTCCGCGCCCGATGCGGCGACGAGGCGCGCGTGCCGCCCAAGCGCGGCTGGGACAGCGTCACCGTGCCGGGCGCGGTGTCGGCCTGGGTGGCGCTGTCGGAGCGCTTCGGTTCGCTGTCCTTCGCCGACCTGCTCGAACCCGCCATCGAGATCGCCGAGCGCGGCTACGCCGTGCCCTGGGTCGTGCGGCAGAAGTGGGCGATGGCCGCGGCGCTGCCCGAGCTGACCGATCAACCCGGCTTCGCCGAGGCCTTCCTGCCGAACGGCCGTGCGCCCGAGGTGGGTGAACTGTTCCGCTTCCCGGCGGCGGCGCGCACGCTCAGGCTGATCGCCGAGAGCCACGGCGAGGCCTTCTACCGCGGCGAGGTGGCGCAAGCGATCGCAGCGCATGCAAAGGCGCACGGCGGCGCGATGACGGCAGCCGACCTCGCGGCCTGGCGGCCCGAGTGGGTGGAGCCCATAGGCCGCGATTACGCCGGCCACCGCCTGCACGAGATTCCGCCGAACGGGCAGGGCATCGCGGCGCTGATCGCTTTGGGCATCCTCTCGCATTTCGATCTCGCCGGCATGAAGGCCGACGGCGTCGAGGCGCAGCACCTGCAGATCGAGGCGATGAAGCTGGCCTTCGCCGACACCTACCGCTATGTGTCGGAGCGCGCCGCGATGCAGGTGACGACCGAACAACTGCTCGACGACGAATACCTGTTCCAGCGCGCGAAGCTGATCGACCGGCGGCGCGCGCAGGACTTCGGCGCCGGCAACCCGGTCAAGGGCGGCACCATCTACCTCACCACCGCCGACGAGCGCGGCATGATGGTCAGCTTCATCCAGAGCAACTACATGGGCTTCGGCTCGGGCGTGGTGGTGCCGGGCTACGGCGTCTCGCTGCAGAACCGCGGCCACGGCTTCAGCCTGCGCGCCGGCAGCCCCAACGTCGTGGCGCCGGGCAAGCGGCCCTTCCACACCATCATCCCGGCCTTCCTCACCAAGGACGGCCTGCCGCAGATGAGCTTCGGCGTGATGGGCGGCAACATGCAGCCGCAGGGCCATCTGCAGACGCTGGTGCGCATGCTCGACTTCCGCCAGGAGCCGCAGGCCGCCTGCGACGCGCCGCGCTGGCGCTTCAACCAGGGCCTGTCGATCAACGTCGAAGCCACCATGCCGGCCGCCACGCGCGAGGGCCTGCGCGCGCTCGGCCACCAGGTCGAATCGTTCCAGGACAGCTACCAGGATTTCGGTGCCGGCCAGTTCATCTGGCGCCTCGGCGACCCGGCGGTGCAGGGCTATGTGGCCGCCAGCGATCCGCGCCGCGACGGGCTGGCGGCGGCGTTCTGAGCGCTGCGTCGGCTCGATGATTTCGCCGCGCGCGTGACGCGCCGCACGCTCGGGCGGCGTGGGCGCGCACACGAGCCTGCGCAGCGCTCCTAGACTCGGGAGCCATGTCGAACGCGAACGCCAACACCCTCGACTTCCGCCCCTCCGGCTCGATCGACTTCGAGCCGGTCTCGATTCCCGCCGCCACGGCGCCCGCCGCGCCGGTGGACGACAAGATCGACCACGACCCGCTCTCGATCAACTTCGGGCGTGAGAAGGTTCACAAGCCCGCCGCCGCCGAGCGCATGCTCGCCGGCACGACGATCGACTGGTTGATCGCCTTCCCGATGGACGCGCGGCCCAAGGCCTTGTGCGAGAAGTACCCGCACGTCGCCAACCGCCTGGCCGGCGAGTGGCGCGACGCGGCGCGCGTGCGTGGCAGCCTGCAGACGCTCGTCGACGATGCGCGCTGGGGCAGCGCCGGCTATCCGGCCCTGGTGCAAGGCGAGCTGAACAAGCTGCTGGCGCGCCTGGCGTGAGCGCGCGCCGGCCGCGCTTCACATGAAGCGCGCCGCCAGCTCCTTCATGATCTCGTTGGTGCCGCCGTAGATGCGCTGCACGCGCGCATCGGTGTAGAGCTCGGCGATCGGGTACTCGCTCATGTAGCCGTAGCCGCCGAAAAGCTGCAGGCACTCGTCCATCACTTTGCCCTGCTGCTCGGTGACCCAGTATTTGAGCAACGCGGCGTGTTCCACGCCGAGCTCGCCGCGCAGGTGCGCGACCATCGCCGCATCCACCATCGCGCGCGCCGCCAGCACGGTGGCCTGCACCTCGGCGAGCTTGAAGCGCGTGTTCTGGAACTCCCAGATCGTCTTGCCGAAAGCCTTGCGCTCCTTCACGTAGGCGAGCGTCTCGGCGAGCGCGCGCTCCATCGCGGCGATGCCGCCGAGCGCGACGATCAGCCGCTCCTGCGGCAGCTGCTGCATCAGCTGCACGAAGCCCTGGCCTTCGGCGGCGCCGAGCAGGTTGTGCGCCGGCACGCGCACGTCGTCGAAGAACAGCTCGGCCGTGTCCTGCGCCTTCATGCCGATCTTGTCGAGCAGGCGGCCGCGGCGGAAGCCTTGCGCGTGCTCCGTCTCGACGACGACGAGCGACATGCCCTTCGAGCCTTCGCCGCCAGTGCGGCAGGCGACGATGATCAGCTTGGCGTTGCCGCCGTTGGTGATGAAGGTCTTCTGGCCGTTGAGCACGTAGTGATCGCTTTGCGCATCCGTTGCGCGTTTCGCGGTCGTGCGGATCGCCTGCAGGTCGGAGCCGGTGCCGGGCTCGGTCATCGCGATCGCGCCGATCAGCTCGCCCGCGGCCATCTTCGGCAGCCAGCGCTGCTTCTGCTCCTCGCTGCCGTAGTGCAGCAGGTAGGGCGCGACGATGCCCGAATGCAGCCCGCCGCCGAAGCCGCTCAGGTTGGCGCGCGCCGCTTCCATCAGGATCACCGCGTCGTGCGCGAAGCTGCCGCCACCGCCGCCGTAGGCCTCGGGCATCGCGGCGCACAAGAGGCCTTGCGCGCCGGCCTCGCGCCAGGCCTCCAGCGGCAGCCGGCCGGCTTCGCGCCACCGCGCCGCCTGCGGCACCCAGCGCTCGGTGAAGAAGCGCCGCGCCGCGTCTTCGAGCGCGCGGTGTTCCTCGTCCATCCAGGCCGAGGGGAAGTTGGCGATGGGCATGCGGGCTCCTTAGGCGGCTGACTTTGCGCCGCGCTTGCGCGCCTCGAGCTGGGCGCGGCAGGTCTGGTTGATCAGGCGCAGCTCGGCCAGCGTCGCGTCGATGTGCGCACGCCGCGCTTCCAGCTCGGCGATGGCCGCGTCGGTGCGCGTGATGACGAAGTTGAGCTGCTGGGCGCGGCCCTCGCCGTGGTCGCCGTAGAGATCGAGGTAGTGCTTGATCTCGGCCAGCGAGGAGCCGATTGCCTTGGCGCGCAGGATCAGCGCCAGCCGCGCCCGGTCGCGCCGCGTGTAGACGCGCGTGCCGTTGACGCGCCGCGGCGCGAGCAGGCCCTTGTCTTCGTAGAAGCGCAGCGCGCGCAGCGTCACGCCGAACTCGCGACACAGCTCGGCGATGCCGAACAGCTCGGCGCTGCCTTCGTCGCGGTGCGAGGCGACGAAGGCGCGGGCGTTGTCGCGGCTCGTCACGCTCAGACCACGCGTTGCATGCGCAGTGCCACGCTCATGTCGCCGGCCACCTTGAGCTTGCCGGTCATGAAGCCGGTGGCGGGTTCGAGCTCGCCGCGCAGCATGGCGGCGAGGTTGTCCAGTGTGATGCCGACGGTGCAGTCGGCGTCGGCCGCGCGGTTGTCCACCGTGTTCGGCAAGGCCTTGCCGTCGACGTAGATGCTGCCGGCCTCGCCGCAGTCGAAGCGCAGCGTGGCGGCGAGGCCGCTGTCGTCGCCGACCTTGCCGCGGATCGCGGCGGTGCATTCGTCCA
>WBZV01000753.1_pt1 | contig 17247 bp, 14 predicted proteins | sample 5204221 | NCBI WGS metagenome assembly WBZV01 (sample SAMN12344360, study PRJNA552823) | activated sludge metagenome | biome: Activated sludge suspended growth; feature: Nitrification reactor; material: Wastewater; isolation source: activated sludge from nitrification reactor of wastewater...
ATCGGCCAGACCATTGCCCGCCGCGCCAGCGGCTTCGAGATGGACATCCGCTACCACAGCCGGCGGCCGGTGGCGGGCGTGGCCTGGGCGCACGAGCCCTCGCTGATCGAGCTGGCGCGCTGGTGCGATTACCTGGTGGTCATCACCGCCGGCGGCGCGGGAACGAGGCACCTGGTGAACGACGCGGTGCTGGACGCGCTCGGCCCGCGCGGCTTCGTGATCAACGTGGCGCGCGGCTCGGTGATCGACGAAGCGGCGCTGGTGCGCGCGCTCGTCGACAAGCGCATCGCCGGCGCCGGGCTGGACGTGTTCGAGAACGAGCCGAACGTGCCGCGCGCGCTGTTCGAGCTCGACAACGTGGTGCTGCTGCCGCACATTGCCAGCGGCACCGAGGAAACGCGCCAGGCCATGGCCGACCGCGTATTCGACAACCTGCAAGGCTTCTTCCGCGACGGCCGCATGGTCTCGCCCGCCCCGCTTCCCTGAAGGACAACACGATGAGAGAGAACAAGCTGCGCACGCTGTGGAGCGAGGACAAGGCCGCCGTCAACGGCTGGCTGGCGATCGCCAACAGCTTCTGCGCCGAGACCATGGCCCACCAGGGCTGGGACACGCTGACCATCGACCTGCAGCACGGCGTGGTCGACTACCAGGCCATGGTGGGCATGCTGCAGGCCATCTCCACCACCGCCACCGTGCCCATCGTGCGCGTGCCCTGGCTGGAGCCGGGCATCATCATGAAGACGCTGGACGCCGGTGCCTACGGCGTGATCTGCCCGATGGTCAATACGCGCGAAGAGGCGCAGCGCTTCGTCGCCTACACCAGCTACGCGCCCAAGGGCACCAGAAGCTTCGGCCCGGTGCGCGCGCTGCTGTACGGCGGCGCCGACTACCCGACGCAGGCCAACGACACCATCGTGCGCTTCGCGATGATCGAGACCGCGCAGGCGCTCGACAACCTCGACGCCATCCTCGGCGTCGAAGGCCTGGACGCGATCTACATCGGCCCCTCGGACCTGTCGCTGGCGCTGGGCTGCAAGCCGCAGTTCGACGACGTCGAGCCCAAGGTGGCGCAGGCCATCGACCACATCGTCGCGCGCGCCAAGGCGCATGGCGTGGTGGCCGGCATCCACAACGGCCGCAGCGACGTCGCCAAGGCGCGCATCGCCCGTGGCTTCCGCTTCGTGACGGTGAGCTCGGACGCGCGCCTGATCGCGGCGGGTTCACAACAGGTGCTGGCCGAGATGCGCCAGCGCTGAACGAAGAAAGGACATCACCATGAAGCTGGGATTCATCGGCCTCGGGATCATGGGTGCGCCCATGGCAGGCCATCTGCGTGCCGCCGGGCATGACTTGTTCGTCAACACGCGCAGCCAGGTGCCGCAGGCCTTGCGCGACGCCGGCGCGGTGGCCTGCGCCTCGCCCAAGGAAGTGGCGCAGCGCGCCGACGTGATCTTCACCATGGTGCCGGACACGCCGGACGTGGAGAAGGTGCTGTTCGCGGAGAACGGCGTGGCGGCGGGACTCTCCAAGGGCAAGACCGTGGTCGACATGAGCTCGATCTCGCCGATCGAGACCAAGGCCTTCGCCAAGAGGATCAACGAACTCGGCTGCGACTACCTGGATGCACCGGTGTCGGGTGGCGAAGTCGGTGCCAAGGCCGCAAGCCTGACCATCATGGTCGGCGGTCCGCAGGCCGCGTTCGATCGCGTGCTGCCGCTCTTCCAGCTGATGGGCAAGAACATCACCCTGGTGGGCGGCAATGGCGACGGCCAGACCACCAAGGTGGCCAACCAGATCATCGTGGCGCTCAACATCGCGGCGGTGGGCGAAGCGCTGGTCTTCGCCAGCAAGGCCGGCGCCGACCCGGCCAAGGTGCGGCAGGCGCTGATGGGCGGCTTCGCGGCCAGCCGCATCCTCGAAGTGCATGGCGAGCGCATGATCAAGCGCACGTTCAATCCGGGCTTCAGGATCCAACTGCACCAGAAGGACCTGAACCTCGCGCTGCAAGGCGCGAAGCAACTCGGCGTGAGCCTGCCCGGCACGGCCAACGCGGCGCAGCTGATGCAGGCCTGTGCGGCGCACGGGCTGGCCGACAGCGATCACTCGGCGCTGGTGCGTGCCTTGGAGATCCTCGCCAGGCACGAGGTCGCTGCGTAGCTTCGGTAACACGACTGAGTTGCCTCAATCCCGACCGTGGCGGTCGGTTGTCCCCGGAGACCCTTTGATCCACCGCAAGACGGTGCTTCGAGGGGCAAGAGACATTCCGCTCCATCAAAGAGCACAACCGGGGACTGCGACTGGAAACCCACACCACCCTCAGCGGCGTCGGCGCTCGGCCGATGCGTCCGTTGCGGCCGCGTCGTGTGGCGCCGGGCTCTGAGCCCGCGCCCGTCGCCGGCGGCAGTGCCTTCTGGGCCGCAGTTCTCGGGCCCGCCTTGCCCGCCGATGTCGTCGCCGAATTGCAGGAGCTGGCGCAGGTGCGCGAGCTGCCGGCCGGCAGCCTGCTGGTGTCGAGCCGCGAACCCGCGCGTGACCTCTGCCTGATCGCGCGCGGCGACGCGGCGCTGGGCAGCGCGCCGGCCGACGGCAGCTTCCAGCCCGAGCGCAGCGTGCAGGGCCCGGCTTGGCTGGACGCGAGCAGCGCCTGGCTGGGCGCCGCACCCGCGCAGGATGCCGTGGCGGTGTCGGACGTGACCCTGGTCAGCGTGCCGCGCGCCGACGTGCAGGCCCTGATGCAGCGTCATCCGGAACTGGCACGGCGGCTCGTGGTGACGCTGGCGCGCCAGGTGCAGTCGCTCACGGTGGCCACGCACGACCTGATGCACAAGGACGCCGAGGGCCGCTTCGCCGCGTGGCTGCTGCAGCGCTGCTGCAGCGAAGCGGCGAGCGACGGCAGCGTCACGGTGTCGCTTACCGAGCGCAAGCGCGACATCGCTTCGCAGCTCGCGATCACGCCCGAGACGCTGTCGCGCCTGCTGCGCCAGCTCAGCCGCAAGGGCCTGATCGCCGTGGCCGGCTACACCGTGAAGGTGCTGGACGTGGCCGCGCTGCGCGCGCTGGCCGGCGTCTGAGCCTCGGCGCGGCTGCTCGCCACGAGCAGCTGCGCCACCACCGACGCCGCGATCACCTCGGGCTCCTTGCCCTCCACCCCCGCCACGCCGATCGGGCAGGTGAGGCGTGCGATCGCTTCGGGTGCGAGCCCCAGGGTCTCGAAGCGGTGGATGAAGCGCGCGCGCTTCGTCTTGGAGCCGATCAGGCCGAAGAAGGCGAAGTCGTTGCGCTTCAGGATCGCCGCCGAGATGCGCAGATCCAGGTCGTGGCGGTGCGTCAGCACGAGGAAGAACGTGCCCTTCGGCGCTTCGTCGACCTCGGCTTCCGGCGCGTCGACGGCGATCACGCGCGTGTGGGCCGGAGTATCGGCCGCGGGCGGAAACTGATCGTCGCGCTCGTCGATCCAGTCGATCCGCACGTTGAGCGGCGCCAGCGCGCGCACGATGGCGCGGCCCACGTGGCCGGCGCCATAGAGCTGCAGATGAAAGCGCGGCGCGGCCAGCGGCCAGGCGGCGAGCGCCTTGGCGTCGAGGCGAGAGAAGGCCAGCGTCACCGCGCCGCCGCAGCACTGGCCGAGTGCGGGGCCGAGCGGGTAGTGGACTGAGACACTCCCACCCCGTTCGCCCTGAGCCTGTCGAAGGGCCGTGCGTGGCTCGCCGGGGGCTTCGACAAGCTCAGCCCGAACGGAAGGGAGCTCAGCCCGAACGGAAGCGAACTCATCTCGAACGGACGCCAGCATCTGCCGCGCACGCGCGATCGCCTTCAGCTCCAGATGCCCGCCGCCTATCGTGCCCTCGCAGCGCGTGGCGCTCACCAGCATGCGCGCGCCGGCCTCGCGCGGCGCCGAGCCGAGGGCTTCGCTCACTTCGACGAGCACGGCGGGCTCGCCCCGGGCGAGCCAGGCAGCGGCGAGATTGCGCAGCGCATTCATCTCACGCGGCCTTCCTCACCGCCTCGACCGCGCGCAGGATCGCTTCGCCCGTGGCCGGCGCCGACAGCGGCGGATCGACGCGGTGCGCGCCGACCGACGAGATCGCATCGCGGATCGCGAAGAACACCGAGAAGGGCAGCAGCAGCGGCGGCTCGCCCACCGCCTTGCTGCGGTGGATGCTGTCCTCGGCGTTGTCGTTCTCGAACAGGCGCACGCGGAAGTCGGCCGGGCAGTCGTTGGCGGTGGGGATCTTGTAGGTGCTGGGCGCGTGCGTCATCAGCATGCCGCTTTGCGGATGCCACACCAGCTCTTCCATCGTCAGCCAGCCCATGCCCTGGATGAAGGCGCCTTCGACCTGACCGATGTCGATGGCCGGGTTGAGCGAGCGGCCCACGTCGTGCAACACGTCGGCGCGCAAGAGCTTCCACTCGCCGCTCAGCGTGTCCACCAGCACCTCGCTCACCGCCGCGCCGTAGGCGAAGTAGTAGAAGGGCCGGCCCTGCAGCGTGTCGCGGTCCCAGCTCAGGCCGGGGGTGGCGTAGAAGCCGTCCGACCAGAGCTGCACGCGCTCGTGATAAGCCCTGGTCACCAGCTCGGCGAAGGGCAGGGTGATGCCGTTGACCTCCACCTGCCCGCCACCGAAGCGCACGGCCGCGGCCGTGCCGCCGAACAGCTGCGCGGCGCAGGCGGCGAGGCGCTCGCGGATCTGGCGCGCCGCGTCCTGCGCGGCCTTGCCGTTCAGGTCGCTGCCGGTGGAGGCAGCGGTGGCCGAAGTGTTGGCGACCTTGTGCGTGTCGGTGGCCGTCACGCGCACGCTCTCGAAGGGCATGCCCAGCTCGTGCGCCACCACCTGCGCCACCTTGGTATTCAGGCCCTGGCCCATCTCGGTGCCGCCGTGGTTCACGAGGATGGAGCCGTCGCTGTAGACGTGCACCAGCGCGCCGGCCTGGTTGAAGTGCTTGACGTTGAAGGAGATGCCGAATTTCACCGGCGTGAGCGCGAGGCCGCGCTTGAGCACCGGGCTGGTCGCGTTGAACGCGGCCACCTGGGCGCGGCGCACGCGGTAGTCGCTCGTGGCTTCGAGCTCGGCCACCAGCGCGTGGATGACGTTGTCCTCCACCTTCTGGCCGTAGGGCGTGGTCTGGCCCTGGCCGTAGAAGTTGATGCGCCGCACGTCCAGCGCATCCTTGCCCAGCGCGCGTGCGATCGAATCGAGGATGCGCTCGATGGCGATCGCCCCCTGCGGCCCGCCGAAGCCGCGGAAGGCGGTGTTGCTCTGTGTGTTGGTCTTCGCGCAGAAGCCGTGCATGGCGACGTCGGGCAGCCAGTAGGCGTTGTCGAAGTGGCACAGCGCGCGCGTCATCACCGGGCCGGAGAGATCGGCCGAATGGCCGGCGCGCGAGACCATGGTGATCTCGGCGCCGAGCACGCGCCCCGCGTCGTCGTAGCCGACCTCGGCCTCGTACCAGAAGCAGTGGCGCCGGCCGGTGATCAGGAAGTCGTCGTCGCGGTCCAGGCGCAGCTTGACGGGGCGGCCGAGCCGGCGCGCCGCCACTGCGGCGACGCAGGCGAACAGCGCCGACTGCGATTCCTTGCCGCCGAAGCCGCCGCCCATGCGCCGGCACTCCACCTGCACGTGGTGCGCGTGCAGGCCCAGCGCATGCGCCACCAGGTGCTGCATCTCGCTGGGGTGCTGGGTCGAGCAGTGCACCCGCATGCCCCCGTCCTCGCCGGGGATGGCGTAGCTGATCTGGCCTTCCAGGTAGAACTGCTCCTGGCCGCCGACCTGGAAGCGCTCCTTCAGGCGATGCGGCGCGGCGGCTATCGCCGCGCGTGCGTCGCCGCGCTGCAGGTGCATGGGCGGCAGCACGTACTGGCCCTGCGCATGCGCTTCGAGCGGCGCAATCACGGCCGGCAGCGGCTCGATCTGCAGCACCGCCTTGGCCTGGGCCGCGGCGCGGCGCGCGGCCTCGCGCGTGCGGGCGATCACGGCGAAGACCGGTTGGCCGAGATAGCGCAGTTCGCTGGTCCACGAACCATCGTCCTGCCGGACGATGGGGGCGAGGATGGGGTCGTCCTTGACGATCGAGCCGCAGTCGTTGGTGCCGGGAATGTCGGCCGCCGTCAGCACGGCCACCACGCCGGGCAGGGCGCGCAGCGTGTCGAGGGCGATGCCCTTCAGCCGCCCGTGCGCCACCGGCGAGAGGCCCAGCGCGCAGTGCAGCGTGCCGGCGAGTTCGGGCAGGTCGTCGATGTAGGCGGCCTCGCCGGCCACGTGCAGGTGCGCCGATTCGTGCGCGCGCACGATGCCGACCTGGGCGCTCGAGGCGGCGAGCACGGCGGTGTCGACGGGCTTGTTCATCTCAAGCTCCCTCGTGCGCCAAGCTGGCGAACACGCTGGTCTGCTGCGGCGACAGCGGATCCACGGCCCGCGTCTCCAGCCAGAAGCGCATCAGCAGATTGGCGGCCACGCGTGCGCGGTGCTCCGCGCTGGCGCGCATGTCGGTGAGCGGCGTGAAGTCGCGCGCCAGCGCGGCCTGCGCCGCCGCGACGCTGGCCTCGTTCCAGGGCTGGCCGAGCAGCGCGGCTTCGGCCTGCGCGGCGCGCTTGACGATCGCCGCCATGCCGCCGAAGGCCAGGTGCACGCTGCGCACCGTCTCGCCGTCGAGCTCGATGGCGAAGCCGGCGCAGACGGCCGAGATGTCGCAGTCGAAGCGCTTGCTGATCTTGTAGCCGCGCACCTGGCGCGTGGCGGGCAGGGCGGGCACGACGATCGCCTGCAGAAACTCGCCCGGCTCGAGGCGGTTCTTCATGTAGTCGACGTAGAAGTCGGGCAGCGGCATGCAGCGGATGTGGTGGCCGCGGCGCAGTTCGATCTGCGCGTCCAGCGCCATCAGGATGGGCGCGCCGTCCCCGATCGGCGAGCCGTTGGCGAGGTTGCCGCCCAGCGTGCCGGCATGGCGGATCGGCGGCGAGGCGAAGCGCAGCCAGACGTCGGTGAGCGCAGGCCAGCGCTTCGCGAGCGCGCGCCAGGCGTCTTCCAGCGAAGCACCGGCGCCTATGCGCAACTGGCCGTTGCGTTCCTCGATGGCTTGCAGCGCGGCCACGTTGCCGAGATAGATGAGATCACCCAGCTCGCGGAACTGCTTGTTGACCCACAGGCCGATGTCGGTCGAGCCGGCGAGCAGGCGTGCCTCGGGCTTCGCCTGGCGCAGCTCGGCCAGCGCCTCCAGCGTCTTCGGCGCGAAGAAGCGGCCGCCCGGCGCGGCGTACTCGAAGGTCTCGTCCGACTGCATGCTGCGCAGCGCGGCCAGCACCGGCGCGGTGTCCAGCGTGGCGGCGGGCAGCTCGAACATGCGCTGCCCGGCGTCGAGGATGGGCCGGTAGCCGGTGCAGCGGCACAGGTTGCCCGAGAGTTCGTCGGCCAGCGCCTGGCGGCTCGGCGTCGCGCCGCACGCGCGATGGCGCTCGTAGCTCTCCCACAGGCTCATCACGAAGCCCGGCGTGCAGAAGCCGCATTGCGAGCCGTGGCACTCCACCATGGCCTGCTGCACCGGGTGCAGCGGCTGCTGCGGCGCGATGGCCTTCAGGTCTTCCACGCTGAACAGCGCCTTGCCGTCCAGCGTGGGCAGAAACTGGATGCAGGCGTTGACCGTCTGCAGCTTCAGCCCGCGCACCGCGTCGGCGTCGCCCGGCCCGGCCGGCGTGCCGATCACCACCGTGCAGGCGCCGCAGTCGCCCTCGTTGCAGCCCTCCTTGGTGCCGGTGCAGCGGGCGTCCTCGCGCAGCCAGTCGAGCACGCTGCGCGTGGCCGCCACGCCGTCGACCTCGACGATCTGGCCTCGGTGGAAGAAGCGGATGGGGCGGCTGGACATGGGCGTGCGGGAGTGAGCGGGTTCAGCGCGAAGGTACGCCGATCCGGTGCGAAGTGGATACGGTGTGCCTGATAACACCTATCATCGAAGCAATATGGCGGAGCGCAACGATTTCGACAAGATCGAGCTTCATCTCATCCGGGTGTTGCAGACCTTGATCACCGAACGCAGCGTCTCCCGTGCCGCCATGCGCCTGCGCAGCACGCAGCCGGCGGTGAGCGCCCAGCTCAAGCGGCTGCGCGCGCTCACCGGCGATCCGCTGCTGGTGCGCTCGGGCAACGGCATGACGCCCACCGAGACGGCCCTGCAACTGCTGGAGCCGGCCAGCCGCCTGCTGCAGGACGCCGACCGGCTGTTCAGCCCCAGGGCCCGCGCGCGCGGCTTCGCGCCCGCCGAGACGGCGCTGACCTTCCGCATCGCCGCGAGCGACTACCTCGACCCGCTCTTCCTGCCCGAGCTGGTGGCGCATCTCAAGCACGAGGCGCCGCAGGCGCGGCTCGAGCTGCTGCCGCTGTCGGGCGCCTTCGACTACCGGCGCAGCCTGGCGCAGGGCCAGGTCGACCTGGTGATCGGCAACTGGCTGGAGCCGCCGGGCGAGCTGCACCTGGGCCGGCTGATGTCCGACGAGATCGTCTGCCTGGTGGCCGAGGATCACCCGGCCGCGCGCATGACGGCGCGCGCCTGGACGCCCGAGCGCTATCTGGAGTGCCAGCATGTCGCGCCCACGCCGCTGCACGGCAATACGCCCGGCGTGATCGACGAGCACCTCGCCTCGCTGGGCCTGCGCCGTGACGTTGTCGTGAAGAGCGCGCACTTCAGCCTCTTCCCGCTGATGGTGGCGGGCAGCCTGCTGGTGCTCACCACCGGGCGGCTGTTCTGCTCGCGCTACGTCGATTCGCTGCCGGTGCGCATCGTGCGCTGCCCGGTGGCCTTTCCGCCGCTCACCTACTACCAGCTCTGGCACGAGCTGACGCATGCCTCGGCGGCGAACCGCTGGCTGCGCGAGCAGGTGCGCGAGGTGGCGCGCAACGTGGCCGGCCATGGCATGCCCGGGCGGGCGCGATGATGAAGACGCGTGTGGCGATCCGCGGCGACCTGCTCGACTTCACGGCCGAGCCGGCCTGGGGCGAGACCGAGTCCAGCGCGGTGCGCTTCCGCCCCGATCACTGGCTGCTCATCGAAGACGGCCGCATCGTCGCGGTGCAGGCGCAGGCGCCGGGCGCCGACTGGCCGCGCGCGGACCATGCCGGCCGGCTCGTCCTGCCCGGCTTCGTCGACACCCACGTGCACAGCCCGCAGCTCGACGTGATCGGCAGCTACGGCAGCGAGCTGCTCGACTGGCTCAACACCTACACCTTCCCGGCCGAGCGGCGTTATGCCGATGCGGCGGTGGCGCAGCAGGGCGCGGCGCTCTTCCTCGACGCGCTGCTGGCGCACGGCACCACCGCTGCGGTGGTATTCCCGACGGTGCACAAGGTCTCGGCCGACGCGCTCTTCGCCGCGGCGGCCGAGCGCGGCATGCGCCTCATCGCCGGCAAGGTGCTGATGGACCGCCACGCGCCCGACGGCCTGCGCGACGACGTGGTGCAGGCAGAAGCCGATTGCCGCGAGCTGATCGCGCGCTGGCACGGCCGCGAGCGCCTCGCCTACGCGGTGACGGTGCGCTTCGCGCCCACCAGCACGCCCGCGCAGCTGGCCATGGCCGGCCGCCTGTGCGCCGAGGATGCGACGCTCTACATGCAGACCCACGTCGCCGAGAACCGCGACGAGGTGCGCTGGGTGCGCGAGCTGTTCCCCGAGGCGCGCAGCTACCTCGACGTCTACGCCCGCGCCGGCCTGCTGCATGGCCGCAGCGTGCTGGCCCACGGCATCTGGCTGGACGACACCGACCGCGCCGTGCTGCGCGCGGCCGGCGCGCAGATCGCGCACAGCCCCTCGTCCAACCTCTTCCTCGGCAGCGGCCTGTTCGGCTGGCGCGAGGCGGAAGCCGCGGGCGCCGCGGTGACGCTGGCCAGCGACGTGGGCGGCGGCACCAGCCTCTCGATGCTGCGCACCATGGCCGATGCCTACAAGGTGCAGGCCATGGCGCACCAGCGCCTGACCGCCTGGAAGGCGCTGCACGCCGCGACGCGCGGCGCGGCGCGCGCGCTCGCGCTGGAGCACGAGATCGGATCGCTGGAGGCCGGCCGCATCGCCGACCTCTGCGTGTGGGACTGGGCCGCCGGCCCGGTGGTCGAGCGCCGCATGGAGGTGGCGCGCGGCTTGCATGAGAAGGTGTTCGCATGGCTGACGCTCGGTGACGAGCGCTGCCTCGTGGCCGCCTACGTGAACGGCGTGCAAAGACACCGCCGCTGAACGAGACAGGAGACAAGCATGCTGCGACTCGAGCTGATCGACATCAGCAAGCAGTACCCGGCCGTGAAGGCCAACGACCGCGTCAACCTGCGCGTCAAGCCCGGCGAGATCCACGCCGTGCTGGGCGAGAACGGCGCGGGCAAGTCGACCATGATGAAGATGATCTACGGCGCCGTCCGCCCCGACGAGGGCGAGATCCGCTGGAACGGCCAGGCCGTGCAGATCGCTTCGCCCGCGCAGGCACGTGCGCTCGGCATCAGCATGGTCTACCAGCACTTCAGCCTGTTCGACACGCTCACCGCGGCGGAGAACGTCTGGCTCGGGCTGGACAAGAGCCTGTCACTCGCCGAGGTCAGCGCGCGCATCGTCAAGGTGGCCAAGGAATACGGCCTGGCCGTCGAGCCGCAGCGCCCGGTGCACACGCTCTCGGTGGGCGAGCGCCAGCGCGTCGAGATCGTGCGCGCGCTGCTCACCGACCCCAAGCTGCTCATCCTCGACGAGCCGACCTCGGTGCTCACGCCGCAGGCGGTCGAGAAGCTCTTCGTCACGCTGCGCCAGCTCGCCGACGAGGGCTGCTCCATCCTCTACATCAGCCACAAGCTCGACGAGATCCGCTCGCTGTGCCACCACTGCACGGTGCTGCGCGGCGGCAAGGTCACCGGCGAGGTCGATCCGACGCAGGAGAGCAATGCCAGCCTGTCGCGCCTGATGATCGGCGCCGAGCCGCCGCAGCTGCAGCACATCCAGGCGACGCTGGGCGCCACGGTGCTGGAGGTCAAGGGCCTGTCGGTGCCCAAGGCTGACCCCTTCGCCACCGCCTTGTCGGACATCGGCTTCGAGGTGCGTGCCGGCGAGATTCTCGGCATCGCCGGCGTCTCCGGCAACGGCCAGCAGGAGCTGATGGCGGCGCTCTCGGGTGAGGACCTGCGCGCGCCGGCCGGCTCGATCAAGCTCTTCGGCCAGGACATCGCCCACGATTCGCCGCGCCGGCGGCGCAAGGAGGGCCTGCACTTCGTGCCCGAGGAACGCCTCGGCCGCGGCGCGGTGCCGACGCTCTCGCTTGCCGCAAACACGCTGCTCACGCGCACCGGCACGGTCAACCGCAGCGGCTGGATCCGCAGCGCCGAGGTGACGGCGCTGGCCGAGAACCTGATCAAGCGCTTCAACGTCAAGGCCGGCGGGCCGGACGCGGCGGCCAAGAGCCTGTCGGGCGGCAACCTGCAGAAGTTCATCGTCGGCCGCGAGATCGACGCCGCGCCCAAGCTGCTGATCGTCTCGCAGCCGACCTGGGGCGTGGACGTGGGCGCGGCGGCGCAGATCCGCGGCGAGCTGCTGGCGCTGCGCGACAAGGGCTGCGCGCTGCTGGTGGTCAGCGAGGAGCTCGACGAGCTGTTCGAGATCTGCGACCGGCTGGTGGTGATCGCGCAGGGCCGCGTCTCGCCGAGCATCCCAACCGCCCAGGCGACGATCGAGATGATCGGCGAGTGGATGAGCGGCCTGTGGAACCGGGCCGACGCGAAGGAGACCGATCATGCTGAAGCTTGAGGCGCGCCCCGAGGCGTCGCGGTTCATGGCGATCGCCTCGCCGCTGCTGGCGCTGGCGATCACGGTGCTGATCGGCACGCTGCTCTTCCTCGCGCTGGGCAAGGATCCGCTGCGCGGCCTGCAGGTCTTCTTCGTCGAGCCGGTGAAGAGCGCCTATGCGCACTCCGAGCTGGCGATGAAGGCCACGCCGCTGCTGCTCATCGCGCTCGGCCTGGCGGTGTGCTTCCGCTCCAACGTGTGGAACATCGGCGCCGAAGGCCAGTTCGTCATCGGCGCGATCTTCGCCGGCGGCACGGCCATGCAGGCCGGGCCCGAGACCGGGCGCTGGTTCGTGATCGTGGTGCTGCTGGCCGGCGTGGTGGGCGGCATGGTCTGGGCCGGCATCGTCGCGCTGCTGCGCGACCGCTTCAACGCCAGCGAGATCCTGGTCAGCCTGATGATGGTCTACATCGCCGACATGGTGCTGGGCTACCTGGTCTACGGGCCGTGGAAGGATCCGGCCGGCTACAACTTCCCGCAGACCATCACCTTCCTCAAGAGCACGCAGGTGCCGCGGCTGGTCGAGGGCTTCCGCGTCAACATCGGGCTGCCGATCGCGCTCGCCGCCGTGGCAGGCTTCTGGGTGCTGCTGTTCCGCACCTACGCCGGCTTCCAGCTGCAGGTGGGCGGGCTCGCGCCGGCAGCGGCGCGTTATGCCGGCTTCTCCTCGCGCAAGGCGCTGTGGATGGCGCTGCTGCTGTCGGGCGGCATGGCGGGCCTGGCGGGTGCCCTCGAGGTGGCCGGGCCGCTCGGTCAGCTCACGCCCTACGTGCCGGCCGGCTACGGCTTCGCGGCCATCATCGTCGCCTTCGTCGGGCGGCTGCATCCGGTGGGCGCGATCTTCGCGGCCATCCTGATGAGCATGTTCTACATCGGCGGCGAGCTGGCGCAGTCGCGCCTGGGCCTGCCCAAGTCGCTCACCGGCGTATTCCAGGGCCTGCTGCTGTTCACGCTGCTGGCTTGCGACACGCTGATCCACTACAGAGTGCGCTGGAAACCCGCGCATACGCCGGTGCACAAGCCGGCGGTCGTTGCCCAGACCAAGGAGGCTTGACGTGACGCCCCTCTTCGCAATTCACACATCGGAGCGCAGCGCCGGCCGGGCGGGCCGGGCTGTGCGCGGCCCGATATCCGTGCTCGCCCAGACCGGCACACCCCGCCCTCGTCGCGCTCGATGGTCGCAACAAGGATGGAGCAACTGACATGGAAGCCCTCGCACTCCTGCTCGCCGCCACCTTCAACGCCGGCACCGTGCTGGCCATCGCGGCGCTCGGCCTCTTGATCAACGAGCGTGCCGGCATCGTCAACCTCGGCGCCGAGGGCATGATGCTGGTGGCGGCCATCGCCGGCTTCGCCACCGCCGTGCACACCGGCAACGACTGGCTGGGCTTCGGCGCCGGCGCCGTGGCCGGGGCGCTGCTCGCCGCGGCCTTCGGCGTGCTCGTCATCTGGCTCAACACCAGCCAGTACGCCACCGGCCTGGCGCTGAGCCTGTTCGGCACCGGCTTCTCGGCCTTCGCCGGCATCAAGTACACGCAGGAGAAGCTCTCCGAGCGGCCGCACTTCGAGATCCCCGGCCTGGCGGACATTCCCTTCTTCGGCCCGGCGATGTTCAAGCAGCACCCGATGGTGTATTTCGCCGTGCTGCTGACGATCGCCATCGCCTGGTTCCTCTACCGCTCGCGCGCCGGCCTGGTGCTGCGCGCCATCGGCGAATCGCCCGAATCGGCGCACGCGCTGGGTTACCCGGTGCGCCGCATCCGCCTCGCCGCGGTGATGGTGGGCGGCGCGCTGTGCGGCGTGGCCGGCGCCTACATCTCGGTGATCTACACGCCGCTGTGGGTGGAGGGCATGATCGCCGGCAAGGGCTGGATCGCGCTGGCGCTCACCACCTTCGCCACCTGGCGACCGGCACGTGTCTTGCTCGGCGCCTACCTGTTCGGCGGCGTCACCATGCTGCAGTTCCACCTGCAGGGAGAAGGCGTGCAGATCGCGAGCCAGTTCCTCACCATGCTGCCCTACGTGGCGACCATCGTCGTGCTGGTGCTGATCTCGAGGAATGCGAACTTCATCAAGGTGAACATGCCGGCGTCGATCGGCAAACCCTTCTTCCCAGGCTCGTGAGCAACCGCATAATTCCCCGCTTCAACGCTCTCTCTCGCACCTCTCAACCTGGAGACGACATGACCTCGAAAAGCAAGCGTTCCCTGATCAAGCTGGCCGGCTGGAGCACGCTCGCCGCCACCGCCGCGCTGGTGGGTTGCGGCAAGAAGGAAGAAGCGGCCGCGCCGGCCGCCGCGCCCGCGGCCTCGCCGGTGGCCGCCGCCCCGGCCAAGCCCGAGCCGCTGAAGATTGCCTTCGCCTATGTCGGCCCGGTGGGCGACGGCGGCTGGACCTTCGCGCACGACAACGGCCGCAAGGCGGTGGAGAAGGAGTTCGGCGACAAGGTCGTCACCAGCTTCGTCGAGAAGGTGCCCGAGGCGGCCGACGCCGAGCGCGTCTTCCGCGACATGATCGGCCAGGGCAACAAGCTGATCTTCGGCACCACCTTCGGCTACATGGAGCCGATGCTCAAGGTGGCCGCCGATGCCAAGGACGTCAAGTTCGAGCATGCCACCGGCTACAAGCAGGCCGACAACATGCGCACCTACGACAGCCGCACCTACGAGGGCGCCTACATGGCCGGCGTGATCGCCGGCGGCATGACCAAGTCGAACACGCTGGGCGTGGTCGGCTCGATCCCCATCCCCGAGGTGATCCGCAACATCAACAGCTTCACGATGGGCGCGCAGAGCGTGAACCCGAAGATCAAGACCAAGGTGGTCTGGGTCAACGAGTGGTTCAACCCGCCCAAGGAAACCGAGGCCGCGCAGTCGCTGATCAACGGCGGCGCCGACGTGCTGTTCCAGAACACCGACTCCTCGGCCGTGCTGCAGACCGCCGGCAAGGCCAAGAAGTACGCCTTCGGCTGGGACAGCGACATGAGCGCCTACTCGCCCGAAGCGCACCTCGCCTCGTCGGTGATCAACTGGGGCCCGTACTACATCAAGGCCACGCGTGACGCGCTGGAAGGCAACTGGAAGGGCAACCAGGGCTCGTGGTGGGGCGTCAAGGAAGGCGCGATCGACATCGTCTCGATCTCCGACAAGGTGCCGGCCGAGCTGAAGGACAAGGTCGAGAAGGTCAAGGCCGGCCTGAAGGACGGCAGCTTCGTGATCTGGAAGGGCCCGATCGTCGGCTCCGACGGCAAGGAACTGCTGAAGAAGGACGAGGTCGCCGACGACAAGTGGCTCGGCGGCATCAAGTTCTACGTCAAGGGCGTCGAGGGCAAGGTGCCCGGCGACAAGTGATCGTGGAGGCGCGCTTCGCCCACCCGGTGCTCGACGCATCGGCGCTGGGCGCGGCGCCCGTCGCCGTGCGCGTGCTCGGCGACGACTTCGTTCTCTGGCGCGACGACGCCGGCACCCCGCGCGCCGCGCCGGATCGCTGCCCGCACCGCGGCACGCGGCTGTCGCTCGGCCGCGTCTGCAGCGGGCAGATCGAATGCCCCTACCACGGCTGGCGCTTCGATGGCGCGGGCCGCTGCGTGCACATCCCCGCGCTGCCCGGCTTCACGCCGCCGGCCTCGCACGGACTGGCCACGAACACGCTGAGCGAGGCGCACGGCCTGCTCTGGCTGCACCTGCAGGACGACGCGGCACGGCCGCGCTTCGACGCCGAAGCCGATGCGGCGCTGCGCAAGCTCAACGTCGGCCCCTACGACGTGGCGGCCAGCGCGCCGCGCATCGTCGAGAACTTCCTCGACCTGGCCCACTTCGGCTTCGTGCACGAAGGCTGGCTGGGGGATCGCGCGCATGCGCAACTGGCCGACTACCGGATCGAGCCCACTTCCTGCGGCTTCGTCGCCAGCGGCTGCCGCGCCTGGCAGCCGCAGAGCAATCGCCTGTCCAGCGAGGGCAGCTGGGTCGACTACCGCTACGAGCTGACCTCGCCCTACACGGCCGTGCTCACCAAGCTGCCCGAGAAGCAGGGCGGCTACCGCGACGAGATCGCGTTGTTCGTCTGCCCGGTGGACGAGGAGACGAGCCGCGTGTGGTTCCGCATGGCGCTGACCGACCACGACTCCAGCGACGAGCAGATCCGCGCCTTCCAGCACACCATCTTCACGCAGGACCAGCCGGTGCTGGAGTCGCAGCGGCCCAGGCGCCTGCCGCTCGGCAGCGGCGAAGTGCATTGCGCGGCGGATCGCAGCTCGGCCGCCTACCGGCGCTTCCTGCGCGACAGCGGCATTACCTTCGGAGTGTTGCCATGAGCTTCACCGCCTTCGACAAGATCCCACACGATCGCCTGCCCGCGCTGCTGCGCGACATGCCCAAGGCCGAGCTGCACCTGCACATCGAGGGCTCGCTCGAGCCCGAGCTGATCTTCGCGCTGGCGCAGCGCAACGGCGTGGCGCTGCCTTATGCGAGCGTGGAGGCCTTGCGCGCGGCCTATGCCTTCACCGATCTGCAGAGCTTTCTCGACATCTACTACGCCGGCGCCAGCGTGCTCTTGAAGGAGCAGGACTTCTTCGACATGGCCTGGGCCTACCTGCAGCGCGCCGCGGCCGACAACGTGCTGCACGCGGAAGTCTTCTTCGACCCGCAGACCCACACCGCGCGCGGCGTGCCCATCGCCGCCGTGATCCAGGGCCTGGAGCACGCCTGCCGGCGCGCCCACCAGGAGCTGCGCATCAGCGCGAAGCTGATCCTGTGCTTCCTGCGCCACCTGAGCGAAGACGAGGCCCTGGCCACGCTCGATGAGGCCCTGCCGCACAAGCACCACTTCATCGGCGTGGGCCTGGACAGCAGCGAGCGCGGCCACCCGCCGGAGAAGTTCGCGCGCGTCTTCGCCAAGGCGCGCGCCGCCGGGCTGCACGTGGTGGCGCATGCCGGCGAGGAGGGGCCGCCGCAGTACATCCGCAGCGCGCTCGACGTGCTCAAGGTCGAGCGCATCGACCATGGTGTGCGCAGCGCGGAAGATCCGCTGCTGGTGCAGCGCCTGGTGAAGGAAGGCGTGCCGCTGACGGTGTGCCCGCTGTCCAACGTGAAGCTGTGCGTGTTCAAGACCATGGCCGAGCACAACCTGCCGGCGCTGCTGGCGGCGGGGTTGAAGGCCACCATCAACTCCGACGACCCGGCCTACTTCGGCGGCTACGTCAACCAGAATTTCGTCGAGACCTTCGCTGCGCTGCCGCAGCTCGGCGCGCGCGAGGCCTACACGCTGGCACGCAACAGCTTCGAGGCGAGCTTCGCGGATGCAGGCGCGAAGTCGCACTGGATCAAGCAGCTCGACCTCGCGTTCGAGGAGGCGGCGCGCGTGGGCTGATCTCATCGGCGACAATCACGCCTCGCGAAGCGGCAGTGCTCCCTGCCGCTTCGTGCTTTCCGACACGGAGCCATGTAGAGG
>WBZV01000754.1_pt1 | contig 17243 bp, 12 predicted proteins | sample 5204221 | NCBI WGS metagenome assembly WBZV01 (sample SAMN12344360, study PRJNA552823) | activated sludge metagenome | biome: Activated sludge suspended growth; feature: Nitrification reactor; material: Wastewater; isolation source: activated sludge from nitrification reactor of wastewater...
TATTTCCCTCGTTTCACCCCTACTTAGTTCAACAAAGTAAAACCCGAAATATTTCGCCTTAACTTTGTCGTCTAAGTAAACCCGAAACGACGTAGGTTTGCCCCTTCAGTATAGACCGATCCCCTAAAAGTTCCAAATCATCCAGAGGGCTTTTGATCTTGTCCCAGCCTTGCTTCGTGATCTTGGTATTGATCTCCGTCGTCTTGCTGCGCTCGTGCCCCGGCAACGCTTGAATATATCCCAGATCGACTCCCTTTTCCAGCAAATGCGTGGCAAAGCGCCGCCGCAGGGTAGGCGCCGTGGCCAGAGGATTGATGCCCGGCTTCTCTTTTGCTTGCGTAAAAATGACCCTTATCATTCCAGAAAAACTCCCCTCGCCCACCGAAGGACCCGGCAGACCATAATGGGATTTGAAAAGCGCGTTACGGCTCCACATACGGTTTTGGTTTAGCTTACTGAAAAAAAGGCTACGCGAAAGCATCCGCTTTCTCATAGCCTCTCGTATTGCCTAAAAGTAAGAAATAGCAGGGGAAAAAACAAGCGAAAAGGGAAAGCGGACAGGGTAGATCGTGGCAGAAACGGTCCGATTATGGTTTTGCTGCGCACCGGCAGCCGGTGTGGCGCCGGCTCCTTAAAACCAGCGATCTAAAAATGCCGCATCCCGCCGCCAGGCGCCCCACGGTGAAGTGCGTGGGGCCGGCGTATGGGTTGTAAAGCCCGTCCTTGTCGATCGACCGGTAATAATCCGCCGATATTCTCCCGCCCCCAAAACCCTATCCTGCTATACCGCCCTCCGGGCGCTCTCAATAATGATCCGGGTCGGCAACGGGTTCCCGCTTTTGGCGTTCGGCGAAGAGCTGTTTGGTGGGGCAAACGAAATGCCTGGCCCGGACGCTCGTCACGGGGTCTTCCACGTCTTTTTCCAGGTCGTGGAACCAGTTCCAGACCTCGCGCCCGGCTACGCCGCCAAAATCCCACCCGTTCTTGATGGCGCCATAGCATGCGCCGATCGCGGTGAGGGCATCGAGCTGGGCTACCGTGCCCAGGCATACGGCGCCAGAGGTGCCGGTCTGCAGGCAGATCTCGCCGGCCCCGGGCGCATGCCAGAACGCGCCGCCAGGCTGAATGGCCCGGTAGTTAACCACCGGCCGCCCGTCGGTCGCGACGATGCCGGACTGGTTTTCCATCCGGACGATCCTTTCCAGCATCTTTTCTATGGAGTGCGCAAAATTCACAATGAAATAACTGAAGCCGGTCTGTACGTTCACCCGGAACCCAGGGAAGCCTTTTTCTCCCGGAACGCTTTCCGGGCCAACGATCTTCCATTTTTCCGGCGTGTTGGACGGCGTCAGCGTGATGGGGTCGGGATATTGGGCGTCTCCGGGCGCCAGCACCTTCACGTTGATGTCTTTAATGTGCTCGGAGGGCTGCATCAGCAACGCCTGTATCGCTTTTTTCTCAATGCCCCACTTCCGGAACGGGATTTCCATGGTTTGGAAGGCCTCCCTGAACGTCGAGGCGGGCAAAGAATGCGTCAGCCCGGAAGCGCTGTTGTCGTTTTCCAGCATCACATTGCGGATGAAGAAGGTGCTGAGCAGGTCGTTGAGTCCCAGCATTTCCAGTTTGGCGGCCAGGCCGTAAAACACCCGGAAATCCCTTTTGACCCTTTGGGTAAAATCGTAGAGCAGAAACGTGTGGAATTTCTGCACGGTCATAGGCGCCTCGCCCGGCTTATATCCGGCGAAGGCTTTGTTGCGGTTCTCCAAAAGCGCGTACCAGCGGTTGATGATACGGGCTGCCGTTCTCAGGTACCTCTCCGGGTCCATCGCCAGAATGGAATCCATCTCCGGACGGGCGTTGGATTGAACTTGCTGAAGCAGTTCATGTTGCAGGTGGGCAATTTTTTTCACGACGTTTGGTTTTATTTGAGCTTTTGTCTGATTCCATACCGCGGAGCATAACTCGGGAATACCGGAAATACCGCAACGCCGGGTGAAAAAGTAGGGAAGGAGTAGCCGCGCCGCCGCGCCGGTAGGCTCTTGCAGCGCAAACGCAATTTTTCCTAAGTTACGGTTTTTTTGCCATTTGGGCAAGTTTCGGGCCCAGGGATTGACCGGCAGTTCTTGTCCATTTTGAAAATGCGCCTTACATTTATTGGACTTGCATGGCCTTTTCAGATCAATATTTCATTCGCCGCTAAAACAGTCGTCTATGCTTCGCAATTTACCGGTCTTTACAGGGTTTGTATTTTTTTTCGTTATGGGCTGCGCCCCCGGCGCAAAAGAATCGCCTCCCTTGGACGATCACCAGGATCTGGTCTCGCTGTTTCGCGAATGGAGGGCTTTTGAACGCCCTCCGTTAAGGGACGGCGCGCCCGATTATACTTCCGGGACCTTTAAGAAACGCCGGCCGGGTTTTAAAAAGCTTCAGGCAAAATTGCTCTCTATCGACACGTCCGGATGGCCGGTAGCGCAGCGGGTCGATTGGCATATCGTCTGGGCCGAGATGAACGGGTATGACTTCAACCAGCGCATCCTGCAGCCCTGGGTGCGTGATCCGGCGTTCTATAAATCCGTCTGGACCGATCGCAGCGACGTGCCCGCCCACGAGGGCCCCACGCACCATGCGACGACCGAGCTTTGGACGTATTCCTTCCCGCTGAGCGCCGCGGAGCGCACCCGCCTGCTGGGCGATCTGCGCGTGATCCCGCCCCTGAACGCGCAAGCCAAAACCAACCTGACCGGCAACGCAAAAGACCTGTGGATAACCGGTATCCGCGATATCCGCTCCCAAACAGACGATCTGCGCGCGCTTTTGGAACAACCCGGCATCAAGGAAGACGGCGAGCTGGCAGCCGCTATCCAGTCGGCTATCGCCTCAACCGGTGATCTGGTTGCCTGGCTCGAGGCAGAAGCCAAAACAAAAACCGGCCCCTCGGGCATCGGCAAGGAAAACTACACCTGGTACATCCAGAACGTCCACCTGGTACCGCTCACCTGGGAAGACGAAGTCATGCTCCTCAAACGCGAGCTCAGCAGGGCCTGGGCTTCCCTGAAGCTGGAAGAACACCGCAACCGGAAGTTGCCGCCCCTGGTTTCCGCCGAAACACCGGAGGCCTACAATGCCCTGGCGGAGGCGTCCGCACAAAGCCTGATGCGGTTCCTGGAAGAGGAGGAGATCGTCACGGTGAAACCATATTTCGAGCCTGCCCTGCGGGAGCACCTGGGCCAGTTTGTGCCCAAGGAGAAACGCCACTTTTTCTGGATTGGCGCGCATTACGACCCCCGGCCCCTGTACTCGCACTTTTACCATTGGTTTGAACTGGCGCGCATGGACCAGGAGCCGCATGCCAGCGAGATCCGGCGCGGGCCGCTGCTGTATAATATTTTCGATTCCCGCAACGAAGGGATGGCCACGGCCGTCGAGGAGCTCTTCATGCAGGCAGGGCTGTACGACGACAACCCCAGGGTGCGGGAAATCGTGTACATCCTGATCGCCCAGCGCGCTGCGCGCGGCCTGGGCTCGCTCTATGCCCATGCCAACGAGATGACCATGGAAGAAGCCGGCGGGATCCATTCGGAGTACACCCCCCGCGGATGGATGAAAACGGAAAAGGAACTGCGCATCTTTGAACAACACCTGTACCTGAGGCAGCCGGGTTACGGGACCAGCTACATCACCGGCAAATACCTCGTAGAGCAGGCCCTGGCGGAGTACGCCCGGTTGCAGGAAGCGCAAAACCAGCCCTTCCGCCTCCATCGTTTCTTTGATCAGCTCAATGCGATCGATAATATCCCCATCGCCCTGGGCCACTGGCAATTGACGGGAATGGATGGGGAGGTGCGGGGAATTGGCGACAATTAATAATTGTTTTTATTTCTAAAAATCAGTATTTTTATTGAATAATTGAAATAAATGCTTTTTATTGAATTTCAAAATAAGTTCTCCCGTTACCCGGTTATTCCGGTTATAGAAATCGAAAAGGCCTTTCCAGGTTTCGATCACAATGCCCTGACCCGTTGGCAAAAAAAAGGCTATCTCGAAAAGATACGCAGCGGATTTTATCGCTTGGCAACCCGGCCAATCAGCGGAGAAACCGACAGGTTTTTTATTGCCAATCGCATTTACGCACCTTCTTATATTTCCCTGCAGTCTGCATTATGGTGGTATGGGTTTATTCCCGAAGGAGTGTTTACAGTTACTTCGGTCACTACGAGGAAAACTGAAAATTTCCAAACGCCGGCTGGCCATTTTACGTATCGCAGTATTCGGAGAGATTTGTTTTTTGGCTACCGCATGGAGAAAAAGGAAGATCTTGGGGTCAAAATAGCGGACCCTGCAAAAGCCTTGCTCGATATGTTGTATTTGCATCCCCATCTTGACTCGGCGGATCATTTTTTTGAATTGCGGCTGAATTTTTGGGAGTTGGAAAAGAAGCTAAGCCTTCAGGATTTTCAGCGCTATTTGCAGTTGTTTTCTTCTAAAGCCCTGGAAGAGAGGGCAAAAAAATTCATTCAATTTTTGAAAAACCATGATGTCTCTGGCTGAAATTCGATCGTACTACCCTGAGTTTCTTCAAAGCCGTGGGGAGTTCCTGCTAAGAGAGTATCTGCAGTATAAGTTACTCGAATTGCTTTTTCAGAGTGATTACGCATTGAAATTCTCTTTTCTGGGCGGTACCTGCCTTCGCATCGTCCACAACAATCAGCGTTTTTCCGAGGATCTGGATTTTGACCAATTTGATCTGACCGCAGGAGATTTTGAGCAGGTTGCTGAAATAATAAAAAAAGGTCTCGAAAAACAAGGATTCGATGTTGAGATGCGCAATGTGATTCGCGGCGCCTATCATTGTTATATCCGTTTCCCAGGTTTATTATACGAAACGGGATTAAGCGGGCATAAAGAGGCCAAGATTTTGATCAATTTGGACACAGAACCCCAAGGATTTCTATTTGAACCAGGCGTTTTTTTCCTTAATCGCTTTGATGTTTTTGCCAGCATTCGGGTTACGCCCCCTGATCTGTTATTGAGTCAAAAGATCACTGCTATCTTGGGGCGAAGGAAGCCAAAAGGGCGGGATTTTTTCGACGTTCTGTTTTTACTGGGTAAAACCAAACCCAACCACGCGTACCTGCAACAGAAGCTCGGGTGTTCCAAACCAGAGGACGTGAAAGAAATCCTTCTGGAGGCATGCAAGCAAATCGATTTTCGTGAAATGGCAATAGATGTTCAGCCTTTTCTGTTTAATCCGGAGGATATCCGCCGGATTCAGCAGTTTACAGCGTATATTCAGGCTACTTCCTGGTAAGTATATTATGGCAAAACGATGGAATATATGAAGAATCAGGTAATCCCGAATAAACCCGCCGAAACGCACCCTCGGGCGCCCATCCTGCCCCTGGACCTGGATGCGATCAGAGGTATCCGCGTCAACCGTTCTGCCGTGGAACGCAGGGCAGATACGCTGGGCAAACGCCGTACGGTCAAAAAAGAATGGCAAGCCGCCTGGTTGTTGCGCGCCATCGCCTGTATGGACCTCACGACGCTGGCCGGCGACGACACGCCCGGCAACGTCGTGCGGCTTTGCGCCAAAGCCCGGCAACCGGTCCGGCAGGACCTGCTGGAGAGCCTGGGCGTTGGGGATCTTGGCTTGCGCACCGGCGCGGTCTGTGTGTACCACAACCTCATCGCTTCCGCCCTGGAAGCCCTGGAAGGCAGCGGTATCCCGGTAGCTGCCGTGTCTACGGGTTTCCCTGCCGGGCAGATCGCTCTGGCCCAAAAAATCCAGGAGATCCGGGAATCGGTCCAGGCGGGCGCGCAGGAGATCGACATCGTGATCAGCCGGGCCCACGTGCTGAGAGGGGAATGGGAAAAGCTCTACGAAGAAGTTGCCGTATTCCGGGAAGCCTGCGGCCCCGCCCACATGAAGACCATCCTCGCCACCGGCGAACTGGCTACCCTGACCAACATCGCCAAAGCCAGCCATGTGTGCATGATGGCCGGCGCCGACTTCATCAAAACCAGCACCGGTAAGGAAAGCGTCAACGCCACCCTCCCGGTAAGCCAGGTGATGGCGCGCGCTATCCGCGAACATTACGAACGAACGGGATTTCAGGTGGGCTTCAAACCCGCCGGCGGCATCCGCACCGCCAAACAAGCGCTGGACTGGCTTATCCTGATGAAGGAAGAACTGGGCGCCGACTGGCTGAGCCCCCGCCTGTTCCGTTTTGGCGCCAGCAGCCTGCTCACCGATATCGAACGCCAGTTGGAACATTTCGTCACCGGAACGTATTCCGCCGCCTACCGGCATCCGATGGGTTAACCGGCCCTAAAACCTTTTTCCTCTATGAACGTCAAAGACCTGTTCGAAACCATGGAATACGGCCCCGCCCCCGAAAGCCGCGACGCCGCCGATCAGTGGCTGGATGCGCGCCGGCGCGAATTCGGGTTGTTCATCAACGGCGAATGGACGCCCCCTGCGTCTGGGAAATACTTCGAGACCATCAACCCGGCCAATAAGGAATTCCTGGCCCGGATCGCTGAAGGAGGGCCGGACGACGTCGGCCGCGCCGTTGCCGCCGCCCGCCATGCGCTGCCCCATTGGGCGGCGTTGAGCGGCCATGCCCGGGCCCGCTACCTCTATACCCTGGCCCGCCAGATCCAGAAACATAGCCGCTTGTTTGCCGTCCTGGAATCCCTCGACAACGGCAAGCCTATCCGGGAAACCCGCGACATCGACATCCCGCTCGCAGCGCGCCACTTTTACTACCATGCCGGTTGGGCGCAACTGCGCGATACCGAACTTCCCGGCTACAAGGAAGTGGGCGTCGTGGGTCAGATCATTCCCTGGAATTTCCCCCTGCTGATGCTGGCATGGAAGATAGCCCCCGCCCTGGCCATGGGCAACACGGTCGTCCTCAAACCCGCAGAGTATACCCCCCTTACCGCCCTGCTGTTCGCCGAACTATGCCGGAATACCGGCCTCCCTCCCGGAGTAGTCAACGTCGTAACCGGCGCCGGGGAAACCGGGGCCGCCCTGACCAAACACGAAGGCGTCGATAAAATCGCTTTCACCGGGTCGACCGAAGTAGGCCGGATCATCCGGAAAGCGACCGCCGGGTCGGGCAAGAAACTTTCCCTGGAACTGGGCGGCAAATCGCCCTTTATCGTCTTCGAAGATTCCGACCTCGACAGCGTAGTGGAAGGGGTGGTCGACGCGATCTGGTTCAATCAGGGGCAGGTATGCTGCGCCGGTTCCCGCCTCCTGGTACAGGAAAGCGTGGCGGAGAAACTGTATGCCAAAATACGGGCACGGATGGAAAAACTCCGCGTAGGCGACCCTCTGGACAAAAGCATCGACATCGGCGCTATCGTGGCGCCCGTTCAGCTTCGCACCATCGAAGAGCTGGTACGCAAAGGCGTCGAAGAAGGCGCCCGCCTCTGGCAGCCCTCCTGGGCCTGCCCCACGGAAGGCTACTTTTATCCGCCGACCCTGTTCACCGGGGTGTCCCCGGCGCATGTTATCGCCCAGGAAGAGATCTTTGGCCCCGTGCTGGTAGCCATGACCTTCCGCACCCCGGCGGAGGCGGTCCAGTTGGCCAACAATACCCGCTACGGCCTCGCGGCCAGTATCTGGACCGACAATATCAACCTGGCGCTGGATATCGCCCCCCAGATCAAGGCCGGTACGGTATGGATCAACTGCACCAACGTGTTCGACGCCGCCTCCGGATTCGGCGGCTACCGCGAATCGGGTTTCGGCAGGGAAGGAGGCAAGGAAGGACTTTACGAATATGTCAAACAAACGGTGGAAGAGGCCTTCCAGGACAAACCGGTTGCGCTGAAAAAAACAAAAGCCCAAAGCCAGGACAACGGGATATCCGGCATGCCGCCCATCGACCGTACCCCCAAGCTATACATCGGCGGCAAGCAGGTGCGGCCCGACAGCGGGTACAGCCTGCCTGTTTACGGTCCCGGCAACCTGCTCCTCGGCGAAGTAGGGGAAGGCAACCGCAAGGATATCCGCAACGCAGTAGAAGCCGCTCATGCCGCCCGCGGCTGGGCTTCCGCCACAGGTCATGGCAGAGCTCAGGTGCTTTATTTCCTCGCGGAGAACCTCGCCGCGCGTTCGGGTGAATTCGCCGGCCGCATCGCCGCCATGACCGGCTGTAGCCCGGAAGACGCCCGGCAGGAAGTCGATGTATCCGTGGAGCGCATCTTCTACTACGCGGCTATGGCCGACAAGTACGACGGCAACGTACACCACACCGTTCTGCGCAACGTCACCCTCGCCATGCCCGAACCTGTCGGCGTACTGGGGATCGTTTGCCCCGACGAATCGCCGCTGCTGGGTTTTGTCTCCACGGTCATTCCGGCCATCGCCATGGGCAACCGGGTAGTGGCGGTTCCTTCAGAGTCGTTCCCGCTTTCTGCCACCGACTTTTACCAGGTACTTGACACATCCGACGTGCCCGGCGGCGCGCTCAATATCGTCACGGGCAAGCAGGAGGTGTTGGCCAAAGTCCTTGCCAACCACCTGGACGTAGACGGGATCTGGTATTTCGGCGATCAGTCCGGCAGCCGGATGGTCGAACACGACTCCGCCGGCAACATGAAGCGCACCTGGGCAAACCACGGCCGGTACCGCGACTGGCGGAACCCCGCCCATGGGCAGGGAGACGTCTTTTTGCGCCAGGGGACGCAGGTGAAGAATATCTGGGTTCCGTATGGGGAGTAGGTGAATCCTTGTTTTACGCCTGAACATCGATTCCCATCTCCGCCATCAATTGTGTTGCATTGAAGCTCTGACTAACGCCCTTTTTCAGTTGGTAGTCGAACACGAGTTGGCCGTCGCGGAGTTGTACGTCGATATACCGGTTTTCAATATGGCCCTTGCTTTCGACTTCCAGTGAGGCGAGTTCGAGGTCGTGGGTAGCTATCAGGCCGGCGCTTTGGAGGCGGATCAGTTGGCGGATGAGGGCTGCTGCGCCCTGATGGCGGTCGCGGGAGTTGGTGCCTTTGAGGATCTCGTCGAGGAGAAAAAAGACAGATACAGGGCCGTCTTGACTGGCTTTGGCTGTTTCGATCAGGGTTTTGAGGCGGCGAAGTTCGGCGTAAAATGAAGACGCGTTTTCGGATAGCGCATCCTGGGTGCGCATACTGGTGAATACCTGTAGCGGGGGTAGTATCATCGCTTGGGCACATACCGGCGCGCCGCTTTGCGCCAGGACGATATTTACGCCCGCACTGCGCAGGAAGGTACTTTTTCCCGCCATGTTGGAACCGGTGATGAGTTTGAGGTGGGCCCTGACGGGCATGCTGAGGTCGTTGCCCACGCGCCGGTCCGGAGAAATGAGCGGATGGGCAAGACCTTTGGCCTGGAGGGCCACCCCGTCTTCTACCCTTGGGAAGGCCCATGCGGGATGGTTGAAATGCAGGTTGCCCAGAGAGGAAAGCGCCTCGAATTGTCCCAATGCTTCAAACCAGCCGGCCAGCACGGGCTTCCATTCGGATTTCCAGTTTTCCAACCGGTACACCCATTGCAGATCCCAGAGGCCGAACAGGTTGAGCAGGATGGCGAAAGGGTTGTATCGCACGTCCAACTGGTGGATCATGTAACCCAATTGTTTTAGCGCCCGGGAGGCGGAGATCCGCGGGGTTTGGATACCAGATTGCAGGGTTTGCAGAAGCGGAGACTGAAACGGTTGCGTTTCGATATGCCGGAGCAACGCCGCGTAGGCTTGCAGCATGGCGCCTGTGCGCGCAGTTGCTTCGTGGGCCCGTTGCACGCGTTTGGCATAACGGCCGGTGAACAACGCAGAAGGGAGCATACAGGCTGCGGATATCCACCAGGGCTCCTGGCGCAAGAGGGCGACGGTAAAGGCGGCTGTAGTGAGCCATGGGAGCAGGATAAGCGTCCAGTACACTGCCTTACGGAAATGAAACACCGGCGCCTGCTCGAGCCAACGCTGGAGCTGTTCCTGATGTCGCAGGCTGGATGGCTGCGCCATGCCGAGCGCCCGGAAGGAATGGCGCCAATCCGGCAAGCGCCCCAGTTCCCGAACCGCTTCCTGCCGGGCGGCAATGGCCGGTGGGAGCGCCGGATGCAGCAAATACGCAGCGAGTGTTTCTTTGCCTTGAGGCGTAGTTGTGCGGTTGATGAATTGGAACACCGAATAGGGGCCAAACAAATCCAGGTCGCCCGAGTAAGGGTGAAGCGGATCCCGGAATTCGGCGCCGTCTTCAAACGACTCAAACCGGTAACCTGCCGCCGCTTCTTCCTCCTGATTGACCTGGGCAAGCAGCTTTTGATGATCCCTCCACTCCGCTATCCGGCTATGTTGCCGCACCAGATAAAGAAACGCCGTCAGGAATATTACCGTCCACAGGCCGGTGAGTACAGGCGACCAGGACCATAGAAACACACCCAAAAACACTCCCGCCAAAAACGCTGCCAGCCGCGCAAGCGCCATGCGGTTGTACAACGCCCCTAACCGAAAGGCATTGGCGGTATGTCGCTGGTAGCGGTCCTGGTAAAACCGGAGCAGATCGTTCATGTGGTTTTTGCCTTAAAGGTACGGGAAGTTACCTCAAAATTCCTTTCAGCGTTGAGGCGGTTGTGGCGGTTGAGGCGTTGAGGCGTTTGGGAGTTGAGGCTAGCACCATCTTTGCGCCTCTAGTCCTCTACATCCTCTACATCTTCTACATCCTTACATCCAAACTAGCGCGATGCTCCTGCCCACAGCTGTCTGGAACCAGTTCACGCCGGTCAGGGGACCGGCGGATAGTTCTGCACGAAATCTGATCCCGCTCATTGCGGGACGGCAAACAGCAAATCCGGGCTGTATCATGGCCATCGTTTCATCATGTAAATCATAGTTCAGACAATGAAGCAATGCGCCTAATGGCCGGAGTCTATGCAAGCAATCTGAAGATTGAACGGAGGCGTAGACGGAAGTCTACGCACAACAGAGGCATTTGGGCGTTGAGGCTAGCCCCATCTTTGCGCCTCTAGTCCTCTACATCCTCTACATCCTCTACATCCTTACATCCAAACTAGCGCGAGGCTCCTGCCTCGTTCCAAACTAGCGCGAGGCTCCTGCCTCGTGCTCAGTACCTCCTTGAGGCTCTGCCTCTAGCCCGCCACCCACGCACCGTCGTTCACTTCCCAAACCCTTTGAAAAAAAAGCGGATAGGAGAATTTTCGCTAAATTGGGGATTGATGGGCACAGATTTGCCATTTCCGTTTGCGAATTTTCGCTAAAATCTGTTACCTTTGGCCTGATGAGCAATAAAATTCAACAGCGAATCTTATTTGGGTTGAAGGTAAAGCAATCGAGGCAGGCGCAAAGCCTGTCCTTTGCAGACCTGGCCGGGCGCACCGGTATGTCGGTGTCTTATCTGAATGAAATCGAGAAAGGGAAGAAGTATCCGAAGGAAGACAAGATCCAGGCCCTGGCCCTGGCCCTTGGTGTGCAGGAAAGCGACCTGCTTTCACAGGAATTTGGCGAAGGGCTGGCGCCGGTAGGCGAACTTCTGCGATCCAACTTTTTGAACGAACTCCCGCTGGACCTGTTCGGCATCGAAATGTCGAAGGTAGTAGAGATCATTGCCAGCGCGGGCGCCCGGGTGGGGGCGTTTATTTCTACCCTGCTGGAGCTTTCGCGCAACTACGCCGTCAAGGAGGAGAACTTTTATTTCGGGGCGTTGCGCTCCTATCTCGAGTTGCATAACAATTATTTCGACGACCTGGAGCAGGAGACCGAACGCTTCGTCCGGCAATTTCAGATCCCTGCCGAGCGGCCTTTGCCTCCGGATTTGCTCAGGCGGTTGCTAGAGGAACGTTGGGGGTATACGATTCTGGATAACGGCCTCGACGCATTTCCCGAGTTGGCGCCCTTGCGGTCGGTTTTCGTACCCAAACGCCGGGAATTGCTGTTGAACAGCAAGCTGTCTGCCACCCAGCGGTCGTTTCAGTTTGGGAAAGAGCTCGCCTTTCAGTGGCTCCAACTCCGGGAGCGGGCATACACCTCTTCCCTGCTTCGGGGCAAAACCTTTGAGGAGGTACTCAATCATTCCAAGGCGATCTACTTTTCCGTTGCCCTGCACCTTCCTCAAAAACAGTTATTAGAGGAAATGGACGCTTTTTTCCGCAACGATCGTTGGGACGGCGAAGCGTTTCTCCAAATCATGAAGCGGTATGACGCGACCCCGGAAATGTTCTTCCACCGCCTGACCAATCTGCTTCCCCGCTTCTTCGGCATGCGGAAGCTGTTCTTCCTGCGTTTTGTCCACGACCCAGAGAAGGATGTTTTTGAGATGGACAAAGAGTTGCACTTGAACCAAAAACATCACCCGCACGGCAACCGCCTCAACGAGCATTACTGCCGGCGCTGGATCTCTCTGTCGCTGCTTCGCGAACTGCGGGCCCTTCAGCAAGGGGGAATTTTCGCCGACCGCATCGTCAAGGCGCAGATCTCCCACTACCTCAATACCGACGATGCATATCTGTGCCTCACCATTGCCCGGCCTTCCTACCCGGCTCCCAACAAAAACGTGAGCGTCACGATTGGGCTTCAGATCGCCGACGGCCTCCAGGATAAGGTCCGCTTCCTCCACGATCCGGCCATCCTGCGCCGGGAAGTGCACACCACCTGCGAACGCTGCCCTTTGCCCGATTGTGCCGAACGCGCCTGCCCACCGGTCATCGTCGAGAAAAAACAGCAAATGCACCGCATCCTGGAAAAACTCAGGGAATTGGAAGGGTGATGGGGATAAACGATGGGTTCATGCAATAAACTTGACGGCGCCTTTTTTTAACAAACGGACAGCGGGGAAAGGGCACAGGGAGCAGGGGGAGCGGCGAATGGACAAAAACCCGGAGTGCTTTCTGTATTAACCCAATACGCCCAAAATTCCTTTCGGTCAGGTAGTTAAGTGTAAGTATGCCGTAATGCGTATGGTATTGGTTTATCCCCCAATAATTAAAAAGGTAATAAAAATAAGCAGACCGGCGGAGAGACCTAAAACGAATGAACCAAGGCTCAGGAATTTATATCCCAGTTTAGTGTTCATATGGGACATCCTGGTCACTACCCAGAAAAAACTGTCATTGGCATGGACTACTACGGCCGAACCGGCGCCAATGGCCAGAACAACCAAGGCTTTGTGTAGTTCGGAGGCGAAGCCCAGGTCTGTCATCATTGGGGCCAGGATGGTCGCTGCAGTTATCAGCGCTACGGTAGAGGATCCCTGGGCCGTTTTGATGGCCGCTGCAATGAGAAAAGGCAACCAAATGCTGAGGTGAAATTCAGAGAGGCTTTTTCCCAATACAGTGGCAATACCCGAGTCGCGCAACACCTGACCAAAGATTCCGCCGGCGCCGGTGATTAGTAAGATCGAAGAAGCGCCGGTGAGGGCGTTGCCAACCCATCCATCCGTCGACAGCATGCCGAGGTGGAGTTTTTTGGGCAACATCAGCGAGAGCAGGCACCCGGCCAATAAGGCCATAAAGGGCTCGCCCAAAAACAAAAGCAATTGAATCCCCATCGGAAAATTTTCGACCTGATCTCCGCTGTATCCGCCAACGGTCGTTAATAGCGATCTGCCGATGATCAATAGGATAGGAATGAAAATGGGAATAGCTGATTTTAATGCCCCAGGGGCGTCAGACACCAGTTTTCTAACCTCGTCCTGGGTAATATCAGGGTCGGGATCAATATAGGTGGGGGACACCATCGTATTGACAAACAACTGACTAAACAACAAGGCCACTAAACTAAGCGGCATACCTAAGAGCATCACAAGCCCCAGGTCTGCTCCGAGATAATGGGCTGCTGCAATAGGGCCAGGCGTAGGAGGAATCATGGTATGGGATGCGATGAGCCCCAAGGCCAGCGCAATGGCGGTTCCAGAAAGGGTGATCCCCGCTTTTTTGGTGAGGCTTTTGCCCAGAGGCGACAGAAGCATAAACCCGCTATCCGCAAACACCGGGATAGAAACGACCCACCCAAGCAAGCTCATGGCCAGAGGAATTCTTTTTTCGCCGGTATACTTAAGGACTTGTTCTGCAAGGGAGTAGGCGCCGCCGGAATGTTCCAGGAAAGCTCCTATGAACACGCCCAAAATGATAATCATGCCAATCCCCCCCAAGGTATTCCCAAAGCCTTTGTTTACCGAAATGAGGATCTGGTGGAGGGGCATGCCAGAAACTACCCCATATAAAAGGGCAACCAGCAACAAGGCAAAAAAAGGGTGTATCTCCCATTTTGCAGTCAGCAATACGATGAAAACAACGCTGAGTATTAAATAGAAGACCTCCATAATGGTTAGTGTAAGTCTCGTTCAACCTGAGAACCGGACTTGCCGGTCAGAATATCCAGATCGGCTCCAAGATCGGCCTGCTCGACATGGTCCAGATAGATGCGTACATAGCCCCTGGAAGCCAACGGTTCGGGCTTTTTCCACGCCGATTTTCGCCGGGCAATCTCCTCGTCCGGAACGTTTAGCTGCAAAAACCGGTTTTCTACATCGAGGGTGATCATATCGCCGTTCTGAACAATAGCAAGCGTTCCGCCAATGGAAGACTCTGGCGAAACATGCAGCACGACGGTTCCGTATGCGGTGCCGCTCATCCTTCCATCCGAAATGCGAACCATGTCTTTGACGCCTTTCAGGATGAGTTTTTCGGGCAGATCGACATTCCCGACTTCCGGCATTCCCGGATATCCTTTTGGGCCAACGCCCTTTAAGACGATTACGCAGTTTTCATCAATATCCAACTCGGGAAGATCGATCCGTTCGTGGTAATCCTCCATGCTTTCAAAGACCACCGCTCGGCCTGTATGTTTCATCAATGCCGGAGTTGCTGCAGAGGGTTTGATCACGGCGCCGTTCTCACACAGATTGCCTTTCAGCACGGCAATGCCTGCGCGCTCCTGAAAGGGCTGCTCGATCGGGGCAATCACTTCCCGGTTGTAACATGCGGCGTGTAAATAATTTGCACCAATGGTCTGTCCATTAACGGTCAGGGCATCCTGATGCAGCAGACCGCTTAATTCCTTCATGACCACAGGCAGGCCTCCGGCATAGAAGAAATCCTCCATCAGGTAGGCGCCGGAGGGCATAAGGTTAACCAGCAAAGGAACCGGACCCCCGATACGGTCAAAATCTTCCAGCCTCAGGTCAACGCCTATCCTACGGGCAATTGCGATCAGATGGATGATCAGGTTGGTAGAGCCGCCAACGGCGGCATTGGTCACGATGGCATTTTCAAACGCTTTTCGGGTCAGGATCCTGGATAGGGTTAATCCCTCTTTAACCATTTCGACAATGCGCCGCCCGGAAAGAAGTTGCATAACTTTCTTGCGGGAATCAGCTGCCGGGATTGATGAAAAACCAGGAAGCGTCAAACCCAGTGCTTCGCTCATCGTCGCCATAGTCGAAGCAGTACCCATAGTGTTGCAGTGGCCAATGCTTCTGGCGGCACAGGCTTCCGCTTCCCTCAGGTCTTGGGCATCGAAACCGCCTTTCTTCTGTTTTTCCTTGATGACCCAGTTAAAGGAGCCACTGCCAATGGTTTCGCCACGAAACCGGCCATTCAGCATCGGCCCTCCTGGCACTACCATCGTTGGTAGATCAACACTGCAGGCGCCCATAAGGGTGGATGGAGTCGTTTTGTCGCAGCCGGTTAGTAACACCACGCCGTCCAGCGGGTTCGCACGAATGGATTCTTCGGTGTCCATGCTGGCCAGGTTCCGGAAAAGCATAGTCGTTGGGCGCATAATCGTTTCGCCCAGCGACATGACCGGAAATTCCAACGGGAACCCGCCCGCTTCAAGAATCCCTTTTTTAACCACTTCTGCTACCTCTCTCAAATGACCGTTGCAAGGAGTCAGTTCTGACCAGGTATTGCAAATGCCGATTACCGGCCGCCCATCAAAATAGTCGTCGGGATACCCTTGGTTTCTAAGCCAGGAACGATGGACAAACCCCATTTTATCGTTTCCGCCAAACCATTCCTGACTTCGAAGTTTATGGCTCATGATGTTTTTTTTGCAGCTGATTATCTTAAGTTGAATAAGGCGTAGTAGCTTGTCGAAACGGGCTTTAATAGTCCCTGACAAATCCTTTGGCCTGGACCCTTAAGCCATACAGCTTTTTTCCTGCTGTAATGTACAGATAATTTGACGCCGGCCCATGACCGAAACAGACATTGGTGGGAGCTTCCGGTGTAGGGATGATATCCAAAAAAGCGCCATTGGCAGAATAAATGTAAATGCCAGGCTGCGCGCAGGGCCGGGCTGCGTATAGGTTGCCTTCGGTGTCAATAGCCATGCCATCGATCCCTTCGGCGCCGTCGTATTTAATCAATATCTTACGGTTTGAAACATTCCCCATGGTATCGAGATCATACTGTACCAAGCCGTTGAATTCCGACCAAACGGGCCAACCGGCACTCGCTACGTAAAGGTGTTTCTGATCGGGCGAAACCAGGATTCCATTCGGTTTGCCGTTGTCGTCGATGATCCGGTGCAGGCTTCCATCCGGATCGATACGGTAAACGCCTTCCACGGGCTGTTCGAGTGGTTCCTGCCCTGCATATCGCGGATCGGAGAAGTAAATTCGTCCCCGGGCATCCAATACTAAATCATTTGGGGAATTAAGCCGTTTTCCGTCAAAGACAGCGGCGAGAATAGTGCTTTTGCCAGACTTCATATCCGTCTTGATGATTTGCCGCCCGCCAAAATCAGCGCCAAGGGCAGCGATCATATTCCCGTCTCTATCGAATTGTATTCCATTCGACATGCCGCTTGGCGACCTGAAAATTTCAGTTCGTTTATTCTTTGGATCATACCTCCAAATGTGCCCGGCCTGCATTCCAGAGCTGCTGGTAAACGTAATATCGCTGAAGTAGACCCGGCCATCCGGCGCTACGGCCGGGCCTTCCAGGAAGAACCCACCATCGAAAAGCGTTTCTAACCGGGCATCTTTGAGCAGGATTTGGCTTTGCTGTCCAAAGCTGTCGAAAGCAGGCAGGAGGAAGACCATGAACGGCATGAACCTGAAAAAAACCAGGCGGAAAGTTGGTTTCATATAATTAAAAGGATTTTATCTCTTTGAATAGGGACTAGTCAATAAAAAAGAATCCCATCTCCATTTCTTACAGGGAAAGGGATAATCGAAACGGCCGCCACAGTTCCTTTTTTAATCCGGTCAACCCTCCCCTAATAATTCACCTTCAC
>WBZV01000757.1_pt1 | contig 17202 bp, 8 predicted proteins | sample 5204221 | NCBI WGS metagenome assembly WBZV01 (sample SAMN12344360, study PRJNA552823) | activated sludge metagenome | biome: Activated sludge suspended growth; feature: Nitrification reactor; material: Wastewater; isolation source: activated sludge from nitrification reactor of wastewater treatment...
GAGGCGGAGATTTTCAACACCCTGCTAGGCCGGCATCGTCTATATGGGTACAGCAACTGAAGCAAAGTTCAAATACATAAAGTCATCAATTGAATTCGAATTTACTAGGATGACAATATTCAAAATAGGTCTATATTCGGAATATGCTCCTATCGTTACTGCAGTCGGTGCTTACGAGCTTAAGTGCAACTACTGCGCAGAAAATAAACGGCGTCGAGCGTTTCGCCTCTTTCTTTCCGCTACGGAGGTTCCTCATGAAGCACCTGTTACGAACGGTGACAAAGGCTTTTGCCGTGCTATCCATAAGCCTCTCAACCGCCCACGCGACTGTCATCGAGTACACGTCGAGCACGCTGGGAGGTAGTCGCTGGCGTGCCAACTACACAATCAACAACGATACTCTGGGCTCCCCGCTCGAGGAATTCACTGTTTTCTTCAATGAAAACCTATTCGCCAACTTGGCTGATGCCGTTGGCCCGGTCGGCTGGGACCTGCTGCTGATCCAGCCCGATACCGGGATTCCGGCGACGGGCTACTTTGATGCGCTCGCTCTGACCGGCGGCATTGCCGTCGGCCACGCCCTCGCCGGCTTTTCCTTGACCTTCGATTACCTGGGGGTCGGAGCCCCAGAGCAACACGCATTTTCTATTCTCAACCCAACTACGTTCGATGAACTTGACCGCGGTATGGCACAGGAAATCAGCGTACCGACGCCGGGCACCCTTCCACTGCTACTGGCCGGCATTTGCTCACTGGTCGGCTGGCAGTGCCGCCGCCAAGGAGGCGCACAATGAAGCCGTGGATCAAAACCAACCTCGGTGCGATGATCCTGTCTATCACACTCGTCGGTTGTGGCGGAGGTCAGGACCCGGAGGTTTCCGGTACCGCAGCCAAGACCGCCCTAGGCATCACCTCAGTCCAGACCGCCCCCGCGGCCATCCAATTCGAAGTGGTTTCGCTCGGCAAGGTGGCCGAGAAACGCATTAGCCGCAGCGTCTACGATTACACGTATCAGGTGTCCATCCGCAACAATGGCATCTCCGAAGCGGCCCATGTACTCGCCGAACTGCTGGCCGTACCAGCTGGAACCACAATCATCGATGGCGCGGTGTTGGCCGGTAGTATTGGGGCAGGAGGCACCGTGACGCCGTCAGACCTGATTGTTCTGCGAATTGACCGCACCCAGCCCTTTGATCCGGCCGGCCTGTCATGGAAGATCACGTCCAGCAACATTCAACAGCTAGCGTCAGTAAAGCCGGCCGAAGTCGTGGTCCTATCCCTATCGGAGATCGGTGCGCCCGAAAATGTGGACACCGTCATCGCGGCTGGCGCTGTCACGGACGTTCTACTGAAAGACGGAACCTTGCGGTTCTCGACACCGGGCGATAGCGGAGAGCCGCAACAGGCCCTATTCACACTGAGCGGCCCAAATGGAACAGCGGTGCTGTCGCAACCCATTGTCACCGAGCGTCCTCGGGAACCACTACTGCACGTTGAGCCGAGCGACGATGGAAGCATACCGGAAAACCCTCCCAAGCTACTGGTCGGCGGCCTGGGGCCAAACAATAGCATCGTCGGCAATACGCTGACCTTTAAGCTTGAAGGCGCGCACTCATCCGATCTCCAGGACGATAGCGAAGGTTTGGTCATCGGCCCCAACAATGCAGCGATAAGCCTCAAGAACTACTGGACCTACGATCCCGCCAGCACGACATTTGCAATTGCTGGCACCAAGCTGCAGCAGTTGATGGCCACGCTACCGACTGGGGCTCTGACGGTGTATATGAACTTCGTCTCAAAAGACGCCGAATTTGCCTCCAACTACGCTTTCCTGGCGATCCGCGAAGGAGCCCGCGTGGCCGGCAAATTGGTCGCTCCAGGCGGAACCCCCGTCACAACGCTGGCAGACAAGAAAATCCTACTGCGCGGTTACAACAATCGCTTGCGCCTTGTCGCCAGCATAGACGGCAATGGCCAGTTCAGCTTTGACAACGTCATTCCCGACACATATCAACTCACCCTGAACGATCTCGAAAATCCCAACGTCGTGTCAGCAAGCGCAATCATCCTTGCAGGCACAACAACGGCAAACGTGTCGATTACCTATGCACTCAGCAAAACAGGGATGAAAAATACAGCGGCCGCTGATCCAACAAGCAGCTTCGTCGCCAGCACGCTAACCCAGGACGGCAAGGGACCACCAACACGCGAAGTGTCATCGGAACGTGCCAAAGTAGGCATCAAAGCCGCCACAGCAGCAAGCTCGGCGCAGAACTTCACCGCAACTGCCGCAGCTCAGAACACCACCATCACCACGCCGATTTTCTATGAAGTGCCAAAAGGCACTCAAAACGTAGGGATCAAGATTACGGTCTCAACGGAGGAATATCCAATCTATACAACCCAGCAGAGCGAGTTCAACGATACTTGGTCCTATTCCGTAACTGGCCTACAGGGTAAGGTGCTATCTGCGAGTGGCTCGGTAAACCAGTCACACTTTACGCAAGGAGCGATCACAAGAACGGACTGTATCGACGTCAGCGGACAAACTAAGGACGGGCCAATCAAACTAGGTGGGGCTCTGAGTGCCACCAACATCGGCGACAGCGCCTTGGCGACGGTCACCACTGTGGAACTAACCACAGCGTGCCTTGGCCTGAAAATCACGGCAGCAAAGTTCCTGTCGCCAAACCAAGCTTCCCACCCGGTATTACATCCGATCAAGCTTCAGGGCAACTTGTCCGGCCCCTATCTGTCCACCAGACTGTCCGGGACCAACGCGACATATTCCGTGCCGCTCGAGATCGAGTTCTCACCGGCAGATGCCAAGATCACCGAAGTAAATATCAGTGTATCGGCTAATGGCACCAACCCACAGTTCTCTTCCGAAAACCTGTTAGGCCAAGTACATGTAATCAGCAAGGGAAAGATCAGGTTCGCGGGCGTATCGCTACCCACATTCGCCGGAGCGAGAACCACAGGGAAAGTAGTCGTTACTGTGCGAATCAAGGGAAGCAGTAACGAGACGGAAGCGATCTCGGACCCGCAGGAAGGCGGTCAGGTGTCATTTGAGAGCGATACAGCATTTACGCCGCTATATCTGGCCAACGATGAGACAGGGCTCGGAGGGCGCCGCTACGGCGCTCGCGACGCTGGAGGTGACTCTTGGGCAACACTGCAAACAATTTCGTGGCTGCAATCCCGCGCCTACCGATTCGATGACATCAGCGCGATGCATGTCGCGCAGACGTCCAGCGGCCGATCTGTCCTGGGTCACAGCGGCCATAGCGACGGCCAGCAGATTGACCTTCGCTACGCCGATGGGCAGGGAGGCTACACCGATGCCCTCGGCGGTCAGGGAGAAGGTGCAGCAATCCACCAAATGTTCAACGCAGCACGCCAAGAAGTAGCGAGCAATACAGCCAACAAACCCCAACTAGCGAGACTGCAAGCATGGATTGCCGCCAACCGCGCATTGCTGGATGCGGAAGCATCGGCGGCCAGCACGCGTGTAATCTACATCGGCACATCGTTCATTAAGCTGGCATTGGTCGATGGCAAATTCTCGACTACACCGAACCAGCCGATTCCGAATGTTCCTGCGTGGTCCAAGCCCACCCGCGTCCAGATCGACCCTGCCCATTTGAGCCACTGGCACCTAAGTATGACCGCGCATCCCTGAGTGCCCTCAGAACTCCACCAACTCGGCAGGGACGGTCAGGCTGCCTGACCGTCCCCTTTCCAATTGGCATGCGTGTCCGCACCGGACGGTTCGAATCGTTGCGGTCATGAGAGCGGAGGCACACCGAACTGACCACCGTGGGCCACAGGCATCGGACGATTGAGCAGGAAGCGGTTGCCGCATACCACCTTCGACCGTTCGCGCCCCACCGTCCGAGAGTCCGTTTCAGAGGCGCCCAACGCTTTCGACTCATGATAGCTTGTCGTGCCCAGTTACCGGTGCGCGAGTTGCACCGGACTGAGTTGACTAAGCATTCATTTGTCAGGCTACCTAGACACGGAGCATCTGCGCAAGCGGGGAGTACACCTTCCAGCACAGCCCGGCGCGTCGGTCGGCAATCTCCAGGAGACCGCGCCCATACAAGCATATTGCCGCATCCCATATGCCTTGTTTGAAGGTCTCTTTGGCTTTGTCGTCGGCATTTCACAGAACCTGCCCACCCGCGCCACACCACAAGACAGCACCCAATCGGGGTGACCAATATTGTTGGCCACCACAGACCACTGCACCTTCTCTATGCCCCTCCGTTTCAGGGATAATCAGGCGCTCGCACCGTCACCTCCACCCCGATGAAGATTCTCGAATACGCGGGCCTCGACACCCATCGGGTCGCCGCGGCCTATCGCAAGGTTTGCACTGCCATCGCCCGCGGGGACTTTCAGGCCGCGCAGGTGAAAAAGCTGGCCCAAGGCAGCCTCCACGGCAGCCCCTGCTACCGGGCACGCCTGAACGACGCCGACCGGCTGCTGTTCGTGCTGATCCGCCACGGGGATGAGGTCTGCGCCCTGATGCTGGAGGTGATCGCCCATCATCGCTACGACAGCGCCCGCTTCCTGCGCGGTGCGCGGATCGACCCCGAGCAGATCGACACGGGCGAGGACATCGATGCGGAGCAGGCCATCGCCACCGCGCAGCGAGGCAGCGCGCTGCGCTACCTCCACCCGGCGCGCAGCACCGTGCATCTGCTCGACAAACCCCTGTCCTTCGACGATGCCCAGGAGGCCATCTACCGCCAACCCCCGCCGCTGATCCTGGTGGGCAGCGCCGGCAGTGGCAAGACCGCCCTCACCCTCGAAAAGCTCAAGCACACCACGGGTGAAGTGCTCTACGTCACCCATTCCGCCTACCTGGCCCAGTCCGCCCGCGACCTCTACCACGCCCATGGCTACGAGCACCCGGAGCAGGACGCGGTGTTCCTGTCCTACCGGGAGTTCATCGAGTCGATCCGCGTGCCAGCAGGGCGGGAGGCCACCTGGCGCGACTTCACCGGCTGGTTTGCGCGCATCCGCCAGGGCTTTCGCGGCATCGACCCGCACCAAGCCTTCGAGGAGATCCGCGGCGTGATTGCCGCCTCGGCCGACGGCGTGCTGAGCCGCGCCGCCTACCAGGCCCTGGGCGTGCGCCAGTCGATCTTCCCGGCGGCGAGCCGCGACAGCCTGTACGACCTGTTCGAGAAATACCGGGCCTGGCTCAACGAGGCCGGGCTGTATGACCTCAACCTGGTGGCCCAGGCCTGGCGATCTCTCGCCACGCCGCGCTACGATTTCGTGGTGGTGGACGAGGTGCAGGATCTCACCCCGGCGCAGCTTGCCCTGGTGCTCGCCACCCAGAAGAAGGCTGGCCACTTCCTGCTGTGCGGCGACTCCAACCAGATCGTGCATCCCAACTTCTTCTCCTGGAGCCAGGTCAAGAGCCTGTTCTGGCGCGATGCCGAACTCGCCCGGCGGCAGGCGCTGGCCGTTCTCAGCGCCAACTTCCGCAACAGCCAGCAGGCTACCCGGGTGGCCAACACCCTGCTCAAGATCAAGCACCAGCGCTTCGGCTCCATCGACCGGGAAAGCAACTTCCTGGTGGACGCCGTTGGCGGCGAACCCGGGGAACTGGCCCTGCTGGCAGACCAGGACAAGGCCCTGCGGGAGCTCGATGCAAGCAGCCGCCGCTCCACCCGCTTCGCGGTACTGGTGCTGCGCGACGAAGACAAGGCCGCCGCCCGCCAGCGCTTCGCCACCCCGCTGCTGTTCTCGATTCACGAGGCCAAGGGCCTGGAGTACGACAACATCGTGCTCTACCGCTTCATCTCCGACAATCGCCAGGCCTTCAGCGACATTGTCGAAGGCGTGAACAAGGCCGACCTCGCCACCGACGATCTCGCCTACCGCCGCGCCCGCGACAAGGAAGACAAGTCGCTGGAGATATACAAGTTCTTCGTCAACGCCCTCTACGTTGCCCTCACCCGCGCCACCCGCAATCTCTACCTGGTCGAGTCCGATACGACCCATCCCCTGTTCGGCCTGCTCGACCTTGCCCAGGGTGAAAGCACCAAACTGGAGGCGGCCAAATCATCCCTCGAAGATTGGCAAAAGGAAGCCCGCAAGCTCGAACTGCAGGGCAAGCAGGAACAGGCGGACGCCATCCGCCGCGACATCCTGCGCCAGAGCCCGGTGCCCTGGCCGGTGATCGACGAGGCCCGGCTGCGTGAACTGCTGCAGAAGACCTTCCACGACAAGGCCCCCGGCAACAAGCACAAGCAGACCCTCTACGAATACGCCACCTGCCACGACGAGCCCGAGCTTGCCTACCACCTGCTGGGCGACGCCGATTTCAGTACTGCCCAGGGCTTTGCCCAGCAACGCAGCTCCCTGGGGCGCAAAACCTGGATGGGCTACTTCCAGCGCAACTTCAAGGACATCCTGCGCCAGTGCGACCAGCACGGCATTGAGCATCGCCTGCCCATGAACCAGACCCCGCTGATGGCCGCCGCCGCCGCGGGCAACATCCCCCTGGTGGATGCCCTGCTGGAACGGGGCGCCAACCTGGAGAGCACCGACCACCACGGCTGGAACGCCGGGCACTGGGCCCTGCGCGAAGCCCTGCGCGACCCCACCTACGCCCGCGGCCCCTTCGCTGCCATCTTCGAACGGGTTACGCCTTCGACCCTCGACGTGAACGTGGGCGAACGCCTCGTCCGCATCGACCGCAACCACAGCGAATACCTGCTCTTCCAGACCCTGTGGACCCTGTTCCGCAGCCGCTTCAACACCCGGCAGCGCAAACCCTTTGCCGCCTTCGAAACTGCCGACATCCTCGACGCATGGCAGCACCTGCCAGCCAGCGTGCTGCGCCCCGAGCGCGCCAAGCGTCAGCACATCAGCAGCGTCCTGTCACGCAACGAGGCCGCCCGCGACTACGCCTACAACCGCCGCCTGTTTGTTCGCGTGGAACTCGGCTGGTACCAGCTCAACCCACAGATCTCCGTCCGCCGCAGGGACAAGGAAGACGCGGGCAGCGAAGCCTGGACGCCCCTGTGTCAGGCCCTCAACCTGCCCCTGGTCACCGAATTCACCCATCTCGAAAACCTCGGCGCAGCCATCCGGCTCGCCGCGGCCGCCGGCATCGCCATCGACGCCCGCCCCCTCCTCAAGCGCCCCCTGATCGCCCGCGCCGAAGAAGCCCTGCGCGCTCAGGAGGCCATGGAGCGGGTGCGCGAAGAGGCCCGCGAACGCCTCAACGCCAGCCGCCGCAAACCCATCGTCGACGAACTGCCCAAGTGGGGAACGCCCCAGGCCAAAGCCCGGGAGATCGAACGCATCCGCGCCGAGATCGCAGCGCGGCATGCGGCGGAAGCGGAGAAGAAGGAAAAGTAAGCCACCCGGGCGGGAAGGCCGGGAGCGTCGGCACGCACGCACCATCCAACTGATGTCGCCCCCCAAAGAAACGGCGCCTTGCGGCGCCGTTTCTGCGTGCTGTTCCCCTCTTACCGAGGTTGTCTTTATTGCTGCTTACATGCTCCGGCGGTACTGGCCACCCACGTCGTACAGCGCCGTGGTGATCTGACCCAGGGAGCAGTAGCGCACCGCCTCCACCAACACTGCAAACACGTTGCCATTTTCGATCACGGTCTGCTTGAGCAGGGCCAGCCACTTGGGGGCCTGGTCGGCGTTGCGGGTCTGGAAGTCGGCCAGACGGGTCAGCTGGCTCTGCTTCTCGTCCTCGGAAGAACGGGCCAGCTCGATTTCCTGCTGGGCCATGCCCTTGGGGTTGAGGAAGGTATTGACGCCGATGATCGGGTAGGAGCCGTCGTGCTTCTTGTGCTCGTAGTACAGCGACTCTTCCTGGATCTTGCCACGCTGGAAGCCGGTTTCCATGGCGCCCAGCACGCCGCCGCGGGAGCTGATGGCTTCGAACTCCTTGAGCACCGCCTCTTCCACCAGATCGGTAAGCTCTTCGATGATGAAGGCGCCTTGGTTGGGGTTCTCGTTCTTGGCGAGGCCCCATTCCCGGTTGATGATCAGCTGGATGGCCATGGCGCGGCGCACGGATTCCTCGGTCGGCGTGGTGATCGCTTCATCGTAGGCGTTGGTGTGCAGCGAGTTGCAGTTGTCGTAGATGGCGATCAGGGCCTGCAGGGTGGTGCGGATGTCATTGAAGTCCATCTCCTGGGCGTGCAGCGAACGGCCGGAGGTCTGGATGTGGTACTTCAGCTTCTGGCTGCGCTCATTGGCACCGTACTTGTTCTTCATGGCCACGGCCCAGATGCGGCGGGCCACACGGCCGATCACGGAGTATTCCGGGTCCATGCCGTTGCTGAAGAAGAAGCTCAGGTTGGGCGCGAAGTCATCGATCTGCATGCCCCGGGCCAGGTAGCTTTCCACATAGGTGAAGCCGTTGGAGAGGGTGAAGGCGAGCTGGCTGATCGGGTTGGCACCGGCTTCGGCGATGTGATAGCCGGAGATGGACACCGAGTAGAAGTTCTGGACCTGGTTATGGACGAAGAACTCCTGGATGTCGCCCATCATCTTGAGGGCGAACTCGGTGCTGAAGATGCAGGTGTTCTGACCCTGGTCTTCCTTCAGGATGTCGGCCTGCACGGTGCCGCGCACGCTGGAGAGCGTCCAGGCACGGATCTTCTGCACTTCGTCATCGGTCGGCTCGCGCCCGTTCTGGGCCTTGAACTTGACCAGCTGCTGCTCCAGCGCGGTGTTGAAGAACATGGCCAGGATGATGGGCGCCGGGCCGTTGATGGTCATCGACACGGAGGTGGTCGGATTGACCAGGTCGAAGCCGTCGTACAGCACCTTCATGTCGTCCAGGGTGGCGATGGAGACGCCGGAGTTGCCGATCTTGCCGTAGATGTCCGGACGCGGATCCGGGTCGCAGCCGTACAGGGTGACCGAGTCGAAGGCGGTGGAGAGGCGGTGCGCCGGCATGCCCTCGGAGACGCGCTTGAAGCGGCGGTTGGTGCGGAAGGCATCGCCTTCGCCGGCAAACATCCGGGTGGGGTCTTCACCTTCCCGCTTGAAGGCGAACACGCCGGCGGTGTAGGGGAAGGAGCCGGGGACGTTTTCCTTCATCAGGAACTTGAGGGTCTCGCCGTCGTCCTCGTAGGTCGGCAGGGCGACCTTGCGGATCTTGCTGCCGGACAGGGACTCGGAGGTGAGGACGGTGCGGATTTCCTTGTCGCGGATCTTCACCACGTACTCGTCGGCCGCGTACAGCTCGACGGTCTTCGGCCACATGTCGAGAAGCTTTTTGGCGGTGCCGGTGAGCTCGCCGTCCTTCCAGTCGATCAGCTCGTCGAAGGCGCCGGCATCCTTGCTGCAGCCCTCGAAGAGCTTCTTGGAGATGCGCAGGGCCTGGCGTTCGCGGGCGACGCGGGCCTGCTCCGCGGTGTGCTTGTGGTAGCCACGCACCGAATCGGCGATCTCGGCCAAGTAGCGGGCACGCTCGGCGGGAACGATGGCACGGCCGCGGCTGGACGCCTTGACGCTGACGATAGGCAGCCGGGGCTTGCCGAGCTTGAGGCCCTTGGCCACCAGCGCCGGGGCGATGGACTGGAACAGGGCGGTCACGCCGTCATCGTTGAAGCGGGCGGCCATGGTGCCGAACACCGGCATCTGCTCGGTGGGGGTGGAGAACAACTCGCGGTTGCGCTGGTACTGCTTGCGCACATCGCGCAGGGCATCCTCGGCGCCCTTGCGGTCGAACTTGTTGATCGCCACGAAATCGGCGAAGTCGAGCATGTCGATCTTCTCGAGCTGGCTGGCGGCGCCGAATTCGGGGGTCATCACGTACAGGGACACATCGACGAAGGGCACGATGGCCGCGTCGCCCTGGCCAATGCCGGAGGTCTCGACGATGATCATGTCGAAGCCGGCCAGGCGGGTGGCGGCGATGACTTCGGGCAGGGCGGCAGAGACTTCCTTGCCGGTGTCGCGGGTGGCCAGTGAGCGCATGAAGATGTTCGGATGCTCAATGGCGTTCATGCGGATGCGGTCGCCCAGCAGGGCACCACCGGTGCGCTTGCGCGACGGGTCGATGGAGACGATGGCGAGCTTGAGCTTGTCATCCTGGTCGAGGCGGAAGCGGCGTACCAGTTCGTCGGTGAGGCTGGACTTGCCGGCGCCGCCGGTGCCGGTGATGCCGAGGGCCGGCACCTTGACCGACTTGGCGGCCTCGATCAGGGCCTGCTTGACGTCGTCGCCGTAGGCACCGTTCTCGAGGCCGGTGATGACCCGGGCCAGGGCCCGGCGGTCACCGGACTTGAGGGCGGCGATGATGGTGTCGGCGCCCTTGGGCACGGCCACCGACAGGTCCTCGTCGCAGCGCTCGACCAGGTCGTTGATCATGCCTTGCAGGCCCAGCACGGCACCGTCTTCCGGCGAATAGATGCGGGTGACGCCGTAGTCGTGGAGCTCCTTGATCTCGGCCGGCACGATCACGCCGCCGCCGCCGCCGAAGACCTTGATGTTCTCGCCGCCGTTCTGACGCAGCAGGTCGATCATGTACTTGAAGAACTCCACATGCCCGCCCTGGTAGGAGGTGATCGCAATGCCCTGCACGTCTTCCTGCAGCGCGGCATTGACGATCTCCCCCACCGAGCGGTTGTGACCGAGGTGGATCACCTCGGAGCCGGTGGATTGAAGAATCCGCCGCATGATGTTGATCGACGCATCGTGGCCGTCGAAAAGCGCCGCAGCGGTGACGAAGCGCACCTTGTTCTTGGGCTTGTAAGCAACGAGTTTCTTGGCAACGCTCAGATCGGTCATGTTTGTCTCCCTCACATCATGTTTGTTGGTGTGTGCATGTTAGAAGGGAGCCCGTGCCTTAGCCATTGCCGTTGTCGACGGCTTTCATGCAAAATCCGCCAAGCTGCTGCCGACCCGCCGGCGCCATCACCCCACGGACTGGAGAGTGCCTTTTGCCGAGCAAGCCGGCCCGCCAGGGCTCAACAGTATCAATGGGTTTCGTAACCGGCATGCTGGCCGGAATGCTGCGTCGCAACATCAACCCGACCCGGCTTCTGGCCGAACTCGACATCAATCTTGCAGACGCGGCCAGCCGGGTTCCCCTTGACCGCTATGCAACCCTCTACAACCTGGTGATCCGCGAACTGGACGACGAGGGCTTCGGCCTGTTCTCGACGCCCATGGGGCCTGGCAGTTTCGAGTTCCTTTGCCGGGGCATGCTGGGCGCCCCCACCCTGGCAGACGGTCTTGACCGGGCCCGACGGTTCCTCTGCATCGTGCTGCCCGACCTCCGCGTCAGCGTGAATCGCGGGGACGATCGGGCTGAACTGCGCATCTGCGAAAGAACGCCCCTCGCCCGGGATCCCAACGACCCGGCCCGGGTATTTGCCTTCGAATGGCTGCTGCGCCTGCTCCACAGCCTGTCTTGCTGGCTCGTGGGTCGGGGCCTTTCCCTCGATTCGGTGGATTTTCCCTTCGCCCGGCCCGTCCATGCAGACGACTACACGCTGGTCTACACTGCCCGTTCCAATTTCGTTGACGGCCCGCAATTGACCGCTCGCTTCAATGCCACCCTGCTCGACCTGCCGATCCGCCGCGACGAAGCGGCGCTGTCCAGCTTCCTGGAGGGGGCACCCGGCCGCATCAGCATGCTTTATCGGCGCGACCGCAACACCGTGATCCGCGTCCGTGATCTGATCCGGGATGCCCTGCCCGCCAGCCTGACCCAGGACGAGGCGGCCGACCGGCTGCACATGTCGCCCCGCACCCTGCATCGCCGACTGGAGGAAGAGGGATCGAGCTTCCGCGGTATCAAGGAAGCCCTGAGGAGGGATATGGCCCTGGCCCGCCTCACCAAGACGCGCCAACCCATCTCCCAGGTGGCAGCCGACTTGGGCTATGCCGACACCTCCGCCTTTTACCGGGCCTTCACGGGCTGGACCGGCATGTCACCGGAACGCTATCGCAAGCAGCTCTCGACCACCGCGCTGCTCGGTAACACCCTGCAGCCTGACCGGGATGACCCACCCCATGCCGACTGACAAGCGCGCCCTGACCGAAGACCTCATCCGCGACGCAGACGGTCTTTTCGTCGGCCTGCTGCGCAACGCGATGATTGGCGTCTACATCATCCAGGACAATCTCTTCCGCTACGCCAACCCCCGCTTTGCCGAGATTTTCGGCTACACCCAGGCGGAGATCTGCGGTGCCATCGGCCCCCGCGACCTGATCGCCCCGGGCGAAGAGAACAAGGTGCTGGGCGCCATCAGCCAGCGCCTGGACGGACTGGCCGAGACCGCCCACTACGTCTTCACCGGCCTGCGCAAGGATGGCGACCGCATTGATCTGGAAGTCTTCGGCAACCGCACCGAGTTCGAGGGGCGCCCGGCCATCATCGGCATGCTGGTGGATATCACCGCCCGCTGCGCGGCCGAACGCATCGCCAACGAACAGCTCAACTTCATCGGCCAGCTCATCGAGGCCATCCCCAGCCCCCTGTTCTTCAAGGACGAGAAAGCCCGCTATCTGGGCTGCAACAAGGCCTTCGAAGCCTTCATCATGCGCCCGCGGGACACCATCATCGGCCGTTCGGTGTTCGACATCTCGCCCCCCGAGCTGGCAGCCCGCTACCACGAAGCTGACAAGGCCCTGTTTGATCATCCCGGCGTCCAGACCTACGAAGCCTCGGTCGAAGCCACCGACGGCATGCGCCGGGACGTCATCTTCAACAAGGCCACCTGGCTTCACGCCGATGGCAGCCTGGGCGGGCTGGTGGGCGTCATCACCGACATCACCGAACGCAAGCAGACCGAAGCCCTGGTGTGGGTGCAGGCCAACTACGACCCCCTCACGGGCCTGCCCAATCGCCGCCTGCTCCACGACCGGCTCGGTGAGCTGCTGAAGAAGGCCCACCGCGACCACGAAAGTGTGGCCGTGTTGTACATCGACCTGGACCGCTTCAAGGAAGTGAACGACACCCTCGGCCACGAGGCCGGCGACCGCCTGCTGGTGGACGCCGCCCGACGCATCGTCGGCTGCGTGCGCGAATCCGACACGGTGGCCCGCCAAGGGGGGGACGAGTTCACTGTCCTGCTGCCCGGCCTGTCCGACCGCCTCCCCCTCGAACGCATCGCCGACGATATCATCCAGGCCCTCGACCGCCCCTTCAACCTGGGGGACGACCTGGCCTACGTATCGGCCAGCATCGGCATCACCTTCTTCCCCCAGGACGCCACCTCGCCCATCGACATCCTGAAGAATGCCGACCAGGCCATGTATCACGCCAAGGACGCGGGGCGAAACCGCTTCAGCTATTTCTCGCCAGCCATGCAGGAAAACGCCCTGCAACGCCTGCAGCTCGGCCGCGACCTGCGCAGCGCCCTGGCCGAAGGGCAGCTCGAGCTCCACTTCCAGCCCATCCTGCACCTGGCCAGCGGCGAAGTGCGCAAGGCCGAGGCGCTGCTGCGCTGGAACCACCCCACCCGCGGGCAGATCCCCCCGGACGAATTCATCCCGGTGGCCGAAGAACTCGGCCTCATCGACGCCATCGGCAGCTGGGTGTTCGAGCGCGCCATCGCCACCATCAAGCACTGGCGCGATCTGCGCCCAACCCCTGCGAACGAGCCCTGCCCGCTGCAAATCACCGTCAACACCTCGCCACGCCAGTTCCTGCGCGGCCGATCCCTTGACGTGCTGATGCTGCGCCTGGAGGGAGCCGGGCTGCCCGGCTCCTGCATTGCCATCGAGATCACCGAGGGCCTGCTCCTCGACGAACAACCGGCGGTCATTGCCCAGCTGGCCCGCCTCAGCGCGGCCGGCATCCAGGTCTCCATCGATGACTTCGGCACCGGCTACTCCGCCATGGCCTATCTCAAACGTCTCGACATCGACACCCTCAAGATCGACCGCTCCTTCGTGCGCGACCTGACCACCGACCCGGGTGATCTGGCCATCACCGAAGCCATCATCGCCATGGCCCACAAACTCGACATCAAAGTCGTTGCCGAAGGTGTGGAAACCCTTGCCCAGCAGGAGCGCCTGAGCGCAGCGGGCTGCGACTACAGCCAGGGCTTCCTGTTCTCGCGCCCGCTCCCCGCGGCAGCCTTCTTCGAACTCATCGCCCAACGCCCGTGATCGCCCGCATCGCCCCCATCGCCTCCCCGCCCGGTGCCCGTGTCGGCTCGCCCGAAGACCTGCGCCGCTACGATCTGCTGCTGGCCGGCTTCGACCTGCTGGATCAGGCCATTGCCGTCTTCGACGCCACCCCCAAGCTGGTCACCTGGAACAAGGCCATGCTGCGCCTGCTGGACTTTCCCGAGTCCATGGTGCGGGTCGGCACCCCCTTCGAAGACTTCGTGCGCTTCAACGCGGAGCGCGGCGAGTACGGCAGCAACCACCGCAGCCCCGCCGAGGTGGAACACCTGGTGGCCGAGCGCATGGCCGCCGTGCGCGCCTTCCAACCCCACCATGCGGAACGCACCCGCCCCAACGGCCAGGTGCTGTCCATCCGCGGCGTGCCGATCCCCAACCTGGGCTTCGTCACCCTGTGGACCGACGTCACCGAGCAGCGCCGCTACGAGCAGCTCATCGAAAGCCAGAACGCCGAACTCGAAAACCGCGTGCGTGCCCGCACGGCCGAACTCGAAGCCGCCACCGCCCGCCTCGACAATGTCGCGGCCCAGCTGGCCCGTTCGGAGGAACGCCTGCGCCTGATCATGGACGCCATCCCGGCCCTCATCGCCTACGTGGACTCGGGTGAACGCTACCGCTTTGCCAACAAGGGCTACGCCGACTGGTTCGGCCTCGACAAGAACACCATCGTCGGACGCAGCATCGAGGAAGTCTTCGGCCCCGAGGCCTACGCCCAGATCAAGCCTTACCTCGAACAAGCGGCCGCCGGCGAACGGGTCAGCTATGAGTACTCGCGCACCAATGCCGCCGGCAAGCCCGTCCATGCCCGCAGCGCGGTGGTGCCGGAAGCCTCCCTTGCGGGCGGCGTGCAGGGCTTCTTCGTGCTGTCCATCGACATCACCGAGCAGAAAGCCAGTCAGGCCGCCCTCATCCAGGCCCAGAAGATGGAAGCCGTCGGCCAGCTCACCGGCGGTCTGGCCCACGACTTCAACAACCTGCTCACCATCATCACCGGCAACCTGCACACCCTGCGCGACAAGCTGCCCGCCCACCAGGGCTACGAGGAACACCTGGAGCCGGCCCTCTCCGCCGCCCGCCGCGGCACCGAACTGATCCGCCGCCTGCTCACCTTCTCGCGCCAGCAGCCCCTTGAGCCAAGCCCCGTGGAAGTGGGCGCCCTGGTGCACGGCATGAGCCAGCTCCTGTCCCGCTCCCTTACCGAGCGCATCGACATCAAGCTCGAACTGCCCACCGAAAAACTCCATGCCCTGGTGGACCCCCACCAGCTCGAAAACGCGCTGCTCAATCTGGCCATCAACGCCCGCGACGCCATGCCCGACGGCGGCACCCTGACCATCGCCCTGGCCACCCGCCACGTGTCGCCCAGCCTGGCACTGCTGGTGGAAGTCCCGGCCGGCGACTACGTGCAGTTCGACGTCTCCGACACCGGCAGCGGCATTGCCCCCGAACTCCTGCCGCGCCTCTTCGAGCCCTTCTTCACCACCAAGGCCTTCGGCGCCGGCAGCGGCCTCGGCCTGGCCATGGTGTACGGCTTCATCCGCCAGTCGGGGGGCAACATCCGCATCCTCAGTACCCCGGGCAAAGGCACCAACGTGCGTTTCATCGTCCCCATGAGCGACAGCCCGCCGCCGCCGCCCGCCACGGCCCGCCACCCGGCCGCCAGCATCGCCAACGAAAGTCGCCTGACCCTGCTGGTGGAAGACGAGCCCGAAGTACGCAAGGTCATCCGCCAGCAGCTCACCGAACTGGGCTTCCCCGTCATCGAAGCCAGCAACGGCATCGAAGCCCGGGCCATGCTGGAAGCCGTCGAAGACATCGCCCTGCTCGTGTCCGACACCGTCATGCCCGGCCTCGGCGGGCGTGAGCTGGCCACGATCGCCCGCACCCTGCGCCCGCAACTGCCCATCCTGCTCATCACCGGCTATGCCACCGGCGACGCGCCGGGGGGCAACCCCAACATCCCCACCCTGCGCAAACCTTTCGACCGGGCCGCCCTCGCCACGGCCCTTGCCGCCCTCGAATTCCCGGAGACTCCGGCATCATGACCACACCCGACAAGGACACTCCCCTCATCTTCGTCGTCGAGGACGAAGCCGACATTGCCCGCCTGATCGCCAGCACCCTGGGTGAATACGGCTTCCGCACCGAAACCTTCGGCACCGGCCGCGCCTTGCTCTCCCGTGCCCGCCGGGCCCAACCCGAACTGGCCATCCTCGACCTGGGCCTGCCCGACATGGACGGCCTGCAGGTGCTGCGCGAGCTGCAGGAGCAACACCCCTGCGCCGCCCTCATCCTGACCGGCCGCGACGGCCTGACCGACCGGGTGCTGGGCCTCGAACTGGGCGCTGACGACTACCTCGTCAAACCCTTCGAACCCCGTGAACTGGTCGCCCGGGTGCGCTCCATCCTGCGCCGCTACCAGAAGGCCGCCACCAGCGACGCCACCGGCCACACCGGCGCCCGCTTTGCCGGCTGGCACTTCGACATCGGCCGCCTCAACCTCAGCGCCGACGACGGCCGCGAAATCTCGCTCTCCGCCGCCGAAGCCGCCCTGCTGCAAACCCTGCTCAAACGCCCCAACAAGATCCTCACCCGCGAACAGCTCATCGGCGAACGCGACCTCGACCCCTTCGACCGCAGCATCGACGTACGCATCTCCCGCCTGCGCCGCAAACTCGAAGACGACCCGCAGGACCCAAAGATCATCAAGACGGTGTACGGGGCGGGGTATCTGCTGTGTGCCAGCGTGGAGTGGGAGTGAATTGGTCATGTTCGCGTCAGGTCTGTAAACACCGGTCCTGGCAGGCCCACCGGGCTTGGTGAGCCTTGCCTGTCGGGGGAAGCACTTTGCAGACTTTACGCAAACGTCGTTGGATCGTTCCGTTCGACCTCTGCCGGGTGAGCCGTTACGGCACGGCTTTCCGTTCTCATACGTCACATTGGCCGGGTCTCGCCCCGGCGGGCGACCTTCTTTCTTGTTGTACGACAAGAAAGATGATATGGACGCCTCCCGCCCACCTCCACCCACGAAATGACCGACTGCCGGTGCTGACACCGTCAAAG
>WBZV01000673.1_pt2 | contig 17192 bp, 15 predicted proteins | sample 5204221 | NCBI WGS metagenome assembly WBZV01 (sample SAMN12344360, study PRJNA552823) | activated sludge metagenome | biome: Activated sludge suspended growth; feature: Nitrification reactor; material: Wastewater; isolation source: activated sludge from nitrification reactor of wastewater...
AAGAGACATTAAAACTAATTGAACCCATTTTACGTTTTAATCAGGGCAAATATCCGTAAATTGATATTGGCACGTGGTAAATAACCAAAAATTAACTTAGTTTGTTGTAACAAATTGATTTTGATATAGTTCTAGAATAATCTGAGGATTTAATTCATTCAACTACGACAAAAACAATTATTGAATCATGTTTTCAAGTATGGTAACTATGAAAGATAAACCGTGGATCTTGTTGTTTTTTATGCTGATGTTCATGGGACCTTTGCGGTCTTCTTTTCTTCTGGTTCCAATGGATTTGAAACAAACCAATCATTTGAAGGCGTATGGGATTACTTATTGGGTGATTGACCAGGGTATTGAAGCGTATTGGTTATTGAATTACCGAGGAGGGAGTTTCGTGTTTCCCAATACCCAGGCCTTTGAAAGGGAATGTAAAATCAGAGGGGTAAGTTATCAAGTCATTTCAGCTGCTGAATTTGTTCAAATCAAAAGTGAAATTGCTAATCCCGAAGTAAATCAAGAGGTTATCAAACTTGAAAAAGCACCAAAAATCGCCGTTTATACCCCTGAATTTAATGAAAAAGGCGAACGCATCCAGCCTTGGGATGATGCTGTGACATTAGCTCTGACCTATGCAGAAATTCCGTTTGAAAAGATCTATGACCGTGAGATTGTGTCTGGACTGTTACCAAAATATGATTGGCTTCATTTGCATCATGAGGATTTTACTGGGCAGTATGGTAAATTTTACCGAGGCCAAAGTCATCAACCATGGTATATCGAAAATCAAAAAAGGGCGGAGCGACTGAGCCGTGAATTGGGTTTTGAAAAGGTCAGTCAGTGTAAATTAGCTGTTGCCAAAAAGATACGGGATTACGTCATTGGAGGCGGATTTATGTTTGCAATGTGCAGTGCAACTGATTCATACGACATAGCACTGGCAGCTGAAGGATTAGACATTTGTGCAGTTTATTTTGATGGAGATGGTGCGGATCCACAAGCCAGTGATAAACTCAACTTTACCAAGACATTTGCTTTTAAGAACTTTAAATTGGTGGAAGACCCTATGGAATATGAATATTCCAGTATTGATAACACTTACCCGAGGCAGAATTTGGTTACACCGGAAAACGATTTTTTCAGTTTGTTTGATTTTTCAGCAAAATGGGATCCGATACCGACTATGCTTACCCAAAATCATACGCGAACGGTAAAAGGATTTATGGGGCAAACCACAGCATTTAAGAAGGACCTCATAAAGTCAGACGTTTTAGTGCTTGGAGAGAATTCAGCAGTGGATGAAGTGAAATATATGCATGGTAAAAACGGTTATGGAACCTGGACTTTTTTTGCCGGCCATGATCCGGAAGATTATCAACATTTGGTTGGCGATCCCCCAACAGACCTGAATTTACATCCAAATTCTCCTGGTTACCGTTTAATTTTAAATAACATACTTTTCCCAGCCGCAAAGAAAAAAGAAAGAAAAACTTAACGAAATGCTTGCCAGCCACGTAACTTATCTTTACCTAAGTAAATGTATCGTATGAGATCGACTATTGCTGGAATTGGGTATTATGTACCAGAACGCATCGTTACCAATCAGGAACTGGAAAAATGGATGGATACTTCGGATGAGTGGATACAGGAGCGAACAGGAATAAAAGAAAGAAGATATGGTAAACCACATATAGAAACCACAACGACATTGGGTGCGCTGGCTGCACAAAAAGCCATAGACCATGCAGGCATCCAAGCAGAGGACATAGATTTTATCATATTTGCTACCTTAAGTCCTGACTATTATTTTCCTGGTTGTGCGGTGTTGTTGCAACGTGAACTTAAGATCACCCATAAAGAAGTTGGAGCCCTTGACATAAGAAACCAATGCAGCGGTTTTATTTATGGACTCTCAATTGCTGACCAATTTATCCGGACAGGCCATTATAAAAACATTTTGTTGGTAGGAGCGGAAATGCATTCCATGGGGCTAGACTTCAGTACGACCGGACGAAATGTTACCGTGATTTTTGGAGATGGTGCTGGGGCGGCCGTGATTCAACCAGCTCAAGAAGTAGGCCTGGGATTGCTCAATACCGTATTGCATGCGGATGGGTCTTTTGCTGAAGAACTGGCTTTCATCAATCCCGGATGCCATGGCGGTTATCATTTAAAAAACCAGGATTTCGGTTATCCTGACACTCCATTCGGCGGCTTGTTTTTGACAGAGAAAATGTGGCAGGATAAAATGTACTTTCCCAATATGAACGGTCCACTGGTATTTAAGATGGCTGTCCAAAAATTTCCTGAAGTCATATTAGAAAGCTTGGCCAAGGAGCAAAAGACCTCCAATGACATTGATATGCTCATTCCTCATCAGGCCAACTTGCGGATCAATCAGTTTGTCCAAAAGAAACTAGGCCTTGCAGATCACCAAGTGTGGAATAATATTCAACGGTACGGAAATACGACTGCCGCTACAATACCTATTGCTCTTGCAGAAGCCAGTCAAGCTAAAGCAATCAAAAAAGGCGACCTGGTTTGTATGGCTGCTTTTGGAAGTGGCTTTACCTGGGGCGCTGCTTTAATGAATTGGTCCATTGATCATTGACACAACCTATGGAAGTAATCTATCAACAACTGAAGACAGTCGATATTCTAGCGATTGGGGTCCATCCGGATGACATCGAACTTTCCTGTGCGGGAACCCTGTTAAGCCATTTAGAGATGGGGTACTCTGTCGGTTTGCTTGATCTGACACGTGGGGAGTTGGGAACTCGGGGAAATGCGATAATCCGTAAGAATGAAGCCACCCAAGCAGCTCTAAAAATGGGTGCAGATTTTAGAATCCAATTGGATTTAAAAGATGGCTTTTTCGGTAATACTGAACAAGAACTCATTAACATCATCAAAGTTATTAGAAGGGCTAAACCTCGCTTGGTTTTGGCCAATGCCCTCAGTGACAGACATCCAGATCATGGGCGAGCAGCAAAACTAAGTTCAGATGCATCTTTCTATGCTGGACTCTCTAAAATCATAACGACCGACGAGAATGGACAAAAACAAGAACGCTGGAGACCACAAATGTTACTTCACTATGTTCAAGATCATCATTTAACTCCGGATTTTGTAGTCGATATATCCCATTACTTGGAGAAAAAGATTGGACTGATTCAATGTTTCGATTCCCAATTTTTTAAAGAATCTTCAACTGAGCCAACGACTCCAATATCAGGAGAGGATTTTTTTGAATTTATACGGGCGAAAGCCAAAGTTTATGGTCGACCTTGTGGCTATGAATATGCGGAAGCTTTTCAAATTAATCAATATCCCGGAGTCAAGGATATCATTACCAGTTTTCATTTGTAATCTACAGTAAAATAGTGGACTCTCGATGAATACTCCAGAGAATTGGCATAATCCAAAGAACCCAGTCTAAAAACTAACAAACGTTTGTTAGTGGGATTCCAATGTTGTTCCAGTCGGCAAAAAAAAGCAGTGGGTTTACCCTCCGGCAAAGCCAATAAAGGACGTTTCTGAAAGTGCCAATATGAATTGTTCAAAAATTTATTGAATGAATCCTGTGCATTAAGGGTAGAACCTAAGCTTAACTTCTGAGCCAAAGCCATACTACATGACAGCTTGAAGAAACAACATATCAAAATTGTAGAAGTGGATAAACCTTTTACCATATCCCAATGCTTATGTTTGGATAACACCTGGGTTAAAACGGGCGATGGGTGCAAATTGCGAAGCTTCGATACCCATGATCAGCCAATTTCTGGTTTCCCGAGGATCAATAATTGCATCAACCCATAATCTGGCTGCCGCATAGTAAGGGCTGGTTTGTTTTTGATAGCGATCGCTGATGGTTTGAAATAAGTCCTTTTCCTCTTGTTCATTGGGTGGGTGACCTTTTGCCTTTAAGGTGCTTACTTGAATCTGTGTCAATACTTTGGCGGCTTGTGCGCCTCCCATAACGGCAATTTTTGCACAAGGCCAGGCCAGGATTAACCTTGGGTCATAAGCTTTTCCGCACATGGCATAATTCCCAGCGCCATAAGAATTGCCTATAATGACACTAAACTTTGGAACAGTACTATTCGCCACGGCGTTGACCATTTTTGCACCATCTTTGATGATTCCTCCATGTTCGGATCGTGTACCTACCATAAATCCAGTAACATCATGCAGAAAAATGAGCGGTATTTTTTTTTGATTGCAGTTTAAAATGAAACGAGTGGCTTTGTCAGCTGAATCTGAATAAATAACGCCACCCATTTGCAATTCGCCTTTAGCGGATTTGACAATTCTCCGGTCGTTGGCAACAAAACCTACCGAAAATCCTCCAATGCTCCCATAAGCGCAAATTATGGTTTTACCATAGTGATTTTTATAATAAACCAAGGAGTCTTTGTCCGCAATACATTCGAGAATCTCCTTCATTTCATAAGGTTTGAGACCGTCTGATGGAATGATCTTTAGGATATCTTCTGCATCACGGGAAGGTGGACAACTAGCCTTTTGATTGAATTGTGTTTGTGGACTTCGGTTGATGTTTTTGACCAATGCTTTGATGGTATCAAGACATTCGGCATCATCTTTCATTTTATAGTCCGTTACTCCTGAAATTTCGCAATGCGTTGAAGCTCCTCCAAGAGTTTCCTGATCTGCATCTTCTCCAATGGCGGCCTTAACCAGATATGGCCCTGCAAGAAAAATGGAACCTGTTCTTTCTACGATCAAGGCTTCATCTGACATAATGGGAAGATATGCACCTCTAGCAACACAACTTCCCATTATGGCTGCTATTTGCGGAATGCCCTTGGAGGACATTATTGCATTGTTTCTGAAGATCCGGCCAAAATTTTCTTTATCAGGAAAAATTTCATCTTGTAAAGGCAAGAAAACTCCTGCACTGTCTACGAGATAGATGATTGGAATTTCATTTTCCATTGCAATTTCCTGTGCCCTCAAATTTTTCTTTCCAGTGATTGGAAACCAGGCACCTGCCTTGACAGATGGATCATTTGCGACGACTATGCTCAGTACACTGCTGATGTAGCCCAATACGACGATGACACCCCCTGCAGGGCATCCACCGTAGTTTTCATACATTTCATAACCCGCCAATTCACCTATTTCAAACCACTGTTTGTCTTTATCCATCAAATACTCCACGCGTTCTCTTGCGGTCATTTTGCCTTCCTTGCGTTGAGCTTCTAATTTGGCTAAACCACCTCCCTCATGGATTTTCTCAATCACTCGATCTAGGCGATTCAAAGCAAGTTTATAAGCATCCGAATTTTGGTTTTGAAAGATATTCTCCATTGATCAACGCTTTTTGGCACAAGATAGGATCAGTATTGGTTGAAGCGATAAGGATATTTTCCTTTGTACTTCTCATAAAAGCCATTTAGTAAAACATTTTGGCCTGCATTCTTTAGATTAGCAAGTAATTCATCGACGGAACCAATGCGTTCTCCATTCACTGAGGTGATGATATAACCTGGAACCATATTGGTGGATTCCATAATGCTGTTTGAATATATGCTAAGAACTTTGACACCTTCAGTCTTCAATTGATTCTGTTCTTCTTTGGTTAAGTCCCTGACTTCCATCCCCAATTTAATCAATTCTGGGTCTCTTCGCGTACTTACCAATGATGTACTATTGACCTGATTTTTTAAGATGGCTTCAGCGGTCTGTGTCTTGCGGTTTCTCCAAAATTCAATTTGTACTTTTGTTCCGGGTCTCATTCTTCCAATGATCTCCTGAAGTTCAGGTACTGACTTCACAGACCTGCCATTGATGCTGAGTATAATGTCTTCAGGGATGAGTCCGGCAACATCCGCAGCACCGTCTTTCGTGGTACTACTGATAAAGATTCCGCCAACATTTTGCAAACCATACAGTTTAGCACGTTCGCTGTTGACTTCTTCAATGACCACTCCAAGAAGGCCTCTCTGAACGGTACCAAAGTCCTTAAGATCCCAGACTACTTTTTGTACAAGGTTTGATGGAATGGAAAATGAATACCCTTCATACCGTCCAGTTTGACTTAAAATTGCCGTGTTGATGCCAATTAGCTTTCCATATGAATTGACCAAGGCACCTCCACTGTTTCCCGGGTTAACCGCTGCATCTGTTTGTATAAAAGACTCAATACGGTATTGTTGATTGTTTAAGATATTAATATTTCTTGCTTTTGCAGAAATGATCCCAGCAGTTACGGTGGATTGGAGTCGCAAAGGGTTTCCCACAGCGAGTACCCATTCGCCAACAAAACTTGAATCTGAATTTCCAAAAGTTAGATAAGGTAAATTTGCATCCTCTATTTTAAGCAGAGCAATGTCTGTCGTTGGATCAGTTCCTATCAATTCTGCTACATATTCGCGATTATCGTTAAGTAATACATTTATCTGACGGGCATTTTCCACAACGTGATTGTTGGTGACGATGTAACCATCTGGACTGATGATCACCCCTGAGCCAGTTGCCTGACCTCTCCTTGGGGTGAAAAAGAATTCCTCTTCACCCTCCACGGTAGACTCTATGTATACCACGGCAGGAGTTGATAAAGAAGCAGCCGAGACAAAATTCGGTAACTGCTGAATCAAAGAGGGATTTGACATCAAATGGGCTTGGTTTTCAGAATAGGAGGTTTCTTTTGAAAGGGCAGGAGCACTAAACGGTGCTTGGTTCAATTCAGGATGATTTGCGAAATGGAGGTATGCCCAGCTTCCCAGAATGCCAAATGTAATGGATAAAATTGCTGTTAGAATACTGCTCTTAAATGACATATATATGCAAATAATAATTAATATATATTTACCTAACAAAAACTGTGCCTTGAACACAGGAATGAGTAAACTTGTCCTATGGAACGCATGATACCTTTTGAAAAATATGAAGCCAGTGGTAACGATTTTATCATTTTTGATTTCTTTAACACGAATTGGTTTGCATTGAATGATGAATCATTGATTTGTCGTCTTTGTGATCGACATTTTGGGATAGGAGCAGATGGTGTCATTGTATTAAAGAGCTCTGATGACTTTGATTTTAAGATGATTTATTACAATTCGGATGGCAAACCCTCCAGCTTTTGTGGAAATGGTAGCCGCTCCGCTTTACAATATATGAGTGGTAAACAAAGTTTAAATGACTTTAGTTTCGAAGCCAAAGATGGGGCTCATGTGGGTTCTGTAAATGGAAGCAAAGTTCGGGTAAAGATGAAGGATATTGCCGGCTTGACTCAACTGGATCAAGGACCTTTTGTCGATAGCGGTTCGCCCCATTTAATCCTAGAAGTGAATGACCCTTTGCACTATCCAGTGAATGAGGAAGGGCGTAAATGGAGAAACTTATTCAACCCTGAGGGAGTCAATGTCAATTTCGTTCATGAAGAGTCACTTCGTACAGTAGTAGCTACTTATGAACGTGGGGTAGAGGCTGAGACTTTGGCCTGTGGTACCGGCGTTACAGCGGTAGCCTATTATTTTAACGTAAAACATCATCTTCAGGGAAAGATACAACGAGATCTTATGACCAAGGGGGGACAGTTATCCGTTGAGATGTTTTTATCAGGAGAACAAGCTACCCATGTTTGGTTGACAGGACCTGCCAGAAAAGTTTTCAGTGGCTTTTATTTCATTTAAAGGGAAAGCTCAAGTTCCATTAAGGCAGATTTTAGTTCAGAAAGACTATGTAAATCATTGAATTTCTGAGCTTTAACAATTCCCATTTGATATTGAGTTTTGGCCCGGTCAAAATCTTCCAATTTTTCACAGAGCTTTCCAAAATGATAATATGTAGCCAGATAATCAGGGTCTTTAGACAATAAAAATTCGTATTGTAATGCAGCCTCCTTCAATTGGTCTTGATTCTCATATGCTTTTGCAAGAGCATATAATATGAAAGAATTGTCCGGGTCTTCCCCCAATAAGTTAGTCAGTTGTTCTATTCTGTCCATGGGTTTAACCCAACAAAGGTATTGATGTTAAATATATATCTTTGCCGAAAATTGGAATAGAATGAAATGTCTGGTATGTATCAGTAAAACAGCCGATACCACTTCAAAGATTGCTTTTGATGCGTCCGGAAAAAACTTTCTGGAAGACGGTGTCCAATTTATTTTAAATCCCTACGATGAGTGGTATGGTTTAGTCAAAGCTATTGAATTGAGAGATGCCATGGGAGGTCAGGTGGATGTAGTCCATGTGGGTCCTGTTAGCTCAGAAATCTTGATTCGCAAAGCATTGGCCATTGGTGCAGATTCAGCCTTTCGTATTGATGATCAGCCCACCGATGCTTATCAGGTGGCTTGTCAAATTTCAGCCTTTGCTAAGGATAAATCATACGATATCGTTTTTACTGGTAAAGAAACAATTGATTACAATGGAGCAGAGGTAGGACCTCTCTTGGCTGCTTCTCTCAATTGGCCTTTTGTACCCCAATGCAGCAAATTGGATATTGAAGAAAACAATGCCATATGTCTGACTGCGATGGATGGAGGTTTTCAAAAAGTTGAAGTTCAACTTCCTTTCGTAGTTGCAGCAGCTAAAGGAATGGCAGAACAGAAGATTCCAAATATGAAAGGCATTATTGATGCCAAAAAAAAGCCATTGGAAACCCTTGTTCCAACTCCAACAAAATCAAAAGTGGAATTAATTCAATTTGAAATCCCTGAGGCAAAGAAAGGTGTTCAAATGGTAGATGCTGCAAACATCGAGCAGTTAACTGATATATTACAACACGAGTTGAAGTTAATTTAATAAGGTTATGAGTAAAATTTTAGTTGTCGGAGAACTGGCAGGAAATAATCTTTCGAAGAATACGCGTGAAGTTTTAACGATGGCCTCAGAGTTGGCTGGTAAAATTTCGGGTTCCATTGATTTATGTATTCAAGCCGGATGGGCAGAAGGAGAAATACAACAATATCCAATTGAGAGAGTTTTCGCTTTATCTGCTGAGGGAAGTTTAGATTCCGAACAGATTGGCAGGGCATTACAAAATATTATTCAAGACACTGAACCCAATTTCATTTTAATGAGTGGAAATTCATTGGGTAAAACTCTGGCAGGACTTCTCTCCATTAAATTGGATTCCGGACTCATTGGAAACGTGGTTGATTTTTCTGTCAAAGATGGAAAGGTTTTATTTAAGAAAAGTGTTTTCTCAGGAAAAGCATTTGGTTGGTATTGCAGCCATTCAAACCACACCATAATATCGTTGTTACCACACGGTTACGGCATAAAAGTATTTAATGGATATCCATCGACTTCAGTGATAAGTGTACCCATAGATACAACTGACCAACGCATTAAGTTGCTGGAAAAATTTCATTCTGATGGAAAAATGCCTTTGACTGAAGCGGATGTGGTCATTTCTGGAGGGCGGGGTTTGAAAGATGCCAACAACTGGCATTTGATTGAAGATCTTGCATTGCTGCTAAAAGCAGGAACCGCATGTTCGCGTCCGGTAGCGGATGCAGGTTGGAGACCTCATCATGAGCATGTTGGGCAAACGGGAACGGCCATTCGACCAAATGTATACATTGCGATCGGAATTTCTGGTGCGATTCAACATTTAGCTGGAGTGAACAATTCTAAAAAAATAATCGTTATCAATAAAGATGCAGAAGCTCCTTTTTTTAAATCTGCAGATTATGGTGTTTGTGGAGATTTGTTTGAGGTGGTTCCTAAACTCATCGAGTCTATCCGTTTGAGAAAAGAAAAATAACCATGTCAGAACAGGATAACAAATTGATTGAATTGGAAATTATTGCGCTTTCGCATAGCGTTACGCAATCGCAAAATTATGCAATTGTTTTAGGTGAACTTGAAGGTAACCGACGATTACCCATTGTGATTGGCGCATACGAAGCACAGGCGATTGCTGTGGTGTTGGAACGAATGACTCCTAATCGTCCACTGACGCACGATTTATTTAAGAACACCTTGTCCAGTTTTGGGATTGAAATAAAGGAAATCATTATCAGCAATTTGGTAGATGGGATTTTTTACTCCCAACTAGTTTGTGAAAAGGAAGGAGAGAGTTTGAAAATTGACAGCCGTACTTCAGATGCTTTGGCTTTAGCCGTAAGGTTTGAATGTCCTGTTTATACCTATGAGTTTATCATGGAGGCTGCGGGAGTGGTGTTGGAAGAATCAGAAGAAGAAATCATTAAGAAGCCTGCAGTAAAACAATCCGAACCGGTGAAATCGTTTAGCAATTACAGTACGCAGGAATTGGAAGCAATGTTAAAAAAAGTACTGGATGAAGAAAATTATGAAAAAGCCGCTCACATCCGAGATGAACTGAATCGACGAAAATAGTTTCAAGGGAACTTAATTTCATCCTTTAGGACCTGACATGTTTCTGCTATCATTTCATCGGATATGTCCAAATGGGTCACCATGCGTACAGAATGTGAGCCAAAAGCTGAAGCTCTTATTCCTTTGGCCGTTAATAGCCCAATAAAATCTTTAGCAGGGAAAGTTTCAATCAAATTGAAAATAATAATATTGGTATACACTTTTTTAACTTCAGCTACATAAGCACAGTTCAATAGCGTGGACTCGATTTCTTTAGCCCTGCGGTGATCTTCTTTCAATCGTTGCACATTGTGTTCTAAAGCAAACAGACCAGCGGCAGCAAGTAAACCCGATTGACGCATACCACCCCCCATCACTTTGCGAATCTTACGGGCACGCTGGATAAGCTCTTTTGAACCGACGAGGACAGAGCCAACAGGAGCACCTAATCCTTTGGATAGACAAATTGATAGGGTATCAAACAAAGGACCAACTTCTCCCGGTGCGTATCCGGCCTCGACCATTGCATTAAATATTCGGGCGCCGTCAAGGTGTAGCGAAAGTCCATTTTGTTTACAAATCTGATGAATGGATTGCATTTCTAACAGATCGTAATAATTCCCTCCTGTGCGATTACCCGTATTTTCAAGCACAACCAGTCGGGAATTCGGAAACCAGTCATTGGATGGCCTGATATGATTTACAATTAGTTCAGGATTAAGTTTTCCTGTCTGACTTACAATTGGTTGGATGGCAATTTGACTATGAAAGGAATAACCACCAACTTCAAATTGAAAAACGTGGCTATTGATTTCACAAATTAATTCATCAAGAGGTTGTGTTAGTGCTTTTATGGCGATTTGGTTTGCCATGGTTCCCGATGGGCAAAACAATCCGTCTTCTTTTCCAAAAGAGCTAGAAAGTTGTTTTTCAAGTTTAATTACCGTTGGGTCTTCCTGAAAGACATCATCACCCGTTTCTGCCTCTATCATGAACTTCAACATTTCTTTACTGGGCTGAGTGACGGTATCGCTGATGAGATTGATCATCATCTTCTTTAGTTTGGAGCTAAAGATAAAGCGATTACAAAAGACAAACGTTTAATTTGAAAGATATTGAAAGCCGCAACCCGAACTGACTTTAAAGCCAACCAAATTCGAATATTTTGACGAAAGACCTTGAAAAAAATCTTCCATTTGCTTTTGAGACCATTTGTGGATGTAATAGAAATTCTTAAAGTTTCCAGCAAATCCTGGATTGTCGGTTAGAATGACTTGATTATTTGCTTTAATCTGAAAGTTTGAATAATAACCTACAGGTAACCAGTTGGTATAACAATCAAACTCAATTTCTTTAATGAAATTTTGAAGCATGATTTGACTGGTCATATCGGATCCGAAAGGATATGCATAGCCCCAAACCAAAGTCTTCGGAATTTTATAAGTAAAGGGATATTTTAACTGAAGCCCTGTACCACTCAAAATAGAAAGGTTATAGGATAAGTCATTTTTAGTTAAAACAGCTGAAATAACTGATGCTTTACCCAATGCAATCTCCACAAACAAACTATCGGAAAATGCAGGTAGTGGGATAGTACTTTTTAGCGGATAGATTTTTTGAATACAATCATTGGCTTTGTATGAATCCAGAATTTCAATATTGGCCTGATGACCCACAATAGTAGTGTTATACACGAGGGAATCCGACTGGCAATACACTGGGTGTATAGATGAAATTTCAAGGTATATCAATCTAGTAGCATCCGGCAAGATGCGTTCTTGTATAGTTGCATAAAACTCGGAAGGAATTTTAATAAAATTCTCTTCTGGCTTACTACAGGAAAATGCCAGTATACTTAACCCTATGAATATCCTATAAAACATAATGTTGTCTAATTGAATAACGAATGGTGTGTATAATTGCTGCCTGGTTGCCTATCATATTAATTAACAATGTGTTAAAAATGAAGAAAAACACCATCATAAGTCTTTGAATTGGTTTATCTGACCACTTTTTACGGAAGAAGCTGTTTAACGAACAAATAAACAGGTAATTTCGCGAAGTTTTACAGCTTATGGAGAATATCCGGAATTTTTGTGTAATCGCTCACATTGACCATGGTAAAAGCACTCTTTCCGACCGGTTGTTGGAATATACCAAAACCATATCGGCAAGGGATATGCAAAATCAGGCGCTGGACGATATGGATCTTGAAAGAGAAAGGGGAATTACGATTAAGGCTCATGCCATTCAATTGGATTACGAGCACAAGGATGGTAAACGCTATACACTGAATTTGATCGACACTCCCGGGCATGTTGACTTCTCTTATGAAGTGTCAAGATCTATTGCAGCCTGTGAAGGTGCATTGCTTTTGGTGGATGCTACACAAGGTATTCAGGCCCAAACAATTAGTAACCTATACATGGCCATCGACCAAAACCTGGAGATCATACCCATACTGAATAAGATTGATATGGAAAGTGCCATGGTCGACCAGGTCAGTGAGCAAATTATTGACCTCATCGGTTGCAGTAAGGAGGATATTGTTTTAGCCAGTGGCAAAACGGGTCAGGGAGTTGAGAATCTTCTGAGTGCTATAGTGGAAAGAATCCCGCCTCCAAAAGGTAATCCTGATGGCCCGCTTCAAGCATTGATCTTTGATTCAGTCTTTAATTCATTCCGGGGAATAATCGTATACTACAGGATCCTAAATGGCTCTCTGGCCAAAGGGGATAAGGTTAGATTTTTTAATACAGGAAATGATTATGAAGCGGAAGAAATTGGCATATTAAAAATGAATTTGGTCGCCAAGCCTAAAATGGGGTGTGGAGATGTAGGGTACATCATCACCGGGATAAAAGATGCTAAAGAAGTAAAAGTTGGCGATACGATCACTAAGGTGGATAATCCAAGTAAAGAAGCCATTAAAGGGTTTGAGGAAGTTAAACCCATGGTATTTGCTGGGATTTATCCAGTAGAAAACGAGTACTTCGAAGATTTACGCGACAGTCTCGAAAAATTAAAATTAAACGATTCTTCGCTTATTTACGAACCCGAAACCTCTGTGGCACTCGGATTCGGATTCCGTTGCGGGTTTTTGGGAATGTTACATCTTGAAATCATTCAGGAAAGGCTCTCCCGAGAGTTTAATCAAGAGGTAATTACAACAGTACCAAACGTGTCATATCATGCCATGACCACCAAAGGTGAGTTTCTTACCATCAATACGCCAAACGATCTTCCTGAACCCAATTTTTTAGAGTATGTTGAAGAACCCTATATCTCTGCACAGATCATTACCAAACCGGATTACATCGGGGCGATAATAAAACTGTGTATGGATAAAAGAGGTATTCTCACTAAACAGCACTATCTGACCACCGATCGGGTCGAATTGCAATTTGAAATGCCGTTGGCTGAAATAGTATTTGACTTTTATGATCGACTAAAATCTAACACCAGGGGATATGCATCATTTGATTATCATCCTTTAAATTACCGAAAGTCGAATCTGGTAAAATTGGACATCAAACTCAATGGGGATAATGTCGACGCTTTGACAGCATTGGTCCATCGGTCAAAAGCAGAAAGTGTAGGAAGAAGGATGTGCACTAAGCTCAAAGAAATTCTGCCAAAACATCAATTTGTCATTGCCATTCAGGCAGCCATTGGGGGTAAAATTATTGCCAGGGAAACCATCAGCGCTTTAAGAAAGGATGTCACTGCGAAATGCTATGGAGGTGACATCTCTCGAAAAAGAAAGTTGCTCGAAAAGCAAAAAGAAGGCAAAAAGAAAATGCGACAAATTGGAACGATAGACGTTCCTCAAAAAGCATTCCTCGATGTGCTCAAACTCGACGAATAAATTATTGTTTGACTAGCTTAAAGGCTTGTATTTCGCTTTCATTTTGCAATAACAAAATGTAATAACCTGAAACTAAGTGGCTTAAATCGAGTGCAGTAGTACCACTGTAAACGGACTCTTGTAATTGAAGATTTCCTTGCGAATTCAAAAGTTTTACATTGAACAAGCGTCCATCATACTTCGACACAATATTCAACTTATCCTGAAATGGGTTTGGATAAATATCATAAACTCTTTGTCTATTTTCTTGTCCATTGGCAATGACCAATTGAATGGTGTATGGACCAAACACATATGTACAAGTATTGACGAACACATGCAAATAATACTGCCCCGCTGTAAGGTCAATTCCTGTATTGTTGACAAATAGAGTATCTGAAAAAATATGGAGTGAATCATACGTTAAAGGAAATAATTGAATGCTTCCTTTATTTGGACTCATTTCATGTTGTACTACCACTGAGTCGATAGCATAGGTACTGTCTGGATAAGTATAATGATGGGACAAGTTCTGCTGACATAAATTCGAATCCAAAACGCTCACTTCAAATGTATCTGGTCTCACTGTAGAAATCATCCAGGTACTGTCTGTATTTAGCCATATGCTGTCATTTTCATGAATAAACCGGTAATATGCCTTCCTTGAATTCGCAGTTTTCAATTTCACGTAAGCAGAATCTCCATAGCAAGGTTCAAAGAAAAGAGTATCTAATGTAATGGTTAAAGGATTGATGACGTTCGCAGAAAACGAGGCTTGGTGTTTGTTTCCGCTTTGGTCCAGTGCTATGTAACCAAAAATGTTTTGACCTGTTGGAATATAGGGTACATCTTTGGGTCCGCTCAATTGAGTCAATTCTGTCAGCTGGCAATTGTCAGTGGCTTTTATAATGGGCAATGGAACATTGCATGCAAATAGAGTGGTGTCTTGCCATGAATCTATTTGGGGTGAAAGGCTGTCTTTGACTTCTGATGCAATAGTATCCTTTGAAACGTTACCATATTTATCTTTTGCGGTAATGACCAAGGGGTTGGATCCTATTTGTAAACAATAGACGGTATCCATATTTAAACTCACCGATGGTTGGTTATCGCAGGCGTCTGAGATGGTTTCAATGAAGTCTATAGAATTAAGCACATTGAACCCTGAAATATTAAGAAATACAACACCTGATTTGCCAATGATAACCGGTGGAAGCGAATCAACACTGACCAAGTCATATGATTTCAACGTATTGCAATTCTTGTTATCTGTAATGGTTAATTTGAAGTTTCCAATACCTTTATTGGTTATTAGGTTAATGGTTTCATTGCTACTCCATTTGTATTTATAGGGGGCTGTAGCCCCAGTTACATTTACCTGAATTTGCCCATCCATTGCGTTGGGGCAACTTGGATGATCAAAAATCAATTCTTGAACCTGAAAAGCTTCTGGTTGTGTGATTTCAAAACTCGAACTGCTCTGGCATCCTTTTGAATCACTTACGGTCACACTGTATATTCCTGCACTTAGGTTGTTAGCCGATCCTGAAGAATAATTATAAGTGTAAGGTGGTGTGCCTCCAAACCCAATGGTATTTACTGCACCATCTTTTCCTCCTGGGCAGGTTACATTGCGAGTAATTTGGGTAGTGTGTTGTAGGAGGCTGGGTTGGGAAATGCTTACAGTCGCTGTTGCCGTGGAATTTGAATTATCTGTAGCTGTAACGGTATAGGAACCCATGCTCAACCCGGTGACTGGGTTATCCATGCTTCCCGTGGACCATTCAAAGGCATAAGGGGGATTTCCTCCGGTTGCAGCGGCTGTCGCCATTCCATCCATTCCACCAAAACAACTTACATTGGTTTTTGAACTGATGGAAGCTACCAGTGGGTTACCACCTCCTACCATTGTGGTAGTAAAAGATGAGCTTTCGACTGCGTCACCAGAGGAAGAATTGTTACCATTGGTGAAATTGCCTGCAAAATAAAAAGTAAACATTCCGTTGTTCGGACCATTTGGCGATAACCAGTCAAAATTCCATGAAACGGACCCTCCAGAAAAGGCTTTCCCGCCGCGTTGATCAATGTATTCACGGCCACCCGAAAAAGAAGTCCCCGTCTGACCGCTGGTATTGATCAGATCGCCAGAATTTTGATTTGAGCTATTGACAGCCACCAGTTGAAATCCACCAAAAGACGGTGAACCATTGGTTGCTGTAAGGGTCAAGGTTACATTGTAAGTGGTATTTGGAGCAATGGTCGCCGGAATTCCACTAATGCTTACATCTCCCTGAAAGCTTCCCCCACCATGACAGTCTGAGCACAATCCATCAAAAGGCGCACCTGTTCTACCATCGGGTGGATTAGAAGAAATGGACAAAAACAATACGGAGCTTATTATAATGCTACCAATGGCATATAGGCGAATGTTGTGAACTTTCATTTTTGTCATTTTACAAAGCAAGAATAATGAAAAGCTTGAAATCAATTATAAGTTTAACATTTGAAGCCGAAATATTAAACAAGCTAATTGATCCTTCTTACTTTGAAAAAAGCGAATCAACAAATGCTTTTTTATTGAATACCTGCATTTGATGTATACCTTCTCCAACGCCTATGTATTTGATGGGAATTTTAAATTGGTCGGAAATACCGATCGCCACACCACCTTTTGCAGTACCGTCCAATTTAGTCAATATCAAACCAGTGATGTCAGCGACTTTGGAAAAATGTTTGCATTGCTCTATGGCATTTTGACCTGTGGTGGCATCCAATACCAAAAGCACTTCATGAGGAGCTCCTGGAATGGATTTATCCAAACTTCGATTGATTTTAGCCAATTCAGCCATTAGATTAACTTTATTGTGAAGTCGTCCAGCTGTGTCAATGATGGCGATTTCAACATTATTTTTAAGTGCATACTGAGCGGCTTCATAGGCCACCGCAGAAGGATCAGCACCCATTCCTTTGGTATAAAACTCGCAACCCACGCGTTCTGACCATATCTTGAGTTGATCTTCGGCTGC
>WBZV01000761.1_pt1 | contig 17170 bp, 19 predicted proteins | sample 5204221 | NCBI WGS metagenome assembly WBZV01 (sample SAMN12344360, study PRJNA552823) | activated sludge metagenome | biome: Activated sludge suspended growth; feature: Nitrification reactor; material: Wastewater; isolation source: activated sludge from nitrification reactor of wastewater...
CATAGCAAAAAAAATTCTTTAAGAAAAAATATAAAATCATGCAACCAAGACTTATTTCAAGCTGCAGAATTAACTTTTCACCCCATCTGCCAAGCTTAATGAATCATGCTATAATGCTTGTGACCCCATTACCAATGATGATAAAAGAAACATTTGTTTTATAGTCATTCGTAATCCTTTGGTTAAAATGATACTTTTTTCCTCTGTTATTATAAGCTTAACAAATAAATACAATTAGTCAACTGCTCGTCCTGATCGTTTTTTTTTGTATTTTTTTACTTTTACACATTAAACCGCACATGGATAATATCGCCATCAGCTACAATATAGTGTTGCCCCTCTATGCGCATTTTTCCCGCAGATTTGATGGCAGTTTCTGATTTAAGTGCGACTAAATCGCTGTAATTAAATGTTTCGGCGCAGATAAAGCCACGTTCTAAATCGGAGTGAATTTCGCCTGAAGCCTGTTTGATTGGAGTATTTTTGGGAATTGGCCATGCGTGAATTTCACGTGGTCCGCAGGTAAAGAAGGTGATGAGATTAAGATTTTCATAGGTTTTACGGATAATAACGTTCAAACTTGGCTCTGTTATGCCAAGCATATCCATGAATTCAACTGAATCATCATGATTTAGTTGAGTCAGTTCATATTCAGCGCGTGCGCTGACTGGAATGACGATATCATTGCCAAAATGATTAACAAGGGCTTGATAGTGTTTGTTATTTTTATACGCGTTGTTTTCTAGTTCGCTTTCTGTAACATTAGCGATAATTAAGAATTTTTTAGTACTAAGTAATGGATTTGCTGTTAAGTTTGCGTTGTGTGCTCGTTGACGAACTGCTATGATATCACCTTTTTCAAGCAAAATGTGTAGATCTTTCAGTAATTGTAGTTCTTCTTGAAAGCTTTTTTGTTCTGCTGCAGTTAGTTTGCCTTTGAGCGATTTTTCTATTTTTGGAATGCGTTTATCAATTGATTCGATGTCCTTGAGCATAAGTTCTGCGGTTATAATATCAAAATCGCTGATTGGATCTATATCAGTGGATCTGACAATATTAGGGTCTTCAAAGCAGCGTAATACATGTAAAATGAGATCAACTTCACGAATATGACTTAAAAATTGGTTGCCAAGACCTTCGCCAGTGGCAGCTCCTTTAACAAGACCAGCAATATCAACAAAAGTGACCGTTGCGGGAATTATTTTATCTGAATTATATAAGTTCTTGAGCGAGGCAAGGCGCTCATCGGGGACTTGTGTAATCGCTTCATGAGGATCAATGGTGCAAAAGGGGTAGTTTTCCATTGGTATGCATGATTTTGTTAAAGCATTAAAAAGGGTAGATTTGCCTACATTTGGAAGTCCAACTAATCCCGCTTTGATTCCCATGAAAGATACCTTCTTTTTCTTATTACATGTACTTATGTTTTTTTGAGTGTATTCATTTTAGTGTGCGTTAAAAAGGCTTTTTTGGCAATCGATTTTATGCGAGTATGCTTTTTATTGCAGAAAAATTTTCACTGTGTTAGAAATAGAACTAATGTTTAAAAAATATCGTTGTTGTAAAAAGAAGGAGTGCTTTTATTATGGAACATTCACCTATAATGAGATGCTTGCTGATGGTGTCATGGTTCATTACGGCGATAGTTTCTATCAATATGTTGGCCGGTTTGTATGACTACAACATAATTATTTGGCTTGGGAACATGATGCCTTCATTGATTATTCCATTAATGTGGATCATTGGATTGTCTGGTGCGTGGAGCCTTGTCATGCTTGTCAAAACCGTGATGATGGGATGCGATGGATGCGGTTCTTGTCCATGAAAGTGTGGCGAATGTAAGTATGACTAATAGTTTTTTTGTTATTTAAAAAGCCTGGTTAAAAAAGCCAGGCTTTTTTTTGTTTGTATTAATTGGTTTTTGATAATTTTTTAATTAAAGTACATGCCGCTTTCCAGCTTAATACGTGTGCCAGTGTTCTTTTTTGATTATCATAATACAAGCGGATATAATTAATATATAAACGTTCAGTAGAGATATTTTCTGCATGTGCTTTTGGATAAAAGCCTTTGTGTAATAATGTCTCTATTCTTTCAAATAATGGTGATGAGTTATCAAGTTCGCTTAGTGATAATGGCAACAGCGTGAGCACGGCCATTCTGCCCGCTAAAGTTTGTGTTATTGCCTCATCAATCAAAAAAATTTGTGATCCTGTTACAATAAGTACCGTGCTTAATCAACATAATTTCTTGAATTTTTTGTATCGGAAATGATATTGTCAAATAGAATAAAAATTAATAAGGTTTGATGGAAAAAAGGAGAGTAGTATGAAGATGAAGAATATTGTTTGTTTATTATCATTGATGTTTATGTCGCAAGCAATGATGGGATTGGGTGTTCAATTGAATAATGTATCGAGTGATGTGGCACAAGCAGAGCTTGTTTTTTCGGGTAATCCAAGAGGATGGGTGGGGTTGCCGGCTTATTATAAAACAGGGTTACATCATGTGAGAAATTTATACGTTAAATATTCCGATGGAAAGGTATACGGCTATAGTCTCGAAGCGCAGAAATTAAGGGGTACGGGAGATATTACGATAACTATAAATGGTAGTTTAAGAACTCCAGGTCGCTCTATTTATATTCAGGGCTATAGGGATATGGTGAGAAAAGAGGGAACAGCAATAGCGCAAGCAGTTAATGGTGGGCATATTACAAATTGGTCTGGTAATTAAAAATATTTTTATAAAAAAGAAGGGCTTTGAATTTCACTTTCAAAGCCCTTCTTTTTGTTTATTGTTTACTCGTTGATTTCAGCGTCAATAGGATTTTCTTGTGTACCTTTAGCTGCGCCAGCATTTTCACTGTTTTGAGCTTGTTGTTGTTTGTACAACGTATCAGCTATTTTATATGAAATTTGCGTCAATTCGTCAGTTGCTTTTTGCAATTCAACAGGATTGCTTGCATGTTCAGCAAGAACTGATTTTGCTTTTTCAAGAGCTTGTTCAGCTGCAGTTATTTCTTCCTGTACAAGTTTTTCTCTGTTTTCTCTGATTGTTTTTTCAATTTCTGCGATTGCGCTGTCTAAGTGGTTGCGTTTCTCAACAGCTTCACGTGCTTTTTTGTCCTCATCTTCATGAAGTTTAGCGTCTGCAACCATGCGCTCAACTTCTTCTTTGGAAAGACCGCTACTGTTAGTGATAGAGATTTTTTGTTCTTTGCCTGTAGCTTTATCTTTCGCAGAAACGCTCACAATACCATTTGCGTCAATATCAAAGGTTACTTCAACTTGAGGCACACCACGAGGAGCTGCCGGAATACCTTCTAGCATGAATTGACCAAGAAGTTTGTTGTCGCGTGCAAATTCACGTTCACCTTGTACTACGCGAATATCAACAGCTGTTTGGCCATCTTCTGCGGTTGAAAATACTTGAGATTTACGTGTAGGGATGGTTGTATTGCGTAAAATAAGTTTGGTTGCTACGCCGCCAAGTGTCTCAATACCAAGAGATAGTGGAGTAACGTCAAGAAGAAGAACGTCTGTTACGTCACCGGCTAGTATTCCACCTTGTAGTGCTGCTCCTAATGCTACAACTTCATCCGGGTTAACAGATTTATTTGGTTCTTTGCCAAATATTTCTTTAACTATTTGTTGTACTTTAGGAATACGTGTTGAACCGCCAACAAGAATAACTTCATTGATATCTTTTGCGGATAATTTAGCGTCAGACAGTGCTTGTGTGCATGGTTTTACGAGACGATTAAATATATCTGCGCACAGAGATTCTAATTTTGCGCGAGATATTTTTATGTTAAAATGCTTAGGTCCAGATGCATCTGCAGTTAAGTAAGGCAAATTGATTTCTGTTTCTAGCATAGAAGAAAGTTCAATTTTTGCTTTTTCCGCTGCTTCTTTTAAGCGTTGTAGCGCCATTTTGTCAGAAGTAAGATCAATACCTTGTTCTCTTTTGAATTCGCTCGCAAGGTATTCAATAAGTTTATGGTCAACGTCATCACCACCAAGAAGCGTGTCACCATTGGTTGATTTAACTTCAATTACACCGTTACTAATTTCTAAAATAGAAATATCAAAAGTACCACCACCAAAGTCAAATACTGCGATAGTAGAGTCACCTTTTTTGTCTGCGCCATATGCAAGAGCAGCCGCTGTGGGTTCGTTGATGATACGTTTTACATCAAGACCTGCAATTTTACCTGCGTCTTTAGTTGCTTGGCGTTGTGCGTCATTAAAGTATGCAGGAACAGTAATTACAGCCTCTGTTACTTTTTGTCCAATATAATCTTCTGCTGCTTGTTTTAAGTAGCTAAGCACTGCGGCTGAAATTTCTTGAGGTGCAAATTCTTTGTCATCCATTTTAATAGCAACTTCACCATTGGTTTTGCGTACTATTTGATAGGATACATGTTTTGCTTGCGCAGAAATTTTGTCATACTGAGCGCCAATAAAACGCTTTACTGATGCAAATGTGTGGTGTGGGTTTGTTACTGCCTGACGCCTTGCGAGAAGACCAACAATACGGTTGCCATCTTTTGTGTACGCCACGACTGAAGGAGTTGTATTTCCCCCTTCTTTGTTAGGTATTACTTTTGGAGATCCACCTTCCATGAAAGCGACTACGGAGTTAGTGGTTCCTAAATCGATCCCTATTATTTTTCCCATCCTAATCCTTTTATGTTTAAAAGTTTTTACTGTTATTTTTGTACATTCCTTAGTATGGTTCACTCAAGGCGACTCATACTAACCTTTATTGTTCAGGTGTTTTTAGTATATAATAGGTTACGGTCTCCGTCAATCTCCACTCATAAAATTTTAGTGTAAAACACTCAGATTTTTTAAATTTATATCGAAGATGGGCATTGTTACGCACCATCCACCTTAACGCAGAAATTATTTTTGTCGGATAATTAAAGCCTTGCTGGGTCATCGATAAGCAACTTTCCGTAACAGTTGCGCGCGCGGAAAACACCGCGCGATCGGCACTCCGTCCCCCATCTCGCCCCCTACGCGATAGAAATAAAGAGGGGGCTCGGAGGGGGACTTCGTTTATTAAGAAATAAAAGAGAGGAAAAGAGAGGAAAAGAGAGGAAAAGAGAGGAAAAGAGAGGAAAAGAGAGAAAAAGAGAAGAAAGGAAAGGATAGGTAATAAAAAGGAATAATAAGGTAATAAAAAGGTAATAAAAAGGAATAATAAAGAAGGGGGAAAGAAAGACAATATAAGATATAAGATCATAATAAGATATAAGATCATATAAGACAAGAAAGAAGAAAACATAAAAGAAATACGGATCCAAGCATTCCTACGAAGTATATTTCCAACAACGGGGTTTTATGAGTAATAAGACTTATTGATATTGAAATTGAAAACGTAAAGAGTAAAAGGTAGAGTAAGTATGTACGAACCAATACACGCCAAACGCAAAAACCTAATAACCACAACCAATTAACGCCAACTTAAGGATATTTTTTGCGCTAGCCATTACATAAAATTTCTCAAAAATTGCATGCAATAAATACTCTCTAGTGTCGCTCTTGAAAATCACCTTACATTTTTCTTACTATTTTTTCCCTTAAAGGGGAAGGCGTGGCGGCCTGGTGCATAAGGCCAGCCTTTTTTGTAAGCATAGCCAACCAACCACCTCTCTTATTGATAATAATAATGACGAATTGATACTATAAAAGCAGACAACAACAAACAACATATGATATAGATATAAAAAAATAAAAAAGGAATTATCGTGAACCTCAAAAATACTCTCTATTTTTCAGTGTGCCTTCGTATATTTGTTGTCATTATGGGAATGGGTATGATCTATTTTAGATGCCTCAAGAGTGAAAACCAAGCTACCGTCGTACCCATCATCCCCATGATTGAAGCCTCCGCCTCGGGTCAGTTGAATAAGCTAAAAGAGCTATGGAAAAAAGGTGAATCTGTCAATATAAAAGATAACGCCGCAAATTATCGCGACCCCCTTGGTAGTTACGGAAATACACCATTAGGTTTTGCAGTTTGGAATGGGACGTACCCCGCCAATCAACCAGTCATAGATTTTTTGCTGCAACACCAGGCGCATGTACGGTCAAAAAATGACGCAGGGCAAGCGCCACATTTGTGGGTGACAAAAATTGATTATAAAGAATTGAGAATGAAGATATTGGGAAAATTGATAAAATTTGGTGCCGATATAAATGATAAAGACAATAAATCATATACCCTTTTGGAGAAGATTGTTGAAAACTACGACTTGATAGGAGTTGATATCATTCTTGACTGGTGGGGCAAGTTAATTAATCCTGAAGTGTTGCATGCAGCAAAGGAACGTGCTGTACAGTACAATTACACTGATGTTCTTGATAGACTCAACAGAGAACAAGAAATAGGAAGATCAACCAATTACGATCGCGGGAAGTTGGTGGAACATGAATGGGGAAAGGCGATCAACCCCGAAGTGGTTCAGTATGACAAAAATCGCTCTAGTAATTATAACTTGAGAACATCGTTTCGGAACTATAATAAAAAGAATGTATTTCGACCTGTACAAGATGCGCATTGGAAACCTTCAGAAATTGACAATCGTACTGGTATGAACGATTTGCATTACGCAGTAATTAACGACGACAAGGAGTTGGTAGATGCATGCCTTAACCGCCGAGTAGATATTAATAAGGCATCGCAAGATGAATATGGTATGAGGCCATTGCACTACGCAATTCTCCATTACCACCCAGAAATGGTAGAACATTTGCTGCATAAAAAGGCTGATGTAAATGCACCAAATCTTTTTCTTCATACGCCATTGCATATGGTTGCATGGCTTGACAATGATGACATAGCAAAAAAAATAGCCGATATGCTGTTGAAAAACGGTGCAAAGTTGCACGCAAAAAATAAAGAAGGTAATTCCTTGCTTCACATTTTGGTATATAATAACAATAAACCATTGATAGAACATATCGGCAAAGAATATACGTTTGACATCTACGCACAAAATGATGACAGAGAATCTGTGGTTGATCTTGCAAAGCGGCTTAATCGAGAATCTTTATTGCAAAACATAAAAAAGAAACAATTGGGGCAATAAAATAAAATGTATATTTCTGACAGAATATTCAAAGCGTTAATTAGTGCAATAAAAATATAGTTGACCAACGAGAGAGGTTTGTTGTTGGGCGATCAATGTGTCAATGAGGATCTTTTTTGTTTAAAATTGGGCCACTCTTGGAATCAATTTTTTGTGCATGATAACTTAAAAATAATTCTCTTTTGTGCTATGCTGTACTTTGTGTAATGGCTACTTCTTACAAAGAAGCATACCTTTTTTGAAGGGGTAGCTATGTTTACTCGAAATGAGAAGGTTGTTTACCCGGGACATGGGGTGGCGGTTATCAGTGCTATCATAGAAAAAAAAATCGCCGGAAAAATATCTCAATTTTTTGAATTACATTTTTTGAATAAGGATATGACTATCTTGGTACCAACCGATAATGCAATTGCAGTCGGCATGCGTCCCTTAAGTTCTGCTGATCATATTAATACTATATTCAAAAAATTGTCTCAACCAGCACAGCCAAAAAATAATGATGCCGTTATCGTAAGTAATTGGAATAAGCGCAATAAAGAATATCAGGGTAAATTGCGAAGTGGAGATTTGCTTGAAATAGGTGCGATATATCGTGATCTAAAGAATATAGAAACCTATAAAGAGCTCTCTTTTGGCGAAAAAAATCTACTCCAACAAACTGAGTTGCTTTTAGTTGAGGAGATATCGATAGTAAATAACATTGAGGCTGATTGTGCTGCAGAATGCCTCAGGGATTTGGTGTGTCATAAGCAAGCATCAACAACAGCATTACAATAACTTTGTGTTGATATAAGCATATACGAGATTACGATTTTCTTGATTTCGTGTATGCTTATACTTATGAATAACACTCTATACACTTCACCTATACTTATTATTTATGGGCCAACCGGTGTGGGAAAAACTGATATAGCCCTTGCTATCGCGTCACGTATACCTGCAGAGATCATTAATATGGATGTAGGTCAGTTTTATACGCCATTTTCTATTGGCACAGCAAAGCCTGATTGGAAAAACGAGACAGCTGTGCATCATTTATTCGATAGTATAGATACACCGCGCAATTATACTGTTGTCGAATACAGAAACGTAGTGCAAGAAAAAATCAAAGAAATAACTGCTCGAGGTAATATACCTATTCTTGTCGGTGGATCTGCGTTTTATTTGTATACTCTTTTGTTTCCGATACATGAAAAATCAGACACCGACCATTTGCATAGTCATCTGGAATACAATCCAATAGGAGATTATATTCTTGTGTATGCAATACGTGATACTCAAGAGCTCAACACAAGAATTAATCAACGTGTTATATCCATGGTGGATCATGGCTGGCTTGAAGAGACTCAACAACTTCTTGGCACTGAATGGGAAGTTTTTATTCAAAAGAAAAAATTAATTGGATACAATGACATAATTGACTATTTAAGGGGAGACCAGGATAAAGAGTCTTTTGAGAGTATGGTAGAAGTCGTTCAAAATAAAACAAGGCAATATGCAAAAAAACAGCGTACATTCTGGAGAAAAATAGAGCGTGATATTAAAAAACAGTATTCTTACTCGGGACAATGGATTGGTTGTCTTGAAATATTGAACTTGACTAATACTGACCTTCGATTATATATTAATGAACTATTAAAAAGATTATTTATACATGGGTAAAAAATGAGTAAGTGGGAAGATAAATGTTTATGCGCAAGTGATAATGGTCTGTTTATCCTTAATAGGCAACTGAGTATTGTTGTCGCTGGTTTGTTGTTTTTATTTTTTAGCTTTTTTATAGTAGGCTATTTCTTAGGCAAACGGTCTGCAGCAGAGCAGTTTACCCAAAAAATGTGTCAAGAATCGTTTCCTGACCAAATCTATACGTCAGTTATTTCTGCTCATGAAGAAATAAAAAATGAATCTTCCGTTATTCCTGAAAAAATGGCGCAGACTGATACAGAGGTATCAGATATATCACCGGTGTTATCGCTGGGAGAACAGTCTGAAGGTAATAATGTAACAAAGTCCGCTTATTATGCACAACTTATTGGGTTTGGAACCGAAAAAGCTGCGCAAAAATTTGTGCAAAAATTAGCACTTAAAAATGTTGAAACTTTCGTAAAAAAACGTACAAGTAAAACAGCAAAAGGACGTACTATTTATTGGTATCAGGTGGTAACGCCTCCCTATAACGATAAAGATGAATTAAACTCTTTGATTAATCGCTTGGCAAAAGAAGAAAAATTAAGCGGTGTATATATTGGCGCATGTTAATGTATATACAATAAAAATTACACAATAAGAAAGGTGTTTTTCGTGATAACAACTATCAGAAGCCAGTTTAAGCAGACAACATATCGGTATGTTGTTTTTTTCATGGTATTTATTTTTATTTTTAGTATGATCTCTTCTCTTTTTGTAAAGACCGAACGTGCGCATGGGGGTGCTTCCTGGGCACTTCGCATTAATGGATCGGAGGTTTCTTATCAAACATTTTCTCGTGAAGTAGCAAAAGAATCAGAATTTCTTGCCCGTATTAAAGCGCAATATGGTCAGTATGCAGATTTATTGTTCCAGTCCATGGGGTGGCCGTTAGATCCAAAAGTACGTGCAATAGAGAGCTTAACTAAAGAAGCACTTATCTTGCAATATGGCGAAAAACTGGGTATAAAACTACATCCTGATTATATAACCAAAGTTTTGAATAATGCCCACTTTGTTAAACAACACCTTGGGCACATCGTTCCTCCGTTTGTGTATGATGCAGCAGGCGTTCTTGATACGCATATTGTCAATGAATTTTTGCGTCAAAGAGGCATGTCGGCGCAGCAGTTTGAAGAGTCTATTGAAAAAGCATTGATTCAGTTACAGGTATTAGAAATACTGTCTGCTTCAGCATACACGCCTTCTTTTGATATAAAGCAGTACTTTATTGCTCAGTATGTGGGCAAGCAGTTTTCATATTTGACGTTTTCCTTTGATCGCTTTTTGTCTGAAGAAAAGAAAAAAACGGTAACCGAAGAAGAATTGCAGGCGTTTTATGATGCGCAAAATACGCAGTTTCGTCGCTATTGGGTACCAGAAAAACGTGGCGCCATAAGTTGGAAGTTTGAGCCAGAAAATTACAATATTTCTTTGTCCGATGAAGAAATTCAGGAATATTATGAGGATAATAAGGTTAAGAGTTTTATTTTGGATCCTCTTAAAGTAGAAGTACAGCAATTATTTCTCAGTACTGTTGCAGAGGCTACTCATACATCTATAGATGAGGTAGAAAAAGCATTAGTGCATGAAAAATCAAAAGAATTTGAAAAATATTGGAAGTCTCTCAAGCCGTTTGCTCGCGGGGAACGCAAAGGCGAATTAGAAAAAAATTCTTTCTTGTTGCAACACGAAGGTGAAATGTCCTCAGTGTTTGAAACAAAAGAAGGCAAGACTATTGTTAGGTTGGTTAAGCGAATTCCACGTACGTACAAACCGCTTGTTACTGTCAAAAAAGAAATTGAGTCTTTGTTAATTAATAAGGCATTTAAGAAGCAATTTGCGAAAGACATTAAAAATGTTCTTTCTCAGAATAATACAAATGCCATGGAGACTTTCATTGTTGAAAAAGGTGGACATAAAGAGGTAATAGCTCCAAGCCTCAAGGACGAAACAATGCTTTCTCAGCAGCTGTTTTCCTTAAAAAAAGGGAACTATGGATTCTTTGTGGAAAATGGTACGGGAAGAGCGGTGCTCCTTACCGATGTCATTGAAAGGCATTTGCCGGATCTCGCCTCTATTAAAGATATAGTGAAAAACGATTTGTATGAGCATCGTGCGCGCAGCACCATAAAAGAAAAAGTAGCTGCAGCTCAAAAAGAAGCGCAAAATAAAACATTTGACGCTCTTAAGAACCAATTCAACGTGTCACTTAATGCGACTGATATGTTTAGTGCTCAAGACAACAAAAAACTACAAGATATGGGAAAAAAGGGATTGCCGGTGCATGAAATGATTTCTCTTGAAAAGGAAGGGTCTATTATAACACATTATGGAGATCGTAACAGTTTTATTGTCAAACTGGATAAAATAGAGCAATTTGATCAAGATAAGCTTCTTGCGGTATACAATGAGGTAAAAAACCATGTAGGCACTGCACGAATGAGAATGCTTCTTGATGGTGTAGTTGCTTCTTTGCATAGAAATGCTACAATAGAAACTAATGAATCAATACTTATAATGAGCGAAGATTATTCAGAATGAAAAATAAAACAACACCGTTAGAACATGAAGCCCGCACAAAGGATAAGGCTCAGGCAGAGCAATCGATGAAGCAAAAGATGCTTGAGGTGACGTTTTCTCAGATAGATAAGCAGTATGGTAGTGGTGCCGTCATGAAGCTGGGAGAATCACATATTTTTCACATAGAAGCTATTTCAACGGGATCTATTTTATTAAATCAAGCTATTGGCATCGGAGGATTGCCCATTGGAAGAATAGTAGAAATATTTGGTCCTGAGGCTTCAGGAAAAACTACACTTGCCATGCATGTTATCGCACAAGCACAAAAAAAAGGCGGCATTTGTGCTTTTATTGATGCAGAACATGCGTTGGATTTTTCCTACGCAAGAAATATAGGTATCGATACTGACGAACTTATTATTTCACAGCCGGATTACGGTGAGCAAGCACTTGATATTACTGAAATGCTTGTTAGGTCTGGGGCAATAGATGTTATTGTTATTGATTCTGTTGCCGCTTTGGTTCCAAAAGCTGAACTAGAAGGTGATATGGGCGACTCTCACATGGGACTCCAGGCTCGCCTTATGTCTCAGGCATTACGGAAGTTAACACCCGTTGTTCATAAATCTAAGACTGTACTGATTTTTATTAATCAAATTAGGCAAAATATTGGTGCTATGCCTTTTGCAAGTAAAGAAACAACTACTGGTGGTAACGCGTTGAAATTTTATGCTTCATTGCGCCTTGACGTCAGACGAATTGCAAGTCTTAAAAAAAATGAAGTCAATATTGGCAATAGAGTGCGTATTCGGGTAGTAAAAAATAAGGTAGCTCCTCCCTTTAAGCAAGTAGAAGTTGATCTTCTTTTTAGCGAAGGTATTAGTAAGGAGCTGGATCTTTTAGATGCTGCTTTACATTACAAGGTTATTATACAATCAGGGTCGTGGTTTTCTTTCCAAGATGCAAAAATAGCGCAGGGAAGAGAGCAAGTATTACATTATTTAAAAACACCTGAAACTTTTGAAAAAGTACACACTAAAGTCTTTGAAGCAATCGATATGGAGAAACGATTAGTTCCAACAGCAGACAATCTTGCTATTGAAAGTAGCAAGAGCGATTCTGTGGAATTAGAATAGGTAAGGTACATGTTAAAAGAAAAAAAAGAAAATACACAGCTTATAAATCATCACATACGAGCGGAAAATGTCCAGCTTATTACGCAAGATGGCGAAAATATTGGTGTTGTTAGCAGGTCGCAAGCATTACGACAAGCTGAAGAAGCGGGGCTCGATCTTGTTTTGATTGCGGTAAAAGACGATGTTCCCATAGTTAAAATTATGGACTTTGGTAAATCGTTATATGAAAAAAAGAAGAAAAGTTTAGACGCAAAAAAACACCAAAAAGTCATTCAGATAAAAGAAATTAAGATGACGCCAAAAATTGGTGAACATGACTATCTCACAAAAATTAAGCAGGCTATTCAATTTTTAGAGACAGGTAAACGCGTTAAAATAACGTTATCTTTTAGGGGACGTGAGCTGGCTACAAAGGATATGCGTGGTACTGAATTATTTAACAAGATACAAAAAAGTTTTGAAGATCAGGGGTTTGGTAACAATTTGGTTCAGGAACAGGATGCCAAAATTGGCAAAATGTGGTCTCGGATTTATTATTTAAAATGATAACATTAAAGGATACTAACAATGCGTAAAAAAATTAAAATGAAAACTAATTCATCAGCAAAGAAGCGTTTTTCAAAAACTGGTGGTAAAAAAATTAAACGCGGTAAAGCTTTTAGGCGCCATTTAATGACGCGGTCTAACGCAAAAACTAATCGTCAATTGCGCAAAGACACCTATTTCTCTAAGGCAGATTTGCCTGGAATAAAACTCTTACTACCATATTAATTACCATTAATTTATTAATAAAGGATTATTAAATGTCACGAATTAAACGCGGTACGGTTACCAAAAAACGACATAAACGCTTGTTAAAACAGACAAAAAGCTTTTGGGGACAACGAAAAAATATTTTTAAAAGAGCACATGAGACGTTAATGCGTGCATGGGCTTTTGCTTTTAAAAACAGAAGATTATTTAAGCGCGATATGCGTTCATTGTTTATTTCTCGTATCACAGCAGCTGTTCGTCCTCACGGAACATCATATAGCAAGTTCATGTATGGTTTAAAGGTTGGTAAAGTAGATCTTAATAGAAAAATGTTAAGTCAATTGGCAATTATAGAGCCACAAGCATTTGCTCGTATTGTTGAAATTTCAAAAAGTTAAGATTCTTGACAATTATTTTCTAGAACTATTAGACTGACTTTCAGAATGAAGATATAAAAAAAGGAGAAACATGGAAGTCATATTTACTTTAGAAGAAAAAGTAAAAACATTGATTGCATGTATAAAAACACTCAAAGAAGAGGTGCATGCACTGCAACCAGAAAATGTTTCATTGAAAGCCGATATTCAAGAATTAAAAATAGAAAACGCTAAACTTGCCGAACATAATGCACAGCTTATCATGCAGTTGAAAGCCATAGAAAACTCAATGCTGTTAGAAACTGATCATGTTAATGAGTTAAAAGAAGAACGGTCTATAACAAGATCTGCTCTTGATGATTTGATTAAAAGTATTGATTCAATTGTAGAGAATGAAAATCAATGATTAATGAAAAAAAGAGCTATAAAGTACAAATTTTTGAAGAGCACTATATATTGTTGAGTGATGAATCAGAGGCATTTGTGTTGAAAGCTGCCGAAATGGTTGATACCATGATGAAAGAAATTAGTCATCAATCAATGATCGCTGATTCTAAAAAAATAGCTGTTTTGTCAGCATTGCGCATCGCTGATACATTATTACGAAGAGAACAAGAATATCTTTTAGATCAGCAAAAAACAGTTGCTCTTACAGATTATATTGATCAAGAATCATCTCTATTGGGCTTGCGTAATACGTAGTATAAGCTTTATTGCTTAGTCAGTGTATTCATTTTCCTTTCTAGTGCATCCATTAGTGCAAGTTAGGTTTTCTTTGCTTAACTTATTATTAATTATAAATAACAGGTGTTTTATCACACTTGTTTAGTATGAAGGATGACCATGATAGGTGTATTAGTTGTCGTTATTGGTGTTGCTTGTGTGGCAATAGTGCTAGCAGGAACACTTTTATTATTAGCACGTAAAAAAATCGCCCATGCTTCAGAGTTATTGCAAGAAGCAAAAGAGCAGATGAAAAATGTCAAAAGAGACCTTGAAATAGAAAAGCGTGATGCGTTTGTTAAGCTTAAAGATGAAATGTATCATAAGCGTAAAGAGTTTGAGCTTGAACTTAAACGTGAACGATTGGATTTAGATCGCCATCAAGGAAAATTATCTGCTAAATCAGAATCTTTAGAAAAAAGAGAAATTCAACTCAATGATCTTCGTTCAGAACTTCAACAAAAAGAACGTGCCATTTCTCGTACAGAAGATATTGTTCGTGCCAGTGAAGTAAAGGTAAAAAGTTTACATGCCGAACTGATAACTAAATTGGAATATATAAGCGGTATTTCAAAAGAAGAAGCAAAAAATGTTCTTTTTGAGTTGATAGACTCTGAAGTACGATTATCTACGCAAAAACTTGTACAAAAAGTTGAAGAAGATGCTCGTCAGACCGCAAAAGAGCGATCAACAAACATTGTTGTTACTGCGATGCAGCGCTATACTGCCGATCTTATAGCTCCCCATTTGTCCGGTATTGTACACTTGCCGAATGAAGAAATGAAGGGGCGTATTATAGGAAAAGAAGGAAGAAACATAAAATCTCTTGAAATGGCGACAGGAATGGAGTTTATTATTGGGGAATCTTCAGATATTACTGTTTCTGGCTTTAATCCTATTCGCAGAGAGATAGCGGTCAGAACGTTAGAAAAACTGATCAATGACGGTAGAATTAATCCAACACGAATCGAAGAAACGGTTGCTCAGTGTGAAAAAGAAATAGAAGAAATTGTCCAAGAGTATGGAAAAAATGCTGTTCTAGAATTTAATTTACAGGGCATTCATCCGGAAATAATAACATTGTTGGGAAAACTTCATTTTAGAACCAGCTTCTCCCAAAATGTGCTTGTTCACTCTAAAGAAGTCGGTATTTTTTCTCGTATGATTGCAGAAGAACTAGGTCTTGATGGCGCTTTAGCTCTTCGAGCAGGATTACTTCATGATATAGGAAAGGCTGTGACCGCTGAGGTAGAAGGGCCGCACGCATCTATTGGTGGTGATATTGCAAAACGATGTGGCGAAAATCCTATTGTTGTTAATGCTATTGCAGCTCATCATGAAGAAGTGCCTTTTGCTTCAATCTATGCAATTATCATTGTAATTGCAGATACCATATCAGCAGCACGTCCTGGAGCTCGCAGAGAAACATTGTCAGCCTACATTAAACGTTTAGAGAAATTAGAAGAAATTGCAGCTGCGTTTGGTGGAGTTAAAAAAGCGTACGCAGTGCAAGCTGGACGTGAATTACGTGTTATTGTTGAAGAAGATACGCTTAGCGATGAGCAGGCAAATCTTCTTGCGCATGATTTGGCACGTAGAATAGAACAAGAAATGAATTTCCCGGGGCAGATAAAAGTTAATGTTATTCGCGAAAAACGCTGCATAGAATATGCAAGGTAAATAAAAAATGAAAACAATACGCGTCCTTATGATTGGTGATGTTGTTGGCGCCGCTGGATGCGCCATGATTCAAAAACATTTAGATCGCATTAAACAACGCTACTCTATTAATGCTGCCATTGTTAACGGTGAAAATTGCTCGCGAGGACGCGGTATTACTAAAAAAAATGTTCGTTTTTTTCGGCATAATGGCGTGGATGTTGTTACCTCAGGTAACCACATTTGGCGACATAAAGAGATTTATGGCTACTTGAAAGAAAATAGCGATCTCTTACGGCCCGCTAATTTTCCTGCAACAGCACCAGGTGTTGGTGTAACGACATTTTTGGTCGACCAGTACCGAGTTGGAGTAATTAATCTCCAAGGGCGTGTTTTTATGAAGGAACTTGCAGATTGTCCATTCAGAACAGCCGATTCAATTATAACGTATCTTGCAGACAAAGCAAGTATCATACTTGTTGATTTTCATGCCGAAGCCACCGCTGAAAAGATGGCTTTGGCATTTTTTCTTGATGGTCGAGTCAGTGGCGTTGTTGGAACTCACACTCATGTGCAAACGGCAGATGAGCGAATTTTACCTGGCGGCACTGGCTATATTACCGACCTTGGCATGGTAGGAGCATTTAATTCTATGTTGGGCATGAAAAAAGATGGTATTGTCGATACTTTTTTGACTACTTTACCAACAAAATTCATGCCCGACCTAGAGCCGCCTATCGTCTTGAGCGGCGTCTGGATGGAAATTGATACCCTTACGGGAAAAACAGTCAAAATAGAACGAGTCATGCTTATTGATGATGAATTACATGTCAGTGGTCACGAGGATGAATAATATCTATTAGTCAGATTTGACTAATTTTTTATTTTATCTACACTAAAAATATAAATTGTTACATTGCTTTGTGGAGGATTTGTTATGAAAAACAAGCTTTTATTAATGGTTATTGTGGTGGTTGGTTCAATACATCATGTATCGTGTTCTACTAATAATGACTGGGATAAAGATCTGCAGCGTGGTAGAGATGAAGGAATGTTGATTATAGTGAAACCCGAAGGAACTGACTATAAATATGTTGCTATAGCATGATTCATTAAGCTTGGCAGATGGGGTGAAAAGTTAATTCTGCAGCTTGAAATAAGTCTTGGTTGCATGATTTTATATTTTTTCTTAAAGAATTTTTTTTGCTATG
>WBZV01000762.1_pt1 | contig 17135 bp, 23 predicted proteins | sample 5204221 | NCBI WGS metagenome assembly WBZV01 (sample SAMN12344360, study PRJNA552823) | activated sludge metagenome | biome: Activated sludge suspended growth; feature: Nitrification reactor; material: Wastewater; isolation source: activated sludge from nitrification reactor of wastewater...
CAAGGTTTATCCGTTATCATATCAATTAGCTTTGTCCAACTTGGCAAATGTTTAGGGCAATTATGCCAAGATGCTTCTTCCTGCATTGCAATATTTGTTTTGAAAATATCGTGTCCAATTCGCTTTTGAAGTTTGCCCCAAAACAAAACAGGTTCATAAGCATTAAATCCACCTAATGGGCTTGGGCTATTTTGGTTTGGTTTGTGCCATATAATCATATGTTTTGGGTCAAGGTTCATCCACATTTTAAGGTTCTTATATCCAACAGTCATTACAACCGTTTCAGATACTCTCAAAAGCTCATTTAACCAATCTTTACACCATTGTTCATAATCAGAAGCATCTTGGCTGTCATCGTGGGTATTATACTTCCTACCTACATTATACGGTGGGTCAGTAATTGCCAAGTTGAATTGCTTGTCATTAAGTTTACGTAAAGCCTGCAAACAATCTTCGTTATAAAGGATAATTCCGTTTCCAAAATCCGCTACTGCTGGTAACACTGTATTGCCGACAATGGCGGCTGACGTGCTATCATCAACATTTGTGCTTTCTACTATCTTTTGTTCTATACTCATCTTTTGTGCTTTTTAAACCGCCACTGCGGCAATACTTTTACGTTAGCGGTCAGTGTGAATCCGCTTCAAAATATTGTCTAAATATGAATACGCCCAATGTTCAAATAGTGTTTTATCATGCTCTCCGAAATAGTTACGTACTCTTTTTAAATCTTTTACTTCTTCCGTTGTGAAAAACACCGAACCGCTAACACCACCTATATTTAATTGCTGGGTCTGTGGTTCATTTGAGTTCTGTTCTTTGTTCATAATTCTGTGTAATTTGATAGTTTAGTATTTCAAAATCAGCAACTAAACATAGCTGTAAGCGTTATGCTCCATTGCTCCCTGACCGCTTAGATTTGACATTTGTGGAAGTGTTTTTAATCTTTTTTTCCCCTACGCTTCCAGTTGTTTTCATTACAGATTTCCTGATGATGCAAGTTGCATTTTCAAAAGGTTGTGCAAAATCAAATCTGTCGAGTGTATATTTTGAAATACCCAAATTTGGGTTTTCCGAGCATAAAGCGGATAAGCTACCATAGTATCTATGATAGCTGTCCGATTTGATTTCTAAGTGAAATATCTTACGCATTTATTTTCGATTCTAAAAGTGAACCATCTTCGCATGAATAAATCTCTACGGTTTCATCTGTTTCGTTGCAATAGATTGAAACAGTACCATTTTTGTAATCCTTAAAATAGGAGAAGTTAGTTCCAGCATTATGCTTAATGTAGTTGCGGCAATAATCTAATGATTCTGCAAACCATTTATTGTTGCTGTTATTTTCATCGTTGAAAATAAGGTCGAATGTTTTGTTTTCTGTGTTCATGACTTTTTGTTTTAATTGTTATTTGATGACACAAATATAAGCCACTTATTTGTAACTACCAAATAAAAAAGCATTTTTTTGTATTTATTTTTATAAAGCATTGATAATTAATGCTATTATTTTTGTATCTTTGCTTTATGAAAATCGAAAATCTTAAAAAACACTCCGCTATTCCGTTGATAGGCGTTTACTTTTTGTATAAAAACGACAAATTAGTATATATTGGTCAAAGTACCGATATTTTGCTTCGGGTTAGAAATCATTTTAAAGAAAAAGACTTTGATAGCTATTCGTATTTTGAATGCGAAACATCAGAACTAAATGAGGTTGAGCGGTTATTTATTGGGAAGTACACTCCCTTATTAAACAAATGCCTAAATATCAAAGAACGAAAAGAGAGAAAAAAACAAAAGCATTTAATTGTGTGTAATAAAGAAAATAATCGACTTCGTAAATACTACTCTATTTTTGACATTAAGAAAAAATACCCACATCTTAATATTGATGAGCTTTCTGAATGCTTTGAAAACAAAGGAAAAAAGAAAATTGAAGACCATTTATTGATTATTTATTAAACAAATATTTTTCACTTTTTTGTAAATTTATAGCTAAAGTGTTGATTTTCAATAGTAATATTTTTAGCCCACCGCACAAAAAAAGATTAAAAACACCTTGCTCCGATTTAAGTTTCTCCTTAATAAACCGCAACGAGAGCATAACAGCACCTATGTCGCAACCTTGCCGCAGGCGCAACACAAGGCAGCGCATAGCTGCATCACGTTAGTAGCCATTTTGAAGAACAGCCACAGCCTTACGCAAATCTTCAATCATTGGAGTTATTACAGCGATTTGTTGGTCTGTAAATTCATTTGGGTAGGTAAGCATTTGTAGATTTGCTTCCTTTAGTTCAAGTTCAAGTGTTAATAGGCGTGAAGTAAGCATTAGTAAAGAAAAACGGCTACTAACAGCACCTATACCCAATTGGGCGTTTTCTTCTTGTCTTTTTGTTTCTTCCATTTTATTAAGTTTTATCTGTTATTGAAAATTTGTTCATTTAATTGCCCAACTGGGCATAGCTGCGAAACGTTATTTCACTATCCACTTATGATTCGGCTTCCCGTACTTCCCTACTTTCATCCATTCAGTTTTTTGGAGTAATCCCATGCGTTCAAGGTTGCTCATTGCCCTTCGAATTGAAGTTATCGGGATTTCGGGATAACTGAAGTTATATAAGTCCATTACTTCAAACGGTGTCATCGCTGGTCGTTTCTTCATTAGCTCAAAAATCCTTTGTTCCTGAGTTTCTGCCTTCTCATTCGCTGAGTTGAAATCAGCATCCGGAAGGTTTATCGTGTCGTGGAATGAGAATTGAAGTTGGCTCATAACGTTGCTTGTAACTGTTTGCAGGTTTGAATGTATTGTCCGTATTCTAAAATTTCCTGATCTGAATAACCATGCTCTTTTCCAATTTCCTTAAAATCATTTTCCCATTCTTCAATTGGTTTTTCAATACGTCCTATTTTTATCCAATTTCTGCCAAGCCAAAAAACTGTGTTTTGCGAACCGGTTATAAATAGCGTTTTAATAATTGGTAAATTATCTATGTATATTGCTCCGGATAAATTGGCTCCGGATAAATCGGCTCTGGATAAATTGGCTTCGGATAAATCGGCTCTGGATAAATTGGCTCCGGATAAATTGGCTCTGGATAAATTGGCTTCGGATAAATCGGCTCTGGATAAATTGGCTCCGGATAAATTGGCTCTGGATAAATTGGCTTCGGATAAATCGGCTCTGGATAAATTGGCTTCGGATAAATCGGCTCTGGATAAATTGGCTTCGGATAAATTGGCTCTGGATAAATTGGCTTCGGATAAATCGGCTCTGGATAAATTGGCTTCGGATAAATCGGCTCCGGACAAAATGGCTCCGGATAAAATGGCTCCGGATAAATTGGCTCTGGATAAATTGGCTCCGGATAAAATGGCTCCGGATAAATCGGCTCTGGATAAATTGGCTCTGGATAAAATGGCTCCGTATAAATCGGCTCCGTATAAATCGGCTCTGGATAAATTGGCTCTGGATAAATTGGCTCCGGATAAATCGGCTCCGGATAAATCGGCTTCGTATTTTATCGCCTCTTTTAAAGTCAATAAAATTGTATTGTTTTCACATTCGTGGCTAAAAATTACTTTACCAGAATAATAGTTTTTGATTTCAATTTTCATTTTTAAAGTTTTGATTTTTGTTAATTATCTTTCAAAATTTGCAAGTGATTTTAAATAACTTAGCTGAGACCTCATTACATCTAACTGATGAGTGCATGAAGCGTTAACCCTATCCGCTAACATAACTAATCTTTGCTCATTTGCTGCACACCCTTTAACTATGTTATTCTGTACCGTTGCGCTTGACCATTCGGGTATTAATTCTTTCAATGCTTTTACTGTTTCTGTCTGTATAGACTTTGCAGCATGATACAACGCATCAGATTTTAACTTTCCAGCTTCGGCCATATAGATTGCTATATCTTGCATACGTTGGTTTAAGATGTTGCCTTCTTCGGCACTATATGGACTTTCTAAAACTGTTTGGATAAATTCCAATCGCTGCAATATGTGTTCAATTGAATGTATCATATTGTGAAAATTCCTTTGTTGTTGTCGGCCCAAAATTCATATCCAGCATCCCAAAGCTGTAAGTCAATGCAGCGTTTGAAGTTGTCTAAAATCTTAGTAAGATCATGCAATGCCTTTTGGTAGTTAAACTCCCCAAGTTCAAATAAGCAAGGACTAACTTTGTCAACTGCTAAATTGTAAAATCCTGTAAACTCATCTGCAAAATTTGACTGCTTATACAAAGCTCCTTGCCAATGCCATAAGTCGTAAATTGCAGATCGTTTAATTTTTTCAGGCGAAGCATCCACAACTTTTTTCAAGTCCATTAAATAACCGTTACCTCCACCATCTATGTAACCCCGGAACATTATGCCCTGATAATTCCATTCTGCATATTGCTCTTTGAATGTTAAATTCTTTAGGTAGTGTGAACTGATCTGATTATTCCAGCATAACTTTTGATAAAGTTTGCATTCTTCAAATTCGGTTGGGTCAAGTATTTCTTTTTCTTCGCTTTCTGCTTTTGCGATAAATGCAGCTTTAAATTGTTTGTTTGCTGTATCTCTGAAATCCTTGTCAGGATTCGGCAACATATCCTTAGTGAGAATTAAATATCGCTTTTCAAATTCTTCTGGTTCTAAGATTGCACAATGCAATGCACTTCCCATTTTCATGGCTTTAGTTGTTGGCTTTTCGCCAATTTTATACTCAATGAATGAAGCCGGGCTTAAGCTAAATGCTTTTAGTGCCGAATAGCTTAGGTAATATTTGCCGCTTTCAAGTTGGCTTATTACGTTGTCTTTTGCCTCCTGTAATTCAGGCGTTAACCAAAGTTGTTGTGTTTCCATTTTTTGTACTTAATTTTGATCTATGCTGAGAAAATAATGATCTAACTTCGGGAGTAATCAGATTCCCTTTTTTCAATTGCTCCCAATATTTTGATAATGAATCAAGGTCGGATATATGCTCGAGAGATTCAATAATTTCAGAATTGCTTTCAATTGCTTCTTTCTTCTCAAACCTTCCAGCCAAATTTTCATAAGCGATAAGGTCTTTACGGTTTAAGTCCTTCCCGAATATCCTTCCGATCTTTTCGGCTGCGTCTTTGATAGCGTAAGTTTCGGCAGCCGGGAGTGCCATTTGAACGGCTGCGTTTTTGATGTGGTTGAAATCAGTGGCTCCAGCTCCTTTGTCCGTTTGCATTGGGGCAGCTCCAACACCATCTTGGAATAATGTTTCACCTGTAATTGGGTCGATGTAGTTAAGGCGAATGTGAACTGCTGCCGAGTTTGCAATAACTTTGAAGTCTTTTATCTCTACCCACCACTTAATAAATAAACTGGTGAGCAAATACTCTACTTTGTCGATTGGTAAATATTTCGACCCATTTGCAAGGTCGTTTGTTTTGACCCAATCCTTAGGTGGTTCGTGATTCAGGATAACTTGCAAGTCATTTTGTTTTGATTTTGTTTCATCCATTGAAACAAGTTCATCGTATTTCGGGATTTGTTTTGAAGGTAGGTTTTGATTGCTCATGATTTTGTATTTTGATTGTTTACAATTCGTTGATTGCTGATTTGACTTTCATTACAAGCTCCGGGTGTTTGTCTTTAATGATTGGGATAAGATCATTAAATATTTTTGTCATCTTTACCGGGTTCATTGTTTTGAAGTGTGGTAAATTGTTACCTCCTTTTGATAGATAGAATGATGCAAGTTTTGCGTTCTTTCTACTTACGTCTGTCTTGTTCAGATTCATGTTCTTGATTTAAAGCTGTTAAAAATGCTTTGAATACAAAGGCTGCCATCGTTATGTAAAATGCTGTCGAACAAATGATATAAAGTGCTTCCATAATTATTTAATTTAGTGATCCGTGAATCATTCTTAAATAAATCGGCAATTCTCCAACCCCGATTTGCAGCCCTCTTTTTTTGCACATTTCGTCAAGTTCAACCTGTCCGCATTCGGTTTTTACGTGGAACTTACTTCTGAATCCTTTGGGATTTTTTAACTCTCCATCCATTTCAATTTTTTTTACGTCTGATTTTTTTAACCAAGTTCGTTGCCGTATTTTTTCCATATTTAAGTTTAGTTTGTTTCATTTCTGTTAGATTAAGGATGAGTCGTAAGCGCATGGAGAATCGTCAAAGTCCATGCAATCATCGTGTAAGTGATTGTTGAAATAATGCTCATCTGCCTTCTGTAAAAGCTGGTCGTATATTTCTTTGTCGATCTTTTCAAGTGGGATGTATTCACCATCCACATCAGCGACCTGGCATTGACCGATGCTTAAAATTTCTATGTAATACTTTTCGATTTCAAACGTGGGATCAGTAACAACTCCCCGATAATTTACCAAGTATAAAATATCATCTATCTGCGTTTCGATTTCGTTTACAACTTCGGGCGAAAACACAGGAAGCGAAACCATGTGGTTTTCAGTTATTGATTTGCGGCAATCCTGCATCGCATCCATTGTGGTTTTATAAGATTGCTTAAATTCCTCAAAGGCTTTGTCGAACTCTGAAATGATTTGATTGAATTGATTAAAAATTTCCATATTGCTTTTGATTGTAGGTTGTTTTGAAAAAGGCCCGGCTCACTTTGGGTTTGAACCGGGCAGGCTCTAAAGGTCAATTTTCGGGATGAGCCACCGTTGTGGCTGGATGAAAAACTATGCGACGAAGTTATCTTAAAACATATTTCGGATTTCCTAATATGTTAATTCTCAACTGTTTGCAAGGATTTTCTTGAAATCCGTTGTATGTTTGCCAAATAGGCCAACAGGTCGCTTTTGGCGTAGTACTTAATTCTTCCAATTGGGGTCGGTGTGATCTGCTTTGAAATGGTGTTGAATGCGCTCACTCCCATTCCGAGATAGGTGGCCGCTTCTTGGCGGTTCAGTACTCCGAGATCAATCGCTGCTTGTGGTTTTGTTATTTTGGTGATAGTTGACATATTTATCAAATTACTATGATACAAATGTACTATAAGTTTGATATTATTGTCAAGTTTTTAGCGAATTATTTTAACATTTTTATTTTTATAATATATAAATGTTTGATTTAAAAGCCTTTTTAAAGGATAAAAATATCAGCCAACGGGAGCTATCAAACAAAATTGGATATTCGGAGGCGTACATCAGCCGGGTTTCGGCCCTTTAATTCGTACCGTGAAATCTCGCTTGTGATTAAAAAAAGATTTTCCCTGTTGAATTTAAAAACCTGTCGTGGTCTTAATCCGGCCCCCGTTGCAACCGCCTGAATGTAGGGTGTTACTTCTGTGCCGGGCCTTGCAAATTTGAAAATCAATTTTTCGATTGTGTTTGCATTATCTTCAAAGTAGTATTTCTGAATTATCCTGAGAGCCGTATGCACTCCCTGCCAATAATACTCAAACGCTTCAAAACTCCGATCCTGGTTTTCTTTTAATTTCCCGATCCAATCTTGTTTTGATTTTTTTACCAATAAGGGATTGTTTAATCTCATCCCTCTTGGTGCTTTGGAGTCCTTGTATAAAATGTATTCTACACTCATAATTTACGAAATCCGAGAATCCTTGTTTTTTTGAAATCCGCAATTGATACGCTATCCATTGAATTGCCGGACAACAATTTTACCGTGTCGATATTTTGGTTTATAAAAAGGCCGATATGTCCTTTTCCTGGACCACGTTCCAAAATGCAAAGATCACCCAGAGCCGGGTTTTCTGTTTTGGTCCCCACTTCTAAAAACTTTCGAGCTGAAACGATGTGTAGTTTATTGGAAGGCCACAAACCTGATTCAATCAATATATTTGAAATAAAGCATCCACACCATGCGAATTGTGAGTCATCTTCCGGCCTTGAAATTTTGAGAGAATCGCAGGAGGCAAATATCCACGCTTTTACTTGCTCATCCCACCCTAAGGGATTTTCTTTTGTGCCTAAGTATTTGAGGCCCGTTAAAAGCAGTTTTTCGGAATTGGTCATATTACTTTTTTAGGTGTGTTCAAAAAAAGGTAAGGCCACCACTTAGGCAGCCTTACACATAGATTTCATTACTGACTTTTACGGATAATTCCGACCTCACAATCTACTTTGAGTGATTGAGTGCCGGAAGTGATTGTCGTAAATCTCAACGCTCCGCAAGGAACATTCCCTGTGATCGCTGCTGGTGTGGTTTGTACTCCATCAATTGTCGTAGTTGAAAGAGTTTTCCAAACGTTGCCACCATACAAACGATGTTCAACTTTGAAAGTCCCGGCTGTTGATCCTGACAAAGAATCCGCAACCATGTTGATGTGATAATTGTAAGGATAGGTTAAATCCAAACAAGTATTTACAACCGTGTCAGCGTTTGTCAGGGTGTCAAGGTAATATCGCACGGCTGTACTCGCATTACCATCTACACGGGTGTTTTGTGCGCTGACCATTCCAACGGAAAAGAACAGAGCAATTAAAAGAAAAAAAGTTCTCATGTGCTTAAATATTTAAGGTGAATAAAATACATTTTTAAAAATCAGGGCAAGTCCAAAGACTCACCCCGACCGCAATATGAAACACAACCTATTTTTTGGTAAACGGTTTGATCGCTGAATCTTTGCCAAGTATTCGGAGCCATGACAAAAGCAAAGCGGTGAACATTGTCGCAATTGTTGGCAGCCATGTCGAATCACAAACCCAACTTTTATTCATTAGCTGCAAAATGAAATTAATCGCCTCACAACTCCATGCTCCAACGCTTGTCCACTCGACTTTTTCCATGAATGCAAGGACTGTGATAATAAATCCGGCTGCAACCGTGCGCTGTCCTTCGATTGCATTTAGAATATTACCTACTCCGGGAATCAATTTAATGGCCCAAAAAAGAGGCTGTGGAATTTTCATAAGCAAATCCGCAATGGTTGTGAACAGTTTTAGAAGAAACTGAAAAACTTTTGTAACTGTTTCCATAATGTTATTTAAAGTTTAATTAATAAATCGTGTTTGCAGGAATCGGCCATGACCTTTTCCGTTAGGGTGTCAATTCTTTTGTTTAGCTCCTCCATTTCTTCGATCAGTTCGCTTTCGGTTACTGATATTTCCAATTTCTCAAAATCCTGTTTAGTCGTTTTAAGTTTTACAGGTTCAAACAAAGCGGCTGCACATAAAGCAGCAACCCAAAAAAATATAATCTTTACCTCTGCCATTAGTTCACTATTTTTTCAAGGTTATGTATTTTGTTGTTCGCTGAATTGATTTGATCTCTCATGTATTGTTCAAACCGACCCAGCCTTTCTTCGCATCTTTTGTGCGATTCTTTACACTCTTTTAACTGCTCCATTACAAAAGCATCATTGAGCTTATTTTCGCTCCTCCATTCACTCCAAAGGATGTAAATTATTAAAGTCGATCCCATGAAAATCAACCTTGATTTTTCGTCCTTGAATGCTTTAAGTATAATATCTAATATCTTTTGCATCCCTTAGTGATTTAACACATTAGTAAAAGCAGCCGCGGCTGTAAGTTGTCTGTTGTCTTTTGTCTTTTTTGTGGCATGGTTTTTTTGTTTAGGGTTATCAATTTAAAATAGCTCCATAGCATTGTTGTTGTACATATAAGATTCTTACGTTTGTTCCAACCCCCTTAAAAATTCCTGTTCGTGGGCCAACGGCTAAGTTATTTGCTAATGGACTTGCCATTTTACCTACATACGCCCCATTAATATAAAATCTGATTTCGCTATTTGCTTTATTTAGCTCTGTGCGAAGTGTATAGCTTACGTCTGCCGTTACCGCAACTCCTAAATCTAAAAGCGTTTCAGAACCTCCCGAATTTTTGGTATATCCTACCCAATTACCGCCATAAACACCATGAGAATAAATTATCCCATACGATGAGTTTGGTTTTGCTGTGGTAGAATTTGAGCCGCTAACCACTCCTGAATTTACTGTAAATGAATCCGTACCAGTTGAAAGTACATCAACACTTACCATTGCCTCTGTATAGAAATGTCCTTGATTTGATATAAATGCGTTGTTAGAAGTTTTTTGTACGTAAACCGTTGCAGCTCCTGATGCCGATGAGCTTGTTTGCAGGGCATACGCTGATAATTCTGTTATTCCGCTGGACGGGCTTTGCGATCCGACTGCTCCCGATGCTGTTCCGAATGCAATATTCCCGTTATCTCCGGCTGTTGTCGATCCGGCAGCATAACATAAATTGATAGTCTTGAATCCGTTTGGCCTTATGTACCCAATCGGAACCCATCTATCAAGTGTACCATCGTAATAAAATCGAATGGAGCTTTTTTTCATTAAAATTATATCCTCCGAATAATGTATTCGATTCGCTGCCGTTCCGTCCGTATGTTCTGCCGGAAAATAAATATTATAATCTCCAACGTTATGGATAACCTTTTCCTCCCCATCTGTTTGTGCCTCCATTGACGTAATACCCCAAAAACCATTACTTGAAATTCTTACGATGTTTGCATTATCGAACCCCGTAGGGTTGTAATTATCTTGCTCACTTGTAATTTGTGAGGGTGTAATTACGGAGGGTGTTATCGTTTGCCAATTCGCATTCGCTCCATCACTCATTAAGACTTGACCTGACGTTCCTTTTGATCCGTTAATATCAATTCTTAGTGTCTGCGGTTTTAGATTAATTACATCGGAAAGGATATAAATAGAATCAGACTCAACATCAATTTTTGAGTTGTCTGTTCCGTCGTTTGCGTATAGCTGCGCGTAGTTTTGATTCGCGTAAATCCAACACTCATCCGAACTCTTTGTGTTTTTAATTATCCATGATCCATTTTCAGAATAAATCCTGCTAATAATAGAATTGGCTGAATCGTTGGCATAAATGTATATTTCGTCATCAAACCACAAACCACGATCTGCTGACGTGATCCCACCAGATGGATAGTTTTTAATATATCCGAGCATGAAGTCTCTGTCACGGTTAAAAGAAATGTAATCATTGTCAGACATTAATCCGTTTTGGATTTCGGTAAAACTTACAGCGTTGTTATCAACTGACCACGTTGCGCCGCCTCCCGAAACTGTTATATCTCCTTTGTCACCATCTGAAACACCTGTTACATCGGACAAATAAGCAATTGTTTCTCTTGTCGCGCCTGTGGTTTTTGTAAAATAAAGTCTGTCTGAATTAAACTCGATTGCTCCGACTTCCGGTGAACTCATTAAAGAGCCACTATTTAATTTTATAGGCGCAGAACTTGCAGAAGTTGACCCGGCTTGAATATGAAGTTTTGCGCTTGGGTTTGTTATTGGTGTGCCACCTCCTGAAATGGAAACCATACCATCACCATCAATCCTCATTTTTTCGTTTGCCGTTCCGATCCCTTCATTCGCAAAAATGATAGGAGCGTTTGACCCTTCCGCAATAATCCTAATACCATCCGTTACGAGTGCGGTGGCACGAATTACAACAGACTGATTATCGAATAATCCACTTGTGGAGTAAGATGTTCCCAAGTGATAAACTTCCAAGCCATCAGAACCCAATGAACCACCCGGTTCAATTACCGCAATTAATGAGTGATCTGTTACCGCATTCGCTAAGCCAAACACCGCATCAACTCCTGCCGTTGTCCTGAGTGTTGGCCCTGATAAATTTCCATTTGTATATCCGTGAATATTACCTCCTTCGTTTAAAATAATTTCACTACCTGATCCGGCTGCAAATGTTACGGAAGAATCAAAGGTCTTTGCCCCTCCAAATGTTTGTGTTCCTGTTGTTACAGCTCCGCGTGCAGAAGAAGAAGCATCCGGAATATTGAAAGTATGTGTAGTTCCTGTGGAGTTTATATTAAAATTTGTGCCGGATGTTCCGGTAACCATTGTCTGAGTTGCTCCGGTTAAACCATTGAGAGAGGAAATGCCTGACCCGCCCGTTACGTTTATACTATCATTTGAGATTGTGAGTCCTGTTCCGATTACAAGCTCTTGCGGATCGCCGCTACCTCCTGTATATCTTCCAATAACTCTACCTGATGAAATGTTTTGCATTTTCGCAAACGTTACCGCATCGTTTGCAATAGTTAAAGCTGTGCCGCCTGCTGACTTTGTTACATCTCCGGTGAATGCCGTTGTTCTTATGTTGTTTGATCCATCAAAGTCAATACCTCCTGTTACTCCTATCTCGGTGGGATCGCCTGAAGCAGCAGCATCGCGTCCGACAAGCTTATCAGTTGCAATGTTTTGAAATTTTGCAAACGTTACAACGTCATTATCAATCGTCCACGTTAAGCCGCTTGCCGACGTTGTAATATCTCCGAAATCCCTGTCATTAATGGCAAGTAATGGAGTTCCGTCAACGTATTGCAGCGAAGCATTTATCATTGCTCCGACCGCATCCTGAGCGTCCTCTGTCGTGAAACTTCCTGTTGAATTTATGGTGAGTGCGGTTCCAGATCTGGTTATTGTAATTCCCGTACCTTCAATGAATGAAATATCGGAAGCGGTTCCGGATAAATCCAAAGTAAATGTAGTACCATCGTCTGAGCCACTGAATCCCTGCGCGTCGGTGTTATCTAAATAGGCCGCTAATGAAACACTGTCCCGAATTACTCCGTCATCATCAAGTGAAATCCGTAGATAATTATTCGTAATATCAAGAGTATCAATACTTTGGTTGTCTGTGTCAACTTCTGCAATATCAATAGTATTACCGCCGGAGATCGTTATTTCATCGGTTGTCGAATTATAACTTAGTGTCTGTGCATCGGTATTGTCGAGATACGGCGCAAGGTTTACTGTTTTAAAAGCCTCCCCGTCTGACTCCAAAGAGAGTCGCAAAATGTTTGAGGCAATTTCAAAAGTGTCTATTTTTTGGTCGTCGGTTGCCGTTGCGCTTATTGTGATTGTATTACCTGCCTCAGCAAGTGATATTCCCGTTCCGGCCTCCAATGTTACAGCCGTCGAGCCGCTTGTGTTTGATTGAATTAATGATGTGCTTCCTGTTCCGGCCCCAACTGTTAAAGATCCCTCATTTGAAATCGACCCGTCAACTTCCGTCGCTGTTATAACTAAAGTGTTCGCTGGTGTTTCAGAAAGTGTTATGATCCCGCCTCCGGAAATTGTTACATCCGATCCTCCGGATATTGCTATGTCGTATGTTGGGCCGCTTCCTTCGATTGTAAGATTTTGGCTGTCTGTGTTGTCCAGGTAAGGAGATAATGAAACAGAGTCGAGTATTACGCCGTCATTCAGAAGGCTTATTCTGAGCCAATTTGAGTTAATATCGAATGTGTCAATTAACTGTATCTCATTGGTTGCTGAGCTGTCATTTAAGACCACCGAGCCGCCGCCGAGATCGAGCCTCAGCGTTCCTTTTCCTGCGGTCGCCGTGAGAGCCTGAATTTCATTACTTGTGGAGCCGTCCACCTCAGTTGCAGAAATTACTAACGTATTGGCCGGACTTTCAGAAAGCGAAACAATGCCACCCCCTGAAATCGTTACGTCTGAGCCGCCGGAAATTGCAACATCATAAGTAGGTCCTGACCCCTCAATTGTTAAATTCTGGCTGTCTGTATTATCTAAATACGGGCTAAGGTCAACAGTTTTATAAACTTCATTATCATCCTCCAAACTCAATCTCAATAGGTTTGAGTTTATCTCGAATGTGTCAATTTTTTGATTATCCGCGCCTGCCGGAATCGTGACGAATTTCCGGTATTCACCATCGTTTTGAAGGCTCAGAAAAATGGTGTCATTGGACCGGGAAAACGTGTCGATAACCTGCAATTCATTGGTTGTGCTTCCGTCCACCTCTGCGCCGCTCGATGCACTTGTGATCCTTCCGTCTGCGTCAACCGTAATACTTGAAAATGTGTAGCTCCCTGGTGTAACCGCCGTGCTTTGAATTTCGGAAGGTCCAACAGCATTTGCCGAAATATGATCGGCTCCAATTGCGTTTGAAATAACCTTTACAGATGTCACCGAGCTATCGGCCAGGTCAATCGTTGCGACTGATCCATTTGTAATTTCCGTACTGCCAACTGTTGAAGCGTCAATTTCCCAAACTGTACCACTTCCGGAAACGGTTATATCTCCCTTATCTCCGTCTGTGACCCCGCTTATAATATCGGATAGGTATGCAATTGTATCCCTGTAAGTGCCGGTTGTTTTAGTGAACATTAGCCGGTCTGTGTTGAACTCCAACGCTCCAACCTCCTCTGTTGTCATCAATGACCCGGATGTGAGTTTGATGGGTGCGGTTCCAGCTCCGGTTCCTTGCGCTGCAATGTGTAGTTTTGCGCTTGGGTTTGTCACCGCAGAGCCGTTAGCTGCGATACCAATGTTTCCGCTTGCACTTATATTCATTCTCTCGGTGCTTGCTGTGCGGAATGAAAATTTTGTTCCTGAAATTTTACTTACGCTCGCATTGGTTGACAACGAGAACGATGTGTCCGACATATTCAGGCTTTCGCTCTTGGATACGCCTATATAAGTAGGCATATTCAGTGTATGTCCTGAAACTCCGGTCGATGTGTTATAAATTAAATTGTAGAAATTTCCTCCCGTGTTCGCGTAGATATTAAGACCCTGATAGCCTCCAGCGTTGTACCCTGATAAAAAGGCCCCAGAACTTATTTTTACGGTATCATTAAATGTTTTTTCGCCGGCAAAGGTTTGGTCTGTCGTGGTCACAGCTCCCCGGTTCGATGCGCTGGCATCCGGAAGATTGAATGTGTGAATATTTGAGCCGGATGAAATATTAAAGTCTGATCCGCTTGTTCCGGTTGCGAATGTCTGGACTGATCCTGTTTGGCTGTTTAATGAAGTTATTCCGGTTCCGGCTGGTAGTGTAATTATTTTGCGATTCTCGCCGTCGTTTGATAGGCTCAAGAAAATTGTATCATTGGATCGGCTAAATGTGTCAATAACTTGTATCTCATTAGTAGAACTTGAGTCGTTTAAAACAACTGATCCACCGTCAACAAGGCGAATAGTTCCACCACCACCCGTAATACTCAAATCCTGCGTATCCGTATTGTCTAAGTATGGGCTAAGTGAAACGGAATCGAGAACCTTGTTATCCCCTGCCAATGATATTTTTAAATAATTACCTTCAATTTTAAAGGTATCAACCGCCTGATCGTCTGTGTCCACTTCTGTAATGTCAATAGTATTGCCTCCCGAAATGGTTATTTCATCGGTTGTGGTGTTATAACTCAAAGTCTGAGCATCCGTATTATCAAGGTATGGAGCCAAATTCACGCTATCCCGAATTACGCCGTCATCTTCAAGGCTTATTCTTAGATAATTATTATTAATGTCGAAGGTGTCAACTGATTGATTGTCTGCTCCGGCTGGAATGGTTACATATTTTTGAGCTTGTCCGTCCTGTGAAAGCGATAAATAGATCGTGTCATTTGAACGACTAAAAGTGTCTATGACTTGAATCTCATTGGTTGTCGATCCGTCAACTTCGGACTGCAAATATCTTCCGTCTAAATCTACGGTGTTTCCTGCCGGTGTTACGGTTAGTTCGCCGTTGGTTCCGTTCCAGCTAAGTGTTTGTAGCTCGTTGGTCGCCGATGAATCGTTTAATACTACACTTCCTCCGTCAACCAATCGGATTGTGCCACCGCCGCCTGTTATGCTCAAATCCTGCGTATCTGTGTTATCTAAATAGCCTGATAAATCGACTGACTTAAAGGCCACGTTATCTGAGGAAAGCGATAATCTTAATGTATTGCCGGACAAATCGAATGTATCAATTTGCTGGATTTCATTTGTTGAGCTGCTATCGTTTAACGTTACTGATCCACCGCCTAAACTTAGGTTTATCGTGCCGCCGCCGCCCGTGATTGACAAAGACTGAATTTCATTTGAAGTGCTGCCGTCAACTTCCGATTGGAGGTAACGCCCGTCTAAATCGACTGTATTGCCGCCGCTTATTGTGATCTCTCCTGTGCCACCGTTCCAGCTTAATGTTTGCGCGTCTGTGTTATCTAAGAATGATGAAAGGTCTATTGACTTATAAACTTCGCCGTCATTCTCAACGCTTATCCTGATGACGTTCCCAACCAATGTAAATGTGTCGAGCTTTTGATCGTCTCCGGTAACAATGTTTATTTTTTTCGCCGCTTGGCCATCCCCGTAAATAGATAGCGTTAATGTGTCATTTGAAAATGTGGCCGTGTCTAAGTATTGTGAATCGGTGTTATCCAAATAAGGCGTTAAATCCACGCTCTTAAATGCCTCAGCGTCATCTTCGACACTTAATCTCAAAGCATTTGAAACAATAGTAAAAGTATCTACCTTTTGATTGTCTGCCCCTCCCGAAACAACAACATATTTTGCAGCCTGACCATCGCTGGAAAGGCTTAATTTTATCGTGTCGCTTGCGTATGAAAACGTATCAATAGTTTGAATTTCGTTTGTGCTGCTTGAATCTCCTAAAGTGATCGAAGGTGAGTTAACCAGGTTGATAGTACCTTTCCCAGCCGTGATACTTAAGTCTTGTGTATCTCCACCTGAAGAAGTTAATAAAGTCCATGATACACCATCGTATCTCCACACTTCATTTGCTGCATTAATAACTACCCAGCTTTGTTTGTCCCCGGGAGTGTACGCCGGTGTTCCAGATCCTCCAATTAATTGAACTCTGAATCCGGCTGCCTCCCAATCGTTTGCATCCCGGTTAAATTCATACCAATGGCCCGTTGTGGTGTCGATTGCTATTTCAGCGTAATAATTAACGTCAACTCCAACGCCCGGAACTCCGTTTGTGTAAATAACGCCTGACCCCTTTACAATTGCCTGAGCGTTGACAACTGAAAATGAAAATAATGTAATTAAGAAAATGAATAGGTGTTTGAATCTCATATCTATTTTTTAAGGTTCGACTATTTTTTTAATGGCCCCCAAAGGCATCCCGTAAACGTTATCAATTGAACACATATAAAAATCTCCGTCGTCCAGGTCCACTTTTGCGGCTGTGTCAGAAGGATAATAAGGAAGTACATTTTCAGGAGGAATAAATTTGCATCGTGGCGCATGGCCGTTGAATCCAACTTTGGTGTCAATTCCTAAAATGCCACCATCTAAGCCCGTAGGACTTCCCATACTTTGTTCAATAAATCCAACGTCTTGAATGATTTTGCGAACGATTCCCCATGCATAACCA
>WBZV01000763.1_pt1 | contig 17095 bp, 15 predicted proteins | sample 5204221 | NCBI WGS metagenome assembly WBZV01 (sample SAMN12344360, study PRJNA552823) | activated sludge metagenome | biome: Activated sludge suspended growth; feature: Nitrification reactor; material: Wastewater; isolation source: activated sludge from nitrification reactor of wastewater...
GCCGGTCAACTTCGAACGGGCTCATGCCGAGGCCTTGGCTGCATGAGCCCCCTAATTCTCACCTGTCCACCAGACCGGGGGAACTTCAACCAGAGGCCAAAGTAGCTATGGACCAAAATATCATCGATCACATCGAGGGGTATTTGGGGGAGATGGTCGGGGGGTGGACCGATCTGTCCAGCCGTGGTATTGGTGTGTCTCTTTACAAGCAAAGAGTCGGCAACAAGGAATACTCAATCTTTGTGACTGTTGGGTTGTCGAGACACATCTTGAATCAAGCGAGTGGCAGGCAATTGCGACAGGAATTGATTACTATCACGACTGATGATATGCGCCAGTATGGAGTGCGCGTTGCCAGACTTCTGGTTGCTCTTTGTGAAATGATGATTGATAGACACGACGCATTATCTCAGTGGGGTGTAATGTTCTCGCTTCCGGAAGTCATTCCCGGATCTCCCATTAGGAGTGTATTCGCCAGACCGGCGGATGTGTACCCGGAGGAATTTGCAATTATTCAATCAAAACCACCGACTATTTTCGTCTGGCTGGTGCCTATTATGGACGAAGAATATGAGTTCATTAAGACGAATGGGGGAGAGGCATTTGATAAGTTGATTGTCGATAGAATGCCAGAAGTATATTCGTGGAAACGTCAATCGATACTATAATTGTATTGGTTGAGCATCCCACAGGTGGAAACATTGCGTGGCGGGAGGGTGGCATGGGTTGGTTTTCCATAAAAGGGTCTACCGCTCCTTCAGATACTGATACAAGGTCTTCTTGGAGATCCCAAACAGCTCACAGATCTCCTTGATCGGTCTATCCCTCTTCTCGTACATCTCCACGAGCATCTGCCGCTTCTTCTCACTGAGCTTCGGCGGCCTCCCTCCCATGCGCCCCCACGTCCGTGCAGCCGCAAGCCCCGCCTGCGTGCGCTCACGGATCAGGTTGCGCTCAAACTCCGCGATGGCCCCGAAGATCTGGAACACGAGCGTCCCAGAAGGAGAGGTCGTGTCAATGGCCTCACCCAGGCTTCGGAAGCCCACCCCCCGCTTCTCAAAGGTCTCCCACGGTCTCGATCAGGTGGGGCAGCGACCTCCCCAGCCTATCCAGACGCCACACGACGAGCGCATCGCCGGATCTGAGGGCCTCAAGCGCGCTGTCCAAACCAGATCGGCTCCTGGAAGCCCCCGAGATCTGGTCCTCGAAGATCTTCTCGCAGCCGGCGCCTTTCAGAGCGTCGCGCTGGGGGTCAAGCTGCTGATCGTGGGCTGAGACGCGAGCATAGCCAATGAGCATGGTGGTTTCGAAACCCGTGCGGGAGCACGACTCACCCCTCCCCACCCCCCTCAGCCAGCGCCAGGTCCAGCGCCTGCCCCAGCGTCCGCGCCCCCAGCACCTTCAGCCCGCCCACCTTCGTCCCCTTCAGCCCCACCTGGGGCACCAGGGCGCGGCGGAAGCCCAGGGCCTCGGCTTCGGCCAGACGGCGTTCCAGTTGGGAGACCGAGCGCAGCTCGCCCGAGAGGCCGATCTCGCCGATCACCGCCAGGTCTGCCGGCACCGGCGCGTTCTGGCTGCTGCTGACCACCGCCAGGGCCAGGGCCAGGTCCGCCGCCGGCTCCGAGACCTTGAGACCGCCCACCACGTTGACGAAAACATCGCGGTTGCCCAAGGGCAGGCCCAGGCGCTTGCCCAGCACCGCCGTGAGGAGGAGCAGGCGCCCCGGGTCCACCCCGTTGGCAGCGCGGCGCGGGATCTGGGCGTTCGTCTCCGTCACCAGGGCCTGGATCTCCACCAGGAGTGGACGCGAGCCCTCCATGGTCACGTTGACGCAGGAGCCCGCCACGCCCGTCAGGCGCTCCGCCAGGAAGACCTCGGAGGGGTTGGGGATCTCCGCCAGGCCCTCGCCCCGCATCTCGAAGACCCCCACCTCGTTGGTGGAGCCGAAGCGGTTCTTCACCGAGCGCAGGATGCGGTAGCTGTGGAAGCGGTCGCCCTCCAGGTAGAGCACCACGTCCACCATGTGCTCCAGCACCCGGGGCCCCGCGATCTCGCCGCTCTTCGTCACGTGGCCCACCAGGACCACCGGCATGTGGCCCGCCTTGGCCAGGCGCATGAAGCGCGCCGAGCATTCCCTGACTTGGGTCACCGAGCCCGCCGCCGAGTCCAGGTCCTCCGCGTAGCTCGTCTGGATGCTGTCCACGATCAGCACCCGCGGCTTCAGGCGTTCGATCTCGGCCAGGATGGCCGTCATCTGCGTCTCCGCCAGCAGGTAGAGGCCGTCGGCCGTGAGGCCCATCCGGTCCGCGCGCAGCTTGATCTGCTGCATCGACTCCTCGCCCGAGACGTAGAGCACCGGCCCCCCGCCCTGGCCCAGCCGGGCCGCCGCCTGCAGGACCAGGGTGCTCTTGCCGATGCCCGGCTCGCCGCCCAGGAGGATGAGGGACCCCGGCACCACCCCGCCCCCCAGCACCCGGTCGAACTCGCCGATGGCCAAGGGAATGCGGGTCACGTCCTCCACCCCCACCGCCGAGAGGGGCTGGGCCTGCGCCGGCCCGCCCGGCAGGCCTTGCAGCCAGCCGCGCCCGTCCCCCGACGCCGCGGCGCCGCCCGCCACCGTCAGGCGGGTGAAGGTGTTCCAGGCCTTGCAGGAAGGGCATTGCCCCACCCACTTCGGCTGCGAGGCGCCGCAGTCAGCGCAGACGTAAACCGAGCGGGCCTTGGCCATGGAGGGGGCTCCCGAACTGCGAGGGGGGGAGAAACGCTTCGGCCTCCCCGATGGTCCGATCCGCGCGTCGGCCCAGGGGCGCCGACGAAGGTCGCCGCTGTCGCCGAGCGGCCGTGGCCCGGACCTCGGTCAGGGCGCCGCGGCGTAGGTGCTGTTGTCCGAGACCATGCCCAGGTCGGTCAGCGGCCAGTAGCAGATCCAGGCCTTGCCCACGATCGCCGAGCGCGGGAGCGCGCCGTGCAGGCGGGAATCCGAGGAGTTGCCGCGGTTGTCGCCCATCACGTAGAAGTCGTCGTCGCCCAGCACCACCGTCGCGTCGCCGCCGCCGTTGGTGTCGCCCTGGATGTAGGGCTCGTCCACCGCCGCACCGTTGACGAAGACCTTGCCGTCGCGCACCGCCACCGTGTCACCGGGCACGCCGATCACCCGCTTGATGTAGTCTTCCGAGGAGTCCCAGGCGTGGAAGACCACGATGTCCCCGCGCTGCGGGTCGCTGAAGCCGCTGTAGGCCATGCGGTTGATCAGGAGGCGCTGGGCGTCGTGCAGCGTCGGCTCCATGCTGTGGCCCTCCACCAGGCGGCTCTGCACCGCCACCTGGATGCCCAAGGCGATCGCCAGGGTCATCAGGACCAGCTCCAAGGCCTCGCGCCACAGCGGCCGGCGGGGCGCAGGCGCCAGGTCCGCCGTCGCCGACGCCAGGGGCAGGGCCGGCGCCGGCAGGGGCCAGCCGGACTGCGCCATGCCGGCCCGCTCCAGGCCCGAGCGCTGTCCCCCGTCCGTCCGCGCTGCGTGGAAGTCCATGCTCAGCCCGCTCCCGGAAGCGTCTCGATCGGGCGCTCCTGGTCCGCGTCCGGCACCCGTCCCATCGCCTTTGGCGGCCAGTAGATCAGCCAGGCCTTGCCGATGATCTTCTCCGACTTCACCGGCCCGATGGCCCGCGAGTCCTGCGAGTTGTCACGGTTGTCGCCCATCACGAAGTACTCGTCGGAGCCCAGGATCACCGCGGACTCGCCCGTGGTCGTGGTGGGCGCCAGGTAGGCCTCGTCCAGGCGCTGGCCGTCGATGAAGACCTCCATGTTGCGCACCTCCACCCGCTGGCCCGGCAGACCGATGATGCGCTTGATGTAGTCCTTGTCCGGGTTGGGCGACTCGAAGACCACGATGTCGCCGCGCCGCGGTTCGCCCAACAGGCGGTAGGCCATCCGGTTGACCAGGATGTACTCGCCGTCGGCCAGGGTGGGCGACATGCTGGTGCCCTCGATCTTGAACTGCAGGACGAAGAGGCGGATCCCGAGGAAGATCAGGAGGGCCAGGAAGACTGTCTCGGCCACCTCGCGGAGCAGGCGCCAGGCGCGCTGGCCGGGCGCGGCTGCCTCGGCGGGGGGCAGGCCGGGCCAGGTGACGGCCCCCGGCGCCAGGCCGTCCGGCATGGCGCCCGGTCCCAAGCCCGAGGGGAGCGCCTGCTCGTAGCCGAACTGCAGGTCGGCCCGCCAGGTGGCCTCGGGCGTCTCCCAGCCCGCCGGCGGCCAGGCCATCTGCTCGCGCTCCAGGTTCAGGTGCTGGGCGGTCCAGGGCGCTTGGGCCGCGGCGGGCGGCGCCATGGCTGCCGGTGCCTCGGCCGGTGCCTCGGCCGGTGCCTCGGATGCCGCGACCAGGCCCTCTGCCGCGTCGGTCAGAGCCGCCTCCGGCAGCTCGCCGGGCGTCGTTTGGGGGTCGGGGGAAGAGGTCATGCCCGCAGGCCGTCTCGCGTCGTGAATAGCATCTTAATAGTCTGGATTATAGGCCCATCGCGGCGGCCGGCCAACAATCGGCGGGGCCCGCGCATCAAGCGTGAGGAGTACGATCGCCCGGCGACTTCGGTCGCCGGGCAGTCGCAGGTCTCAAGCCGCAAGCGGCCGCCCCCTACGCCGATCCCGGACCGGCCGTCAATGCCCGCACTTCTTCCCAGACCTGCTCCAGTTCCTGGTCCAGGGAGGGGCGCTGCAGCTCCAGGTGCTGCAGGACTTCGTAGAGCTCGTGGCAATGGTCGCAGTCTTCCAGGTGCAGGCCCACGCCCGGCATCGCCTCGTCCGGAGCGGCGCCCGTCGCCTCCAGGTCCACGTAGCGGGCGATGACCTCCAGCAGCTCGCGGCAGTCCATCTCCGTGGGGCCGCCGTGGCGGAGGAAGTCCAGCAGGGCCTGGAGGGTCTCGCCCTCGCCCGGGCTGGAGGGCGCGGCGTTGTCGGCTTGGGGATCAGGGCTCATGGAGGCCTCGCATGCCGGGTGGACGATGTGGGGGGTGGCCGGTCTTACGCCGTCAGTCCTGGGCCGCGAAGGCCGCGAAGAGGTCATCCAGCTGCCAGCCGCGGCGATCGATGGCCCGGCGCAAGCCCTGGCGGGCATCGTGCAGCAGCTTGTAGACGTTGTTGCGGTTGGTGCCCATGGCCTCCGCCGCCCCCTCCGGGCTCTCGCCGCGCAGGACCACGCGGCGCAGGACCTCGCGCTGGCGCTCGGTCAGATCGGTGGCCATCGCCGCTTCCACCACCGCCCAGGCCTCGCGCCGGTCGACGATGACCGCCGGGCCCGCCTCCGGCGACGGCCGCTCCGGCTGGGCGCTACCCTCCGCCTCGGCCTCCGTCTCCGCGTCCAGGGAACGGTCGCTCCAGTGGCGGCGTCGCAGGTCCGCCGCCGCCACGTTGATGGCGATGCGGTAGGCCCAGGTGGTGAAGCGGCTGTCGCCGCGGAAGGCCTGCAGCTCGCCCAGGACCTTGAGCGTGGCCACCTGGGCCCAGTCCTCGGCCAGCTGCCGCACCTCGTCCAGGCTCAGGCGCGCCAGCTCCACCCGCCGGTGCAGCAGGTAGACCAGGACCGAGCGCAGCAGGTAGCGGCGCAGCTCGTCGATGGCCGGACCGCGCGCGGGCGCGTCCGGCGCCAGGTCACGCAGCCAGCTCTCGTTGCTGCGCTCCGGCCCCGGCATCGGCGTAGGCGCCTCGGCCTCAGCCATCGCCGTGCGCTCGTGCCGCGTCGGCCGCGTCGGCCCCGGCCGCCAGCAGTCGGTCCACCCGGTCCAGGGCCGCCTCCCGGTCGCCCAGCCCGCCGCCGAGCTGCTCGGCCCGCAGGGTGCGCAGCAGGTCCCCCAGCAGCGGGCCGCGGCTCATGCCGCGGGCCAGCAGGGCCTGCCCGTCCAGCAGCGGGGGCTCGGCCATGCGCCGGAGGGGGCCGGCCAGGCTCGGGTCCAGCGGCGCGGCGGCATCCAGCAGGCCGCGCAGGAGGGTGAGGGACAGGTCCTTGCGCCGGTCCACCGCCAGGAGAAGGGCCCGCCGCTCCGCGCTGCCCTCCGCCGAGGCCAGCAGCCGCCCGGCCAGGTCCAAGGCGCGCCGGGTCTCGCCCGGCAGGTCCAGGCGGGCGGCGCAGCGGGCGCAGGCCTCCGGGGGCCAGCTGAGCAGGTAGGCGGCGCCGGCCTCGTCCGGGGACCCGCCGTCGCGCAGGACCTGCCGGGCGGCCGCGACGGCCGGCGGGCTGACCGCGGGCCAGCCCGCGTCGATGGCGTTCAGGACGCCGGCCTCCCGCAGATCGCCCAGGAGGCCCGCCGGATCCGGCTCCGCCCAGACCCGGCCCAGCTCGTTGGCCAGGCGGCGGCCGCTGAGGCGGGCAAGGATGGGCAGGGCAGGGGGGATGCGCTCGGCGGTGTCCGGCGCCAGGCGAAAGCCCAGCCGGCGGGCGTAGCGCAGGCCGCGCCAGATGCGCGTGGGGTCGTCCTGGAAGCTGCCGGGGTGCAGGATGCGGATCCGGCCCTCGCGCAGGTCCGTCCCCCCGTCCCAGGGATCGACGAGGCGGCCCTCGTCCGGGCCGGCAAGGCCCCAGGCCAGGGCATTGACGGTGAAGTCGCGCCTCGCCAGGTCCTCCGCCAGCCCGGCCGGCCGGACCTGGGGCAGGGCGCCCGGCGCGGCGTAGCGCTCGGCCCGGGCGCGCACCAGGTCCAGGCGCAGGCTGCCGCGATGCCAGTGATGCGTGCCGAAGGCCGCATGGTCCAGCCGCCGCCAGTCCTCCGCCAAGGGCCAGGCCGCCAGCAGGGCTTCTTCGCCCGCGCTGACCGTCAGGTCCACCTCGGGGAGGCTGCCCGGGGCCGGGGGGCCCAGGAGCAGGTCCCGCGTCACCCCGCCCACCAGGTACAGGCTGCTGCCCTGGGCGCGGGCGACGGCCACCACCGCCGCCAGGGCCTCGGCCAGCGCGGGAGCCAGGGACCGCCGCAGGAGGCTGTCCAGGTCGGCCGGCGGCGGCGCTGCCATGGGCCGGATGACGCGCAGGATCCCGAGCGCCGGCTCAGGCCAGGCCGTAGAGATCGCCGAACTTGTCGGTGACATAACGGATGAAGGCGTCGGCGCTCAGGGCCTGGCCGGTGGCGCGGCGAATCAGTTCGGCCGGCGGGTACTTGCGCCCCGGCTGGTGGACCTCGCGGCCCAGCCAGGCCAGGAGCGGGGCCCAGTCGCCCTCCTCCAGGGCGGGGCCGACGGCGGGGTCGGCGGCCAGGGCGGCCTCGCGCAGCTGGGCGGCGTAGAGGTTGCCCAGGGCGTAGGTGGGGAAGTAGCCGAAGCTGGTGCCCGACCAGTGCACGTCCTGCAGGCAGCCCTCGCGGTCGTCGGCCGGGCGGATGCCCAGGAGGCGCTCCAGGCCGTCGTTCCAGGCCCCGGGCAGCTCGGCGGCGGGCAGGTCGCCGGACAGGAGGGCCTGCTCCAGCTCGAAGCGCAGGATGATGTGCAGGTTGTAGGTCAGCTCGTCGGCCTCCACGCGGATGGTCGAGGCCTGCACCTTGTTGACGGCCCGGTAGAAGTCCTCGGCCGAGTGGGATCCCAGCTGGGCCGGGAACTGGGCCTGCAGGCCGGGGAAGTGGCGCCGCCAGAAGGGGCGGCTGCGCCCCACCACGTTCTCCAGCATCCGCGACTGCGACTCGTGGATGCCGGCCGAGCAGCCGCGCGCCAGGGGCGTGCGCGCCAGCCCTTCGCCCGTGCCCTGCTCGTAGATGGCGTGGCCACATTCGTGCAGGGTGCCGAAGAGCGAGGGCGAGAGGAAGTCCGGGTACCAGCGGGTGGTGATGCGGGCGTCGGCCCGGTCGAAGGAGGTGGCGAAGGGGTGCACCGCGGTGCCCAGGTGGCCCTTCGTGAAGTCATAGCCGATGGCGGTGGCGATGTGCCGGGCGAAGGCCTCCTGGGCGGCCACCGGGTAGGCCTGGTGCAGCAGGCGGTCGTCCACGGCCCGGCCGCGGGAGGTGATGGCCTCCAAGAGGGGCACCGTGGCCGCCTTGACGGTATCGAAGACCGCGCGGATCTCGGCCGCCCGGGCGCCCTCCTCGTAGCCGTCGAGGAGGGCATCGTAAGGCTCGGTGCTGTAGCCGTAGAGTCCGGCCATCTCGCGCTGCAGGCCCACGAGGGTGTCCAGGTGGGGCCGGAAGCGCGCGAAGTCCCCGGCCTCGCGCGCCTGCTTCCAGACGGTCCAGGCCTGGGCGCTCTCGCGGCTGACCGTCAGGACGAAGGCCTCGGGCAGCTTGCGCGAGCGGGCGTAGTCCCGCCGGAGCACCCGGACGAGGCAGCTCCGGTCGTCGTCCTCGGGCAGGCCGGCCCAGGCCGCGGCGGCGGCCTCGATCGCCTCGCCGTAGGCCTCGGCGGTGGCCTCCTGGTGCAGGATCTGCCGCAGGGTGGTCATCTGCTGCACCCGCGCCGCATCGCCCTGGGGCGGCATGTTGACCTCGCGGTCCCAGCTGAGGACCGAGAGCGCCTTGCCGATGTCGTGGATGCGGTGGACCCGCGTGAGCAGGGCGGCGCTGGCCGGGTCCTGCTGGCTGTCGATGCTGCGGAGGGGGGGCATGGCGGGGGCCTTTCTGTCGTTCGGGGAGCTTCTGAGCGCGGCCGGCGCCTAGCCGAGGCGGCGGCGCAGGCCGTGCCAGATCCAGCGCAGGTAGAGCGCGAGGTCCTGGCCCAGGCGGGCGGCGCCGCCGCCGCGCAGGGCCTTGTAGGCCTTCAGCGGCAGGAGCAGGACGGGGGTGTGGGGATAGGTCGGCTCGAAGGGCACCGGCAGCTTGCCCTTGCTGTAGAAGCCGCGGCGGCAGAACGCGGCGACGGCGGCGCGGGCGGCCGGGCCGTAGTCGGGGCTGCCGTCGCCGACGAGGCTGCGATCCAAGGGCGGCGACCAGGCGGTCCACTGCTGCATGTCCGCCAGGGCGGCGTCCCGCTGCGCCTCGCTCCGGAAGACAAAGAGATCGGCGTTGCGCAGGTAGTCGCGCAGGAGGAAGGTGCGCCGGACGTGGCGGCGATCGGCCTCGCGCTCGAAGGTCGCGTCCAGGGTGGCCGAGATGGTCGGCAGGGGATCCTCGTCCGACCAGAGCAGGACCACCGGCCGGAAGACCGCGAGGCGGGCGAAGGCCAGGCAGCGCCAATGGGTGGCGATGATCACGTCGGGGCCCAGGCGGATCAGGCGCTCGTCCAGGTTGCGGTCGTCCCAGGCGAAGCGCCGTATCCGCGCGGGCAGGTCCCGGCCCTGGCCGACGAGCCGCCGCGGCAGGCAGGGCACCACGTCGTCGCCGCGGTCCGAAAGCTCGGCGAGGAGGGCGGCGGCCGCTCGGCCCTGGTCGCCCGCGGGAAGGCCCAGCTCCGCCAGGCCGTCGTCGCAGAGCAGGGCCACGCGGGCGGGGTTGCCGGCGAAGATCCGGTCCAGGCCCAGGCCGAACCAGAGCTGCTGATGGGCCTCGCAGTAGGGCTGGATGCGCATGTGGCCCATGGGGTAGAGCCGCCGCGCCTGGCCGAAGAGGGGCAGGACCTCGGCGTCGCTGCGCCGCCGGAGGGCCTGGATGCGCCGCCGATCCTCGAGGACCTCGGGGAGCTGCGCCAGGACGTCGCGCAGGGCCACCAACGAGGCCAGGTCGCCCAGGTTGACCTCGCGCTCCACCTCGGCCTCGCGCAGGGCATGCCAGCGCGCGGGGTCCAGCAGATCGTCGCCCTGGGCGCGGCGCTGCATGCGGTCGCCGGCGCGCTGGGCGGCAAGCGCCACACTGGCGGCCAAGATGGGCAGGAGGTTTGCCTCCTCGTAGTTCTTCAGGACCATGAGCAGGGCGTTGCGCTCGTAGAGGAAGTTGCGCCTCGCCTCGCCCATGCCCTCGGCCGAGCCGTGGTGGCGGTGGTAGGTGACGGCCGCCGGGGCGAAGCGCACCTGGTAGCCCGCCAGCCAGAGGCGCCAGCCGAAGTCCACGTCCTCGAAGAACATCCAGAAGCGCTCGTCGAAGCCGCCCAGGGCCAGGAAGGTCTCGCGGTGCACCAGCATCGCGCCGCCGCAGGCGAAGAGGAGGGGGACGGGACGGTCGAGCTGCTCGTCGCCCACCGGCTCGCGCCAGTGGGTCTGCCGCGCGAAGCCGTGGAAGACCAGGTGGCCCTCGACGAAGTCCACCTCCTTGCCTTCCCAGTCCAGCATCTTGGCCGCGCTGCAGACCACGCCCGCCTCCAGGTCCACCGCCGCCACCAAGGCCTGCAGCCAGCCCGGATCCACCCGCGTGTCGTTGTTGAGGAAGGCCACCCAGTCGGCCGAACTGCAGCGGGCGCCGTGGTTGCAGCCGGCCGCGAAGCCCAGGTTGACCCCCGCCTCCACCAGCCGCACCTCGGGGAAGTCGCGGCGGATCTCGGCCGCGGAGCCGTCGCGGGAGGCGTGGTCGATGACCAGGACCTCGCGGCGCTCCGCCGGGTAGTCGAGTCTCCGCAGGCTCTCCAGGCAGGCCGCGTTGTGCCGCCCGCCGTTGTAGTTGAGCAGGACGATGCTGACCGTCGGCGGGGCGCCCTCGGCCGCCGGCCAGGGCGGGCCGACCGCGGGTTCGGGCCGCTGGTCGGCCGGCGGGGGCGCGTAAGGGTAGCTGTCCGCCGTCCGCGCCAGGCCCCTGTCGCCTCCCTCAGCCACCGTCGGCTCTTGGGGCGGGGGCGACTTCCCGGCAGCGCGCGCGGGCCGCGGCCGCCAGGCGGCGCGCCCGCAGGGCCGCCGTGCCCACGTGGGCGCGGGGCTCGGCCACCAGGCGGCGCACCTCGTCGGCGGGCAGGTGGGCACCGATCAGGGGATCCGCGGCCAGGCGCTCCGCCAGGTCGTTGGCCTCGCCCCCTTCCAGGCGCGCCCAGGCCGCCAGGCTGTGGGTGCGGATGCGCTCGTGCAGGGCCTGGCGGTCCCCGCCGCGGCCGGCCGCGGCCAGGAGCACCCGCTCGGTGGCCGCGAAGGGTCCGAAGCGTGCCAGGAGGGCGTCCACCGCCCCCGCCTCCACCCTCAGCTCGCCCACCACCTTGCGGCAGCGGCGCAGGATCTCGTCGGCCATCAGGCAGGCCTCGGGGAGGACGGACCGGCGGTTGGCCGAGTCGTCGAGGGTGCGCTCGAGCAGGTTGACGGTCCAGTTCTGCCAGGCCACCGGGGGCAGGGCGGCCAGGAGCCGGGCCAGGGAGTCCAGGTTCTCCGCGTTGATGGGGTTGCGCTTCCAGGGCATGGCTGAGGAGCCCACCTGGCCCGCCGCGAAGCCCTCCGACCATTCACCGAAGGGGGGGCTCTGCAGCAGGCGCACGTTGAAGGCCAGGAGGGAGGCCGTCCCGGCCATGCCGGTCAGGACGTTCAAGAAGTCCCAGTCCTGGCGCCGCGAGTAGACCTGGGTGCTGTGCGCTGCCGCCGGCAGGCCCAGGATCTGCATCGCCCGGGCCTCCATCGCCTCCGCGGCCTCGCCCGAACCGAGGAGGGCCACGTAGGAGGCCTGGGTGCCCACGGCGCCCTTGAAGCCCTTGCCGGCCAGGCGCTCCAGCAGGGCCTCGCCGGCCTCCAGGTCCCGCAGGAAGTCCTGCAGGGCCCCGGCCAGGCGGTAGCCCACGGTGGTGGGGGCGGCGGGCTGCAGGTGGGTCCAGCCCATGCAGACCGTGTCGGCATGGGCCTCCACCTGCTCCGCGAGGGCCGCGATGACCTCCCGCAGGGCCTCCAGGATGAGGCCCAGGGCCTGGCGCAGGCGGAGGGCGTCCACGTTGTCCGTGATGTCGGCGCTGGTGGCGCCCAGGTGCAGGCTGCCGCCGCCGACGGGCGCCTGCTCGGCCCAGACCAGGATCTCGGCCATCACGTCATGGCGTGTCTGGGCTTCCTTTGCCTCGGCGGCGGCGATGTCGATCTGCTCGGCCGTCCGGCGCAGGTCGGCCAGGGCGGCGGCAGGAACCAGCCCCACCTCGGCCTGCGCCTCGGCCAGGGCCAGCCAGACCCGGCGCATGAGCCGCCGCTTCTCCGCCTCGCTCCAGAGGCGGCGCATGGCCTGGCCGCCGTAGCGCCAGGAGAAGGGGCTGAGGTACCGCTCGTGGTCCAGGCTCATGCCGACGGGTCAGCGGGCGGCTTCGAGCACGTCGGGCCTGAGGACCACCCAGGCGTCGTCCCGCCGTTCCAGGACGTTGTCGTACTCCAGGTCCTTGATCAGCCGGTCCACCTGCACGGGGTGGAGGCCGGCCAGGCCGGCAAGGTCGCCGATGGTCAGGGGCCGGTCGATGAGGATGGCGTCGTCCACCGGACGGCCGTCGCGCTGCAGCAGGTCCACGAAGACGCGGGCCAGGCGGTGCTGGGCGTTGAGCGAGGCCACGTCGGCCAGGCGCTGGTTCATGTTGCGGATGATCTGGGCAAGGTTGGCCAGGAAGGCCGTCAGGGCCGCCGGCTCGTGCTCGATGACGTCCATGAAGTCCGAACGCTGCAAGGCCAGGAGCTGGGCCTCGCGGGTCACGGTGGCCGTCGCCGAGCGCGGCGCCTCGTCCAACAGGGCCAGCTCGCCGAAGGCGTCGCCGGGCCCCAGGAGGGCCAGGGTGATGGCCTGGCCGGTGGGGCCGGGCACGGAGATGGTGACGTCCCCGTCCTGGATGATGTAGAAGGTGGAGCCGGGGTCGCCGGCCTTGAACAGGAGCTGACCGGCGCCGCAATGGCGCCGGCTGACCCGCATCGCCAATTGGGCGACGCTGGTGTCGGGCAGGTCATGGAAGAGGCGGCTCTGGCGGATCGAATCGATATCGGCCTGCATGGCATGCTCCTGGAACGGCGACCGAGCAGCGGGTTGGAGCGCGGATTGTGCGCCGAATGGGGCGGCGGGGCAAGTGGGCGGCAGGGCCATTTCGTCATGCCTCGGAGGCCCGCGACCACCAGCGAGGGAAGCGATTGCCCTGCAGGTGGCGGAAGGGCACCCGTCCGCCCCGGCTGCACCGCCGGGACTAGACGATGAGGTCCAGCCAGGCCGCCAGCATCCGTCCCACGCCTTCATCGTCGTTGCTGTCGGCCTGCTGCGCGGCTGCGGCCCGCACCGCGGGGTGGGCGTTGGCCATGGCCACGGGCAGGCCGGCCCAGCGGAGCATCGGCAGGTCGTTGGGCATGTCGCCGAAGGCCGCCACCGCGGCCGCGGGCAGTCCGACCCCGCGGCTCCAGGCTTCGAGGGCGGCCGCCTTGTCCACGCCGGGGGCGGAGAACTCCAGCAGCTCCGCGGTGGACCAGGTGGTCTCGAGCAGGCCGTCGACGAGGGCGCGGCAGCGCGGCGCCAGCTCCGCCGCCGGGACGCCCAGCTCCCGGGCCACCAGCTTGGTGGCCCCGCGGCGGGCCAGGACCTCGGCATCCCCCACCTCGTGCTGCTCCGGCATGGCCACGATGGCCGGGCGGTAGCCCTCCTCGCGGGCGAAGCCCAGGCCCTGCTCGAAGGCGAAGCGCAGGCCGGGCAGCTCAGCGCGCAGGCGGCGCAGGGCAAGGAGCAGGGCCTCGCCCTGGATCGGGCGATGGCTGAGGATGCTCCCCGTCGCGGGATCGTAGTCGAGGGCCCCGTTGGCGCAGATGACCCGCTCGGCGAAGTCCAAGAGGCCCCGGTTGGCCGCCACCCAGCGCGGCGGACGGCCGGTGACCACGAGGAGCCGGAGCCCGGCGGCGGCGGCGCGCGCCAGCTGGCGGCGCGTGAAGGGACCGATGCTCAGGTCTGAACGGAGCAGGGTCCCGTCCAGGTCCATGGCGACGGCACGGGGGAGGGGCGGCATGGGGCAACGATAGCGCAGGGGGGCGATACGGGGGGCGGGGCAATCGCATCAAGCGGGGGGGCCGATCTACACCCGGCGACAGAAGTCGCGGGCTACTCAAGACGAAGTCCGCGTCGCGGACCGGCGCTCGGGGTTGACCACGATTGGCGGCATGAACAGCGATGAGGTCGGTCGCTTGAGATCACAGTTGTTGCAGAGCCGCCGAAACCTCGTCCGTTCGGCCCTCAAGACCTCAGGGCGGGCTTCATGGAGATCATGCGATTCGGGCAGTCCACGCCAGTGGACTTCGACTTAACAAGCCCGCGACTTCAGTCGCCGGGGAAGCATAGCCCGCACGTATCGAAGTGATTGCCCTGACACGGGAAGCAGAGCCCGCGCGAATCGATGTGATTGCCCTGACACGGGGAAGCAGAGCCCGCACACATCGATGTGATTGCCCTGACCCGGGGGGCGGGCTGCGTGGTTGGGACTCCTCGGTGCTCGGCATGCGGGGCCACGACCCCCCGCGCACGCCGCCGCACGCCGCCGCGCCGCAGCTGGCCCCTGGGCTCCCCCAAACGCGCGCCGCCGCGATTGACCCCACCCGCGGCCCCATGCTACCTTCCCTTCCGTGACCCCTGCCCCCCACGATACCCCTTCCGCCGCGGCCCCCGCCGCGAGCCGCGAAGCCTGCGCCCGCCTTGACGAGGCGGACCCCTTGGCCTTCGCGCGCGGGCGCTTCCGCCTTCCGGAAGGGCTGATCTACCTCGACGGGAACTCCCTGGGACCGCTGCCGACCGCGGTGCCGGCGGCCTTGGCCGCGGTGGCCGAGCAGGAATGGGGGCAGGGGTTGATCGGCAGCTGGAACGCGGCGGACTGGATCGGCCTGCCCGAGCGCGTGGGGGCGCGGATCGCGCCCCTGGTCGGCGCCGGCCCGAACGAGGTCCTGGCGGCGGACAGCACCTCGATCAACCTCTTCAAGCTGTTGGTGGCCGCCCTGGAGCTGCGGCCGGAGCGCCGGCGCATCGTCTCCGAGGCCGGCAACTTCCCCACCGACCGCTACCTGGTCGAGGGTGTCTGCGGCCTGCTCGGCCGGGGCCATCGGCCGCATTGGGTGGCGGATGGGGCGGACGAGGCGGCCATCGAGGCGGCCCTGGACGCGGACACGGCCCTCCTGGTCCTCACCCAGGTGGACTACCGCAGCGGGCGCAAGCTGGACCTGGCCCGCCTGACGGCCGCGGCCCACGCGGCGGGGGCCCTGGTGATCTGGGACCTGGCGCATTCGGCAGGGGCCTTCGCGGTGGATCTGAACGGGTCAGGGGCGGACTTCGCGGTGGGCTGCGGCTACAAGTACCTGAACGGCGGCCCCGGCGCGCCGGCCTTCCTCTTCGTGGCCGAGCGCTGGCAGGAGCGGGTGGCGGTGGCCCTGCCGGGCTGGATGGGCCACGCCCGGCCCTTTGGCCTGGAGGCGGCCTACGCGCCGGCCCCGGGCCTGCGCCGGCTCCTGGTGGGGACGCCGCCCGTCCTGGGCCTGGCGGCCCTCGATGCTGCCCTGGGCGCCTGGGAGGGCGTGGGTCCGGCCGACCTCACGGCCAAGGCCCAGGCCCTGACGGACACCTTCATCCACCTGGTGGCCGAGCGCCTGGGCGAGGCGGCCGGCCGCCTGGTCAGCCCCGCCGACGCCTCCCGCCGCGGGGCCCAGGTCTGCTACGCCCATCCGGAGGCCTACCCCCTCATGCAAGCCTTGATCGAGGCGGGCGTGGTGGGCGATTTCCGCGCGCCGGACATCCTGCGCTTCGGCTTCGCCCCGCTCTTCACCCGCTACGTGGACCTCGCCGACGCGGTGGACCGCTGGGCGGCCGTCCTGGCCGCCGGCAGCCACCGGCAGGAGCGCTTCCAGGTGCGGGCGGCGGTGACATGAAGCGCGCCTTCGTGAAAGCCCTCTGTTCCTGCGGCTCGGGCCGCAGCCACCGCGCCTGCTGCGCTGCCTCGGCCCGCGCCCAGCGGCTGGGCTGGCAGTTGTTGGGCGAGGGCCGGCCGCGCGCCGCGGACCTGGAGCCCTGGCCCGAGGCCCGGACGGACGGCGACGGGACGCGCCTGAAGGCCTGGGAGGTTGACTTCCTGGGGCAGGGGCAGGCCGGCCGCGTCCTCATCATCGTCATGGCGGGGACGACGGTGCTGACGGTTCGTGACATGGCCGGCCCGCGCGGCCTGGAGGGCCGCCTGGCCGCGGTGGAGGCTGCTGTGCTGGCGGCGGCGGACGCGGCGGGGGCCTTCCCCGAGGAGCTGCGCCTGCGCGATCCGGCCCTGGCGGCGGCCCTGTCCGAGCGCCTGGCGCGCTTCAAGGTGCGCTGCCGCCACGACCTGGACCTCTACGCGGTGGATGCCCTGGCCACGGACCTGCGCCGCGTGCTGGACCCGTTCCCGACGGCGCGGCCCGGGCGCGGCCGATGAGCGCCCAGGTCGACCTCTTCGGGCCCCCGCCGACCTACCCGGACCTGGCGGCCCTGATGGCGGCCATCGAGGGCCTGAAGGACGATCCGCTGGCGGTGCACGGCACCAACATCGTGATCTGCCGCGGCAACCCGGAGGCGCGCATCATGCTGGTGGGCGAGGCGCCGGGGGCGGAGGAGGACCGCCTGGGGCAGCCCTTCGTGGGCCGGAGCGGCCAGCTCCTGGACCAGATCCTGCGCGCGGTGGACCTGGACCCGGCCAGAGACGTCTTCATCAGCAACTCGGTCTACCGCCGCCCGCCGGACAACCGCAAGCCGACGCCGGACGAGGTGGCCTGGTACCGGCCCTACGTGCAGGAAATGCTGCGCCTGGTGGACCCGCCCATCGTGGTCCTGGTGGGCGGGGTGGCGGCCCTCTCGGTGCTGGAGGAGAAGCGGGGCATCACCCAGATCCGCGGCCAGTGGTTCCCCTGGCAGGGGCGGCGGGTGATGCCGATCTTCCACCCGGCCTACCTCTTGCGCAACCCCTCCAAGGCGCCGGGCTCGCCCAAGGCCCTGACCTGGCGGGACATTCAGGAGATCCGCGCGGCTTACGACGGGTGGCGCGGGGGGGGCGGGTGAGCCCCTACCTGCCGCGGCGCAGAGCGCCGCGGCTGTCCTCCCCCTGGGAGGGGGAAGACGCCCTTTCCGGGCGAACCATCATGCGAGAGGCTGCTGACCGAGGCCGATAGGTGTCGGGACCAAGGCTGGTGTCCGACTATCGAAGTCCAAGGTGCTGTCAGTGCGCTTGACGGTCTCGAGCCTTCCGCATGACCTCTCGTGTCAATGGCATGTCTTCCCCCTCACAGGGGGAGGACCGCCGCGGCGCGGAGCGCCGCGGCAGGTAGGGGCCGGCCCACCAAGGCTCAGCCCCTACC
>WBZV01000766.1_pt1 | contig 17046 bp, 9 predicted proteins | sample 5204221 | NCBI WGS metagenome assembly WBZV01 (sample SAMN12344360, study PRJNA552823) | activated sludge metagenome | biome: Activated sludge suspended growth; feature: Nitrification reactor; material: Wastewater; isolation source: activated sludge from nitrification reactor of wastewater treatment...
CTGCGCGGTCGTTTCGAGGAATTCGCGCCAGTCATTCGTATCGAGCAAAACCCCGCTGCCACGATGCCGGCCGCGTTGACCGATGACGATGCCGAACAAGATGCGGATAGCGAACTCTCCGTCTGGATGTACCGGGCGGGGGCTAGTTCGCGCCGCGACTTTATTGAGGAAGATTATCTCGCCGCTCGCCAAGTGGCATAAGCAAGGCAATCGCACCAACCAACATCGCCTGTGAAGCCGAATTTGGGCGCATCAGAAACACCGCATCCGGCATAGCAGTTGCGCGACCAAAAATCCAATCATACTATGTCCGCCGCTGCAAAATTTGCCGGCTGGCGTGCTTATCCGCGCTCGGCGCGTGGACTTTATCCGCGGGGACGCCACCCTCCGACCGTGATCGAGGAATGCCTAATGCGTCATTTTGACCAAATCACCACCCACCAGGGTCTCTACGACCCGCGTAACGAACACGACTCCTGCGGTATTGGTTTCGTCGTCGATATCAAAAACCGCAAGAGTCACCAGCCGATCAGCCAGGGTCTGGAAATTCTCGCCAACCTGAGCCATCGCGGCGCGGTGGGTGCCGACCCACTGTCCGGCGACGGCGCGGGCATCCTGCTACAGATCCCCGATGGTTTCCTGCGCGCCGAATGCGCCTCGCTGGGCTTCGAATTGCCCGCGCCCGGCGATTACGCGGTCGGCATGGTGTTCTTTCCCAGGGACACGAACGCCCGCGCCCAGAGCGAAGCCGCGCTGCGCCGCGCGCTTGCCGCCGAAAATTTCCAACTGCTGGGCTGGCGGAACGTGCCGGTTGACAACTCCTGTCTGGGTCACAGCGTGCGTCCCACCGAGCCGGTCATCCGCCAGGTGTTTATCCAGCGCGCCCCAGACTGCCCGGCTGGCGATGCGGTCGAGCGAAAGTTGTTCGTCATTCGCAAGCTGGCCCACAACGCGATTTGGAATCAGGAACTATTGGGTCGCCAGCAATTTTATATCGCTTCGTTGTCGTCGCGGACCATCATCTATAAGGGCATGATTCTGGCCCGCAATCTGAGCATTTACTATCCTGAATTGCGCGACCCGCGCATGGAATCGGCGCTGGCCCTGGTCCATCAGCGCTTCTCCACCAATACCTTCCCGTCCTGGGCACTGGCCCAGCCGTTCCGCTACCTCTGCCACAACGGCGAGATCAACACTCTGCGCGGCAACATCAACTGGATGCTGGCCCGTCGCCACAGCATGAGGTCGGACCTGCTCGGCGTTGATCTGGAAAAGCTGTGGCCGCTGATCGGCGATGGCGCTTCCGACTCCGCCACCTTCGACAATGCCCTGGAACTGCTGCTGTCCGGCGGCTATTCGCTGCCGCATGCCATGATGCTGATGGTACCGGAAGCCTGGGCCGACAACCCGCTGATGGACCCACAACGCCGCGCATTTTACGAATATCACGCCGCCTTGATGGAGCCGTGGGACGGACCGGCCGCCATCGCCTTCACCAATGGCCGCCAGATCGGTGCCACCCTGGATCGCAACGGCCTGCGTCCCGCCCGTTATCTGGTGACCAACGACGACCAGGTCATCATGGCTTCGGAAATGGGCGTGCTACTGGTTCCCGAGGAAAAGATCGTCAAGAAATGGCGCTTGCAACCGGGCAAGATGCTGCTGATCGATCTTGAGCAAGGTCGCATCATCGACGACGATGAGATCAAGGCCCAACTGGCGTCCAAGCACCCCTATCAGGCTTGGTTGGACGCTACCCAGATCCGGCTCAAGGACCTGCCGGCCGAAATCGGACCGATGGCCCCCGATCCCCAAACCTTGCTGTGCCGCCAGCAGGCTTTCGGTTATACCCAGGAAGACTTGCGGGCTTTCCTGATTCCGATGGCCGTCAACGGCGAGGACCCGATCGGCTCCATGGGCCGCGACATTCCGCCCGCCGTACTGTCCGACCGACCCAAGCTGCTGTCCGACTATTTCAAACAGAAGTTCGCACAGGTGACCAACCCGCCGATCGATCCGATCCGCGAGGAACTGGTGATGTCGCTGGTCTCCTTGGTCGGTCCCCGACCCAACCTGCTTGACCTGACCAGCGGCGGTACCCATAAACGATTGGAGGTCAAGCGCCCGATTCTCGGTAACACCGATCTGGAGCGAATCCGTCGCATCGAATATCACGTGGATCGGGCCTTCCGCACCCAGACTTTGAGCATCTGCTATCCGGTCGAGCGCGGCGCCGACGGCATGGCGAGAGCCTTGGGGGATCTTTGCCGCGAAGCGGCCGACGTGGTGCGTCGCGGTTACAACATTCTGATTCTTTCCGACCGCAAGCTGGATGCCGATCACATCGCCATTCCCGCCCTTCTGGCCACCGCCGCCGTGCATCACCATCTGATCCGTACTGGCCTGCGCACTGAGGTCGGTTTGGTGGTGGAAACCGGTGAGGCCAAGCGAGTGCACGACTTCTGTCTGCTGGCTGGCTACGGCGCCGAGGCCATTAACCCTTATCTGGCATTCGACACGCTGTCCGCCACCGTTTCTCGTCTGCCCCAGCAGATATCGGAAGCCGAAGCACACGAACACTATACCAAGGCTATTTCCAAGGGCATCCTCAAGGTAATGTCCAAGATGGGCATTTCCACCTATCAATCCTACTGCGGCGCCCAGATCTTCGAAGCCGTGGGGCTGGCCGACGAGTTCGTGCACCGTTTCTTCACCGGTACCCAGGGCGTCATCGAAGGTGTGGGGCTGAACGAGATTGCTCATGAAGCGGTGCGCCGGCATCGGTTGGCTTTTGGCGATGCCCTGCTCTACCGCAACGCCTTGGATGTGGGCGGCGAGTTGGCCTATCGGATTCGCGGCGAACAACACGCCTGGACCCCGGAAACCATCTCCCTGCTCCAGCATGCGGTTCGCTCCGAAAGTTACGAGCAGTTCAAACAGTACAGCCGGGTCATCAACGACCAAAGCGACCACCTGCGCAACCTGCGCGGCCTGTTCGAGTTCCGCTTCGCCAACCAGCCCTTGTCGCTCGATGAGGTGGAACCGGCCAGCGAGATCGCCAAGCGCATGGCCACCGGCGCGATGTCTTTCGGTTCGATTTCCTGGGAAGCGCACACCACCCTGGCGATCGCCATGAACCGGATCGGCGCCAAATCCAACACCGGCGAGGGCGGCGAGGATCCTAAACGCTACCAGCCGCTGGACAACGGTGATTCCACTCGCTCGGCGATCAAGCAAGTAGCCTCCGGCCGCTTCGGCGTCACCACCGAATATCTGGTCAACGCCGACGCCATCCAGATCAAGATGGCCCAGGGCGCCAAGCCTGGCGAGGGCGGCCAGCTGCCCGGTCATAAGGTCAACGACTGGATTGCCCGGGTTCGTCATTCCACCTCGGGCGTCGGTTTGATCTCGCCACCACCGCACCACGACATCTATTCCATCGAGGATCTGGCGCAACTGATCTTCGATCTCAAGAGCGTCAACCCCCAGGCAGACATCAGCGTCAAGCTGGTTTCCGAAATCGGTGTCGGTACGGTGGCGGCAGGTGTGGCCAAGGCCCATGCCGATCATGTCACCATTTCCGGCGAGGACGGCGGCACCGGCGCCAGTCCACTAACCTCGACCCAGAATGCCGGCTCGCCTTGGGAAATCGGCTTGGCCGAGACTCATCAGACCCTAGTACGCAACCATTTGCGCGGGCGTATCGCGGTACAGGTCGACGGTGGCTTGCGCACCGGGCGCGATATCGTGATCGGCGCACTGCTGGGTGCCGACGAGTTCGGCTTCGGTACCATCGCCCTGATCGCTGCCGGTTGCGTGATGATGCGCAAGTGTCATCTCAACACCTGCCCGGTGGGCGTCGCCACCCAGGACCCGGAATTGCGCAAGCGCTTTCCCGGCCAACCGGCTCATGTCATCAACCTGTTCACCTTCCTGATTGAGGAAGTGCGCGAACTGATGGCCCAGCTGGGGTTCCGCACCTTCAACGAAATGATCGGTCGCTCCGACCGGCTCGACATGCGTCGGGCCATCCATCACTGGAAGGCACGTGGGCTGGATTTCAGCCGTTTGTTGGCCACCCCGCCAGCGCCTCCGGGCGTGGCGGTTTACCACTGCGAGGCGCAGGATCACGGATTGGACAGTGTGCTGGATCGTCAGTTGATTGCCCAGGCGCAGCCAGCTCTGGAGGAACGGCAACCGGTGCGCATGGATCTGTCGGTACGCAACACCGACCGCACGGTCGGCGCCATGCTGTCGGGGCAGGTGGCTCGGCGTCATGGCCATCGAGGGCTACCGGACGACACCATCCATATTCACCTCAAGGGCACCGCCGGCCAAAGTTTCGGCGCCTTCCTGGCACGCGGTGTCACCCTCGAACTGGCGGGCGAAGCGAACGACTATGTCGGCAAGGGGATTTGCGGTGGGCATATCGCCATCTATCCACCCGCTGAAAGCACCTTGCGGGCCGAGGACAACATCATCGTCGGCAATACCGTGTTGTATGGCGCCGTCGCCGGCGAGTGCTATTTCCGAGGCATGGCGGGAGAACGCTTCGCGGTGCGCAATTCCGGTGCACTGACGGTGGTGGAGGGTGTCGGCGATCATGGTTGCGAGTACATGACCGGCGGTGTGGTGGTGGTGCTCGGTTCCACCGGCCGCAACTTCGCCGCCGGCATGAGTGGCGGTCTCGCCTACGTGTTCGATGAATCCGGCGATTTCGCCCGCCGCACCAATCTGGCCATGGTCGAGTTGGGGCCGTTGAACGACATCGAGGAAACGCTCAACGTTCGGGTGTTGCGCGACGACTGGCGCGGCTTGGCCGAAGCCGCGTTGCCTGAAGACATGCTGTGCCATGACGCTCACCGGCTGCGGATTCTGCTCGCCCGTCACCATCTGCATACCGGCAGCGAACCCGCGCACCACATTTTGGAACACTGGCGCGAATCCTTACCGAAATTCGTCAAGGTGATGCCGTTGGATTACCGCCGGGCATTGCAGGACATGCAAGCCAAGGCGCGTGCCGCGCGCCGCGACGAATCCGCCGACTTGGCTGTGGGAGCTTGATGTCATGGGTAAGCCAACCGGTTTTCTGGAAATCGCCCGTCACGATCACGACTACGTCCCGGTCGAAGAGCGGGTTCGGCATTTCCGCGACTTCGTGGTTCCCCTACCGGAACCGCGAGTACGCGAACAGGCCGCGCGTTGCATGGACTGCGGCATTCCCTATTGCCATAACGGCTGTCCGGTCAACAACATCATCCCCGACTGGAACGATCTAGTGTATCGCGGCAACTGGCGCGAAGCCCTGGACGTACTGCATTCCACCAACAACTTCCCGGAATTTACCGGGCGGATCTGCCCGGCGCCCTGTGAGGCGTCCTGCACCCTGAACTTCAACGATCAGCCGGTGACGATCAAGGATATCGAGTGCGCCATCATCGACAAAGGTTGGGCTGAAGGCTGGGTCGTGCCGCAGATCCCCGCTCATCGCACTGGCAAGCGTGTGGCCGTGGTCGGTTCCGGTCCCGCCGGGCTGGCTTGCGCCCAGCAATTGGCGCGGGCGGGCCATGGCGTGGTGGTGTTCGAGAAAAACGACCGCATCGGTGGCCTGCTGCGTTACGGCATTCCCGACTTCAAGCTGGAAGTCGATATGATCGACCGTCGTCTGGCGCAGATGCAGGCCGAAGGCGTCGAATTCCGTCCCAACAACCATGTGGGCAGCGATATCTCCGCTCGTCGCTTACTGGCGGAATTCGACGCCCTGGTGCTGGCCGGCGGCGCGGAGCAGCCACGTGATTTGAACGTGCCGGGTCGCGAGCTGGGGAACATTCATTACGCCATGGATTTCCTCACCCAGCAAAATCGTCGGGTCGCGGGCCAGAAACTGGTCGACGAGGAAATTCTCGCCGACGGTAAGGATGTGGTGGTCATCGGCGGCGGCGATACTGGTTCCGACTGCGTCGGCACCTCGATCCGGCAGGGTGCGCGCTCGGTGACTCAACTGGAGATCATGCCCAAACCGCCTCTGCACGAAAACAAGCTGCTGACTTGGCCGAATTGGCCGCTGAAGCTGCGTACCTCCAGCTCTCAGGAGGAAGGCTGCGAGCGGGATTGGTCGATAGCGACCCAAGCCTTCGTCGGTCAGGATGGACAGGTGAGCGCCATCAAGCTGGTTCGGCTGGAATGGCGGCAGGTCGATGGCCGGCAGACCATGGCGGAAGTACCGGGCAGCGAGTTCGAAATCCGGGCCGGATTGGTGCTGTTGGCCATGGGTTTCGTTCACCCGATCCACGAGGGCATGCTGCGGGAGCTGAGCGTGGCTTTGGATCCGCGTGGCAATGTCCGCGCCGACACCCAAGGCTACCAGACTTCGCTCAACAAGGTTTTCAGCGCCGGTGACATGCGGCGCGGCCAGTCTCTGGTGGTCTGGGCGATCCGCGAAGGCCGGCAGTGCGCTCGGGCAGTGGACGAATATTTGATGGGCAAATCGGATTTGCCGCGCTGAAAAACCAGAGGGGCAATGCGCGGTGGCCATCCCCGCGCATCCGTTCCCTGTCGCTTAACCGGTGACCCGCGCCCGCGTGGTCAGGGTCGCCGCATCCAGCGCATAGAGCGCATCCAGTAGTTCCACCTGCAAGCTTCCCGGTCCCCTCGCCTGTTCCGCCGCCAGTTCTCCGGCCACGCCGAACACCGCCAACGCCGCCACGGTCGCCGCCAACGCATCGGGTTCCACGGCCAAGAATGCGCCAATAACCGCCGTCGCCGAACATCCCAATCCGGTGACTCGCGTCATCAGCGCATGGCCGTTATGAATTTCCACGACTCGCCGACCATCGGTCACGTAATCCACTTCGCCGGTAATCGCAATCGCCGCGCCGCTGTCCTCGGCCAGTTTTCGTGCCGCATCCAGCGCCGCTTCCGAACCGTGAAGACTGTCGACCCCCCTGCCCTGCCCTGCCCGCGCCTGTTGCGCCAAGGCCAGAATCTCCGACCCGTTGCCCCGAATGACGCTCGGCCCCAATCGGGCCAGGGCAACCGCCGCAGCCTGTCGGTACGGAGTAGCCCCCGCCCCCACCGGATCGAATACCCACGGTATGCCAGCCGCCTTCGCTCGGATCGCCGCCAACTTGCCGGCGGCGATCTGCTCCGAATACAAGGTGCCGATGTTGACCACCAGTGCCTGGCTGAGCGCGACAAAATCCTCCACTTCGTCGCTGGAATGCACCATGGCTGGCGAGGCCCCCAGCGCCAGTAGCGCATTCGCGCTATTGTTCATCACCACGAAGTTGGTGATGTTGTGCACCAGAGGCCGCCGCTCGCGGATGGCGGCCAGTAATCTCCAAATCTGGTCAGCGGTCACGACGGTCGAAATCTACTCATTGAAAATAGGATTGTGCTGTTCCATCACCCTGACGAAGGTGGTGCGCTTGCTCAGTTCCTTGAGCTGGCTGGCTCCGACATAGGTACAAGCGGAACGCAGCCCGCCCAAGATATCCTTGATTGTTTCCTCCACGGGTCCCCGGTACGGTACGGTTACGGTCTTGCCTTCCGAGGCGCGGTAATCGGCAACCCCGCCGCTGTATTTCTCCATCGCCGTTTTCGAGCTCATGCCGTAGAACCTGACTCGGCGCTGTCCATCCTGCTCTTGCAGGACTTCTCCGCTGCCCTCGTCGTGCCCCGCCAGCATGCCGCCCAGCATGACGAAATCCGCGCCCGCGCCGAATGCCTTGGCCACATCACCGGAGCAGGCGCAACCGCCATCCGAGATGATATGTCCGGACAACCCGTGCGCGGCGTCGGCGCACTCGATGATCGCCGACAATTGTGGATAACCTACCCCGGTTTTGATCCGTGTGGTGCAAACCGAGCCCGGCCCGATACCGACCTTGACGATGTCGGCGCCGGATAGCAGCAGTTGTTCCACCATCTCGCCGGTGACCACGTTGCCGGCGATGATGATCTTGTCTGGATAGCGCGTCCGGACCTCGCCGATCCGGGCCACGAAATCCTCCGAATAACCGTTCGCCACATCCATGCAGATGAAGGTCAATGCCGGATGGCATTCCATGATCCGGGTCAATTTATCGAGATCGTGGTCTGAGATGCCGGTGCTGACCGCCACGTTGTCCAACAACTGGCTTTCGTCCGTGCCATTCAGTTGGGTGATGAACGCCGCCCATTCCGCCGGCGCATAATGCTTGTGCACGGCCGCGCACAAGCCGTGTCGGGCAAGTGCCGTCGCCATGGTGAAGGTGCCGACGGTGTCCATGTTGGCGGCCATGATCGGAATCCCGCTCCAGCTTCGGTCCGTGTGCCGGAATTTGAAGCTGCGCTCGAGCTTGACATGGCTGCGGCTGCTCAGCGTCGAGCGCTTGGGCCGGATCAATACATCCTTGAAGCCCAACTTCAAACCGGCTTCGATACGCATTCAGATGCGCCCGTACAAGTGCAGCAAATGTTGGTAATGGTCGGTCATGCGCGGTTCGATCTGCTCCCAACGGAACCGCCAAGTCCAATTGCCATCCGGCACGCCCGGCCGGTTCATGCGATCCTCGCTGCCCAGCTCCAGCAAGTCCTGCATCGGTATCACCGCCAGCCGCGCCACGGAAGCGAAGACCGTTCGCACCAACAGATCCGGCATCCGCTCCGGGCCACCGCCCAGGTAGTCGAACAGATGCGCTCGCGTCGACTCGTCCAGTTGGCGAAACCAGCCCATGGTGGTGTCGTTATCGTGGGTTCCGGTATAGGCCACCGCATTGATGACGTGATTGTGCGGCAGGTAGGGATTGTCGGCCCCACCGCCGAAGGCGAAATGCAGGACCTTCATGCCCGGCAAGCCGTGGCTGTCGCGCAGCGCTTCGACTTCCGGCGTGATGATGCCCAGATCCTCCGCAACCAGCGGCAACCGACCAAACTCGTCCTGCAAAGCTTCGAACAATTCATGGCCCGGTGCCTGCCGCCAGCAACCGTTGACGGCTGTCTCGGCCGTCGCCGGTATCTCCCAGTACGCCTCCAGGCCGCGAAAATGGTCGATGCGCAGCAGGTCGAATTGAGTGAACTGCGTGCGAATCCGCTCCTTCCACCATGCAAAACCGTCGGCACGCATCTTGTCCCAAGCGTAATGCGGATTGCCCCAGAGCTGGCCGGTGGCGGAAAAATAGTCGGGTGGCACACCGGCGACGACTTGCCGTCGCCCTTCCTGGTCCAGTTGAAAAGCATCGCGACGCGCCCACACGTCAGCGCTGTCGTAGCCGACGAACAGCGGAATATCGCCGAAAATCAGGATGCCGCGGTCATTGGCAAAACGCTTAAGGGATTCCCATTGCCGGTAAAACAGGAATTGTTCGAACTTGCACTGTTCGAAAGCCGCCCCATATTGTTGCCGCGCCGTCGCTAGCGCTTTCGGATGGCGGTCACGCAGCTCGACGGGCCAGTCGAACCAGGCATACTGCTGGTGGGCCGCACGGATAGCCTGATAGAGCGCATAGTCATCCAACCAATATTTGTGCTGGCGCTGAAACGCCGTATAGGCATCCTGCTCGGCGGCGCCGTGCCGCTGAAATCCCTGATAGGCTTCGCTTAACCGCCGCTGGCGGTAGTCCCAACCCTTTTCCTCCGCTCGTGGTCCTTGATCCGCTTGCAGCCAGCCTGCCTCGACGAGCGGATCGAGCGCGATCAGTCGCGGGTTCCCCGCGTGAACCGACTGTGCCGAGTATGGGGAAAGATCGTCGTGGGGCGGTCCCAGCGGCAGCGTTTGCCAAACGCTGAAGCCGCAGGCGGCCATGAATTCGACGAACCGATAAGCATCCGGTCCCAGATCGCCGTTGCCGTGGCCTCCGGGTAGCGAAGTTGGATGCAACAATAAACCCGCGCGCCGCCGGTCGAGTGGCGAATCCTGATTCATGACTGATTAACCCCTTGGATTGTGGAAATTCTTGTTCTATTTGGCCGGAAAGGACGGAGTAAAGTGGCTGCGGCGATCGAATCAGCGAACAGGGGGAGATTCCTGGCCCAGCATCTCGCGGGAAACCAGAACCACTCCTTGCTCGGTGCGATGGAACCGACGGGCGTCCTCTTCCGGGTCTTCGCCGATGACAGTTCCCGGAGGAATGACGCAGGCACGATCAATGATAACCTTATGCAGTCGGCAATAGCGGCCGATATCGACGCTCGGCAAGACCACGGCATCCCGCAACTGAACGTAGGAATGAACCTGGACACCGGAAAACAGCAGGGAATGGTTGACGTAACCGCCGGAAATAATGCAGCCATCCGCGATCATGGAATCCACCGCCATGCCCCGGCGACCTTCGTCGTCGAAAACGAACTTGGCGGGCGGCGACTGGTCCTGATAAGTCCAGATGGGCCAATGTTCATCGTACAGGTTCAGTTCGGGGTCCACGCCGACCAGTTCCATGTTTGCCCCCCAGAACGCATCCACCGTTCCCACGTCGCGCCAGTAGCTCTGTTCCTTGGTTTGCACGTCGCGAAACGGATAGGCAATCGCCCGGTGTCGCCCAATCAAGCGAGGCACCAAATCCCGGCCAAAATCATGGCTAGATTCTTCGATACCAGCGTCTTCGATCAGTTGTTCGAACAAAAAACGAGTGTTGAATACATAAATGCCCATTGAGGCCAACGTGACGTCGCTCTGTCCCGGCAGGGTTTCCGGGTTCTGCGGTTTTTCCACGAAACGGAGGATTTCGTTGTTTTCGTTGACCGTCAGCACCCCGAATTCGCGAGCCCGTTCACGGGGAACCTCGATGCTGCCGACCGTGACATCGGCCTTGCTTTCCACATGCTGTGCCAGCATTGGGCCATAATCCATTTTGTAGATGTGGTCACCAGCTAAAATAAGAATAAATTCAGGAGCATGAGTGCGAATAATATCCAGATTCTGGTAAACCGCGTCGGTGGTGCCCTTGTACCACGAGGATTGGTCGATCCGCTGTTGGGCCGGTAGCAGTTCCACGAATTCGCCAAACTCGCCTCGCAGGAATCCCCAACCACGTTGGATATGTTGGATCAGTGAATGGGCCTTGTACTGGGTGAGTACGCAAACTCGCCGGATGCCAGAGTTGATGCAGTTGGATAAAGGAAAATCGATGATTCGATACTTGCCGCCAAAGGGGGTTGCCGGCTTGGCGCGCCATAGCGTCAGGTGCTTGAGTCGGCTGCCCCGGCCACCCGCCAGAATGAGTGCGAGAGACTCCCGAGTCAGCCGGCTGACGAAGCGTGAGGTGATGGCCGCGCTCATGCGTTAACTTTCTCTCTCTGTTATGCTTTCCCCTTGCGGGTTTGAAGTCCCGGCAAGGTGGCGGGTCGCTTCCAGGTCGGTGGCCCGCGCACGGCGGGCAGACACTGCGCGATTTCTCGATAAATTATAGTAGGTCCCGAATGCGGCTTTTTGCTACTTGCGGTGCTCTGGTCCGGGTTACTGGAAGGCGATTGGGAACAACAGCGGTTAACTTCCCCCGATGAGCCATTCTGACCACGAAAACAGCCAGCGACATCCAGCTTCCCTGGCCGATATCCCCATGATCGACCATGCCACCCTGCTGCAAGCAGGGCGACACCCGGACCCAGGCGCAGTACTCGGATGTCACGGTTGCGGCGATCAGGCACAGATCCGGGTGTTTCTGCCCGGGGCCCGCCAGGTTAGCCTAGTCGGTATCGGTCAGCCGCTGTCACGGTTGGCTGATACCGACCTGTTCGAATGGCAGGGTCCGCTTGGTGGTGGCCTGCCGACTCACTACCAGTTGAGCTGGCTGGATGCCGGCGGCGGCCAACATATCACCCATGACCCTTATAGCTTCGCGCCGCAATTGAGTCTGTATGATTTGCATCTATTCAACGAGGGTCGCCATATGCATGTTTACCGCGTGTTGGGGGCACACCCGCGCGTGGTGGATGGCATCGGTGGAGTCCTGTTTGCGGTCTGGGCGCCGCATGCCGCTTGTGCCAGTGTAGCTGGCGACTTTAACGAATGGGAAGGCCGGTTTCATCCCTTGCGCCGTCGGGGCGAGGTCTGGGAGTTATTCGTGCCCGGCGTGTCGGTCGGCATGCGTTACCGCTTTGATATTCTTAGTCGCGAGACCGGCGAGCTGTTGAATAAGATTGACCCTTACGGTTATGAGTTCGAGCGGCGGCCGGCCACCACTTCGATCATCGTGGACAGCACCGCATATTCCTGGCATGACGATCTTTGGATGCGCCGACGGCGGCGGCAGGACTGGGCGAAGTCTCCATTGTCCGTCTATGAAGTGCATCTTGGGTCTTGGCAGCGGGATGAGACCGGTACCTACTTGTCTTATGATGAGTTGGCAAAACGCTTGGTGGCTTATGTCAGTTCATTGGGGTTTACCCATATCGAGTTGATGCCGGTGACTGAGCATCCCCTGGATGCGTCTTGGGGCTACCAACCGACTGGTTATTTCGCGCCGACCAGTCGTTACGGCACGGCGGATGACTTCCGTCGCTTGGTTGACTGTTGCCACCAGGCGGGTATTGGCGTGATCCTCGATTGGGTGCCTGGTCATTTTCCCAAGGATACTCATGCCTTGGCGCGGTTCGATGGTGCACACCTCTACGAATACGCGGATCCGGTGCGTGGTGAGCACCGTACTTGGGGTACCTTGGTTTTCGATTATAACCGTAATCAGGTTAAGAACTTTCTGCTGGCTAGTGCTTGTTTCTGGTTGGAGGAATGCCATCTGGATGGTTTGCGGGTTGATGCCGTGGCCTCCATGCTCTATTTGGATTATGCTCGCGAATCCGGTGAATGGGCCCCAAATCCGTTTGGAGGCAATGAGAATTTAGAGGCGATTGCTTTTCTGCGCGAACTGAATGAGGTCATTTATCGTCGTTATCCAGGCGTGTTGATGATCGCTGAGGAGTCTACCGCATGGCCCTTGGTTACCCGACCGACCTGGATGGGTGGTTTAGGGTTCGGTATGAAATGGAATATGGGTTGGATGCACGATATCCTGGAGTATCTTTCGTTCGATCCGGGTTTGCGCCGCCATCATCACGACTTGCTGACCTTCGGGTTATTGTATGCCTTTACCGAGAATTTCATGTTGCCATTGTCACATGATGAAGTTGTTCATGGTAAGGGCTCGCTACTAGCCAGGATGCCGGGGGATCGCCGCCAGCGCTTTGCCAATTTACGCCTGCTCTACGTTTATATGTGGATGTATCCGGGTAAGAAGTTTTTGTTTATGGGTAATGAATTTGCGCAGGAGCGCGAGTGGGATTGTGATGGTATGCTGGATTGGGAGTTGTTACGTTTACCGGAGCATCGGGGTACGCAAAAACTGCTTCGTGATCTCAATAATCTTTATTGTTCGACCGATAGCCTGTATGACCATGAGTTTAGTCAGGAAGGCTTTGAGTGGTTGGACTGCCATGATGCTGCTCAGTCGGTTGTGGTGTATCTACGTCGCAACACTAATAAAGACCAACTTGCGGTGGTTGCGTTGAACTTTGCAGCAGTGGGACGTTTTGGTTATCGGATTGGGGTCCCAGGACCTGGGGTTTATAAAGAGGTATTGAACTCTGATGCTCGCTGTTATGGAGGTAGTGGTCAGACTAATGCCGCTAGGGGTGATATTCTTGCCGTATCGGTCTTTCATATGGGGCAAACTTATTCGTTAGTGGTGGACTTACCCCCCTTGGCTGGAGTGGTGTTTTTATCCTACCAGCCGTGTTCTGAAGCAGATTAATGTGGCTACGTTCCATGCCGATTGATTTTCGAAGGGGGTGGTTTTGTGAAATTGCAACAACTGCGATACTTAATCGCGATTGTGCGTAATAATCTGAATATTTCTGCTGCGGCGGGGAGTCTGTATACCTCGCAACCGGGTATCAGCAAGCAGCTGCGGTTGTTGGAGGAAGAATTGGGTGTTGAACTATTTAGTCGCAATGGTAAGCACTTGACCGAAGTAACCCCCATCGGCCGCCATATTATTGCCAAAGCCGAGAATATCCTGTGCGAGGTCAATAACATACAAATTCTGTCAGAGGAGTACCGTGATGACCGGCGCGGTAGCTTATCCATTGCGACCACGCATACTCAAGCACGTTATGCGCTGCCGCCAGTCATTAAGATATTTCGAGAGCGCTATCCCGCAGTGACTTTACAGATTCATCAAGGTTCTCCGGGGCAAATTGCCGAACTGGTGCAATTGGGTGAAGTAGATTTCGCTATTGCTACTGAAGCCTTGGAGTTGTTTGATGATTTGATCATGATGCCTTGCTATGTTTGGCAGCGCTGTGTATTGGTGCCACATGGTCATCCATTGAGTGAATTGCCCTGTCTGACTTTGTATGATGTTGCTCGATATCCCTTGGTGACTTATGTGTTTGGCTTTACTGGTCGCTCGCAGCTGGATGAGGCGTTTCGCAGTGTTCAGATTAAACCGAATGTTGCGTTCACCGCGACTGACGCGGATGTGATCAAGACTTATGTACGATTGGGGATGGGGGTCGGGATCGTTGCGCGGATGGCGTATGATCCAAGTCAAGATCAGGATCTGGTGCAGTTGGATGCCGGTCATTTATTTGCGACGAACACGACTAAGATTGGATTTAGGCGAGGAACCTTTTTGCGTAGTTATATGTACGATTTTATTGAGCTTTTTTCTTCGCACTTGACCAGAGAGCGGGTGCGAGAGGCGGAACGGGTCTCCTCTCCCGAGGAGGTTGCTGTTATCTTCGGCTCTTTGGAGTTACCTCTGAAATGAATGGTTTTTTTGAAACCCTTAGATGATGATATAAAGAAAGCCCGCATGACAGCTCCTTCAACGATTCCCTTACGCCTCGCCTTATTGGAACGATTTGAAACATTGCTCGGAAGCTTGAATGCATTTTGCGCGGCGGTCCGGCGAGACGCGGCCTTACCATCCTGGGTATCGCGTACCGAGGCAGAACTCGCGACTAATCTTGATATGCGGCTCAAGGCGATCCAACTTTATCGAGCGCTTTGGTATGAAGATTGTCGGGATGGACGGGAAACCCTGACCTGCCCTGGTATCGTTGGTGCAAGCCCTGAAACCTTGATCGCGGCACATGCCTGTAACGCCGCCAAGGATGAGTTCAAACAAGCCGTGTTAGCTCTGAAAGTACTCGGCCGGATTGAAGCAAGTGCGGTGATGGCCGATCTCCATCATCGCCAAGAACCGGTAGCGACAGCGATGCGGCGCATGGGTGCTGCTCGTCTGAACCTCAAACAAGCGTACCGACACCTGCCGCTGCTCAAACAGTGGCCGCTGAAGATTGGCTTTACCTGGTCCAAACAAGGTCGTGTCATTCAGCGCACTAGCGTGGCCGCAGCCCGCCGGTTGCTGGAACAGCGAGTTGAAACCCCGCAGATTCGTCTGGAACTGCAACGACTGACCGAAGTGCCAGTCGATGAAATGCTGGCGCGTGTGCGTGGAGTTTGCCCTCACCTGCGAGCCAACATTGTCTTCGCTGATCATGAAGGCGTTGGAGTACGGCGACGGTTGATGCAAGTACCTCTGCCGGTATTGATACCTCTACAGCGCGATGGGTGTCTGCCTGAGTTTGTACCGGTTGCACCCGAGCCTGTCGCCAATCCTCGTTTGCGGCGGGCGGACGTACGAATCGAAGATGAACCGTTTTTACCTTCGATTCGCGTTCATCGTTATCGTCGTGTCTACCGTTGAAAGTTTAAAAAAATATGAAAGTATTAAAAAGATGATATAAGATCATTTTATATACGCGCAAATCGAGCACTTCGTGTGAAATGTCATAAACTATTTTCCAAGCACCGTGGATGAAAGTCCGTCCACACATTTCCCACCATTACGACACTTAACCCTCTCCAGGAGAACCGACCATGTCATCGCGCGCCCGTGTGTGGCCAGGCAAACCTTATCCGCTCGGCACAACTTGGGATGGCAAGGGCGTCAATTTCGCGCTCTTTTCTGCTCATGCCGAAAAGGTCGAACTGTGCTTGTTCGATTCTTCTGGCCAGCGCGAGATCGAAAGACTGGTGTTGCCGGAAAACACCGACCAGATCTGGCATGGTTACGTGCCTGGGCTGTGGCCAGGTACCTTATACGGCTACCGGGTGTTTGGACCCTACGAACCACAGATCGGCCACCGTTTCAACCACCACAAACTGCTGCTCGATCCCTACGCCAAGCAGTTTTACGGCTCGTTGCACCTGCGCGACGAGCACTGTGGTTACCAAGTTGGTCATTCGAGCGCCGATCTATCCTTCGATACCCGCGACAATGCCCACGACATGCTGAAGTGCGTGGTGGTGGACACCAGTTTTAACTGGGATGGAGACCACCCTCCCGAAATCCCCTGGAATCGAACGGTCATCTACGAAACTCACATCCGCGGTTTCACTATCCGCCACGAAGGGGTACCCCACCATCTACGTGGTACCTTCGCCGGGATGGCTCACCCGGAAATCATCAAATACCTGCAAGCGCTAGGTGTCACCGCCGTCGAATTGATGCCGGTCCATACCTTCGTCGATGACCGGTTTCTCACGGATCGTGGCTTGCGCAACTACTGGGGTTACAACACCCTGTGCTTCTTCGCGCCGGAATCGCGCTATCTGAGCGGCGGCGATCTGGCCGAATTCAAGACCATGGTCAAACGCTTGCACGACGCCGGCATCGAAGTGCTGCTGGATGTGGTCTACAACCACACGGCCGAAGGCAACGAATTCGGCCCGACGCTCAGCTTCCGGGGCATCGACAATGCCTCCTACTACCGGCTCATGCCCGACGACCGCCGCTTCTACATCAACGATACCGGCTGCGGCAACACCCTCAACCTGATCCATCCGCGAGTGCTGCAAATGGTCATGGACAGCCTGCGCTACTGGGTCAACGACATGCATGTGGACGGTTTCCGCTTCGATCTGGCGGTCACCTTGGGTCGGGAAGAATACGGCTACGACCGCTGGGGCGGCTTTTTCGACGCGATCCGTCAGGACCCAGCCCTATCGCGGGTCAAGGTCATCGCCGAACCCTGGGATATCGGTCCCGGTGGCTACCAGCTCGG
>WBZV01000770.1_pt1 | contig 16955 bp, 17 predicted proteins | sample 5204221 | NCBI WGS metagenome assembly WBZV01 (sample SAMN12344360, study PRJNA552823) | activated sludge metagenome | biome: Activated sludge suspended growth; feature: Nitrification reactor; material: Wastewater; isolation source: activated sludge from nitrification reactor of wastewater...
GCCGAGCGCAACGCCCGGATGGAAGCGTTTTTTACCGCCACCCAAGCCGATATTCGCCACACCGGCAACCAGGCTTTTTACGCCATCGGCCCCGATCACATCCAAATGCCGCCCTTTGAGTTTTTCAAAGACCCAGAGAGCTATTACGCGACCCTGGCCCATGAATGCACCCACTGGACGCGCCACCCGTCCCGCCTGAACCGTGATATGGGGCGCAAGAAATGGGGCGATGCGGGCTATGCCATGGAAGAGCTGGTGGCGGAAATCGGCAGCGCTTTTGTGTGCGCCGAAATGGGCTTGACCCCCGAAGTCCGGGAAGACCACGCCGCCTATATCGAAACTTGGTTGACCGTATTGAAGGGCGACCAGCGGGCGATCTTTACCGCCGCCAGCCACGCCCAGAAGGCCGCCGATTTTCTGCAAAGCCTGCAACCCGCCCCAGAACCGGAGCCGGAGACCCCGCCGGTACGTTCCCCTGAAATCGGTCATGCGCCCGCTGTCGTGGCGGAGTCCACAGCGGAAACCCCGCCCGCGCCGGACGGGATGGCCCGGTCTGCGCCGCCACCCAGAAAGACGGTCCCGAATAGCCCGCGACCACGCGGGCAACCGGCGGACAAGAGCGGCAGCGTTTGGGCCTTCCCCGACCGGGGGCCGTGGGGAAGTTCCGGCTATCGCGGCAATTGCTCCGGCCATGTCTATCGCCGGTTGTTCGAGGCGTTGCAGCCGCAGGTGTTCACCGATCCGACCGTCGGCAGCGGCACCTCGGTCGAAGTCGCCCGCGAGCTAGGCATTGAAGCCTACGGGCTAGACTTGCATTCCGGGTTCAACCTCCTGAAACAGCGCATCCTTGACGCCGTGGGCAAACCGTCAGACCTCGTGATCTCCCACCCGCCCTATCACAACCTCATCGTCTACAGCGGCGAGGTATGGGGTACGGAAGCCCACCCCGACGACCTGTCCCGGTGCGCGACCGAAGAGGAATTCATGGACAAGCTGATCGTGGCGATGAAGAACCAGCGCCACGCCACCAAGCCCGGCGGCTATTACGGCACCATTATCGGCGATATGCGCCGGGACGGGCGCTATTCCAGCTATCAAGCCGAACTATTGACCCGCTGCCCCAAGCGAGAATTGCGGGCCGTGCTCATCAAACAGCAATTCAATACGACCAGCGACCGGAAAAGCTACCCGCTTCCCCTGCCTCGAATCATGCACGAGTATGTGATTCTCTGGCAGAAGGCCCACGCGGTCAGCGTGCCGGTATCCGCGCCCCCCCGCGCCGCCCCCCCGACAGAACCCACCCTACCGGAGCCGCCGCCCCGCTCTTCCCCGCAGGGCGGATTATTTCCCACCCCATGAAAACCGGCTGGACGATAGCAACCACCGCCGGAACCGGCAGGATTGAGCATCACCACCCGCCCCGCTTCACCGCAGGCTGGACGAGCGGCGAGGCCGACCGCGCCCGCATCCAAGGCCCCTGCTGGACTTGCCCCGGCAGCGGCCCCGACGATGCCCTGCATCTTTTCGGCTGGACGTGGACCGACCCCAGACCCGCGCCAGCGGCGTTTGAGTGCCTGATGGAACAAGCCGCCGCCGCCCTTGACGACTGGATTGCCGAGCGGCTGTAAGGCCGAACCCTTGCCGGAGAATCGCCCCACCAGGGCCTTGTGCGGGCTTGGCGTGGTTATTTGTCTTGTAATTGTAGAAACCTTCATTTATGTTTTTCTGCAAATTAGCATTTGCAGGACGGGGCCTAGATGATTACAGCCTTTCTCAACCAAAAAGGCGGGGTTGGCAAAACAACGCTGTCCTACAGCTTCGCCACGGCCCTCGCCCGAGCCGGGCAAAAGGTCTTGCTCGTGGACGCCGACCCGCAGCACGGAGCCCTCACTTGGCAGGCGCACCGCGAAACCGAGCCGCTCTTTCCCATTATCGGTTTGCCGACCGACAAGCTGCACAAGGAAATGGCCGCCCACGCCGCTCACTACGATCATCTTGTGATCGACGCACCGCCGCAGGTCAGTGGCATCGCCCGCTCGATCATCCTGGCCGCCGACCTGATTCTGATTCCGGTGCAGCCGTCGCCGCACGACATTTGGAGCGCGGCGGACATCGTGCAACTCATCGAAGAAGCGAGCGCCTTCAAGGAAAACTTGAAAACTGCTTTTGTAGTAAACCGCAAAATTGCAAATACAGCTTTGGGACGCGACGTGTTCACCGCCCTGGAGAACTACCCGTTTCCGGTGTTGCCGACCGCCGTTTGCCAGCGCGTCGCCTTCGCCGAAAGCGCGGCGCTGGGGGCTTCGGTTCTGGAAACCGAGCCGAACGGATACGCCGCCTACGAAATCCTGTCTTTAACTCAGGAAGCCTTGGAGATGATGAACCATGACGAAGCAAACCGCCTTAGCCACCGCTACCCGAAAGCCTGTTGACCCAGAAGCCTGGGTAGCCGAAAAGCCTAAAGCCGCCGCGCCCGCCGCCGCCAAGCCCGCGCGGCTGGTCGTAGAGCTTCCCCCCGACCTGCATCGCCAGCTTAAAGGCAAGTGCGGAATGGAAGGCCGGAAAATCAAGGACGTGATCCAAGACTTGCTAGAGCAATATCTGGCGGGGGGCGTGAAGGCTTCATAGCTGTATTTGCAATTTTGCGTTTATGTTTTTTTCTGTTTTTATATCAATGTAGGTTATTTTGTCGCCGTCAGGCCGTTTTGGGTTGCGCTTTGCGGCGACAAAAGCCAATAAAGGCGCTATCGGGGTTTTTCGGTGGTTCGCCTTTCTTGTCGATCCACTCCCGCCAATCCTGTTCCAGCGCGTACACGTCGAAGCCGGGCGCGGCCTGGCGGGCTTTCTCGTAGGTGGCGGTTTTGAGCAGAAGGGCCGCCGGGGCAGGGCTGGGGGCAGGCAGCGCCGCCGCGTAGGGCCGCCGTTCCTGTGGTTGCCGAGGTTCCGGAAATACCGCGACATGCGGCGGGCTGGGCTTAAGCGCAAGACCCCGCTCCCCGGCCCCGACATTGGCTTGGGGGTAGATAAGGCAGACATTTTTAAGCTGATGAAGAAATTTTTTCTTGAAATCCCGTGGCCCTTGCCCTTCAAGGGCGTAATCGGCCCCGAATTGCAGTTGTAACAGCGGCCAGGGAATTTCGACGGGCTTTTGCAGATAAAACATGCGGTGCGTCAGCCAGCAATAAATATCCAGCGCCATCGGCGACCGTTTCAGCACCTTGAGCGCCCGCAAGTCAATCGGCACCGGCCTTTCGACGATTTCCCGGAAGAACTTGGAACCGAGCGTAACCGTGGACTTCCAGAGGGGGAGTTGATCCGGGGATTTGGGATTCCACCACAGGTTATATTCGTCGGCGACGTTAAACCCTAGCCCCGCATCTAGCGATTTCTCGGAGTACCGGAGAGAAACGGCGGATGAGAACAGGCGCACCGTTTGATTCCGAAACCGCGTAATGTCGCCCCGTTTTCCGCCCTGTCGCGCCAGACCCAACTCGGCCATGAACGCCGACAGGGTAGGCCCCAGCTCCAAAACCGGCGAGCCGGTTCGCACGGCTTCCGTGGTCACCCACGACAACAACAAGCGTGGGATGGAGCCGAAGGGCAAGCCTACATCGCTCATGGCAGAAATAGTCAGAGTCAGGTTCCCGTTGCAGCGCACAAACTGGCTGCTTGTCACCGCGCTATGGGGCAACCCTATCTGCGTGAACACCCGCGCCAGGTAGCCGAGTGCCCCGGCTTGCTGGGCCTGTTCAGCCTCAATCGCCAGGGCCTCAAGCACTAATTTGTTTGCATGGTTATGGTTCACGAGACCCCCTGCCAGACTGTGGATAACTTGACCAATTTGCGCTTTTGAGTTGCTCATAATTTAACCATCTTGCGCTGAAACGGTCTTGCCGTTCAAGGGGGTTTTGCGCTGAAACGGTCTTGCTTTTGCGCTGAAACGGTCTTGCCGGCGCCGCCCACTCCTTATAACACTCCTGTAGCCCCCTGTAGTTCAAAACACCTGTATCGGGCGCACCTGTGGACAACTCAACGGGCGCAACCACGGGAAAGGCACCAAAGGCGTTCGCGCCTGACGGCGCTCACTAGCCTTTGAAGGGAAGCAGCGCCCCCCTACGGCGCTTCGCGCCTACCCCTCAGGATATTTAGACCGAAATGATGATCTAGGGCTGGTTACCACAAAGGGCAGTAGGGAAAGGAAGCTTTCAGGACAGCAACCACGAACTAGCCCAGCAACAACCCAACCGAAAACCCAAAAGACGGTTTGGCAGAGGGTGAAGGTCAACAGCCAGCAACCCAGAATAAAATGCCCCTAGAAGGCCACAGGAAGGCCAAGGAGAGGCTGGAAATAGGCAGGGGCTACCTACCTACCTGAAAAACTGAAAACGCGCCTACGGAGAAATCTGTGGCCGTTAGCCCTATGTACTTATTCGCCGTATCAATCCCCTGATATTTTCCGCTTGCAATAAGGTAACACTTGGGTTACTTATTGAAGATGGTAGAGATTCGGGAATATACAAACCCTGAAGGGGGTAGCCCTTTCGCCGACTGGTTTAACGATCTGGATGCGCAAGCCGCCGCTAGGGTCACAACTGCGCTGGCGCGGATGGAACAGGGAAATTTCTCTAACGTGAAGGGGGTCGGGGCGGGTGTCTTGGAATATCGCCTCGACTTTGGCCCCGGTTATCGGGTGTATTTCGGCAAGGATGGTGAACGGTGGGTGATTTTGTTGGCGGGCGGGACGAAGAGACGCCAGCAGCGCGATATCGAAGAGGCGCAGGCCCGTTGGGAAGATTATAAGCAGCGTAAGCGGCACCGAGGTGAATCATGACATTAACCCGTAGCTTCAAGGAAACCGTGAAGGCGCGCGCGGAACGCGATGAAGCATTTCGCGAGGCTCTTTTACGCGAGGGCGTCGAGTGCCTGTTGTCTGGCGATGTGGAGACCGGTAAGGCCGTCTTGCGCGACTACATCAACGCGACGATTGGCTTTGAAAGCTTGAGCGAAGCTACGAACACTCCAGCTAAAAGCCTTATGCGGATGTTTAGCCCGAGAGGAAACCCGCAGGCCAGCAATCTGTTTGCTGTCATCGCCCATCTGCAAACCCAAACGGGCGTGCAACTGGAAGTCAGCGCCGCAAAGTAGGGGAAGCCCTGAAGTAGCGGCTTGTGTCTTGGCGCTGGGTAGACGGGAGCCAGCGGGGAAGTAATCCCGCCGCGCCTTCATTCAGTCTATAACGCAATGAATTTGGAGCGGTGAAGTACACGGTGTTACTTGTACTATAGTTCCTTTTGCGGCTACCCCGACATAGGATCCCACTGCATTTGAAAAACCGATACACCCTCCGCCAAGTAGGGAAGAGTTATTATCTTGCACATCAGCGATTACCCACCCCCAAATGGTTGTGGATAACGAATAAAGCCATGCTTCACTAGCCTTCATCATCCTACTACCCGGAAAATCGGCATCGCATTTAGCTTTGGCCCCAGCAGGCCCGCCTATAGCGCCGCCGGTATAGGTGGCTGTCGTCAGCCCGGCATAGGTTGGAACACCTCCCCCTGCCAACTGAATCCAACTGCTTCCGTTGCAGCCCTCAAACTTGCTCCCGTCCCAGCGGACATAGCCCGCGTTGCCGCTATTGCAGGTGACGCTGGAGTTACCGAGCTTCAAGGCGTCCAGCACCCAGACGCCGCCGGTGCAGGTCATGCGCATCACGCCGTTGACGCCCCCCGCGCCTTCTGCGGAACAGGCATCGCCCGGCACATCCGCCAGCACCGCCGGGGACAGGGTTAATCCAAGGCCGAGAAACAACGTGGCAACCGCCGACATGAGGGCAACCCCTTTCATCTTTCCATCCGTGTTTTGAGAAGTCCTGAAGAAATTGTGTCCCTTGGTTTAATCCCTTTCCTTTCAGCGTTCAATCATTCGTGTTCATCATTTCGGCTTAAACATTTCCGCCGACAGCGTTAAGCCGATCAAGGAAGGATGGGGAGCGAGCGCGGCGGGGTTTAACCGGTTCCGCGCGACGCGCCGGGCGTGCCGCTGGGGTGGAACGGATCGTTCCGATAGCGGCCCTTGCAGAACGGTAGCTCCCAATAGCGGCGGGTGCGCACCGGCGTGGGCGGGCCTTGGCCGGCAAACCAGGTTAGGGCGTGAAATTCCGGCAGTTCCAACAGATCATCCGCCGGATAGAGCCGCCGGGGCTGCAAGGCCCAGCTCTCGCGCACGCCGCCCGCCCCACGCGGATCATCGCTGAAGGTGGGGCCGGCGACGTAGTGTTCCGTGGAACGCCGCGACATCCATTCCGCCGTCTCGAAGTCGTTGGGCGTAAACGCGATGGTTGCGCCGCTCATACCGAGAAAGGTATGGGCGAAATCCTTGCCGTAAATCCCGCGCAACTGGTTGATATCCTGCAACACCGGGAATAGTTGAATCCCGTAGCCCCGCGCTTGGCCCAAGGCCGTGGTGATCGGCTGGAGCGGGCCGAGGGCGGCGAACTCCGAGAGCAGGAACAGGGTGCGCAGACCCGCACCGCTTTGGCCGTAGAGTTCACCCAAGGCGGTGGTGATGACCAAGCGCAACCAGACGCTGAAATCGTCGAGGTCTTGCGCGGGCAGGATGACGTAGACCGTAATGGGCCGTTGCTTGAGCTGGGCAAAACGCACGCCGTCTTTTTCGAGATCGCGGCGCATCGGTACGCTTTCCAGCCAATGCGTTTGCGAGATCGCCGTGGAGACAACGCTGGCGATTTCTTTGCTGTCGCGCATGAACATCCGGCCCAGACCCGCGACGCTGGCGTGGCCCGAATCCGCCATCCGCGCCGCTGTGATTTGCAGGCCGGTCAGGTCGTTGTTATCCGGCAGCGATACCGCATCCGCACCCATGAGCAGGTCGCGGACATGTGCCAGCGACGGTGCCCGCCCCACTTGTCGCGCTTGAATGACCTCCCACATCATCAGGCCCGTCAGCAGCCCCTGAGCGCTTTGCGGGAAAAAAGGCTGGGAATCCCCATCTACCCGGATCAACGCCTCTGAGAGGGCACGGGCGCGGTCGAAAAAGCGGTCGGACGCGGGGTCGAGCGTTGCCAATGGATTAAAGCCCACGCTTTCCAAATCCGGGTACAGGGCCAGATGTAGGCCAAACGGATTTAGCACCCACACTGTCCCCACCCGTCGTCGCCAGGCCGCCGTGACCGCCGCATTCTGGCCCTTGGGATCAATGGAGAGGATGGACACATCGTGGCCCAGGTGAAGCAGGTTCGGAATCTCAATCGTCGCGCCTTTACCGGAGCCGTTCGGCCCGAACAGAGTCAAATGGCGTTCGCCGGTATAGACGACCGGATCGCCGTAGAGCGGCGTACCCTTGTCGCGGCCTTTCGGGTGCCAGCGTTCACCCAGCCAGATCGACGGCATAGACCCCCTTCAAGCGTTTCCGGTCGGCCAGCGGCGGCGCTGGCGTTCGCGTTCTTCCTGCTCGCGGGCGCGATCCTGCGCCGCGCCGCTGTTGCGGCGCAGCAGGATCGCCAGCTTAGTGGTCTGGCGCAAGATGACGCTTAGATAAAACCACGTCACGATGAAATGGGCGGCGGCGGGATCGGCGGGCCAGAGCAGGAAGGAAGCGAACAAGTAATTCAGCACGGCCAGGGCCAGTTGTTCGCCAACGAACGGCTGAGGCGTAAAGGAATGAAACCAGAGCAACGTCGCCGCGATGGCTATCCACAGTGCGGCGCTAAACGCCATGCTGATGATGTCCGCCCGCTGATTCGGGCCGACGCTATACCGGACGCCCATCGGAATCGCATAGAGAGCATTCACCAATAAAATCATCCAGGTCAAATAAGGAGCCCACACAGCGGGAGAAGAAAAATCAAAATGAGCGATGGCCGTTTTCAGTAAAACGAAATAACTGGAATCCGCCTGCAGTACTGCAACCGTACAGTAAATGACTAAGCCCGCGCGAGCTACGGCATCCGCCAAGCGGTCGAACCACACATTCGGTATATCCGAGAATGTTCTTTTAGGGTTGAGCCAATCTACAACCATCATACCGCATTCAAAGCCTAATACGATTAACATCGCGATGAACCCCGCCAGGTTCGTATCGGTTAATCCCGAAGTACTCAACAGGAACCAAAACGGCCACAGCGGCAGTGTTTGCCCAATGAGTCTCCCGATGCTTTCCGCGATTTGATGATCTTGATTCATAAAAAGGTGCGAGCCTTGAATATGTCCCTCAGTCATTCCGTTCCAGAACGATAAAAGTCTGCTGTTGTTTTTTTAAGCGACACGACTCGTCCATCATTTCGGTTCAAATATCCCAGGGGGTTTAAGGGGGACAGCGTCCCCCTTATCAGAAACGCGCGTGAGCGCCTTTGGCGCGAACTCCATTGTTGTTTTCATTATGCAACTGTAACGTAAGTTATGGAATCCCCCGATGCGGCGGGAGCCGTGGCGCGGAAGGGAAAGGCTTGCGCTGCGTTTCCGACTCAGCCCATACTGTCGCCGTCAGGACAGATTGCAAGTGGTCGGCGTGTTCCACGCCACCGCCGCCCCCGATGGGGCGAGCGGCCACTTGGCAGGGGGCCATCCCCCCGTGCACCCCCTTTAACGCCGCGCTCCCCGCGCGGCGCAAGCCCGCGCCGGAGGCGCGGAAAGCCACCCGGCCTGCGAGATTCAGATATGGCGGAACGTGCGGCGAACGAGAAAGCCGGCAAAACCGATAAAGCCCATCACGGCAGCCAACAGCGGCAACGCCTAAAAGGCGTGCGGGCCGCTGTGACGCTGGATGAATACGCCGCCATTGAAAAACGCGCCCGCGCGGCGGGATTGAGCACGGCGGCTTATTTGCGGGCGTGCGCCTTAGGCGATAAAGGCCCACGTTCGCAACGCCGCCCGCCGATAGAGATGGAACACTTCGGGAAAGCGGTTGCGGAACTCAATAAAATCGGCAGCAACGTGAATCAAATCGCCCATGCAGTGAATTTGGGAAAAGACCCTGACCGGATTTTATTGAAGCGCATGGCGGAAGAACTCAGCATCGCGGTCAGCGAATTATTACGCGCGGCGGGGTTGGCATGATTATCGGCGCGAACAAACGCGGCAATGGCGGACAGTTGGCGGGGTATTTGTTGAACCAGGAAAAAAATGAACACGCCGAATTGTTAGAGATGCGCGGTTTTGCGGATACAGGCAATTTGAAAAGCGCGTTGAACTGCATCGAACTCGAAGCGATGCAGACGAACGGCACGAAGCCTTTTTATCATTGCTGGCTGCGATTGGACGAAGGTGAGACCTTGACGGCGGCGCAATGGCAAAAGAGCTTTGCGAGCGTGGAACGCCGCCTGCATTTAGAGGATCAAGCCCGCGTGGTGGTCGAACACCAATTGCAGGGGGAAAAGCACTATCACGTCGTCTGGTCGCTGGTGGATCGAGAACGCGGGCAGATGATCGAAATTCCGTTCGACGGGATGCGGCGAACGGAAGTGGCCCGGAAACTGGAGAAGGAATTTGGGTTGCGGAAACTTGCGCCCGCACATGAGCCGGAGAAGGAACGCTTGCGGCGCGAGGAGTGGCAGCAAGCCGAACGGACGCCGCGCGACGTGGCCGAGGTGCGGGACACGAAAGCCACCATCCGCGCAGCATGGCAACGCAGCGACAACGGCGCGGCGTTTTGCGCGGCGCTGGAAGAACATCGCCTGCTGCTGGCGATAGGCGACAGCCAACGCCAGCCGTTCGGCGTGGTGGACGAACACGGGCAATTCCATGTCCTCACGCGCACGCTGGACGCGCGGGCGAAAGAGGTACGCGGCAAGCTGGCCGATCTTGACTGCGAGCAGATTCCGAGCGTGGAACAGGCGCACGAACGGTTGCAAGAACGCCAGGCCGAGCGCGAGCGCAAAACTGAGGACGAGCGGCAGGCGGATGCGGCGATCCAGAAAGATGGGGAGGCCCGCGAGCCGGAACGGAAAGGGCAGGAGGAACCGACGCAGGCCAAGGAACCAGCGGCCCAGCCCGTTCACCACGAGGCGAACAGAACCGAGGCTTCCCGCGCCGCGCCGGAGCCGGTCCACGAGCGCGATGCACGAGACACGGACGCCCGTGCGGCGAGCGCAGAAGGCGACAGGTTCCGAGTGATCGACCGGGAAAGCGGGCTTGCCAGCGGCGTGAGCGCGTTTGCAGGCGCGGCGCTCGATTACATCGCAACCCAAGCGGAAGGCGTCATCGAAGGCATCGCCAGCCTATTCGACGGCGGCAGCACCGCGCTGCGCGTTCCAAAGCAAGAGTCGGCCCGCGCTCCAAAGTCCGCCTTGCAGCGATTGCAGGAACGCGCGGCGAAGGAACGGGCTTTGCGGAATATCAGCCAGAGCGTGCAGCGCGGCGACGACCTGAACGCCGCCGATCTTCAGGTGTTGCCGCCCGCAGAGCTTGAACGCCTCCGCGACGGCGGCGATGAATATCTGATGCGCCTGGTACGGCGGTACGAGCGCGAGCGCGAGGACCGGGGACGAGAGCGGGAACGATAAGCGGTTTCCGCGACGGCCAGCGCGGAAACCGGAGCGCAGCGTCAGGCCAGCGGCGCAGCGCGACCTACCGCGCCGCCGCTGGCCTGACGGCCCGAGCGCCGCCAGTGATCCAGAAACAGACAGGCCCGCCGCCGCGACCGCCTCCCGATCCGCCGTCCTGTCCTTTCCCGCCTTCCCTGCTTTGGCAATCCGTTGCCGAAGCCCTCACCGAAAAAACCCGATTACCCGTTTCCCGCATCAGGCGAGCCGCGCCCGGATTGCGCCTGTAGCTGTAGGGATTAATCGGGACGGCGGGGCGCTGCGAGCTTGCCATGAAAAAAGCCGCCTTGAGGATGGCTCAGGGCGGCTTTCGTCATCACTTCGGGCGGTCATCGGCTTCCCAGCCTGTACCGCAGGAGCAGGTTAGCGCGGGAGAGGGTGTCGGAAAAGCGGAATTTTTAAGAAGATAGACCACAGCATTTTTTATTCTACGATCCGCGATTTCTGCTCATATAGAGCCTTTGATTGTTAAACAAATAATTTGTTTTTTATCAAACTTCGATAATTTTCATAGTATGTTTTTACATCATTAGACATGGTTTTAAGTTCTTCTGTTTTTTGGTTATATTTTGTAGAATCTTCTGGATCGCCATGTCCTTCTCTGTCAATGTTAAAATGAGGATGCATACAAAACCTTATGTTTTCATTTGTTTGATTTCTTGGATAAACAAAAAAATTAAGTGACATCCACGCTAGTATATTTTTGATGGAATTAGCTAATTTTGTGGAGGCTGATTCTATTTCTTTGTCGATAAAACTGTTTTCTGGTAAGGAAAAATAATCTGCGTATCTGTTTAGTTTGATATCGTCATTTGAATAATATGAATGATCAGATAGGAGTTGTTCGAAGAAATTGGTTAGGTCTATCTCAGATAAAATATCTTTGGATGTTTGAAATATATTAACATCATGGGTTATATTTTTATTTTTTTCATCTCCTCTTTCTTTTTGCGGTGATTCAAATATAAGTTTTAATGCGTCAACTAATGATTTATTTAATTTATTTCTGGCTGAAGATTTTTCTTGTTCTTTCTCTTGAACGGAATAAGTACAAACTCTTCTTCCTCTTAAATCGAATGGAAGGATATGTGGTTCGCCGAATGCAGTATTCATTACCAGAATTATTCTATCCCATCCCAATACTCTAATTGCGTATCCGAGTTCAAGTAGAACATTAGGGTTAGGACTCGGTTTATTAACATTTAGATCAATTATTGATATATCACAAACGAAAGCAGAAGCTTCTTCTATTTTTTCAAAAATAGAACTTGTTATGTCAGGAGAGCCAGGTAATCCTAAAGTATCTCTGTCAACTACTGGCTCAACAGAGATTGTATTGTCATGCTTAATTTCTTTAACTGCTCTTTCTAAAGCAGTAGAGATTAGACCTCGATTTGTACTGTTTGGACAGTCAGATTGCCAAGAATAAAAAACTCGATCTGTTATATTAGGATCAATCATTTCTCTTTCCATTTTTGTTAGGGTGTTCTAAGTGGCTGTTTTGTAACGCCCGGTAAAGCGTCCGTCGTGAGACGTTGAGCGAGTGCGCGACCGTGTCGTGATGTTCCCCCTGTTCGATTAGTTTCTTAGCATGAGTAACCTGTTGCGGCGACAGCTTAGGCTTGCGGCCCATCTTCACCCCACGGGCGACCGCCGCCGAGCGGCCCGCCTTGGTTCGTTCCTGAATCAAGGAACGTTCGAGTTCTGCTAGTATCCCAACCATTTGCCACATGGCGCGGCCCGTGGGCGTCGCGGTGTCAATCGCTTCCGTGAGCGAGCGGAACGCTATGTCACGCGCTTTCAGATCGTCCAACAGGCCAATCAAGTCCCGAAGCGAACGGCCCAGCCGGTCGAGCTTCCAGACAACAAGTGTATCATCCTTGGCAAGCGTCTTGAGACACTTGGTTAACTCAGGCCGCTTGACATGCGCTCCTGTGGCCTTATCGGTGAAGACACGCTTGCACCCCGCTTGTTGGAGGGCGGCAAGCTGCAAGTCGGGGTTTTGGTCTTCGGTCGAGACCCGCGCATAGCCTATTTTCATGAGCCTGTTTTGTCCCTGATTTATGGCACAACCAAGCCATTGATTTATCAGGGGCGTGAGTTTGTGTCAAAAATCTTGATTTCTGGCACACACCATGCCAGACAAAAACCTTCTTGCCTTCTCGGGAATATTTCGGACATATTGTCAGAAAGATTCCCAGGATTCCCCTCCATGTACAATCCCGCTCAAACCGAATTTTCTAGGCTGCGCCAGCAGGCAGGGCTGACAATCAAGGAGCTTGAATCATCCTTGGGATATGCGGTGCGCACATTGCAGCGCTACGAAACCGGCGAGACAACGCCGCGCCAGCCGATACTGGAAAAGTTGCAGCAGATAGCCAAGGCTAGGGCGCAGGTCACAACGCCCCGGGGATTCCGCTTCATAGACCTGTTTGCAGGCATTGGCGGAATGCGGCGCGGTTTTGAATCCATCGGCGGGCGTTGCGTTTTTACCAGTGAATGGAACAAGTACGCGCAGGAAACCTATTGCGCCAATTTTCCATGCGCCACACATGAAGTTGCGGGGGACATCACGAAGATAGAGCCGGACGATATACCGGAGCACGATGTTTTGCTGGCCGGATTTCCCTGCCAGCCCTTTTCAATCGCGGGCGTTTCAAAAAAGAATGCCTTGGGGCGACCGCACGGATTCCGGTGCGAAGCCCAGGGAACGCTGTTTTTTGACGTTGCCCGCATTATTGAGCATCACCAGCCGGAAGCATTCCTGCTTGAGAATGTAAAAAACTTGGTCAGCCATAACCAAGGGCACACGTTCAAGGTCATACACCAGACGTTGACGGAGGAACTGGGCTACCAGGTTCACTGGAGAGTTATAGACGCGCGGGGGTTCGTGCCGCAGCACCGGGAACGGATTTTCATTGTCGGTTTCAGGGACAGGAACAGATTTACGTTGGATGATCTGAAACTGCCAGACCTGCTGAAAGCGCCCAGGTTGTCCTCTATCCTGCATCCACAGGACGGCAGCGAGCCGGTAGACGAACGCTTTACGACCGGCAGCATGGGCAAGGTTGTGGATAGGTACACCTTGACGCCGCATCTATGGGAATATCTCCAGGCCTACGCCCTGAAACACCGGCAGCAGGGCAACGGGTTTGGATTTGGGCTTTGCACCCCCGACGATGTGGCGCGGACACTTTCCGCCCGCTACTACAAGGACGGTTCGGAAATTCTCATAAAGCAGTCCCGCAAGCCACCGCGCCGCCTGACGCCGCGCGAATGTGCGCGGCTCATGGGCTTTGAAAAGCCTGGAGAGGCTTCTTTCAAAATCCCTGTTTCTGATACCCAGGCTTACAAGCAGTTCGGCAACTCCGTAGTTGTGCCTGTTGTGGAAGCCGTGGCGCACCACATGCAGCGGTGGATCGAGGCCTGCCCGACAGACGAGGAAGCGGACACCAGAGTAACCGGCAGCTATGGTTGACGTTGTTGACCCTGAAACCCGCAGCCGCATGATGGCCGGTATCAGAGGCAAGGATACCAAGCCGGAAATCCTCATTCGCCAGGGATTACATCGCAAGGGCTATCGTTTCCGCCTGCACAGGGCAGGCCTGCCGGGCAGGCCCGATCTTGTGTTTCCTTCCCGTCAGGCCGTCATTATGGTGCATGGCTGTTTCTGGCACGGGCACGATTGCCACCTGTTCAAATGGCCGTCGTCGCGGCAGGAATTCTGGCACGGCAAAATTACTAGGAACCAGCAAAAGGACGGAGAATCCGAAAATGCCCTGTTGCGCAAGGGCTGGCGGGTTCTTACGGTGTGGGAGTGCGCCCTTAAAGGCCGCACACGGCAGCCGCTGGAATGGGTCATAGACCAGTGTGCCGCATGGCTGGAAACAAGCACAGAGCGGGCGGAGATAACGGGTAACGACAAGGCAGCAACGTGATGAAGCATGGTTTTCTTTCACAGTATTTTGCGGGTGTGGCCGTCAAACGGCTCAGTGCCGTCGAGGCCGACGAAAGCCGGTCACACCAGCACGAATATAACGGCACTTCGATCATGAAAGCCTTCATGGGAGAGCCAGCCTATGGTGACAAACACAAAAGCCCTGCCCGATTCATATGGTTTGGCGAGGAAAACGAGGGCATCACAGAAGAAGCATGGGCGACGTGGTATCAGTCCCGCAAGCCGCCCAGGGATGAATACAGGCTTTATTTTCCAACAACGCCGGTGTCGGCGCTGGCAAGAACCGGCGACCTGCTCCTTGTCGCGCGCCAGACCAACGGCGCGCTGCTTATCATCGTGGTGAAGGCAGGCAGCACGGTTGAAAATCAGTTGCTCTGGCTGTTTGGGTCAACAGAGCCGGTTGGCAACACCTTCCAGAGCCTTCCGATTGGTGACGGCAACGACCCGCAGGTTGATTTTGTTGTCCGGTATATTCTTGAGGAACTCGGTGTTGAGCCGGAGGAACCCGAAACACCCCTGATCGACAGGCACCTTGATAAATTCGGTGCCAGTTTCCCGACAACCGCTGTGTTCTCCGCGCTTGCCCGCGAAATCGCAAATGTCGCGCCGCAGGACGATCCTGACGCGGCGCTTGTGCAGCTTATGGAAACAGAGGAACGGCTGTTCCTTCGCCTTGAAAGAAAGATTGTGGCCGAGCGCCTGGACCAAGGATTCAGGACGGCGGGCGGCGCGGATGTTGAAAGCTTTTTCAAATTTTCGTTGAGTGTGCAGAACCGGCGCAAGTCGCGTGTCGGCCACGCGCTCGAAAATCACCTTGCATGGATTTTCGACAGCCTCAAATTACGCTATCAGCGCGGCGTGGAAACCGAGAACCGGAAAAAGCCGGATTTTCTGTTTCCAGGCAAGGCTAAATACGATTTGCAGACCTTCCCCGTTACGTCCCTTTCCATGCTAGGCGTCAAATCCACCTGCAAGGACAGGTGGCGGCAAGTTCTTTCGGAGGCCAACCGGATTCAGAAAAAACACCTGCTTACCCTTGAGCCAGGTATCAGCGAGAACCAGACCAGCGAAATGAAGGCCTCAGACTTGCAGCTTGTTCTGCCCTACTCGCTGCACCGGACATACAAGCCGGAGCAGCAAGGATGGCTTTTTTCTGTGCGGGATTTTGTGGCGATGGTGCAGGAGAAGGAACGGCGGCAACCCGTTTGATGAAGTCCCGGACATGAAAAAAGGTGTCCCATGAGAAAGACCATCCCTGTGTATGAAAGCAGCGGCAATGTGTTTGCCGATTTAGGGTTGCCGGACGCCGAGGAGGCCAAGGCGAAAGCGGGTCTTGCGCAACGGATCACCGAGGTCATTACCTTGAAGGGATTAACGCAGGTTCAAGCGGCTGAGCTGTTGGGGATTGACCAGCCCAAAATTTCACACCTGTTGCGGGGACGCCTAACGGGTTTTTCAACGGATCGGCTTTTTAAATACCTGACCCTACTGGATCAGGATGTTCAGATCATTATTAGAAGCAAAGCGCCATCCCATAAGCACGGCACCGTGAGTGTAACGGCCCCCTAAAGCAGAACGCCAAAGACCGAAGGAGGAACAAACCGCTTGCGCGGATTGTTCCGGGTTTTTAAGCCGTCCGCTGTCGCGCACGGCCTATTAAGGGGCGTGCCGCCCCATCGCCGTCAAGGCCAAGCCCTTCGGGCGAATCCCGCCGTATCCCCGACCTTCCACGCTGCGCTTGTGCAGGCCGGGCGATACCCCACGGCGTGATTCGGCCTGGACGGCTTCCCCCCGCTCATTGGCGCGGGCCTAGACAGGGTTGCATTCGCAACCCTGAAACACTAGGAAAGAGGAAGGGAATTCTCGCCATGAACACGGACGCTTACACCCGAGTCACCCAGAAGATTGTTGCCGACCTTGAGCAAGGCGTGCGGCCTTGGTTGAGGCCGTGGAACGCCGAACACGCCGCCGGGAAGATTAGCCGCCCCTTGCGCCATAACGGCACGCCCTATGCCGGGGTCAACGTCCTGATGCTGTGGATGGAGGCGAACGCTAGGGGCTATACCGCCCCGATCTGGATGACCTACAACCAGGCCAGGGAATTAGGGGCGCACGTCAAAAAGGACGAACACGGCAGCTTGGTGGTGTATGCCAATACCTTCACCAAGACCGCGACCAACCAGGAGACCGGAGAGGACGAAGATCAAGAAATCCCCTTCATGAAGCCTTATACGGTTTTCAACGTGGAACAGATTGAAGGGTTGCCCGCCCACTATTACGCCACGGCCACGCCGCCCACTCTTTCACAGGCCGAGCGCAACGCCCGGATGGAAGCGTTTTTTACCGCCACCCAAGCCGATATTCGCCACACCGGCAACCAGGCTTTTTACGCCATCGGCCCCGATCACATCCAAATGCCGCCCTTTGAGTTTTTCA
>WBZV01000773.1_pt1 | contig 16927 bp, 17 predicted proteins | sample 5204221 | NCBI WGS metagenome assembly WBZV01 (sample SAMN12344360, study PRJNA552823) | activated sludge metagenome | biome: Activated sludge suspended growth; feature: Nitrification reactor; material: Wastewater; isolation source: activated sludge from nitrification reactor of wastewater...
CGATAGCCTGGGAGACAAAACACCTATCGAATTTTTACATAGCAGAATCTAATGAAAAAAATCTACTTTTACTCTGTAGGAAAAAAGGGGGACTTACATATGTTTTTTGGATTCGAAATTGAAGCCTGTCTTTTATAACTGAATTATAATGGGCTCAAATTTTGAAAATATTTAAACAAAACAATTTTCATAGGGTCGAAGCATTTTCAAGCAGGGAATTCAATTAAGTTTTTAAAATACATTGAATATTTGTTACATTTGGGTGATTCATTTATTTTCGAATGTTAAATATCGTTATTTCAAATTATTGCATTGATTTATAATATATTACATATTACAATCGCATTGAATTTGTTTTTTGCAAGTTTAGGAGTTTATGTAAATGAGCACATTTGCAGGAAACAAGGCACGACCCTAAGTTTTTATTTTAAATTACCAAACTGCTGTTCAAGTAAAAAATCCAAATGTAAACCATCCGTAAAGGTTAGTCTTAATTCTGATATCCAAAAATCAGCAACTTTTTCAAAAACACCTTGCTGTCAGGATAAATTGCATTTTGATAAATGTGATTTCAATGGATTGGGTACAATACATAAACAGTCAAAACAAACCATTGAAACATATACGCTATTCATAGGAAAATTATTTTCCAGTTTTGCAGAATGGGCTGATTATGACTTCGCCAAATCCATTCATTCTAAAATCTTCTTACTCTTCAAAATTTACATCTATAAGTTATTCATGACATTCAGATGTTAGATGATGGCTACCATTAGTCTTTTAATAACATCAGTTCATTATAAATTTTTATTTTATGAAAAACTTATTCCAAATAATATTGATCTTTAGCATTTCTGCATTTACACATGCTCAAAGCGAGCTTATTTTAAAATTCGACCATCAACTAGCTGGAAATAAATTTGCCTTAGATCAGGAAACGACTTCACCGAAAGGAACAAAATATAAACTTTCCAGACTGCAGTATTATCTATCAGGTTTTAAAGTTGTACATGATGGTGGTCAGGTTTTAGAACTGAATCAGACTTATTTTTTAGTGGATCCTTCTCAACAAAATTCCAATGAATTGAGTCTGGGATTGCATACAGGCATTCAAAAAGTTGAACAGATAGAGTTTGCCATTGGGGTGGATGCTGCATCCAATCACCTCGATCCAACCACATATTCCAGTGACCATCCTTTGGCACCTAAGAATCCAACCATGCATTGGGGATGGGCAGCCGGATATCGGTTCATATCATTTAATGGAAATTCAGCAAGGAATAACGGTTCATTCCTGGATGTATTGAGTATTGAAGGTCTTGGTGATGCCAACTATAAGCCAAAGCGTTATGATGTTACCGGAAAAACAGAAAATGACAAAATATACATTGAATTCATTGCCGAGTATAATAGATTACTGGAATCGATTAATATCAGTGGAGGTGCAAATAGTCATGGAGAAACAGGCATCGCAGCTACTATGGTTTTAAATGGATCTTCTTTGGTTTTTAGTCCAAAAACCACAACCTCTGTCGATGATGTGAATAAAGACTTAAATGTTGAAATTCACTATTCAAGAAGGGAAGTTTCTATCAAATATAATAATCTTACAAAGCATGACCTTGAACTTGGTGTGTTTGATGTATCTGGAAAAAGAGTTTTGACGGAGTCTGTTAGAGATGCGTCAGGTGATATTTTAATCCCTGAATCCTGGCAAAGCGGAACTTACATATACAACTTTACCTATTCAGGGAAATTACTGGCGACAGGAAAATTTGTAATTCTATAAAACTGAATTATGTGCCAATTACCAGGGAAAATCTGGTGGCCGCTATTAATTAGTATCATCTTCATTACATGCGAACCTGAACAGCCAGAAAAACTCGACTACTTGAAGATACCTCAAGGATTTCCTGACATGGAATTTCCTTTGGATAACCAGTTTTCAAGTATCCGGTTTGAATTGGGTCGAAAATTATTTTTTGATCCCGTACTTTCGAGAGATTCAAGCATTTCATGCGCAAGCTGCCATCGGCAGGAATTGGCATTTACAGACGGACGGCGTTTCAGTTTGGGAGTGGATTTGAGGAGTGGTCATCGCAATGCGCCTTCATTGGCTAATGTAGGCTACCATCCATACTTGTTGAAAGAAGGGGGTGTGCCAACCTTAGAAATGCAGATTCTTGTTCCCATACAAGAGCATAACGAATTCGATGAAAATATTCTGGTCATTGCTGAAAAATTGAATAGAAGCAAGTTGTATCGCGAATTGAGCATGGAAGCTTATGAGAGGCTACCGGATCCGTTTGTAATTACCCGTTCGATTGCTTGCTTTGAAAGGGCGCTGGTATCTGGAAATTCAAGTTTTGATCAGTATCTTCATGGAGATTCCAAAGCCATTTCTGAATCTGCTCTTCGTGGATATCAATTGTTTAAAAGAGATTCTTTAAATTGTATCCAATGTCATTCTGGATTTAATTTTACGAATTATGGATTTTTCAATAACGGTTTGTATGAAGTGTACAACGATGTGGGTAGAATGAGGTTTACCGGCAAGGAAGAAGACAGATCATTGTTTAAAGTGCCAAGTTTGAGAAATGTTGCTTTAACTGCCCCTTATATGTTTGATGGAAGTTTTGAATCGCTGGAACAGGTAATAGAACATTATGCGTCGGGCGGAAAAAATAATCCCCAAAAAAGTAAATTGATCAATGGTTTTCACATCAGTAATGAAGATAAAATGGACCTGATCCATTTTTTGCAATCACTGTCTGATGAACAATTTATTTCAAATCCAAATTTTAATTTAAAATGAAATCTAAATATTTAATTGGAATTTTATCTACCTGCATTGTTTTAATTCAATGTGGGAAAGAAGAGGAGATCCCGGTGTATGATCCGACACCTTATATTCTGGAATTAAACGGGGATTTACCTGATCCAGTGATTCCGGCAGATAATCAGCTCACAAAAGCAAAAGTTCAGCTTGGGAGAATGCTTTTTTACGAAAAGAAATTATCTAAAGACTTAAGCCAATCGTGTGCCGATTGTCATATTTTGAAAGATGCATTTGCGGACATCAGACCATTCAGCATTGGAGTGGAACTGAAAGAAGGTCGACGAAATGCAATGGCTCTATTTAATCTCGTTTATCATCCTAATGGTTTTTTCTGGGATGGGCGGGCACGTTTGATAAGAGATCAGGCACTCAAGCCCATTCAGGACCCTCTTGAAATGAATGAAACATTACCCAATGTAATAAACAAATTAAAAAATGATTCAAAATATCGCGATCAATTTACCAGAGCTTTCGGGAGCGATACTATTGATGCTATGCGATTAAGTTTGGCAATTGAGCAATTTATGATCAGTGTTGTTAGTCATGATTCAAAATTTGACCGTTTTTTAAAAGGGGAAGCCACTTTGACAGATGCAGAAGAAAGAGGTAGAAATTTGTTTTTTACGGAGACGGATCCTTTAAATGGTATAAAGGGTGGTGAATGCTTCCATTGCCATGGAGGATATAATTTTACCAATAATGAATATATAAACAATGGATTGGACTTTGAGAATGAATTTACCGATCTTGGAAGGTATGAGGTTACAAAATTACAATCTGATAAAGCAACATTTAAAGTCCCGTCCTTACGCAATGTTGCATTGACAGCACCTTATATGCACGATAGTCGTTTTAAAACGCTTGAGGAGGCCATAGAACATTATAATAAGGGCGTGAAGTCGAGTTCTACGATGAGCATACTTTTACAAAATAACTTAAATGGCTTAAAACTAAATGCGCAGGATAAAAGTGATTTGGTGGCTTTTTTAAAAACACTTACTGACTCTGCATTTATTCACAATCCGCAATTTGACAACCCATTTTAATTGCATTCTAATAGCATTTATAATGAAACTATCAAATGTTAGTTCCATAATTTGGAATTTGTTTATTTATGTAACACTAAGCATTTTCTTTGTTGGTAGCGGATCTTCTCAATCCCCATTACATATACCCGATACTTTGAGTGGAAATGAAATTTTTCTTAAAATCCAACATGCGGAGCACGAAATATTGCCCGGATTCAAGTCCCAAACAATAGCCTATAATGGAAATTATCTGGGACCCACAATTATTTTAAAAAAGGAGCAGCTAGTAAAAATGCATGTTGAGAATTTGTTAGGGGAGCCCACGACCACGCATTGGCATGGCTTACATGTAAGTCCTGAGAATGACGGCAGTCCGCACGTTGTGATACAACCCAGCATGGATTGGATCACTGAATTTAAAGTGATGGATCAAGCCGCAACATATTGGTATCATCCCCATTTGCATGGAAAAACTTTCGAGCACGTGATGAAAGGTGCAGCAGGTTTAATCCTGATCAGAGATGATGATGAAAATAAGCTGAAGTTGCCCAGGTCTTATGGAGTAGATGACTTCCCAATTGTTTTTCAATTTCAAACCATGGATCAAAATTCCAAGCAAATTAAAATTGAAAATGATTTTGATAATATCACCTTGGTGAATGGTACTTATCTTCCTGAACTGAACTGTCCTGCTCAAATGGTTCGTTTTAGATTGTTGAATGCTTCCAGTCGCAGAATCTTGAATTTAGGTTTTGACAACCGGAAAAGTTTTTACCAAATCGCCACTGATGCAGGTTTGTTAGACCAGCCGGTCCTTCTGGACCGGATAACCTTGGGGGGTGGAGAACGGGCAGAAATCCTGGTGGACTTCAGTGCTGATTTAGGAAAGACCTTAGCTTGGGTTCAATATGGCAATGAATTGCCATTGGGTTATCCAGGGGGACCGGTCATGGGGGGTATGCTGCCCTTAGGTCCGCTTGACAATAGGTCATTTAAAATCATGGACCTCAATGTGGGATCTCCTACCGCGAACCCTGTTTATACCAAGCCTGATCTACTGGTTAAGAATGATCCAATAAATGCTAGCGGAGTAATGGAAAGAACCTTACGTTTTACAGCACAACCCATGATGAGCCCAACTAACTTTTTTATCAATGGAGAAAAGTATGATGAAAACAAAATTAACTTTTCAGTTTCGCTGAACGACAAGGAAATATGGAATATAACCAATCAGACTATGATGGCACATCCATTTCACATCCATGGAAATCCATTTTACGTCTTGAGTGTTAATGGAAATAACCCTGCAGAAAATATGTTGGGGCGAAAAGATGTAGTTATCATTCCTCCATTTAATGGAAATGTCAGGATCATCACTCAATACTTGGACTTTCATCATCCGGTACTGCCGTTTATGTACCATTGCCATATTTTGAGCCATGAAGATGACGGTATGATGGGACAATTTTTAGTTAAATCTGGCATTAATTTGGCAAAAGATTTCAATTCAGTAGAGCTATGGAAGTTGCAATTTGATTTCACTAAACGTTGGTTGCAAATCGAATCCACTAATCAGGAATCCGGATTTACTGTGAACCTTTATAATCTGAATGGTGTGAATTATATTCAAAAAAGTATACAAAGTTCATCCGTAATGCTTGATCTTTTTTCAATTCCGAGTGATGTATATTTTTTGAATCTTATTGCAGACAAAAATTTCGCCACTTTCAAAATAGTAAAGATCTAGGTTGAATTCGACATTAGTTTTATAAAACCGATTCATTGTGATTTATTAAATTCGTAGGACTAATGCGGAACTGGGGTGTGGGAAGATTTTTATTACCAAATTTAACAATAATTTCTTCTTAAAGCTTTTAAATTGTTTTTACATTTACAGTTGGATTTGCCCATAAGAAGTGCTTATGAAATATATTTACCTGATTATCAGTCTTTTAATTTGTGATTTGGCTTTGGCGCAGAACGCCCGCTTCAGCGTAAGTCCTAATCCAAATACCCTTTATTTTTCTCCGGACAACTCTGACCACCACATCGGCAGTTATGTGCGTAACCATACCAATGAAACGCTATTCATGTTATGGAATCGGGAGGTATTGATGATGCCAATGGGTTGGAGCACTTATGTATGTGATGCAAACAATTGTTATGCTGACCATGTAGCTAAATGCCCGGAAATTTATCCCAATCAAATTACTCCGGGAGATTCCTTTAATCTGGATGTCCATATATATGAAGATGGTACCATGGGAGCGGCACATGTGGTCATGTGGGTGTACGAGAAAGATGATACCACCAAAAAGATCAAAGTGGACTATGCTTTTAATAAAGTAGTATCCAACAGGGATATCAAAAACATTGCCGTTAAGGTGTATCCGAATCCTGCATCCAATTCTTTTACAGTAGATTACAATACTGGTTTGACCAGAATTGATTTAGTGAATCTTTTGGGTAAGAAAATGCGTTCATTCAGACCTACGCCAAATGCTTCTTATGACATCAGTGAACTGGAAGAAGGATTGTATTTCATCCGTTTGATTGGCCCTAATGAACAAACACTAAGAACCCTTCGTTTGCAAAAAAGGGCTGTAAAGCCTTAATAGTAGTCCCCGGGGGAGTCCCAGGTGAATATTTTACTGTTTTATTTGATGCATTCATTTGCCCGGCCGGTATTAAATATTGGTTAGGCTGGAAATTCAACAAAGTTTCGAGGGGTTTCTGAAAGCCTTATTTGAATCTCGAATTCAGGGGGTATCACAGGCCTCAATCGTCGATGGATTTCGATACAGATGTTTTCTGCTGTGGGTATTGTTTCTGCAAATTCGGGGCAATCCAAATTGAGATTCTTATGATCAAAATGGGATTCCACATGTTCCTGAATCAGGTCTTTCAAGACTTTCAGATCCATTAAAATTCCAGTCGATGGATCCAGCTCTCCGGTGATCTTGACATCGATTTCATAGTTATGTCCATGGTAATTGGGATTGGCACAAATTCCAAAGACTTCCTTGTTTTTTACATCGGACCACTCAGGATTGTACAAACGGTGGGCTGCGTTAAAATGGCCTTTGCGAATGACAGAAATGCGCATTATTTTTTTATTGCAAAGCTATAAAATCGAAACTGTCTGTCAACACTTTCCTAATCTCATGAAATCTAAGCTCTATGCCCCTAATAATTATCGGTTTCAGCGGTTCTGAATTATATTTGCCGGGCCAAATAGCGGCATTTTATGCATCTACATCATATACCACAGGATTATTTTCCCATTTTTATTCAGTTTGTTGTGGCCATGAGCTTTGTTGTGTTCGGCTTGTTGGCAACGCATTTATTAGGTCCTAAACTATCCGGAAAGCGGAAAGATGCGAGTTTTGAGTGCGGGCTTGACAGTGTAGGAAATGCCCGGAACCCATTTTCAGTAAGGTATTTTATGACAGCCATCTTATTTGTTTTGTTTGATGTGGAGATTATCTTCATGTATCCCTGGGCAGTTAATTTTAAGAAACTGGGTTGGTTTGGCTTTGTTGAAATGTTTATCTTTTTGAGCTTTCTTATGGCGGGATTTTATTATGTGTTATTGAAAGGCGTTTTGAAATGGGAAACCAGGGACGATGTTTGATTAAGCTTCATGACATAACTCAACTTTAAGCAGGCAACTATGGAAAGAAAAATTCAAATGGCAGAAGCACCGGAAGGGGTTGCAGGGCAGGGATTTTTTGCTACCTCTCTGGACGCTGTGGTCGGTTTGGCCAGGAAGAATAGCATATGGCCATTACCCTTCGCAACTTCTTGTTGTGGAATAGAATTCATGTCCACCATGTCGTCACATTACGATTTAGCCCGGTTTGGTTCTGAGCGACTTAGCTTTACTCCGCGTCAAGCTGATTTATTAATGGTGATGGGCACCATTGCTAAAAAAATGGCACCCGTTTTACGGCAGGTTTACGAACAAATGGCAGAACCCAAATGGGTAATCGCCGTAGGGGCCTGCGCCTCCAGCGGAGGTATTTTTGATACTTATAGTGTTTTACAAGGCATTGACCGAGTCATCCCGGTAGATGTCTATGTTCCAGGCTGCCCTCCCAGACCTGAGCAAATTATAGAAGGGGTTATGCGAATTCAAGACCTCATCGGTAAAGAGTCAGTTCGTAGACGAAATTCTGAAGAGTACAAGCAATTGATGGATTCATACTTTATCAAATAGATGTGATGACTACCGAACAAATTGATCAAAAATTACTGGATACTACCGGACAACAATACCATACTTCTGTTGACGCCTTTGGCGTATTTAATTTGGAATTGAAAGTTAACCAATTGTTCGGTGTAATGCTTCAGTTATACAAGGATCAGGAATTGGGTTTTAATGTGCTGAGTGACTTATGTGGAATCCATTATCCGGATCGCGTTGGTGAAGAGTTGTGTGTAACTTATTTGCTAAACAGTATGCAACACCGTTCGCGGTTGCGGATCAAAGTTTATGTTTCAATTGACAAGCCTGAAATTCCGACCGTAACCGGAATTTATGCTTCAGCCAATTGGATGGAACGCGAAACCTATGATTTTTATGGAGTTCAATTTGTTGGACATCCAAACCTTCGCAGAATTTTAAATATGGACGAAATGGAGGAATTTCCTTTGCGAAAAGAATTTCCATTGGAGGATCCTTTAAGAAGTGATAAAGCAGATTTTCAATTTGGCAGATAACAGGTCATGAAAACGAATCAGGAATATTTAGCAGGCTTGGAAACCATTGAAAAACCGGAGATTCCGTATACGACTTTAAATTTAGGTCCAACGCATCCGGCTACCCATGGAATTTTCCAGAATGTATTACAAATGGATGGAGAACGGATTGTCGATGGTGAACAAACTGTTGGATACATTCACCGTGCGTTTGAAAAAATAGCCGAAAGAAGACCATTTTATCAAATTACCCCGTTGACCGACCGACTGAATTATTGTTCGGCTCCCATTAATAATATGGGCTGGCATCTTACGGTGGAAAAATTACTGGGAGTCAAAGTACCCAAACGGGTTGATTATATGCGGGTGCTGGTCATGGAGCTTGCCCGTGTATCAGACCATATCGTTTGTAACAGCATTCTGGGAGTTGATACCGGGGCTTTGACCGGATTTACATATGTTTATCAGTGGAGAGAATTTATTTATGAAATCTATGAAGAAATTTGTGGAGCAAGACTCACCACCAATATGGGACGCATCGGTGGTTTTGAAAGAGATTTCAATCCAATCGTTTTTCAGAAAACCAGGAAGTTGCTGAAGGAGTTTCCTGCTGGGTGGAGGGAGTTTGAAAATTTATTGACACGCAATCGGATTTTTATGGACCGGACAATGGATACCGGCGCCATAGATAAGGAAAGAGCACTGAATTATGGATTTACCGGACCCAATTTGCGGGCTTGTGGAATCGATTATGATTTAAGAGCCGTTGAACCTTATTGTTCTTATGAAGACTTCCAGTTTGATGTTCCCGTGGGTACCACAGGAGATACCTATGATCGGTTTTTAGTCAGAAATGAAGAGATATGGCAAAGTCTGCGAATCATTGAACAGGCATTGGAGAAAATTGAATCCATGGATCCCGTATATCATGCCGATGCAGACCACTATTACCTTCCTCCGAAACAAGAAGTTTACCGCAGTATGGAAGCTTTGATTTACCATTTTAAAATCATCATGGGTGAAATCGAAGCTCCAGTTGGAGAAGTATACCAGGCGGTTGAAGGTGCAAATGGAGAGTTGGGGTATTATCTGATCAGTGACGGAGGCCGTTCTCCTTATCGCTTACATTTCAGAAGACCTTGTTTTATTTATTATCAAGCATTTCCAGAAATAGTGCGTGGACAACTGTTGTCCGATGCCATTGTGGTAATGAGTAGTTTGAATGTAATTGCTGGAGAACTGGATGCATGATGGAATTGGATAAATTGGAATCAATTAAAGATATTCGCTTCATTAAGTGTAAACTAACGAACGTTTGGTAGTTTTAGCAACGAGAATCACATGTCAACAACAACAGAATCAGGAATTAAATATTTAGCCGGACAGGATCAGCAGATTCATGAAATACTCGGCAGATATCCGGATGGCAGGCAAAAATCTGCTTTGCTTCCTATTTTACATCTCGTGCAATCCCGCCAGGGATGGCTTCCGGTGGAGGCTATGGATGAAGTTGCTGCATTGTTGAAAATTCCTTCCATTGAAGTGTACGAAGTAGCTTCATTTTATACTATGTTTCATTTAAAACCAGTGGGAAAATACGTACTGGAAGTTTGTCGTACGGGGCCTTGTTGTTTGGTGGGTGCCGAAAGCATGGTCAATTACTTGCGGCGTAAATTGAATATCGAAATCGGAGAAACCACACCGGATGGTTTGTTTACCCTGAAAACGGTGGAATGTCTTGCATCGTGTGGTACCGGACCGGTTCTTCAAATTGGCCCGGAGTATATCTACCATGAGAACTTGACCGAAGAAAAAATAGATCAACTCATTGACCGATTAAGAAGTAATTCCTGATATGGCTAAAAAAATTCTACTCGAGCACATCGACCAGGCTGGTATACAGTCTATGGATACTTATCTCAAAAATGGAGGTTATCAATCGGTCATTAAAGCATTAAAGAATTTATCTCCCGATCAGGTCGTGGAGGAAGTTAAAACCTCAGGTTTAAGAGGCCGGGGTGGAGCAGGATTTCCAACAGGCATGAAGTGGTCATTTTTGGATAAAAAGTCTGAGAAGCCAAAGTATTTAGTTTGCAATGCGGATGAATCCGAACCCGGTACTTTCAAAGACCGGTATTTGATGGAACACATTCCTCATCTGCTGATTGAGGGGATGATTGTTGCTTCCTTTGCATTGAATGCAAAAACTTCTTACATCTACGTGCGTGGTGAAATGATGTATGTCATTCGCATATTGGAACGCGCTATTGCTGAAGCCTATTCAAAGGGTTATTTAGGAAAAAATATTTTAGGAAGTGGTTATGATCTGGATTTATATGTTCAGCCTGGTGGTGGTGCATACATATGCGGAGAAGAAACGGCATTGCTGGAATCTCTGGAAGGCAAACGTGGAAATCCACGCAACAAGCCACCGTTTCCGGCTGTATGGGGTTTGTATGGTTGTCCTACAGTGGTCAATAACGTTGAAACCATTGCTGCTGTACCGTGGATCGTCAACCATGGAGGAGCTGCTTACGCCTCGATAGGTATTGGGAAAAGTACAGGTACTAAATTGATTTCAGCTTGCGGCAATATCAACAAACCTGGAGTATATGAAATTGAACTTGGGTTACCGGTTGAGGAATTTTTATTCAGTGATCAATATTGTGGTGGCATTGCCGGGAGCCGTGATTTGAAAGCCGTTGTACCAGGCGGTTCATCAGTCCCGATTCTGCCCAAAGATTTAATTCTTAAAACGGCAAATGGAGAGCCTCGTCTCATGAGCTATGAATCGTTGGCGGAGGGAGGTTTTGTATCGGGTTCTATGTTGGGATCAGGTGGTTTTATCGTATTTGATGACCGCTCATGTGTGGTCAGAAATTTATGGAACTTCACCCGTTTTTACCATCATGAAAGTTGTGGACAGTGCAGTCCATGCAGGGAAGGTACTGGTTGGATGGAGAAAGTCCTTCACCGTATTGAACATGGACATGGAAAATTAATTGACATTGATTTATTGGTAGACGTAGCAAAAAATATTGAAGGAAAAACCATTTGTCCGTTGGGCGATGCTGCAGCCTGGCCTGTGGCAAGTGCCATTCGGCATTTTCGCGAGGAATTTGAGGCACACGTGAAACACCCGGATTCCTGTTCCCAAAAACACCTTCATGAGCATTTTGCAACGGCACATTAAAGTAGTAGAACCATGAGTGATTTATTAAAAGTGACCATCGACGGCAGCAGTATTGAAGTTCCTCCCGGGACCACTATTTTACAAGCAGCCCGTCAGCTTGGCAGGAATTATCCTCCAGCTATGTGTTATTATTCTTCATTACAAAATACCGGTGGTAAATGCCGGGTATGCCTGGTAAAAGTCGCACAAACCAGTGAAGCCAATCCAAGACCAATGCCTAAACTGGTCGCCAGTTGTATTACACGCGTTGAACATGGAATGGTGGTTGAAAACGAAACCAATCCCGAAGTACTCGATGCAAGGGAAGGTGTAGTAGAATTTTTATTGGTCAACCATCCATTGGATTGTCCAATTTGTGATCAGGCTGGAGAATGTGATCTTCAAAATCTTTCATTTGAGCATGGTGTTGAATCCACACGCTATGAAGAAGGCCGAAGAGAGTTTAATAAAATCGATATAGGACCTTATGTACAGCTTCACATGACCAGATGCATATTGTGCTACCGTTGTGTTTATGCGGCCGAACAATTGACCCAAAAGAGGGTACATGGTGTACTTAACAGGGGCGATATTTCAGAAATCAGTACATATATACAGGAATCGATTGATAATGAATTTTCCGGTAACATCATCGACGTATGTCCCGTAGGGGCGTTGACCGACAAAACTTATCGCTTTAAACAGCGCGTTTGGTTTTCAAAACCATTCAACGCACACCGGGAATGCTCATCGTGTTGTGGTGAAACGGTATTGTGGATGAAGGGAGATCAGATCATTCGAGTTACTGCGCGGAAAAACAAATTTGGCGAAGTAGAAAAGTTCATTTGCAATACTTGCCGATTTGAAAAACGTAATCAAGAAGATTGGCAAGTCGAAGGTCCTCGTCCAGTCGACCACGAATCTGTTATCTCTGCAAATAAGTACGAATTGCCGGTGATCTCACCAGCAGTTAATGTTGATGCAAAATTTGTTTCAGAATGAGCGACTTGACATTTAAGATAATTTTCATTGCTGTAGTGTTCGGCATTTCTTTATTTATTGCCATGTACACCACCTATGCAGAACGTAAGTTAGCTGCTTTTTTACAGGATAGGCTGGGACCCAACCGGGCAGGACCTTTTGGAATATTGCAACCCTTAGCGGATGGAATCAAGTTATTTTTTAAAGAAGAATTCATACCCAAAGTATCCGACAGGATGTTGTTTATTTTGGGACCGGCATTGTTTATGTGTACAGCATTAATGACCAGTGCAGTAATTCCTTTTGCACCTGATTTAGTCATTGGTGACCGGACATTTTCAATGCAGGCCACTGATCTAAATGTGGGTATCTTATATTTATTTGGAGTGGTTTCACTCGGCGTTTATGGGATCTTAATTGGTGGATGGGCATCCAACAATAAGTTTTCTTTATTGGGTGCAATACGGGCAGCTTCGCAAAACATCAGTTATGAACTTGCTATGGGTTTGTCCATCATTGCATTGATCATGGTAAATTCCAGTTTGTCTCTCCGCGAAATTGTAGATCAACAATCGGGATTCAACTGGAACATCTTATATCAACCGTTGGGTTTTATCATTTTTATTGTTTGTGCATTTGCTGAAACCAATAGAGCTCCTTTTGATTTGCCTGAGTGCGAAACCGAACTGGTGGGTGGATATCATACGGAGTTTTCTTCGATGAAACTTGGATTTTATTTATTTGCAGAGTACATCCATGTCTTTATCAGCAGTGCTGTATTATCCACATTATATTTTGGTGCTTATCATTTTCCTGGAGTAAGCAGCCTTGAACCTGGAATTTTAAAAACAGTGTTAGGGGCTGCTGTCATGTTTGCCAAGATTAGTTTTTTCATCTTCTTGTTTATCTGGATCCGTTGGACATTGCCGCGGTTTCGTTATGATCAACTGATGAATCTTGGGTGGAAAGTTCTGATTCCTTTGGCTGTTTTGAATATTCTCATAACCGCAATCATTTCATTGATTTAACAAAAGCAATATATGGCAGCGACGAAGTTAACAACGCGATATAAACTACTCGAACGAAAGCCGATGAGTTTTGCAGAGCGAATTTATTTACCTGCTGTGTTTAAGGGAATGGGCATCACATTAAGCCATTTGTTCCGCAAAAAAGCAACCATTTCATATCCAGAGCAAAAAAGGCCAATGAGTGAAGTTTTCCGTGGCTTACATATTTTGAAACGGGATGAAAAAGGAGCTGAGCGTTGTACAGCTTGCGGGCTATGTGCTTTGGCTTGTCCTGCTGAAGCCATAACCATGACTGCAGCAGAAAGGAAACCTCAGGAGAAACACTTGTACCGCGAAGAGAAATATGCAGCAGTCTATGAAATCAACATGTTACGCTGTATTTTTTGCGGCTTATGTGAAGAAGCTTGCCCCAAAGCAGCTATTTTTTTACAAAATGATAAAATGGCACCTGCAAGTTTCGAGCGTGATGATTTTATTTATGGAAAGGATCGGTTGGTTGAACCTTTTCTTCAAAATTGATTGAAAGATGGATAAGATATTTTATACCCTTTCCGCATTGACCATTTTGACTGCTGTATTGGTGGTAATTTCCAGGCACCCTATCAGAAGTATCCTGTTTCTCGTTGCAACTTTTTTTCTTATATCTGCGCAATACGTACTGCTAAATGCTCAATTTCTTGCATTGGTGAATGTGGTGGTTTATGCCGGCGCTATCATGGTTCTGTTCTTATTTGTAGTGATGTTTCTGAATCTGAATCGGGATATCGAACGATTTAAATCATGGATTCCTCTATTTGCAGCGGTTGTGAGTTCAGGGACATTGTTTTTATTGGTCATCTCAGCTACTAAACGCTCACAAGTGCAGGTGGAAGCTTCAGGTCCGCATACCATTGGACTTGTAGAATCTATAGGAGAAGTATTGTACAGAGATTATTTATTCCCAATGGAAATTTGTTCAATATTATTTCTAGTTGCTATGATAGGAATTGTTTTGTTGAACCGTAAGGAAAAGGAAATCTCTCAAAAACCTTTATTGCCATGAACCATATACCGGAAATTATAAGAACAATACCGTTTGAGCATTATATTTTGTTATGCAGTTGTTTGTTTTTTATAGGCCTTATGGGCGTATTGATTAGGAAAAATGTAATCATTGTATTTATGTGTATTGAAATTATGCTCAATGCCGTGAATCTTTTGATGGTCGCTGCATCAGCCTTTCGCGGGGATAGTGCAGGACAAATTATGGTATTGTTTACCATGGCGGTCGCAGCTGCAGAGGTATCTGTTGGACTTGCGATCATTGTTATGATGTATAAAAATTTTAAAACTACCAACATTGATCTATTTGATCGATTGAAAGGTTAATTCTGATTGAAAAATGAGCCCTGATTTAATTCTACATCTAATCATCTGGCCGCCACTGGCAGGTTTTTTAATCAATGGAATTCTGGGTGGTAAACTACCTAAATGGCTAGTGACTACAATAGGTTGTGCAATGCCTTTAACCAGTTTCATTGGGACATTACTTGCTTATAATGCATTGGCTGACAAACAAACGACTGTTAGTTTGTATACTTGGTTTGTGGGAGAAGGGTCCGCAAAAGTGGATTTTGCCTTTCTGTTTGATAACCTGAGTTTGTTGATGTTGTTTGTGGTTACCGGAGTAGGTACATTGATACATGTATATTCAGCGGGGTATATGCATGATGATAAGGGGTATTCTCGATTTTTCGCCTACATGAATTTTTTCATGTTCAGTATGTTGTTACTGGTATTGGGCGATAACCTCATTGTGTTGTTTGCCGGTTGGGAAGGCGTTGGACTTTGTTCATTTTTGCTGATTGGATTCTGGTTTGAAAATCAGGATTATAACAAAGCCGCCTCGAAAGCTTTTATCATGAACAGGATTGGCGACTTGGCATTCCTCATAGCGATCTTTATGACCATTTATACGACGGGTGGAGTTCGTTTTTTAGATATTAAAGAAACTTTAGGAGAAGAGGGTGTACCCATCAATTCATTCATCATGATTGTTATTGGTTCTCTTTTTCTCATTGGTGTTACGGGTAAGTCAGCACAGATCCCTTTGTTTACCTGGTTGCCCGATGCCATGGCAGGACCTACACCTGTTTCCGCTCTAATTCATGCAGCCACCATGGTGACTGCAGGGGTTTATCTCATAGCGCGCATGTATTTTCTTTTTGACACAGTTCCAGTATTAAAAACGGTAATAGCCATACTGGGCTGCCTCACAGCATTTGTGGCCGCATCGATTGCATTAAAACAAAATGACATAAAGAAGGTCCTGGCATATTCTACCGTCAGCCAATTGGGTTATATGGTTGCTGCATTGGGTGTAGGAGCCTATACAACAGCTGTATTTCATCTAATGACGCATGCTTTTTTCAAAGCTTTATTGTTTCTGGGTGCAGGCAGCGTCATTCACGGATTGCATGGAGAGCAAGATTTGCGTAACATGGGAGGTCTCAAAACCAAAATGAAAGCAACATACTTCATTATGCTCATCGGTACGCTGGCGATTATCGGCTGTCCACCTTTTGCCGGTTTCTTCTCAAAAGATGAAATTCTTGCAGCCGTTTATGCAGGTAACTTTTGGGTCTTTTTAGTCTTGGCATTCGCTTCTGTCATGACCGCCTGGTATATGCTGCGGATGTTTTATGCTACCTTCCATGGAAAATACAGAGGGAGTGAAGAATCTTTTCACCACATTCATGAATCTCCCTGGATTATGTTGATTCCGTTGTTTGTCTTATCGGTACTGTCGATGGTGGGTGGATTTGCAGGTTTGCCGGAAATCACAGGTCAAACCCATATGGTGTTTCAATTTTTGAACAAATCGATTGCACAAACCAGGTTTGAGGTAAGTCATCTATTTGATTATTGTTTATGGGGTCTAACGGTAGTTACCCTTCTGGTCATCTTCTTTTTAACCTGGAGACGATATGGAAATTGGAATACATCGGTTGAAAGTGCAGGATCCAATTTTGTGGAGAAGACCCTTCAAAACAAATATTACCTGGATGAAATATACGAATGGTTGTTAGTTAAACCCATCAAACGGACCGGAACGTGGTTTATGAATTTCTTTGAGTTTGGTGTAGTGGACCGTTTGGTGCAGTTGCCGACAGCTTTCATTCATTCGGGAAGTAATGCC